>Ga0081473_128731_pt2 | contig 41032 bp, 46 predicted proteins | sample CisSprmetagenome_FD_70977 | JGI IMG/M metagenome (GOLD analysis project Ga0081473, IMG submission 70977) | Hypoxic/sulfidic aquatic microbial communities from Cistern Spring, Yellowstone National Park, USA v2 (version 2) | ecosystem: Environmental > Aquatic > Thermal springs > Hot (42-90C) >...
CATAAAACCCCTTGAGCCCAAGCTTGAAAGGCTAAACCCCTTTGAGGGTCTAAAGAGAATTTTCTCAATGACCACCCTCTTTGAGCTTACAAAGAACCTGCTGAAGGTCTTCCTCCTTATGATAGTTGCCTATTTCTTTGTTAAATCTGGGCTTTGGGAATTTTTGAGCCTATTTGCCAGTGAAAACTCAACCGCAATAAGGGGTTTTTTGAGCTTTACCTTTAAGTTGGTGGTCTTTATCTCGGTGATTGCCCTGTTTATAGCCCTTTTGGACTATGCATACAAACGGTGGGATTACGAAAGAAGGATCAGGATGAGTAAGGAGGAGGTAAAGGAAGAATACAAACAGCACGAGGGTAATCCCCTTGTTAAAGGTGCCATCAGGCGGAGGATGAGGCAGTTGGCAAAGGGTAGGATGCTTCAGGAGGTTCCCAAGGCGAGCGTTGTTATCACGAACCCCACTCACATAGCCATAGCCCTCCGTTATGACCCCAGCAAGGGAGATAAAGCACCCGTCATCTTGGCAAAGGGCAAAGGTGAAATAGCGGAAAGGATCGTAGAGGTTGCCACTGTTCATGGCGTTCCCATAGTCAGAAGGGAAGAGTTAGCCAGAGCCCTCTATCCAGTGGTGGAGGTTGGGGAGGAGATCCCACCTAAATTCTACAGGGCGGTGGCAGAGGTTATAGCCTTTGTTCTCTCTCGCAGGAGGAGGATTGCAGCAGAGGCTGTTTTGAAAAACTCCTCATCGGGGCGTCCCCCCAGCCTCTAAGGGAACTAACCCTTCCCTCACCCTGTCCCACGCTCCCTTGCAGGAGGAGAGGAGTATTCTCCTCTCAAGAACAGGGAAGAGGAGGGCTACCCTCAGAACCTGCTGGGCAGTGGCAAGGACTTTAAAATCCTTCCCGTCTTCAGGGTTCCTTCCGTTGGTCCCACAACGGGCACCCAGCAGACTCTGAAGGCTTTGCATAAGAAAAATTACATCACTTTCCAGAAACGCTTCGGATAAATTTGTTTTAAGATAAATTTTTGGAACAGCATTGATTGCGGTATGACGGACCTTGGAAAGTGGCTGATCTTTGTTGGTGTGTTTTTTATAGTCTTTGGTTTGGTCCTTCTGTTGGTTGAAAAACTTCCTTTTGGCTTTGGCAAACTACCTGGGGATATCTTCATAAAAAGGGACAATTTTACCTTTTACTTTCCCTTAGCCACTTCTCTGCTCATAAGCCTTTTGCTGACCCTTATCCTTAACCTTATATTTTGGCTTTTGAGAAAGTGAGTGGCGGAGCCGACGGGACTTGAACCCGCGACCTCCGGCTTGACAGGCCGGCGTTCTGACCTGGCTGAACTACGGCTCCTCAAGGTTATATTATAACACACATGGAGATTTTTGACCAATACGCCAAAAACTACGATCAGTGGTACGAAAGACCCTTTGGAAGTTCTGCCTTTGGGCTTGAGGTAGCTTGCCTTAAGAGAGTTATAAGCCCCTTTTCTTTATCCCTTGAGGTGGGGGTAGGGAGCGGCAGGTTTGCTCAAGCCTTAGGGATTCCGTACGGATTGGATCCTTCAATGGAGCTTTTAAAGTTGGCAAGACAAAGGGGTATCCGTGGAGTCCTCGGAAGGGCGGAGGCTTTGCCCTTTAAAAGCTTAAGCTTTGACTTGGTTCTTATGGTGGTCTCTGTGTGCTTTTTTGAAGAGCCTTTGCGCGCTTTTGAGGAAGCCTACAGAGTTTTAAAGAACGATGGATATTTAGTGCTCGGGCTTGTTCTTTCGGACAGCCCCTGGGCGGACTTTTACAAAGAAAAGGCAAAGAGGGGACATCCTATTTACTCCCACGCAAGGTTTTATTCCTTCGGAGAGCTTTCCTCCATTTTAGCCCAAGCAAGCTTTAGGGTTGAAAGGGTATGTACTACCCTCTTTGAAGAGCCACAAGACCAAGAGCCTGTGAAAAATCAAGAAATAAGGGAGGGCTTTTGGAGAGAGGGAGGGTTCTTCTGCGTAAGTGCTAAAAAGATAAACTGATGAGCCTTTCAATCAACTTGGCAAGGTTAAAATCCTTGTCTGTAATTGCTTTTACGTCGTGGGTCATTAGTTTTATCTTTAGCCTTTTAAAGCCCAGCTCTACATCCGGATGATGCCATAGGCTTTCAGCCAGATAGGCTATGGCGTTGAAAAGCATGACAGTTTCCTTCCAGTTTTTGGTGTTGATCTCTCTGCAAATGTATCCATCCTCGTATTTCCATTGAGGGAGTTCCGCCTGTATTTTTTGAAGGATCTCCTCAGGGCTGTAGTGCTTTAGTCTTTCTTCTGGCATGAGGGACACACCCCATAAATATAAAGGGAGCGGGATAATACTTTAAAGCCGTTTACCTCCTCGGGCACACTGCATCCAGCATCTGCTTTTAGGTCCAGTATGGCTCCACACATTACGCAGACCAGGTGGTCGTGTTCTTGGACGTTGGCGTCATACCTTACTGAACTTCCCCAGTAGGCAACCCTTTTTATAAAACCCAGCTCCTCCAAAGTCTCCACCGTTCTGTACACGGTAGCCAGAGAGACAAAGGGATATATTTTCTTAACGTCTTCGTAAATTTCCTCAACGGTTGGGTGGTCCTTTCTGCGCAGAAGTATCTCATAAACCGCCAACCTCTGAGGGGTGATCTTTAACCCCTTCTCCTTGCAAGCCTTTACAAACTCTTCAAGCCGTTCCTTTTGGTGCGCTAGCATGTCAAGCTTAATAATATAAAGCAAATAAAAGTAATTTGCAACTAGACTATGTGGTAGATTGTCCCTGCAGATCCCTCTCCTTATCCTGGTAGATTTCCAGCTTTTTGGATTTCTTACACTAGGTTTGCTAATATTATAATACTCTCCTGTAGGCGAGGTGCCGGAGTGGCCGAACGGGGCGGTTTCGAAAATCGCTGTGGGTTCAAAGCCCACCGGGGGTTCGAATCCCTCCCTCGCCGTAAAAGGTTTAACCATGAGTTATTTGACGAGGGAGCTAAAACCTTACTTTGAAAGGGGCTTTATGCCTTTGATTGACGCCATTAGCAAGGCTAAGGTGCATCCCAATTTTTTAACAGTCTTTGGCCTGTTTCTTGTGGCGGTGGGTTCTTATTTCCTTTACCTTAAGGCTTATCTTCTTAGCTTTGTATTTTTGCTCTTGGGAGCCCTCTGTGATGCTTTGGATGGTGCCATAGCCAGAAAAACTAAACAGAATAGCCTCTTTGGTGCCTTTTTGGACTCTCTAACAGATAGATTTTCCGATGCCTTGCCCTTCATAGCCATAGCTCTGTCCTCACAGGATAAGGTTTTATCTTTGTTTTCGCTTTTGGCATTGGTCTTTTCCTTTGGTGTTAGCTACGCAAGGGCGAGGGCAGAAGGACTGGGCTTTGATTTAAGGGTGGGCTTTTTTGAGAGGACAGAAAGGTGGGTCGTTCTTTTAGCGGGCGTTCTTTTACAGCAGATATTTTTGGCTCTGATCCTTTTGGTAGTAGGTTCCTTTTTGACCCTAATACAGAGGGTTTATACTTTTATGAAACTCTCCAAAGGGAGGTGAAAGGATGGGAAGGCTGATCCTTGCGATCCTGTGTTTTCCCATGTGGGTATATACATAGGAGAGGGCAAGATGATCCACGCTGCCAGAAGAGGTGGAGGGGTGAAGATCAGTAGTATATATGATCCCTACTACAGACATAGGTTCTTGTTTGCAAAAAGGGTTGTAGAGGCCAAAGGTGAGGAAAAGACGGCCCCTATAGCTGAAATTATAGAAAGGGAGACTAACAGATAGTTTTGCTCTTTTCTTTAACTTTTTCCTTTATCTGTGCCAAAAGGATCAGTGCCTGCAAGGGCGTAGTCTGGGCTATGTCTATGCCTTCCAAAAATTCTTGCAGTTCCCTGAAAGCCTTTTCCCACTCTAATTTCTCGGATTCTTGATAAACCTTTTCCAGTATAGGAACTTGCTTGTCAAAGCTTGCTAAAATTTCTTGGCTTCTTTGGATCACCTCTTCGGGCAAGCCTGCCTTCTTGGCTACATATATGCCAAAGCTACCCTCTGCCCTTCCCCTTTTGAGGGTGTAAAGAAAGTTAATGCCTTCATCACTCTTTGAGACTGCCATATGATAGTTTTTGACCATGGGCAGTTCTTCCTCCAGGTGTGTTAGCTCTAAGTAATGGGTGGCAACAAGTGTGCGAGCCTTTATGTTCTTGGCTATGTATTCCACAATGGCCTTTGATAGGGCAATGCCGTCGTAGGTGGATGTACCTCTTCCTACTTCATCAAGGATTATCAAACTTCTCTCGTCGGCAGAGTTCAGTATGGCAGACACTTCCATCATCTCGTTCATAAAGGTGGAAATGCCCAAGGCGAGTACATCCCCAGAGCCTATCCTCCCGTGAATGGAAGATGCTAAGCCTATCTCTGCACTTTTGCAGGGCAGAAAACTACCCATGTGGGCAAGCAAGACTAAAATGCCCACCTGCCTTATGTAGCTGGACTTTCCCGCCATGTTGGGACCGGTAATTATATGAACCAGTTGTTTTTCATCCATATAGGTACTGTTGGGCACAAAGTCCTTGCAAAAACTCTCTATGACTGGATGCCTACCTTCCTCTATGTATAAGACCTTTTCCTTTGAGAGCTTTGGCTTTACCCAGCCCCCCTCTATGGCTATCTGTGCCAAGCTCTGAAGGTAGTCTATCTCCGCTACAATCTGTGCGTTCTTGTAGACTTTGTCTATGCTTTGCAGGACCTTTTCTTTCAGGGCTAAGAAGAGCTCATACTCCAACTCCTTTATTTTGCTGTCTGCGGACAGGATTTTTTCTTCCAGCCTTTGCAACTCTTCGGTGGTAAATCTCTCTGCATTAGAAAGGGTCTGCCTTCTCTTGAAATAGCTGGGCACGTATCGTAGGTTCGGTTTTGTAACCTCTATGTAATAGCCCATCACCCTGTTGTAGCCCACCTTTAGACTTTGAATACCCGTTTCCTTTCTGAGTTTTTCTTCGTACTCCCTTAAAAGTGTCTCCCCTTTGGCTTTTATGCTTCTTAACTCGTCAAGTTGAGGGTCTACGCCATCCTTTATAAGTCCTCCCTCCTTCAGATGGATGGGTGGGTCTTCCACCAAAACCCTCTCCAATTCCAAGTATAGTTCCTCCAGATCCACCATTTGGTTTAGTAGTTCCACCATGATAGAAGATCTGGCATCCTTTAGCACTTCCCTCAACTCCTTCAAGGAGAGCAGAGCTCTCCTTAAAAGGGAAAAGTCTCTGGGTGTGGCTAAGTTTCCGCTGATGCGTGATGCAAGTCTCTCTAAGTCTGGCATTTTTTCAAGGCACGCCCTTATATCTCTAAGAAGCTCCCTGTTTTTTGTCAGCTCCTCCACTCCCTCCTGTACCTTTAGTATGTCCTCTTCCTTTAGGAAGGGATGGGTTATGCGAAACTTTAGCAGGCGTCTTCCCATACCCGTTAGTGTTCTGTTTATGGTTCCAAAGAGGGAAAGGTCCTCCCTTCCTTCATAGCTTTCCAAAAGTTCAAGCCCCCTCCGGGTGCGGTAATCTATTCTAAGGTAGCCCTCTCCCGAGTAGGGTTTGGGCTTTTTCAAAAAGGGTGTGTAAGACTTTTGAGTTCTCTTTAGGTAAAGATAAGCCACACCGCATGGAATTAGACAATCTTCCTCTTCAAAACCCAAGGCTATAGCACGGAATACGTCAAAGTCTTCTCTTAAAAGTCTTAGACCCTCTTGGACCTCCTCCTGCCCGTAATAGGTGAAAAAGCACTTAAGGAGTTTACCCAGATCTTCCTCAAAACCTTTGGGAACCAGAACCTCTTTAGGTTGGAACCTCAGCAGAAACTCTAAATAGTCCTCACCCCTAAAGGCACCCGCCAAAAACTCCCCCGTGGATGGGCAAAGGTAAGAAAGGTAGTACTTGTTTCCCTTTGGATATATGCAAGCTAAACCAGTTAAGTCCTTTTCAAAGTAGGTGCCGGGTGTGATGACCCTTATTACATCCCTCTTTACAATTCCCTTAGCCTGGGAGGCGTCCTCCAACTGCTCACATATGGCAACTTTGTAGCCTTTGCTTACCAGTTTAGCTATGTAAGACTGGGAAGAGTGGTAGGGCACTCCGCACATAGGAATGCGTTCTTTACCCTTTCCGGCGGGCCTTGAAGTTAGCACCAAGCCGAGCTCTTTGGAGCCTATTTGGGCATCCTCATAAAAGAGCTCGTAAAAGTCCCCAAGGCGGAAGAAAAGCAAACAGTCGGAGTATTCCCTTTTTAGGGCATGATACTGGGCAAGCATAGGAGTAAGGTCTTCACTTTGCGTATTCCACATGCCTTGTTTCCCTTATCACCACAACCTTTATTTGACCCGGGAACTCAAGCTCCTCCTCTATCTTTCTGGCGATATCCTTTGAAAGCTGGTAGGCTTCTTCGTCGCTGATCTCCTCTGGATTGACTATGACCCTAACTTCCCTTCCTGCCTGCACTGCGTATGCGTTGGCAACTCCCTTAAAGGATTTTACTATACTTTCAAGCTTTTCTAAGCGCTTTAGGTATGCCTCCAGGGTTTCCCTTCTAGCACCGGGTCTGGCGGCGGATAGGGCGTCCGCAGCACATACAAGGGCAACCTCCGGGAACTTTACGGGCTCTTCGTTGTGATGAGCTTTTATGGCGTTGAGGACAGGCTCTGGCTCTCCGTAACGCTTGCAAAGTTCAACACCTATATCTGTGTGAGAACCACCAAGCTCGTGGGATATGGCTTTACCGATGTCATGAAGTAGCCCAGCCCTTCTTGCCATTTTAGCATCCAAGTTTAACTCTTCCGCCAGCAGGCCTGCAAGGTATGCCACCTCTTTGGAGTGCAAGAGTACATTTTGGGAGTAGCTGGTTCTATAGTAAAGCTTGCCTATGTAGTAATAGAGCCCTGGGTTTATGTCGTAGAGCCCAAGCTCAAGGCAGGCTTCCTCTCCAGTCTTCCTGATCCTTTCGTCCATTTCCTTTTTTACCTCATTGACTACCTCTTCTATGCGGGCAGGATGGATCCTACCGTCCTCTATGAGTCTCTCTAAGGCAATCTTGGCAATCTCTCTCCTAAGAGGGTCAAAGGATGATATGGTTACCAGATCGGGCGTGTCATCTATGATCAGATCTACTCCCGTCAAAAGCTCAAAAGTCCTTATGTTCCTACCTTCCCTTCCTATGATCCTGCCCTTAAACTCGTTGGAGGGAAGCTCCACCGTAGTGGTGGTGTAGTTTATGGCGATTTCTGGGGCGAGCCTTTGGACTGCGGTGGTTATTATCCTTTTTGCCCTCAGCTCTGCCATTTCTCTGGCTTCATCTTCGAGCTTCTTGGCGAGCCTTATAGCCTCAATCCTTGCACTCTCCTCTGCCCTTTTGAGCACTTCCGCCCTAGCTTCTTCCATGGTTAGAGATGCGATCCTCTGAAGTTCTAAGAGTTCCCTTTCCCTTAGTTGTTCTACTTCCCTTTCTTTTTCTTGAATCTCCTTTAGCTTATTTTCTATGTCCTTCTGGGCCCTTTCCACCTGTCTTTCCAATTCCTTGAGTTCCTTTTCCCTTCTGTATAGCTCCTCCTCTCTTCTTTCAAGGGCCTCAAACCTTCTTTCTATCATCTGCTCCTTTTGGGTTAAAGCCTGTTCTTTTTGGCTTAAGTTCTGCTCTACTTCCCTTATTTTGCGCTCAAGTTCCTGCTCCTTCTTTTCAAGCTCCGTACGCTTTTGAGATAGAAGGCTTTCCACTTCTCTTTTCTTCTCCTCCGCCTCCTGCCTTACCCTTTGGGCTTCTTCCTTAGCAAGGTTTATGATCCTTTCTGCTTCTCTTTGGGCATTCTCTAAAATTCTTTGCACATCCTCCTCAAAGGTCTTGGTAGATTCTTTTTCTTTCCTTCTAAAAAGGAAAGCACCCGCGCCCAAGCCTCCAAGCAGGGCAAAGAAAGCTAAAATGACTGCCAATACAATCTCGTTCATCGCTCCTACCTCCTGTAGATTATGGTTTCTTCGGTGGCTATGGCATCCACCCTTTGGTCCCAAGGATCGCAGGGAATTTCTTCAAAAACCTGAAAGCTAAAGGCTACTCCCACCTTGAACCCTCTTATCCTCCCCAAAATCCTGTCGTAAAAGCCTTTGCCCATCCCAAGCCTACAACCCTTGAGGTCAAAGGCAACCCCGGGCACAAGGGCAAGCTCCACCAGTTCCGGTTCCACCTCTTCACACTGGGTAGGCTCAAGAAGGCAAAAACTGCCAGGGGCTAAGTTCTCAAGAGATCTGATTCTGCACAGCTTCATACTATCGTGCTCTACTTTTGGAATTAAAAGGTCTTTGCCTTCTCTGAGTATTTCCTCCAAAAGGGGGGATATGTCCGGTTCTCCGTCAAAGGGGCAAAAGGCTAAGATTGTTCTTGCGGACTTAAAAGGCTCCAAGCCCCTTATGTTTTCCACTATAGCCCTTGAGAGCTGTTGATATTCTTGAGTGGGCAGACTCCTCCGTAGGTTTCTTATTCTATGCCTTAATTCTTTTTTGCTCAAAACTTTCATTCTTCCGCCTCCTTTTGAGGAGGGGAAGGCAAGAAAACCCACCCGGCCGTAGAGGGAGAGGCTTCGGTGGGCCCCAGTTCCCTTAGGTGGGTGTCCTCCCGGGACGTCCTCGGTGGGACAGCCCCGGAGCCCGGACTCCCTATTGCCTCACCTTGTGGACCCCAATTTAGTCCTCTCCACCTACGAGCAGGGCAGGCTTGTTTTACCTTAAGCTCACACCAAACTCTTTCTTTAAATCCTCCACCAACCCAAAGACCAATTGGTTGGCTTCTTCGTCAGATAAACTACCTTTCAAGCTTCTCAGAAAGAGCCTAAAGCTAACACTTTTCTTGCCTTCCCCAAGTACGCGCTCATCTGTCCAAACGCTAACCACCTTCAAATCTTCCACCTCTTCCAGCTTCCTTATATGCATGATTAATTTATCCACCGGTAGCCCTTTGTCCATAACCAGGGTAATGTCCCTGACCACCGGCGGATAGTTGGAAAAGGGCACATACTGAGCCCTCTTGGGCTTGAGCCTATCAAGGTCCAACTCCGCTATCAGGACCTTTTCCTTAAGGTCCAGCTCCCTTTCCAAGAGAGGGTTCAAAACCCCCAAAAAGCCAATTTCCTCTCCTTCCACCCAAAGGCTAACCTGTAGGTTTGGATGTAAAAAGGGAAGTTTGGACCATTGAGAAGTGTGCAAAACTCCCACTGAGTGCAAGAGGTCTGAGACCAAGCTCCTAAACTCCTGTAGAGTATGCATGTTGGAGAGGATGCCGAGCCTTCTACCTTCTCCCTCTTCAAAAAATACCTTACCCACCTCAAAGAGGGCTATCTGTTGGATAAATTTCCTTCTGTTTCTTAGGTAGGAGTTGATCAAGGATGGGATTAAGGATGTGCGCAGGAACCTTTCCTCTTTTACCAGGGGATTGATGATCTCAAGGGTTGGGCTTTTTAGACCCGAGGTTTCATAGAGCCTTTTTCCCTCAAAGGAAAAGTTGAGCACCTCAAAAAAGCCTCTTACCTTCAGGAAATTTTTTATCTCCCTCTCCAGCTTATCCTTCACCTTTGGCTTGGAGGGGACAAGAAGACGTTCTGCCCTAAGATTGTCGTAGCCCTTTACCCTTAAAAGTTCCTCCACTATATCCGCATCTCCCTGCACGTCAAAGCTTCTGAAGGCTGGAACCAGCACCTCAAAGCCACAATTCTGCACACTCACATCAAAACCAAGTTTTTGCAGAACCTTTAGCCCACCCTCTGGGTCCAACTCTTCCCCCGCGTACCTCTTGAACTTTCCAAAGGAGAGAAAGATTCTCTTGGGTTCGTAAGGTTGGGGGTAGATATCCTTTACCGCCCTCACTTCACCGCCCGCCAGCTGGAGGATCAAACCTACCGCCCTGTCTTGATGTTTCCTTAGAGACTGTATATCCACATTCCTCTCAAATCGGTAAGAGCTCTCCGTTTGCACACCCAAAGACTTGGCAGACCTTCTTACCCTAAAGGGCTCAAAGTATGCACCCTCAAGGAGAACGCTTTTTGTATACTCTCTGACACCGCTCTCCAAACCTCCCACAACACCCCCTAAGGCAAGGACCTTTTTACCGTCCGCTATGACCAAGTTTTCCTCCGAGAGCTCCTTCTCCACACCCATAAGGGTGTTGATCTTTTCTCCCTTTTTTGCCCTCCTTATTACCACCGGACCCTCTATTTTTTCCCAGTCAAAGGCATGCAAAGGCTGTCCCCTCTCTAACATCACATAGTTGGTTATATCCACCACGTTGTTTATACTCTTTATTCCACACTGCCAGAGCCTACGCCTGAGCCAGAGGGGAGAGGGCTTTACCTGTACTCCTTCTATCAACACCGCCCTGTATCTTTTGCAGTCTGGGTCCTCTACACGCACTTCCACCGAACCAAAGTCCTCAAAGGTTTTGTCTTGTGGCTCTTTTAAGGGTAAATCAAACAGGGCAGAGATCTCTCTGGCAAGACCTAAGATGCTCAGCAGGTCTCCCCTGTTGGGGGTGATTTCCACCTCCAAAACATACTCACCAAAACCAAGGACCTCCTTGGCGGGCGTTCCGGGGCTGAACTTTTCTTCAATCACAAGAACTCCCTGACTACTATCCTCCAAACCAAGTTCCTGCGCAGAAAGGAGCATACCCTCAGAAACCACACCAAAAAAGTCTCTTTTAGAAATAACCCTATCACCCACCCTTGCCCCCGGTAGTGCCACCAGCACGCCATTCCCCTCCTTTATTTCTTGGTCCCTTGTGACCACCTGCACCACATTTCCCACATCCACCTTGCAAACCTTTAGTTCTTGCTTTTGTGGATGGTTTTCTACCTTTAGAACCTTCCCAAAGACTACTCCATCTACCGATTGTTCCCACACGTTCACGGAGGTTTCCACGCTCCTCAGGGTGAGCCCTTGGGCTATCTCCTCCGGGGATAGTCCTTTTAAATCCACGAACTCCGCAAGCCAGCTTAGAGGTGCCTTCATGGGAGGGAAATATTTTAAGGCTAAGTTTTATCCTTCAGCCAAGGTTTGTATTCAAGTATCTGTTCAAAGGTGTAAGGGCAGTCTTTAGGAAAGTCTTTTTCGGTGGGAATTCTCCCAAAGTATTTTTTGGCAAGGTCGTGGTTTGTGGGCTTTTCAAACCATTGAATCAGACTATATACCGCTACTTCCCAGGCAGTTTGGATATTTTCCCTATCCCGAGCTTTTGTTCTAAGGGATGGATATCTTCTAAAGGCAAGCTCTAACTTACCTCTAGCTTGGTGGATACTATTTATCCAACTATTTCCCACGTAATCCCTGTATCTGTAGTTTTCCCACTTGTAAAGGTGCTCCATAATCCGAGCCATTTGGCTTATAACCGCGTCCAAATGCCTCTGTCCCATATCCCTTATTTCCTCCAAAAGGTTCTCCCAATCCACCAGGTTGTATTCTCTGTTTTCCAAAAGCTTTAAATTCTCTTCCAACCAAAGGAGGAAATCTTTTTCATAGAGTTCCCTGAGTTGTTGGATTTTCAGTTCCATGGGTTTAAATATAAGCCTATTGGAAAAAGGCATAACCTCCGTAGCCTACCACCGCCTTTTTATCTCCAAAGGCGGAGGCGGAGGTGTCGTAAGCTATCAGCTTGGGCTTTAGCCTTCTCCTTTGGGCTATTATGAGAGATGCAAGGATGCCGACCTTACCACAAGCTTCGCATGTTTTTAGGCTTTTCCTATCTCCTTCAACAATACCCCTGTGGCAGTGTTCATCTATCCACCTTGCGATCTCCTCCGGATAGTAATGGCTCAGGTCAGAGCTTACCACGAAGTGTGTGTCATCCTCTAAGAAGAATTCCATAAACTCCGCTAAAGTTTCCGGGTCAATCCTACCATAAACAATGGGCACTATGGTTAAGTTTGGAGAAAGTCTCTGCAAGAAGGGTAGTTGAACTTCCAAAGAATGTTCCCACATATGGGGTCTATTGTCCAAGGCGTGAGGTAACCGGTATAGCCTCAAGAACTCTTCAATTCTTTCCCAATCTACCTTTACCTTTCCCAAGGGTGTTTCAAAAAATTGGTAATCACCGAAGGATATACCTTCAAAATCCACAAAGTGCGATGGTCCAATCAGCAGTACCTTTAGTTCTTTTCCACCCAGAAGCCCAAGGACCTTTCCCGCCACTTTACCACTGTATACATATCCCGCATGAGGAGATATGACCCCGACAGGCTCTTCTTTGGTGTTCTTTTCCAACAGCTTATCCACCAAGCTTTTCAGAGTCTCTGGGTCTTTTGGATAAAAACTCCCCGCCACCGCAGGCTTTCTTACCTTCACAGGGATAAATTTAATTCAGATGATGGCGATAGCTTGGATGTCGGAAAAGAAGGACCAAAAAGTGCTCTGTAAGGCGTGTATGCAAAGGTGTGTTTTGAAGGATGGAGAGTATGGCAAATGCGGAGTGAGGCTAAACAGAGGAGGAGAGCTCTATCTTACTGTTTATGGTTTAGTTTCAGCCTTGAACATAGACCCTGTGGAGAAAAAGCCCCTCTATCACTTTCTTCCCGGAACTGCCACCCTTTCTCTGGGCACCGTAGGATGCAACCTGTCCTGTAAGTTTTGCCAAAACTGGGAGATATCCCAGTATCCCAAACTGAACAATCACAGGGTCTTTGGAGAGGAATACTCTCCTCAGGAGATTGTGAGCATTGCGGAGAGGTTTAATATACCATCCATATCTTACACCTATAACGAACCCGTGATCTTCTTTGAGTTTGCCTACGATATTATGAAGCTTGCTTATGAGAAGGGCATAAAGAACATATTCGTTTCCAGTGGTTATGAGACGGAGGAGGTGCTTGAAAGGTCTGTGCCATTCCTTTCCGCAATGAACATAGACCTAAAGTCCTTCTCCGATGATTTTTACCAAAGGATATGCGGGGCAAGGTTAAAACCCGTTCTAAAAACCATAGAGAAGGCTTATAAGCTGGGTATATGGATAGAGATCACTACCCTTCTGATACCCGGCTACAACGATTCAGAAGGTGAAATCAGGGCAATAGCAAGGTTCATAAGAGAGCTTTCTCCGGACATTCCCTGGCACATATCCAGGTTTTTCCCCGCCTATCTAATGGGAGACCTACCACCTACACCGGTGTCCACCCTTAAAAGGGCTTATGAGATAGGAAAGGAGGAGGGGCTTAGGTATGTGTATGTGGGAAACTACGCAGACCAAAGCTTAACATCCACTTACTGTCCATCTTGTGGGCACACAGTTATAGAAAGGAGCGGATACTTGGGAGAACGTGTAAAGGTAAGACTCAGGGAGGGTAAGTGTGAGGTGTGTGGTTTTGAGATAGCGGGGGTTTGGGGCTAAATCCTTTTAATGATAAACTATATTTGGCAATGATTGAGTTTATGAGGTTCAGGTATTATGCCTACGGGGTCTCTCTGCTTCTTCTTGGACTTTCTGTGTTTTTACTGTTTTGGAAGGGTTTGAACTTGGGATTGGACTTTACCGGTGGCACTCTTATGGAGGTTCGGTTTGAAAAGAAAGTGCCCTTGGGAGATGTTAGGAAAGCTATGGAAACTGCGGGATTGCGCGCATTTCAGGTGCAAGATACCGCCCAGGGGACCGTGATCGTAAGGCTGAAGGTGGATGAACCAAGGGACAAAGCACTTAATGCCTTAAAGACTTTAGGAAACTATCAACTCCTACGGGTGGAGACTATAGGGGGTATTGTCAGTAAGGAGCTGAGAAACAAAGCCTTTTGGGCAATAATAACAGCCCTTTTGGGCATACTCCTGTACTTGGCTTACCGCTTTGAACCCATTTGGGGCTTGGGTGCCATCCTTGCCTTAGCCCACGATGTTTTAATAGTTGTTGGAGCATACTCTCTCACCCAGTTTGAGGTGGGCTTGGATGTTATAGCTTCTCTCCTTATTGTGGCGGGATATTCAGTAACGGACACGGTGGTGGTCTTTGACAGGATAAGGGAAAACCTAAGGCTCAGAAAGGGCACAGACTTTGAAAGTCTGATAAACATCTCCATAAACCAAACCCTTTCAAGGACCTTGATGACATCCCTAACGACCTTTGTGGTATCCTTTGTCCTCTTTGTGCTTGGGGGACCAGCCCTGTCTAACATTATGTTCGCCTTTGTGGTTGGTGTGGTGGTGGGGACTCTGTCTTCTATCTTCGTGGCAAGTGCCCTCGTGTTGGATATAAAGAGAATTTTCCTAAAGGAAGTGCCAGCTTGATGTTGGTTCTAAAAGAATTTGGAGACAAGGACAACTTTTACAGGTTTTTAAAGGACAAGGTGGGCGTTTTTTTTAGGGAGGCGGAGCAAAGAAGCTACGAAGGAGTCCACAGAGTGCTGTATCTTGAAAACAGGCAGATAAACCCTCAGGTTTTCTTTGAGTGTGCAAGGCAGGGTTGTCTGCACGCATACCAAAACGAAAACCGCTTTGCCCTTTCGGGCACAGAAGCCCAAATAAAGGAATTCTGCCGGTGTCTTTCCCAATTCCACAAGGACTTAGCCCTTGAGATTTTGCAAGCGTTGATAAATTATCGGAAAAAGTCCTTTAAGCTTCAGTTCAACTACAAAATCCTGCCCTTGGGCATAAAGACTGCCATAATGGGCGTTCTTAACGTAACTCCCGACTCTTTTTCCGACGGTGGGCTTTACTTAGAGACAAGTTCTGCGGTAAAAAGGGCGGTGCAGATGGCGGAAGAGGGGGCTGAGATCATAGATATTGGGGGAGAATCCACAAGGCCGGGCTCCCAAAGGATCAGTGCGGAGGAAGAGCTAAAAAGGGTTCTGCCCGTTCTAAAGGAGGTCAGAAAAGAGCTTCCGAAGGTTTGGATCTCGGTGGATACATACAAGGCGGAGGTTGCCAAGGCATGCCTTGAAGAGGGTGCAGATATCATAAACGACATAAGCGGAGGGACCTTTGACCCAAAGATGTTTGAAGTGGTCTCTCAGTATCAATGCCCTTATGTTCTCAACCACATAAAGGGAAGACCGGAGGATTGGAAGAGTATGACCATAGTCTATGAGGATGTGGTTCATGAGTCTATTGGATGGCTGTGGGAAAGGCTCGGCAAGCTCAAGGCATTGGGCTACAAAGGGCAAGTTATAATAGACCCAGGCATAGGCTTTGGGAAACTTCCAGAGCACAACGTGGAAATTCTCAAGCGCCTAAACGAATACAAAATCTTTGGGGCACCTATATTGGTGGGAGTTTCAAGGAAATCCTTTATCGGTCTTGTGTTGGAGGGGCTTTTGAGGAGAAAAACGGAGCCTAAAGAGAGGCTATACGGAAGCCTTGGTGCCCTTGCCTACGCAGTGGTGAAAGGTGCCCACATAGTCAGGGTACACGACGTAAAGGAGACGAGGGAGTTTTTAGCCCTTTTGGACACGGTAAGGACCTATGGAGATTTTTGAGCTTATATCCTACAAGGACCTTTTGGATATACTGGGAGCTTCTCTGTTCGTGTATAGTGTGCTTTACTTTCTTAGGATCACAAAGGGTATTCAAATACTCAAGGGTTTGATTTTATTGGCGCTAATATGGGCTCTTGCCAGCCTTCTGGACCTGAGGACGGTTTCTACCATCTTTGAAAAACTCTGGACGGTGGGACTCTTTTCTTTGGTGGTGATCTTTCAGCCGGAGATCAGAAAAGCCCTTAGTAAGCTGGGTCAGGCTACCAAGCTAACCTCCTCCAAACCTTTGGAGGAAAGGATCGTGGAAAGAATAGTGCGTGCCTGTGCTTTTATGTCCGAAAGGCAGATAGGTGCCCTGATAGTGATAGAGAGAAACCAGAACTTGGAACCTCTTTTGGAGGGCTGTGTGACCATTGACGCAGTAGTCTCAGTGGAGCTTCTTATCACCATATTTGACCCTCTTACTCCTTTGCACGATGGTGCGGTGGTAATAAGGGGAGATAGGATAGCCTATGCGTCCTGCGTGCTACCTTTATCCAAGTCTTCGGAAATTCCCAGAAAGTACGGTACAAGGCATAGGGCTGGACTGGGAATATCGGAAGAATCTGACGCCATAGCAGTTATTGTCTCCGAAGAGACGGGAGAAATATCCGTAGCAGTGGGTGGTAAGTTTCACAGGAACTTGGACCAAGAGCTTCTAAAAAGCTTGCTTTTAAAGGAGCTGGGCATTAATCTATAAAGCTATGAAACTAAAAACCACCATCAAAACCAAGCCAAACCTAAGCGTTGTGCTTGGTCCCTTTGTGGGTCTTTTGGAAAAGCCCACCGAAAGCCTTTTAGAGCAGTTGGAAAAAGAAGCCCAAAAGAATGGATGCATAACACACTTTGTTAGAAGAAAACCAAGGTTCTTCTTTTCTGAGGAGGTTCCACAAAGGGAGATACCCTTTAGCCAAAGCCAATGGGAAAACATAATGAATCAACTAAAGGTTGAGCTTGATGAGGAGGAACTGGAAGTTGCCTTGGCAATTCTCCATCAGTTGGACCACAGGGGCTTTTTTGTGGGCGATGAAGCCCAGATAGCCAAAGAGTTTGGAACTTCCAAAGAATTCGTAGAGGATCTTAGGGAGTTTATAATGACCGAGCTTGAGCCCGTGGGCATCGCTTCCAAGAACTATGAAGAATTCTTCTGCGTCCAACTGAGGGAGCTTTATCCAGAGGAGCCAGAGCTCTGTCAGAAGGTGTTGGAGTTTTTAAAGACAGGTGCGGGAGATCAAAGGGTAAAGGACATTGCTACCCGGCTAAGGCTAACGCCCTTTGAAGGAGAGCAGAGCCCTTACAAGGTGGGTAGTGTGGATGTGCTCCTTGAGAGGGATCAGGACGGTTGGCTGATAATTTTGATGGATGATTTTATAGACTTTGAGGTCCAAGAGGGAGAAAGGGAAGAGAAGGAGAGAGCCCTCCGGTGGAAAAAACTGCTGGACTTAAGGAGGAACCTTCTAAGAGGGTGCATAAACTTAGTGGTAGAAAGGCAGGAGGACTTTCTGTTGGGGGTTGGTCCTCTTAAGGCTTTGGAGCTAACAGAGGTTGCACAAAAGCTTGGGGTTAGCGTCTCCGTTATAAGCAGACTTGTTTCCAACAAGTACGTAAAAACACCCACCGGGATCTATCCTCTTAGGCTATTCTTTCAAAGGAGGTCCAAGGGGGGTTACAGCAGGGAGCAGGTCCTTAAGGCAATGAAAGAGATCCTTCAAAAATATGGTAAGCTCAGCGATGCCAAAATGGCGGAGCTTTTGAAGGAAAAGGGCATAGAGCTTTCCCGTAGGACTGTATGCAAATACAGGAGAATGCTATGAGGGAAAGGAAGGTTATAGGGCTTCTTGAGGAAAAGGGTTTGGAAGGATTCCTTTTTAGCTCTCAGGCAAACGTACTTTACCTTTCTGGTTTTAGGTCCTCCAACGCCTGCGTGCTTGCCACTAAGGGGGGCTTTTACCTTTTTACAGACGCACGATATTACGAGAGGGCAAAGGGAACTTTGAGGGAGGGATGGCAGGCGGTTTTGGTAAAATCTTCCATGCACAGGGCTATAAAGCAAACTATAAAAAAGCTGGGAATAAAAAGGGTGGGCTACGAGGAGGACAGGGTAAGCTGTGCCTTTAGAAAATCTCTACGCTCAAGGGACATCCAATGGGTGGGCTTTGGCAACTTTCTTGGAAGACTAAGGGCTATAAAAAGTCCTGATGAAATAAAGATAATGAAAGAGGGAGTTTTAAAGGCAGACCAAATTTACAGGGAACTGCTTGAGTTTGTAAAGCCGGGGATGACGGAGCTGGACCTGAGGGGTTTTATAGTTAGAAGAGCCTTTGAGATGGGTGCAATGGGCGAGAGCTTTCCTGCCATAGTTGCCTTTGCAGAGGGTTCTGCGGTTCCCCACTGGGAAACTTCCCAGAGAAGGATAGAACAAAAAGGACCTCTGCTGATAGATATGGGCATTCTTTACAAGAACTACTGCACGGATTTTACCAGAACTATCTACTTGGGAAAGGCAGACGATGAATTTAAAAGAGTCTATCAAGTGGTCAAAGATGCCCACCTCTTCGCCCTGGAGAAGGTAAAGGTGGGAACCCCCGTAGGTGAAATAGACAGAACTGCAAGGGAGTACATAAAAAAGAAAGGCTTTGGCAAATACTTTACCCACAGCACAGGGCACGGTGTGGGTATAGAAATTCACGAACACCCAAGGCTCTATTACAAAGGAAAGGGGTCGGATGACCCCATAGAGGAGGGGATGGTCTTTACCATTGAGCCGGGTATATACCTACCGGGCAAGTTTGGGGTGAGGCTTGAAAACATGGTGGCGGTTGTGAAGGGTGTGGGTGAGGTGCTCTCTGAGGTGTCCCTTGACTTGATTGAGTTATAATTTTATTTATATACGCGGGGTGGAGCAGCCTGGTAGCTCGTCGGGCTCATAACCCGAAGGTCGCGGGTTCAAATCCCGCCCCCGCAATATTTGACCACAAGAGGCACATATAAAAAACTCAAAACCATCCCAAGCCCCACGGTGGCAAAGGCAAGGTTTGGATTAAGGTTATACCTTAGGGCAAGCACCGCAGAGAACACCATAGGTGGCATGGCAGACTCCAACAGGGAAACCTTGAAGGCAACGGGAGAGAGTTCCATAAATCTTCCCACCAAATAGACCGCAAAGACAGAAACAGAGACCTTTATGAGAATGGCAAGCAAAGATAGCTTTAAGTGATCCCTTATACCACTAAGGTTTATACTGAGTCCAAGGGCAAAGAGGATTACTGGCAAAGTGGAATGGTCAACAAAGTTTAAGGCTTTATCTAAGCTGGGATGCAAAGGAATTCCCCTAAGGGCAAAGCCAAAGACTAAGCCCAAGAAGGGAGGAAAAAGGAGAACTTCCTTTAAGTCTGGCTTTCCACTTGCGACCATAACTCCCAAAAAGGAAACCATCAAAAAAGAACCCAAATTGTCGTAAATGATGGCGATTTGCAGTCCTTCCTGTCCAAAGTAGCTAAAGGCATAAGGGTAGCCCAAAAAGGCAGTATTTCCGAAGGAGGAAACCAAAAGAAAGGTCCTCAGGTCTTTGTTAGAAAGCTTATAAAGCCGGGCTATAATGTATGCCACTGACATACATAAAACTATTGAAGCCCAAGCCAAACTGGAGATTTTTATAACCTCCAACCCAAGCTTGATCTGGTGTCCTGCCTTAAAGGCAAGGATAGGAAGGGCAAAGTACATTACATAGTTTATGAGGACCCTCTCTTGCTCCTTTTGGAAAACACCAAGGTGCCTTAGAAGTTTGCCACCTATTACGGGCAGGACCACCTCAAGCATTTAAAAAGATTTCCTGAAGTCTTTTTCTTGCTATGTCTGGTGCTCCAAGATGTTTTCTGAGGGTGTTTTCCAAGACCTTTATGGGTAATAAATTCTGCGGTGACCTTGGGTCCTGAAAGGGTGCACTGGCAAACATAGGCAGGACGCCCGCAGTTAAATCCGCAAGTTCTTTAACCTTTTCTTTTGGCAAATTGCCAAAGGCTTCTAACCTTGCCAAGGTGCCAATTCCCTCTCCCTCTGCCAATTTTACATACCAGGTGTATTTATCAAGCTTTGCCTTCTCCTCTATCTTTCTTTGGGAGTGCACCCTTATAAGAGGTGTGCGGTAGCCCTTTTTTAGGTTCTGAAGAAGGTGGGCATACTCTCTGCTTATAAAGAGCCTTTTTATGGTTTTTACAAAGCCCACGCAGGTGATACCCCTGTGCTCACTGGTCAAAGTGCCATCGCAAACTAACAGCTGAGGCTTTACCCTTTTCCAAACTTCCCTTGCGGTATCCACTTCCTCCCTTCTAAGTAGCCTTAATAACTCAAGGGATAGCTCTTTATCCTCTAAAAGTTTTTTAACCTCGTAGTCCAATCCGGCGAAAGCGGACTCCTCTACATCGCCCTTTACCAAAAAGACCCTTCTGACCCTTTGCATACAAAAGGAATGCTCTATAAGGTTTATGCTTTTTGGCTTGAGAATTATAGCGCCAGCAGACAGAGTGGCAAAGACCGCCTCGTAAGATGAGTTTTTTGATTCGTCCCACACATAAGCACTGTGGTCTATGCGCCTTATTCCATCCACAAAGGCTATGGTAAACTCTTCTGGCACATACCCTTCGTATACATCCGTTGGGTCTTCTTCAAAGCCAGCAAACTGTTCTGATTCTTCGTATTCCAGATCTTCCATTTCGTTCATTTCCCACGGTTTTAAGCTTACTCTGTATCGCATCCTTCCATCAGATAAACTCCAAAACCCTGTTTGCTACCTCTTCTGAATTTCTGATGCAGTCCGCCACAGAGACACCCCTCAGATAGTTTCCCGTCAAAAAGAGCCCCGGGTGTTCCTTTTCCAAGGTCTCCGCCAATTCGTAAAATTTGCCGTAGCCCAAGTTATACTGTGGGATGGCTTTTTTCCACTTGGTGATCTTCAAAATGTTTACATCCACACCCAAAATTTCCTTAAGTTCCTTCTCCACGGTAGCGCCTATTAGGTCATCGTCTTCTTCTACCACCTGTGGGTCTGTGGCACCGCCCAAGTAAATGGTTAAGAGGTTTCCTTTTCTTCCTTCAAAGATGTTAGAGGAGAAAAGCACGCCAAGGATCCTTTTGCCCTCCTTCCTTGGCACCAAAAAACCAAAGCCGGGTGGGATAGAGTCCCTTGTGTATGCATGAACAACAACCACAGGTGCGTAGTATATGCTGTCAAACTCCTGGGCTGCGCTCCAAGAGAGTTCCCTCAGCAGGTATCCTGCGGAGGTTGCCGGTGCAGAAATTACCACCGCCCTTGCAGAAAACTTACCCTTTCTACTATCTATTACAAAATGATCATCCTTCCTTCTGATCTTTAGCACCACGTTCTCCACATCCACATCCAAAGCCTTGGCTAAGTGGGAGGGTAAGGAATGGTTTCCACCCTCAAAGGATATGAGCCTTCCGCCCGGACCGAGGGCTTTTAGCTTTATTGCACCCTTTATGAGACTACCAAACCTTTGCTCCAGTTCATAGACCCTTCTGACCGCATACTTCACCGACAGCTTATTAACATCCCCCGCATACACACCGCTGACAAAGGGCTCCACGATGTAGTCAAGGAACTCCTGCCCAAGGCGTCTTTTAACAAACTCTGCGATGCTCTCTTCCTTCTTTATAGACTTGGGAATAAAGGGTTCCTTTAGAACTCTGAGCTTTGCACGCAGGGAGAGTAAAGGAGAGGTGAAAAAGCTCAAGGGAGACATGGGCAAGGGTACAAGCTTACCCTTTTTGTAGATGTATCTTATCTTAGCCTCTTCCTTTGCATACAAGGGCTTTATGCCCGCCAAGGAGAGGAATTCTTCCACCTTTTTATCCGCCAAAATGGTCTGAGGTCCCAACTCGCACAAAAATCCCTCTATCTCCTCCGTTTGTATGTTTCCACCGACCTTTTCTTCCTTTTCAAAGACCTTTACATTAACCCCGGCCTTTTGGAGGCGTAAGGCTACCGAAAGCCCCGATATACCCGCCCCCACCACCGCCACATCAATCATGACTTGTATGGAACACCCTTCAAAGGTGAAGAGGGCACCGCGTAGGTTCTCTTGGGCATCCTACCCGCCAGGTAAGAGAGCCTGCCCGCTATGACCGCATACTTCATGGCTACTGCCATCTTTATTGGGTCCTTAGCCTCTGCCAGAGCGGTGTTCGTCAAAACCGCATCCGCTCCCAGTTCCATGATTGGCGGAATGTCTGCGGCGCTACCTATACCCGCATCCACTATGACGGGCACAGAAACTGCCTCTTTTATGAACATTATGTTGTAAGGGTTTTGAAGCCCGAGCCCAGAGCCTATGGGCGCTGCCAAGGGCATCACCGCCGCACAGCCCACATCTTCAAACTTTTTGGCGTAGACAGGGTCATCAAAGATGTAAGGAAGTACCACAAAGCCCTCCTTTACCAAAAACTTTGCCGCCTTTAAGGTCTCCTCCATGTCTGGCAAAAGGGTCTTTTGGTCTCCGATCACCTCCAGCTTAACCCAGTTTATGCCCGTAGCCTCCCTTGCTAACATAGCAGTTTTTATGGCTTCTTCTGCAGTATAACAGCCCGCGGTGTTGGGAAGGATCAAATATTTTTTGGGATCTATGTAATCCAAAAGGTTTTCTTTGGTTGGGTCTGTGATGTTGACCCTCCGGACCGCCACGGTGATTATCTCCGCTCCACTCGCCTCCAAAACCTCCTTGGTTTCCTGGAAGCTCTTGAACTTACCCGAGCCTATGATCAGCCGGGACTTAAAATGCCTACCCGCAATCTCAAGAACATCATCTTCCAGAAACTTTTCCCAGTCTAACATCTCCGTAACCTCCTATTTTATAAAGATATAAAGATAGTCTCAAAAGGAAAGGGATTGAAAAGAAAAAATCCCTCCCCTGATAGTTCGCTTTAAACTTAAATCAAGAAGTTCGGAACTATTATTCCTGATTTTTCTCTTCCTTCTCTTCTTTTTTCTCTGGTGGCTTTGGTCTTTCCACTATTTTGTCTTTGGCGAGGCTCTCCGCTAAAGCATTCGCCACCTGAACCACCACATCCCTTGCTACCATATCAAGGGAAAGGTTTTTGCTTATACTCCAACCAGCTCCGCCAAAGGCACCACCACCAGCACCCGCGCCAAATAGGCTCCAAGAGGTCTTCTCCGAGTTTGCTTCAAAAGACTTAGAATAGGCTACCTCTAACGTCTCAGGCTTTATCACATTCACATCTACCCCTATCCTCGCCTTATCCTTTTTGATGCTTATGGCACCCAAAAGTGGAACAACACCCCCACCAAGAGGTCCGCCACTCCTTTCAAGCTCCAAAGCGGTTATAGAACCGCTTATCATGTAATCCACTTTGGGAGGTTGAACCTTTTGTCCAGTAACCTCAAGGAGTTTTTTCATCTTCTCGTATTGTTCCAAATCCACTATCTTAAAGCAATTGGTGGCCTTTAGGGCATTTGTCAGCATGGTAGATACTCCCTTCCCTAACCCTTGCACTCCGCTTCCTGTGGTAAGAACCTCAAATATGGGAAGGAGTTTAGGATTATTTGGCTGTTGGCAAGCGGCTGCCTTGCAATCAAAGTCCATTACCATTACAGAATATGCTGGCTCAGAACATTTCACAACTGGTATTTGCCTTTCTGCAGTCTTTGTTTCATCTGCATAAGATATGGCCCCATCCACACCAATCATGCCTATGGTTAGCCCTAAAGCCAGAGCTCTCTTAAGCACGATTGACACCTCCTTTGTTATTTTTAAACGAAAGATATTATAACACCTTCTAGATGGTTTAATATATTACCCATGCAAATAGAGGACCTCAGAAACTCTGCATGGCGTTTTAACAGTAGGTTGAGGTTTGTTATGGCAAGGGGGGAGGTGATGGCGGAAGAGTACGAGCCTGTGGTCAAGGAGATCATAAAGCAGGTAAGGGAGAAGGGAGACACCGCCCTTTTGGAGTACACAAAAAGATTTGATGGGGAAGAGCTAACGGAAGAGGACTTGGAGGTTCCCTACGAGGAGTTGGAAAGAGCCTACGAGGAGATTGAGCCGGAGGTAAGAACCGCCTTGGAGGTAGCCCACGAAAGAATAAAGAGGTTTCACGAAAAACAACTGGAGAGGTCCTTTTTGGTGGAAGAGAATGGGATCCTTTTGGGGATGAGGGTCTTTCCCTTAGAGAGGGTTGGTATATACGTGCCCGGGGGCAAGGCATCTTACCCTTCCACCGTCCTTATGAACGCGGTACCGGCAGTTGTAGCTGGTGTGGAAGAGGTGATTATGGTTTCCCCAAAGCCCAACAAATACACCCTTGCGTCTGCCTTCATTGCAGGTGTTAGCCGGGTCTTTAGGGTGGGTGGTGCTCAGGCGGTTGCAGCATTGGCTTATGGAACCGAGCGGGTACCAAAGGTGGATAAAATAGTAGGACCGGGTAATATATACGTAGCCCTCGCAAAAAAACTGCTCTTTGGAGTGGTAGACATTGACATGATCGCCGGACCCTCTGAGGTTCTTGTGATCTCCGATGGCTCTGTAGACCCCAGTTGGGTGGCTTGGGATCTGCTCTCTCAGGCGGAGCATGATGAACTTGCGGGTGCTTTTCTGATTACCACAGACCCAAAGCACGCTCAAGAGGTTAAGCTAAAGCTGGAAGAGATCCTTGATAACTTCCCCCGAAAGGACATAGCCCAAAAATCCCTTGGGCGGTTTGGCACCATATTCTTGGTGGAGGACTTGGAACAGGCTTGTGAGGTTGCCAACTACATAGCACCGGAGCACTTGGAGTTGATGGTGGAAGAGCCTTTTGCCCTCCTACCCAAGATTAAGCATGCGGGCGCGGTGTTTGTGGGTAAATACACCACAGAGCCCTTGGGAGATTATCTCCTTGGTCCCAACCATACACTGCCCACAGGGCGTACCGCTAGATTTTTCTCACCCCTTGGAGTTTATGACTTTCTGAAAAGGAGCTCTTTGATGTACGTGTCAAAGGAAGGTTTTGAAAGGGTGGCGGAGTATGCCCAGCATATAGCAAAGGCGGAGGGGCTCATAGCCCACTATGGGGCGGTAGAGGTTAGGAGGAAGCAATGAAGAAGCTTGCTCTGTCGTTAGCTTTTGGTTTTGTCTTATCCTGTGCCCCTTTGCTATGCAAACCGGATCAAGCCCTCCTCCTTAACCATTTGGAAGACCGAGCGCCAGAAAAATACACAAGCCAACTCCTCATATCCTACGGTGTTTTAAAGGTGCCCGTAAAGGTAGAAAAAGACAAAGATAAATACAGGGTGGAAGCTGCAAGGTTTGGAGGGTTTAGCTTTGACAAAAAGGGTCTGTGTTTGAACGGTGTATGCATGGACCTACCCTTCAGTATAGACGGCATCATCTTCGGAAGAATGCTAACGGGTGAGGAAAAGCCCAGTTGCACCTCTGAGGGGTTAGTGTTGAGTAGGGATACGGATGCTTACTTGGTTAAGCACTACTTTGTGGATAACCAACTTGCCAAGGTGGAGGTTTTTGACAAAAAAAGGGATAGACTGATAACCCTTACCTACGGACAGAAGGCACCCGAGGGCTACTACAGAAGAGTCAAAGTCAATTGGGAGGATTTTACCTTTACTATAAACGTGGAGGAGGTTAAGTTCTAATGTTCCCAGTGCTCTTTGAATTTTTTGGTATAAAGATATACACCTACGGAGTTTTGGTTGCCCTTGGTGTTTTTGTTGGCTACTTTTTGCTTTTGAGATTTGGCAAAAAAGAGGGCTTAAATACAACCCATTTAGAAAATGCCCTACTCATTACGCTGTTTTTTGGTATAGTTTTCGCAAGGATCACCTACATCTTGGAACATCCGGAGCAGGTAAGGAAAATATTGGATATATTTGCCATATGGCAAGGGGGGCTTACCTTCTTTGGTGGTCTGATTGGAGGTCTTTTGGGTGCCCTCTTTAGCATACACAGATACAAACTGCCCCTTTGGAAGACCGCAGACCTCAGCGCCATAGCCATAGCCATAGCCCACAGCATAGGGAGGCTTGGATGCACAGCAGCGGGATGCTGTTATGGAAAACCCTTCCTTGCGGAAGACGTTACACCCGGCATACATCTTTCAAACAAGTTCCCCTTCTTTTATGTGGTGTTTCCAGAGGGTGCTGTGGCACCTCCCTACATGCCCCTCTATCCCACACAGCTTATGGAGTTCTTTGGACTGTTGCTGATCTTTTTTATTCTGCTTTTCTTTTACAGGAGAAAACCCTTTGATGGTGCAGTTTTTGGCCTTTACCTTCTTCTTTACGGTGCCCTCAGGTTCTTTTTGGAGTTTTACAGGGGCGTTACTCCACCCATAGAACCCATAGGGCTAACATGGAATCAAATTGTATCTCTTCTTATGGTTTTATCTTCCTTTGCCCTGATGTTTGTTTTGAGACATGAGGGAAAGGTTAAAAAGACTTGAGCAGTTGTTAACGGACCCTTTTAAACCGGAGGAGGTGTTAAAGGAGTTGGAGGAGCTCCTAAAGGAAATTCCTCAGATGAAGAGGGAGGAGCTCTTGGAGTTGGAGGAGGAGATGACAAAGATAAAGGAAATTTTGGAAAGAAACTTTCACATCGCCTTAGGTTGGCTGGAAGAACTTCCCCAAAAGATTAAGTTTGAACGGAAGGTATGAGGCTTTTGACCCTTCTTTTGAGCCTTTCCTTTGCCTTTTCCCTTGAGCTTTTCCCTCAGATGGCAAACCTGAGGAGCTTCCCCCGTCAGTTGGAAGGAGAAAGGCTCAAGGCTTGGCTCTTGGAGGATAGCTATCCAAAAACCAGGCTTTACTTGGGCAATGTGCCATTAACGGAAGGGTTTATGAAAAAACTCCTTGAAAATGCTAATTTAGATGCAGTGCCCCAACAGGTGGATGTAAAGTACGGCATAACCCTAAGGAAAACAGACCTAAAGCTCCTTCCCACAAGTTTGGCAGTCCATAAGGGAAACCCGGAGATAGATTACAATCAATACACCGTCCTTGACCCTCTTACGCCTTTGGCAGTGCTCCACCGGTCCAAGGATGGAAGATGGCTCTATGTTCAAAGTCCTATAATGAGGGGATGGCTCAAGGTTGAGGACGTGAGAGAGTTGAATGAGGAGGAATTTTTTAGACTGCTTGACCTTCCCTTTTTGGTGGTTATAAAGCCCAAGCTTAAGATAGGAGGGTTTGAATACTCAATGTCCGCAAAAATTCCCTATCTTTCAAAGGAAAAGGACAGATACTTGGTCTTAATGCCCGATGGAAGTGTGGAGTGGATAAAAGGGGAAGGCGTTATAGAAGGCTACTGGCAATTTTCAGAAGATAAAGCAAAGCTTCTCCTCGATAGCCTTCTTGGGATGCCTTACGAGTGGGGAGGCTTTTATGATTGTTCCGCATTGGTGCGTGCCTTCTTTGGTGTTTTTGGTATAGAACTTCCAAGAAACTCCAGCCAGCAAGCTACCGTCGGAAGGGGTGTGGAGAGAACTTTTAACAGCTACCAGGAGCTAAAGGAACTCTTGAAAACATTCCCACCCTACCGAACCGTGTTATACATGAAAGGGCACATAATGATCTTTGGAGGCTTTGAGGGAGAGGACCCGGTGATCTATCATGCGGTCTACGGCATAAAAAGGGACGATGGAAAGATGGTTTATCCAAAGGCGGTGGTTAAAAACCTTTTGGAAAGGGACGGGCTTACCAATCTATACAAAAGGATCGCGGCGGTGAAGGTGTATTAAGCAGTAGCCAAGCTTTTTGCCCTTTCGTGCTTATACTTAAATTCTATGGAACTAAAGGTAAAAAGCCTGAAGGAGCTTTATGAGAAGGACTTTTATCTTTGGGTGTTGGAGAACCTAAAGCTTCTCAAAAACAAGGAGTATGAGCTTGTAGATTGGGAAAATCTTTTAGAGGAGATAGAGGATATGGCAAGGAGAGAACTGAGAAGTGTAATAAATCTTATGGCAGTCATTATGGAGCATCTCTACAAGTGGGAAAACTACAGGGAATCCGCTTATATGGGTAGCGGTTGGAAAAAGAGCATCCTTAACGCAAGGAAGGAAATTCTAAAACTCTTCAAGGATGCACCTTCCCTTAAGGCTAAGGCTCAGGAAAAAGAAACCCTGCAACGGGCATGGGAAGACGCGGTGTTAGACCTAATAGCATGGTTTAAAGGGAATGAAAAGTTAGCCCTTAGGCACTTTAGTAGAGTTCCCACAGAAAAAGACTTTCCACAAGAATGTCCCTATACCTTTGAACAAATTATGGAATACGAACCTTGGATTGAGAGAAGATAAATCATTTGAGAACTTAGAACCTTATTTCAAACTTGGTGGATTATAGCAAAACCACTGGCTTATATTTAAATCTCATGGAGTTAAAAACTAAAAGTCTAAAGGAGCTTTATGAGAAGGACTTTTATCTTTGGGTGTTGGAGAACCTAAAGCTTCTCAAAAACAAGGAGTATGAGCTTGTAGATTGGGAAAATCTTTTAGAGGAGATAGAGGATATGGGACGGAGATACTTGGACAGTGTGGTTAGCCTGATGGCGGTAATTTTGGAACATCTTTACAAGTGGGAACACTTCAGATACAGTGAGTATGCAGGACACGGCTGGATAAAGAGCATAAACAATGCAAGGAAGGAGCTGAGAACAATATTTAAAAGACATCCGTCCGTAAAGGCAAAATCTCAGGAAAAGGAAAATATACAAACCGCATGGGAGTTGGCAGTTTATAGTCTGATTGACTGGTTTAAAGAACCTAAAAACCAAGATCTTGCTAAAAAATACTTTGGAAAGTTGCCAACAGAAAAGGATTTCCCACAAGAATGCCCCTATACCTTTCAGCAGGTTATGGAATACGAACCTTGGGTTAAGTTATAACCAAATCACCGGTTTATATTTAAAACTCATGGAGTTAAAAACCAAAAGTCTAAAGGAGCTTTACGAGAAAGACTTTTACCTGTGGGTGCTGGAAAACCTAAAGCTTCTCAAAAACAAGGAGTATGAGCTTGTAGATTGGGAGAACCTTTTAGAGGAGATAGAGTATATGGCGAGGAAAGAACTGAGAAGTGTAATAAGCCTTATGGCGGTCATAATGGAACACCTTTACAAATGGGAAAACTACAGGGAATCCGCTTATATGGGTAGTGGTTGGAAAAAGAGCATCCTTAACGCAAGGAAGGAACTAATAGACCTCTTTGATGAAATGCCATCGTTGAAAAGGATAGCCCAAGAAAAGGAGAGTTTGAATAAGGCTTGGAGAAGGGCGGTTAATAGCCTCATTACTTGGTTTAAAGAGGAAGAGGATTTAGCCCAAAAATACTTTGGCAGGTTTCCCACAGAAGAAGATTTTCCAAAGGAATGTCCCTATACTTTTGAACAAATTATGGAATACGAACCTTGGATTTAGGAAAGATAAATCATTTGAGAACTTAGAACCTTATTTCAAACTTGGTGGATTATAGCCAAACCACTGGTTTATATTTAGAAATCATGGAGCTAAAAACCAAAAGCCTAAAGGAACTTTACGAAAAAGACTTTTATCTGTGGGTACAGGAGAACCTAAAGCTTCTCAAAAACAAAGAGTTTGAGCTTGTGGATTGGGAGAACCTCTTAGAGGAGATAGAGGATATGGCTAAAAGGCACTTTGAAAGTGTGATCAGCTATATGGCAGTCATTATGGAACATCTTTACAAGTGGGAGAAGTTCAGAGAGAATGAATACATGGGTAGCCATTGGAAGAAAAGCATAAATACTGCAAGAATGCAAATCGCAGACCTTTTTGATGATAATCCTTCTTTGAGGAGGGTTGCCCAAGAAAAGGATAGCTTGAATAAGGCTTGGAAAAGGGCGGTTCGTAGGCTAATTGTTTGGTTTGATGAAGATGAAAATAAAAACTTAGCTAAAAAATACTTTGGCAGACTTCCCACAGAGGAGGACTTTCCAAAGGATTGCCCGTACACCTTTGAGCAGGTAATGGAATACAAGCCCTGGCTTGAGGAAATAAGGGAGAACACAGAAACACCACAGCCTTAATGGTAAAATACTCAAAATGCTTCTTCTGAAAAGTCTATCGGGCGAAAGGATAGAAAGGTTTCCCGTTTGGCTCATGCGTCAGGCGGGCAGGTATATGCCCCAATACAGGGAGCTTAGGGCAAAGGAGAAGGACTTTTTGAGCTTTTGTAAAAATGTGGAACTTGCGGTAAAGGTGTCTTTGCTTCCCTTGGAGCTTTTGGATGTGGATGCTGTTATCATCTTTTCAGACATTTTGGTTCCCCTTGAGCCTATGGGCATAAACGTGCGTTTTGAAGAGGGGGAAGGTCCCCATTTGGAGTGGGATGGAAACGTTAAGGCACTCAGAAAGATCACAAGCAAAGATACAGAGTTTGTTAATGAAATAATAAGAGAAGTTAAAAGGGCACAGGATCGGGTGCCTGTTATTGGCTTTTGCGGTGCACCGTGGACCCTTTTTGCCTACGCGGTGGAGGGCAAAGGAAAGGCGGACTTCAAAAAAGCCAAACTCTTTATGTGGGAAAGAAGGGAAGAATACCTTGAGTTCCTTAGGTTACTGTCGGAAAACTTAGTGGAGTACTTAAAAGGGCAGGTTAAAGCAGGTGCGGACTTGGTGCAGGTTTTTGACAGCTGGCTCATGCATATACCCTACGAGGATTTAAAGGAGTATGCAGTCCTACTGAAGACTTTCTTTGAAAGGCTAAAGAGGGAACTCAGAGTGCCCGTTATATACTTTTACAGAGGTTCTGGAGAGTATTTGGAACTGCTCAGGCACGTGCCCGCGGACGCCTTCTCGGTGGATTGGACGGTGGATATGTTCTTTTGGATGGAAAAGGAGGACAGGGCTTTTCAGGGAAACATAGACCCATCCCTTCTTTACTGCACGGAGGATGTTATCCAGCGTAAGGTTTTGGAGTTTTTAAAGAGGGTGCCAAGGAAAACCAAATACGTATTCAATTTGGGGCATGGGCTTTCGCCCGATATGGAACTAAAGAAGGTAAAGCTTTTGGTGGACACGGTTAAAGGCTACAGGGTAGGATGATAAGAGAGGGGAAGGTCCTTCTCAAGGTGGAAGTTCCTGAAGTTATCTCCTCAGAAATGCCCGTTTTTTACAACCCAACTATGGTTGTAAACAGAGACATAAGCCTACTCATTGTTTGGGCTATGGAAGGCGAAGAGCTTGTGGTCTGCGACCCTATGGGTGCGAGCGGTGTTAGGTCTCTGAGGTTTTTGTTGGAGGTGCCAAAGGTAAAAAAGGTCATATACAACGACATAGACCAAAGGGCGGTGGAAAGCTTCAAGGATCATCTGCGGTTCAACCAAGTGCCGGAGGAGAGGGTGGAGATATACTCTGAGGATGCCAGCCTGCTTTTAAGGAGGCTAAGAAATTGCCATTATGTGGATATAGACCCTTATGGCTCACCCATTCCTTTTTTGGATTCTGCGGTATTTCCCGTCAGTAGGGGTGGTGTTCTGTCTGTTACCGCAACGGACACTGCGGTGCTCTCGGGCACTTACCCCAGCACGTGCCAGAGGAGATACTTTAGCAAGCCTCTGTTGGAGTGTGAGTTTTACCACGAGGTGGGTATAAGGATCCTCATAAAGAAGGTCGTAGAGGAAGGTGCCAAGCACGATTATGCCCTAAAGCCTATCTTTTCATACTCTTACAAGCACCACTTTAAGGTCTTTTTCAGAAAGGACATAGGGGCAAGGAGGACAGACAAGCTCATTGAAAAAATAGGCTACCTGCTTTACTGCACCCATTGTTTATACAGGGAGGGCGTTTCCCTTGAAGGCATAAAAGGGCAGTGTCCCCACTGCGGGCATAAACTTTTGGTAGCTGGTCCCCTTTGGCTTGGAGAGCTTTGGGAGAAGGAAACAGTAGAGAGGGTTTGGAGTTTGAGGGGTGCCATAGAACTTTCGGAGGAGACCGCTAAGCTATTAAAAAAGATCAGGCGAGAATCAGAAGTTAACAGTCTTGGCTTTTACAGTCCCTCCTACATAGCGAGGGCTTTTAAACTTGCCCAACTACCTCCAAAGAAATTTTTCTTAAAATTCTTTGAGGGCACACCCACCCACTTTAGCCCGGAGGGCTTTAGAACATCCCTTGAGCATGGAGAGTTTTTAAGGAGATTGCATGAGTTCATACAGAGAGGTGGCAGAACTAATCCTTAAGTTAAAGGGAGAGCTCTTTTTGTCTCCGAGGGAAAGGTGGTTTCTGAAGAGGTTGGAAGAGTCCGCCTACCCTTGGCAGTTGGTGGAGGAGGGGATAAAGAGGTTTTACGCCAAGCTTCCACCGGAGAGACGAAAAAAGACCCCCGCCTTCTTTGCCCTTGCTGAGATTGAAAGATTAAGAAAAAAAGCAATAAAAAACTCCGCAGGGAAAGAGGATAACTGGAGGGAAAGGTTCAAGAGTTTTTTGGAAAAGCTGGGAGAGTATATTGAGGTGCCAAAGGTGGAACCAAAGGACAAAATGTCCGCAGAGGAAATTTTGGCAGACTTGGAAAGCAAGCTATACAAACACCTCTGGGAGAACTTGCCAGAGGAAGAAAAGAAAGCCCTTCTTAAAAAGTATGCCCAGTTTAAGCAGGATAAAACCGCCCTTAGTTTTATGATAAAAGGTGAGCTTAGAAAGAAGTTTGGGCTTGGTGTGTTCTCCCTTTTTGTGGAGGAAAGATGAACTTTGATGCGGTGGTTGTGGGTGCAGGTCCGGGTGGAGCCTTCAGCGCCTACTGGCTTGCAAAGAACGGCTTAAAGGTTTTGCTTTTGGAGAAGAAACCGCTTCCCAGGTTCAAGATTTGCGGAGGTTGTCTTTCTGCGAGGGTGGTCTCTTTTCTGCCGGAAGGCTGGCAAGGTTTGGTAAAGGTAATAATAAGGGAGGGAACCCTTGGCTACCGTGGAGAGGAAAGCTTTGGTCTTACAAGTGAAAAGCCATTGGCATACATAGTAGACAGGGCGGAGTTTGACTACTTTTTGGTGCAAAATGCTCAGCAGGTAGGCGTGGAGCTCTGGCAAGAGTGCGAACTTTTGGGCTTTGAAGAGGGAGAAAGGATAAAGGTTTATACTTCCAAGGGGGAAGTGGAGGCGGACTTTCTAATAGGTGCAGACGGCTTTTATTCAAAGACCGCTGACCTTTTGGGCTACAAAAAGAAGAAATTCTTTCGGTCCTTAGAATTTCAATGCCTTACAAACCTCAAAGAGGGCGTGCGCATAGATGTGGGGCTCGTGGAAAAGGGCTACGCATGGGTTTTTCCCACCAATGTAGGCATCGCTTCCACAGGGAAAGAAAACCTTCTGGAACTACTTAAGGACTATTCAACTAAGCTGGGTCTGAAGGTGGAGGGAAAGGTCTATGGCTGGCACATACCCTATTTAGAAAATAAAAAGGATTTTCACGCTGGAAGGGGCAGAATTCTCCTGGTGGGCGATGCGTCCAACTCGGTGGACCCGCTTTTAGGGGAGGGTATATACTACGCCCTTTGGGGGGCAAAAAATGCAGTACAAGCTATCATTAACTGCCCAAACAATCCGGTGGAGGAGTATTTCAGACTTTCAAAACCCATGATAGAAGAGCTTGTCTATGCAGGAAGGATCGCAAAGATAGCCTACCGCTTTCAGAGATTTTCATACAATTGGGGAAAGAAGGGGGCACTGAAGGCTTACTACAAACTTTTAAGGGGAGAGGAAAGCTACAAAAAGCTATTTTTTAAAGCTTGGCTTCACTTAATCTAAAACAACAACCTTTCCAGTAGTCGTGGAGAATTCCCTTTTCTCTTCCAGCTTGGTAGTAAGGATATAGCCCAACGCCAAGCCTTTCCTTGACACAGATGTTATCAGACCTACCTCCTTTTCTCCATCAAAGACTTTTTGCTCCTCCTGAAGGTTTTCTCCTTTGAAAAGAACCAAAGTTCTGGGAAGCCTGCCCTTGTAGTGAATTCTTGCTATAACCTCCTGTCCTACATAACAGCCCTTTGTTAGGCTTATGGCAACGTTCAAAAGTCCAGCCTCAAGGGGTGAATAGCCCTCCCTCAACTCCTTCCTTATCCTCGGGACCTTTCTCTCTATCCTTAGGTCTTCAAGATCCTCCTCGCTGATCTCTCCCTCCTTGGGAAGTTCAAGTCCGTCCAGCTTGCCAAAAACATCAAAACCTTCTTCTCTGATCCTTAAAGGATTGTTTGCCACAAAAACGCCATCCTTTTCAAAGAACTTGCCCTCTTCTGGCACCATGCCAAAGGTCTTCTCCACCCAATCTTTGGCAGATTCTCCAAAGACAAAAACGTGCCCAAATGTAGTTAGGTCTTCAAAATACACCTTCAGAGAGAGCTTTAACCTTTCAAACTCCTCTATGATCTTTTTTGCGTCTCCCTCTGTGTCCAAAAGGTATGCGTCCACCAGCTTATACACGAAGAAATCCTCTATAGGGGAACCGTTTTGCTTAAGCCAAAGGTTGTAGTTAAAGCTAAAGGGCTTTAGACCTCTTATGTCGTTGGTTAGCAGGCTGTGTAAGAAGGAGGTGTGTTCCTCCTGAAAGCCCTTTGGCAGAGTTTTACCTTTTTTACCAAAGACCTTTATCTTTGACCTTTTTAGCCTTACCCATTTCACTCCATTTCCTCCTCGTCTTTCATAAGCTTGTACACGATGCTGTCTGTTAGGGCGATCCAAGAGGCTTCTATGATGTTCTCCGAGACGCCCACCGTGCCCCACTTTCTTTTGCCGTCGGTGGATTCTATGAGAACCCTCACCTTGGCGGACGTGCCCTCAGATTCATTGACGATGCGAACCTTGTAGTCTATAAGTTGCACCTCTTTTAGGTTTGGATAAAACTCCTCCAGGGCTTTCCGTAGAGCCCTGTCTAGGGCACTGACTGGACCGTTGCCCAAAGATGCGGTGTGTTCCTTCACACCACCCACAGAGAGCCTCACCGTTGCCTCGGAAACTGGTAGCTCGTCGGTGCTCCTTTTGGCTATTAGGACCCTGTAGGCATCCAAGTCAAAGTAGTTTCTAACAAGTCCAAAGTGCCTTTTGCAGAGGAGTTCAAAGGATGCCTCTGCCGCCTCAAAGTGATAGCCTTCCTTTTCCAACTCCTTGATCTTTTCCACTAGCTTTAGAACCTCTGGAGACCTCTCGTCCACCTCTATACCCATTTCTCTTAGCTTATAGACTATGTTGCTCTTTCCGGAGAGGTCCGAGACGGTGATCTTTCTTCTGTTGCCTACCAAAGATGGGTCTATGTGTTCGTAGGTATCGCTCCTTTTCATTACCGCCGATGCATGTACTCCAGCCTTGTGGGCAAAGGCACTTTCTCCTACGTAAGGCATGTTTCTGGGTACGGGCATGTTGGATATTTCCGCCACAAAGTGGGAAAGTTCGGTGAGCTTTTTGAGGTTTTCCTCGGGCACCACCTTAAAGCCAAGCTTTAGCTGAAGGTTGGGTATTATGGAACAGAGATTGGCGTTGCCCGTCCTTTCACCTATGCCGTTTATGGTGCCATGTACCTGCCTTGCTCCAGCCAAAACTGCCATTATAGAATTTGCAACAGCGGTGTCTGCATCGTTGTGGGCATGGATGCCTATCTTTGCCTCAGGAAAGGTCTCCACTACTTTTTTCGTGATCTCATAGACTTCGTGGGGCAAACATCCTCCGTTGGTATCGCACAAAACTATCCAATCTGCCCCACCCTCAAGGGCATACTGGATTACCTTTAGGGCATACTCGGGATTTCTCTTGTATCCATCAAAAAAATGCTCCGCATCAAAGATCACTTCCGACACGTACCTTTTTAGATAGGCTATGCTTCCAGCCACCATGTCCAAGTTCTCTTCCAGGGTAGTTCTGAGGGCTTCTAACACATGCAGGTCCCAGCTTTTTCCAAAGATGGTTATTGCCTGCGGTTGGGCTTTTATCAGGTTCTCAAGCTGAGGGTCCTCTTCTGGTTTTTTGCCCGGTCTTCTTGTGGCACCAAAGGCCACAATCTTTGAGTGGTTTAGTTTAGTGTTTTTTAGTTTTTCAAAGAGCAGTGTATCCTTTGGGTTTGAGCCTGGCCAACCGCACTCAATGTAATCTATACCAAACTCGTCAAGTTTTTTTATGATCCTGAGCTTATCCTCTATGGAAAAATTCACTCCTTCCGCTTGGGAACCATCCCTTAGGGTGGTGTCATAAATATAAACTTTCTCACTCATATTCATAAGAAAGTTTAAGCTAATAGTTTGCAAAAGGCAATAGTTCTCAAAAGTGCCCGTGAGAGTTGCCGTACAGGTTTAGTAAGTATATAATTACTATCTATGTACTACCTTTCAAAAATAACACCCTTTTTCTTTGTTAAAGCCTTTGTTTTTCTTGGACTTTCTCTTTTTTTAAGGCATAGCCAAGACTGGACTCTTTTTGTACTGCTTTTGATATACGGCTTTGTTGGGTCAATGCTCGTTGGTGCTATGTATCAAATTGTGCCCAACTCCCAAAACAGAAAGCTATTTTTGCCCCAGCTTTCCTACCTTACCTTCTTTTTTAACATTACTGCCATCCTTCTTTTTCTCATGTCCCAAAAGCTTTTGGGCTCTGTATTTTTGTTGCTTTCTTACATTCTTTTTTCTGTAAGTATTCTTCCCACCGTAAAGAACAGGCAACCCATAACAGTTAAGTTTCTTCTTTCCTCCTGGTTTTTTCTTATTCTCTCCGCTTTGTTTTTGCTTTTATCTCAGTTTGGAATCGTTCCCTTTCAGTTGGCGGTGCATAGCCTTACAGTAGGTTCCCTGCTCAACGCTGTCTATGGGGTAGAGTTTGCTTGGATCCCCATGCTAACAATGACCACATTAAATTTCAAGGATGACCTAAGGTTTTTCTACGCAAAGCAGTTTTCCACATTACTGATGCTACTCTCCTTTTACATAACTACCATTAACCTATTAGCCTTTGCCTCCTTTGTAGAATTTGCCCTCTCTCTTCTGTTTTTACTTCAAATTTATAGGCTCTTAAGACAGAGAAGGATAAAGGTTCCATTGCCTATGGTGGTTAAGTTTTTCCTCTTTGGTATGGGACTTTTGCCCTTTGGTCTGTTGGTGGGCGTTGTAATGTCCTCTGAGAGGGCATTTATCCCATTCCTTGTGGGCATACACTACGGTTTGCTCATTTACGGTTTTGCCGTCTTTACTGTGTTTGGAGGGGTAGCCCACTTGCTACCAAGGATACTTTACACTTGGAGGTTTTCCGGCGTGCAGGGCGTTTCTATCAGCGACTTAGTGGACGAACCTGCTTTTCCAACATTCTTTAAGTTCTCTATAGTCTTTTACCTTTTATTTTTGCTACTTAGCTTACTTCCACACCCGGCAAGCTTAGTTTCCTCGGTGATATACCTAATTTTACTGCTATACTTTGCCAAGCTAACCTTTCTTAAGGGACTATCTGCGTTCCTATTCCTTCGTCGGTGAAAACTTCCAAAAGTATGGAGTGGGGCACGCGCCCGTCTATTATATGCACCTTCTTTACTCCTTCCTTTAAGGCGGACATACAGCTCTTGAGCTTTGGGATCATGCCTCCTTTTACCACACCCTCGGAGATAAGTCTTGGAATATCTTGGGCGGACAGGGTGGATATGAGGGAACCATCCTTGTCCTTTACACCTTCCGTGTCCGTTAAAAAGATCACCTTCTCCGCCTTCAGGGCTTGTGCTATCTTTGACGCGCAGAGGTCTGCGTTTATGTTGTAAGCCTGACCACCCTCTCCTACACCCACCGGTGCAATAACCGGGATGTAGTTTCTTTCAAGGAGGGTCTGCAATAGTTCCACATTCACTTCCTCCACTTCCCCCACAAAGCCAAGGTCTTCTTCTGGCACCTCTAAACCAAGCTCTTTAAAGTAGCTTTCCTTGTCAAGCTTTTTTGCCCTCAACAGTTCCCCATCCCTTCCGGAGAGCCCCACCGCGTATATAGGTTTTTTGGTGTGGGTGTTTATGAGGGCAACTATGTCCTTGTTTATGTCCCCCGAGAGCACCATCTCCACCACATGCATGGTTTCTTCATCCGTCTTTCTGACGCCACCCACAAAGTGCGCCTTTAGACCGAACTTTTCTAAGGTTTGACTTATCTGAGGTCCTCCCCCATGCACCACCACCACCTTTATACCCACGTAAGCCAAGAGCACCACATCGCGGGCAAAGCTGTCCCTTAGTTGTTCGTTTACCATGGCAGAACCGCCATACTTTATGACAAAGACCTTTCCGTAGAATTCCCTGATGTAAGGGAGCGCAGACTGTAAAATCTTTGCCCTATCCAGCAGTGTTTGCATCCTTTACCCTTTCTATGTCTGCACCAAGTTGGTTTAACTTTTCCTCTAAGCCTTCGTAACCTCTGTCTAAGTGGTATATGTCCCTGACTGTGGTTGTTCCCTCCGCAATGAGCCCTGCCAAAACCAAACTGGCGCTTGCCCTCAGGTCTGTGGAGAAGACCTCCGCCCCGCTCAATCTTTCTACACCGTGCACGATGGCGGTTCTACCCCTAAGGCTTATGTTTGCCCCCATTCTTTGAAGTTCATTTACATGCTGAAAGCGGTTTTCAAAGATGTTTTCCGTTATGTGAGAGACACCCTTTGCCACCGTGCACAGTACCATAAACTGGGCTTGCATGTCTGTGGGAAAGCCCGGATACTCTGCGGTGGATATTTCCAAAGGTTCCGGCCTTCCGTCCCCACAGACCTTGAGCCTGTCTATGCCCAAGATTTCCACCTTCGCACCCGCCTCCTTTAACTTTTCTATCTGGGCACCCATGTGGTCTATCCTAACACCCTCTAAAAGCACCTCTCCACCCGTCAAAAAGCCCGCCACCGCCAAGGTGCCCGCCTCAATTCTGTCCGGTATTACCTCATGCTCAAAGCCCGCCAAATCCTCCCTTCCCTTTATAACCATAGTCCTTCCTTCCACCTCTATCTCCACACCCATCTTTCTAAGAACCTCCACCAGGTCCATCACCTCTGGCTCCAGGGCAACGTTTCTGAGAACGCTTCTCTTTGGACATCTGCTCAAAAACATAAGGGCATTCTCTGTGCCCGTAACAGTTATAACCTCAAAGGTATACTCCACCGGTTTTATTTTTTGAACTTCCATATGAAGGTAGCCCTCTTTCACGTTTATAACTGCCCCTCCCTTTTCAAAAACCTTTAAATGCTGGTCGATGAGCCTTGCCCCTATGGAACAGCCACCAGGCATACCTACCACCGCCCGACCAAACCGTGCCAAAAGGGGACCAGCCACAAGGATAGAAGCCCTCATCCTTCTGACTATATGGTCTGGTGCAAGGTAAGAGTTCAACGCGTGAGCATGGACAAAAGCCTTCCCCTCTTCAAAATGCACCCGTGCCCCAAGGGTGTTCAAGAGTTCAAAGGTAGTTTTAACATCCAAAAGATTGGGCACCCTTTTTACAATGCAGGGCTCTTCGGTTAAAAGGCTTGCTATGAGTATGGGAAGGCTTGCGTTTTTTGAACCGGAGACCCTTACCCTTCCCCTTAGCGGTCTGCCTCCCCTTATTACAAGAAAGTCAGAGCTTAATGATGTGATGCTTTTCATCTTTCTTGATAACTATTTTAACCACTTCCCAAAGCTTAGAGTAATATATCAAAACGCCGTCATCCTCCTCCACGTAGTGGTGGGGCTCCTCCGAGTATATAACGATTATCCTGTCCTCTTCCTCCACAACCTTTGGGTAGTTCATATTCTGACCACTACGCAGGTCAAAGCCTCCTTCACCCCCTCCAAGGAGTGGATTTTGTTTATAACTAATCTTCCCAGCTCGTCCTGATTTTTTACCTCCACAAAGACGATAATGTCGTAAGGACCTGTTACTACGTCAGCAGTTCTGACGCCTTCAAAGGTAGAGAGGGCTAGCATTATTGACGGGATCTCTCTGGGGTCTGCCTTTATGAGTATGTACGCCTTTATGGAGTATTCAGACTCCAGCTCCATCAACTCGGTTATGGACATAGGATAGCTCTCTGGCCTTGTTTCCATCTTCTTTAACCTCCTCAAGGAGTATTTTAATCAACTTTTCACTATCTGAAGGATTCCTTTTTATCTCTTCAAGGGCAAGGTGCAAAAATCTCCTAAACTTTGGCTCCCTTTTTTCCACATCCGCCCAATAGTTTTTGATTTTCACGATCTTTTCCTCTATTGGAAGAAGCTCAAGCCACCGGAAGAACTTTTCCACCTCGTCCCAGACGATGATCTCCCCCTTCTCCTTTTCCCTGAGCCTACCCTTTAGGTTCTCTTGGGCTATACCCTTGAGGTCGTCAATGTTATACAGGAAGGCTTGGTCTATGCTTTCTATGTCTGGGTCTGCGTTCCTGGGTACGGAGATGTCTATGATAAACATGGGGCGATAGTCTCTCTTTTTCATTGCGTTTTCTACCATCTCCTTGGTGAGTACATAGCCCTTTGCACCTGTAGATACAAGAACTATATCAAACTTATGAAGATGGTCTGGCAGTTCCTCGTATCTTAGCACGTTGCCCTCCAGCTCCCTTGCCAGTTCCAAAGCCCTCTGGTATGTTCTGTTGGCAATAAATATGCTTGCCTTTAGCTTTTTAAAGTACTTTGAAGCAAGCTCCGCCATCTCTCCCGCACCTATCAAAAGCACCTGCGCCTTGCTGAGATTCCCAAAGATCTGCTTTGCCAACTCTACCGCCACATAGCTAACGGACACTGCGTTTTTGCCTATGCCCGTTTCCGTGCGCACCCTTTTGGCAGTTCTCAGGGCCTTTTCAAAAACCCGGTTTAGGATCTTTCCAAGTCCTCCACACTCCTTGGCTAACCTAAAGGCCTCTTTAAACTGGTGTACTATCTGGCTCTCTCCCACCACCATAGAATCAAGACCGCTGGCAACCCTAAATATGTGCGCTACCGCTTCCTTTCCTTCCAAAAAGAAGGAGTACTTTTTATAGCTGGGGCTTACCTTTTTTAGCTCCAAAAAGGCAGACACCAAAAGGTGCATTTGATGGTAGTCTTCTGCCACTGCGTAGGCTTCCACCCTATTACAGGTGTTTAGAATTACAAGCTCCCTTACCCCTGAGTAAGATTTTACCGCAGTCAAGAGGTCGCAGAGCTCTTCCTTACTACAGGCTAAAAGCTCCCTTATCTCCACTGGAGCGGTTTTAAAGTTGTAGCCCCACGCAAATATGCGATCCATCATATACAAATATAACTCCTACCTGCACTTTTTCCAAAGCTCTAAGAACTCTTTTAACTTTCTCAGGGCCTTGCCTCTGTGGGAGATAAGGTCTTTTTCCTCTGGAGATAGCTCCGCCATGGTTTTTTCATAGGACTTTGGCTTAAAAATGGGGTCATAGCCAAAGCCTCCCGAGCCCTTAGGACTTTGTGCGACCTCCCCCTCACAGATGCCCTCGGAAAAGATGCTCAACCCCTCTTCCAAAACAAGGCACAGAACCGCCTTAAAGTATGCCCTCCTATCGGAAACATCCCTCATAAGCCTGAGAAGTTTTCTT
>Ga0081473_140355_pt1 | contig 39804 bp, 45 predicted proteins | sample CisSprmetagenome_FD_70977 | JGI IMG/M metagenome (GOLD analysis project Ga0081473, IMG submission 70977) | Hypoxic/sulfidic aquatic microbial communities from Cistern Spring, Yellowstone National Park, USA v2 (version 2) | ecosystem: Environmental > Aquatic > Thermal springs > Hot (42-90C) >...
TGCAAGAAGTTCAAGGGTTATAGGTACTTGTTTTTGTTTAACTTCCTTCTTCTTACGTCTTATCAAACCCAAAGCTAAAAAGGCATACAGTGCTCTGTCTACAAGTAAAGTGTCCTGATTGGACATTTGCCTTATCTGCAGAACTGTCCTTTCACCATCAATCAAGAAAAGAATATGCTCTTCCATTTGGTTTAGTTTTGCCTTCTGCAAGACTTCTTCCTTACCGAGAACCCTCTCAAAAAGTAACATTTCGTCCGATATTTTCCTTTCAACCTCCTCTGGAGTTAAATAGCGTGATGCAAGAACTATAAGCTGTTCTATTGGATACATCACCGGATATTCCCTTCCGTATTTTATGAACCCCGGTATAAAGGAAAAGATACCCTCCTTTATATTGAGTCGTGAAATTAGAAAGCGTTCTATCGTTTTTGGTAAGCTCTCCGCGTTCATACGCAATTTGCTGAGCAAAAGGTCAAAATCCTTATCTACGTAAACCCTATAAACCTTATCTATGGGTCTTGCAAAAACAATCTCTCCATCCTTTACATAATAGGCACAGGTTAGGTCTTTCCACTCTACAAAAAGAATTCCACTCTTCCGATCTCTTCCAATTACCTGGAAAATGTCCACAAAGTTAAAACTTCTTAGGTCTCCGGTTAGAGCCATAATACTTCAAAAGAGTTCCCTAAGTTTCTCTTGAGCCTTCTTGATCTCCATAAGAAGGAGGCCCAGCTTAGCATTGTTGTCTGCAAGGACCACCATCACCGCATCAGTTCCAACGCCGGTCAGTATAACATACCCGTCGCTACCTTTTATAGTTATCTGCTCTAAGGTCCCCTTGGCCAGCTCCTCAGCCACCCTTTCGCCCAGGGACAAAATGGCAGCGCTCATAGCCGCTATTCTGTCTTCCTCCATACCAGGCTTAAGCACGGAGGATATAGGCAAGCCATCTGCAGATACCAAAGATGCACCCTCAAGCCCGGTGTTTTTAATCAATTCCTGAAGGATCTGTGAATACCTATCCATATTTCCCTCCTTGTTATCATTTGAAAAATAGTGTATCATAAACTAACCCGGTTAGTATGGAAAACATAAACCAGCCCGCGGAGTATGCAAAAACCACCTTTCTGGGAAGAAATGAAAAAAGGGCAAAGATGGTGGGCAGACAAACGCCGCTACTACCAAGCATAAAGGTTATCGCCTGACCGGTGGTAAAACCCACATCCACCATCGCCCTTCCTAAAACCACATCCTCACCGGAGCATACATATATAGGCACTGCCACCAAAGAGATCAGAGGATAAGCTAAGGGCGTCTTGGAAATGCTGGCAGTGAGCCACGTAGGAGTAAAGGTTTTTATCAGAGATGCTATCGCAATGCCAATGAGTAGATACTTTACCACCGGCAACTGCTCCCTTAAACCCTCCAAAAAGGCAGACCTTTTGGAAGAGTTATCTTTTATTTTCATCTGAAGGGTAGGCGGTTTTTTAAAAAAGTATTCAACCGCAAAGGCTACCAACAACGCGTAAGCCAAAGAAAACACAAGTCTATAGATGGATACATCCAACCCAAAGAGTCCATAGGTCAATAGCAGAATCACAGGGGACAGGGTGGGTGCAGTTATCAAGAAGGCCAAAACAGGACCATAGCCTTTAGAGTAGCTGTTGATAAAGTTAGCAAAGGGTAGCATGGAGCAGGAACACATAGGTGCAACTGCACCCAAAAGGGCTGTAAATATAGGTGCAGAACGCCTTTTGGAAAGGAACTTTAGGAAAAGGGAGGGTTTAACCATTGCCTTTAGGAAGGCACTAACAAACATGGCTAGCACAAAGAAGGGAACGATTTCCACAAGATAGGAATAAAAGTTCTTAAAAAATTCCATAGTCCTAAATATTAATTTACCGCCTGAGGGAGTTTATGACCACGCTCAAGGAAGAAAGAGCCATAAGCAATCCCGCAAACTCCGGCTTTATAAACAGGTGAGGATAAAAAACTCCGCCCGCAACGGGTATAGCCAAGATATTGTAGCCAAAAGCCCACAGGAGGTTTTGCTTTACTCTTCTCCTTACCCATTGGGAAAGCTCAAAAAACTCCTTAAGTCCCGCCAAGCCTGAGTTTAGGATCACATCGGTGGAAAACTTTGCCATATCAGTGCCAGAGCCCATGGCAAAGGATAGGTCCGCCTTTGCGAGCACGGGTGCATCGTTTGTCCCGTCTCCAACCATTGCAACCCTATAACCCTTAGCCTGTAACTCCTCCAAAATTTCCAGCTTTCCCTGTGGGTCCCTTTTGGCAAACCATTTTTCAATGTTTAATTGCTCTGCCACTCTCTTTACCCTCTCCTCATCGTCCCCGCTTACCAAAATAACCTCAATCCCCATCCTTTTGAAGTATTCCAACACCTCTTTGGCAGATTCTTTTATGGATTCCTCAAAGTAAAACTCTGCCAAGACTTTGCCATCCTGCGCCAACACTGTTTGACCGTTTTTGCCCTTTCCCAACATATAACCCTCGCAAAAGACGCCCACGCCCACCTCTTCCCTACAGTCTTTTAGTGAAAGCTGTTTTGCCCCAAGGTTTTGGCAGTATTCCCTTATGGCAACAGAGTATGGATGGTTAGACTTTAAAGAAAGGCTGTAGGCAAGGTCCAAGTAATCTCCGTAGGAACGCACCTCTTTTACTTTGGGCTTTCCTTCCGTTAATGTGCCCGTTTTATCCATGAGCAGAATATCAACCTTCTTTTCAAAGGCTTCCGGATTTTTAACAAGAACACCCCTTTGGTAAGCCCTTGTCAACCCCACCATTATGGCTAAGGGCACCGCTATGCCAAAAGCACAGGGACAGGATATTACCATAACAGCCAGAGAGAAGGTAATAGCCCTTTGGATGTCCTCCGTTTTGAAAAACCAAAGCAGGAAAACCAAAAAAGACAGGGCTATAACAAACTGCACAAAGTAGTGGGATACTCTGTCTGCAAGGCGTTGAACCTTTGGCTTTTTAACAAGGGCAGATTCCACTAACTTTATAAGCAAAGATACATAGCTTTTGGCAAAGGACTTTTCCACTTTGGCTACTCCGTACCCGTTCAACACTACGCTTCCCGAAAGCAAAAGGTCCCCCTCCTCCTTAAGAACGGGCAAGCTTTCCCCTGTGAGCATGGACTCATCTACCACCACCCTTCCCTCCACAAGCCTGCAATCTAAAGGAACCATATCTCCAGTCCTAAGCACGATTTTGTCTCCTATGAAAACTTCATACACTCCCTTTTCCTCCTCTTTTCCTTCCTTTAAGACTTTTACCCTTAAACTCTGAAGACCGAACATCCTGCGGAGACTCTCAGTTGCCTTTCTCTTTGCCCTCTCCTCCAAAAATTTACCCGTTCTAACAAAGGTTATGAGGAAGAGGGAAGTTTCAAAAAGCGGTTCCTCAGGAATGAGCTTAAACAGTGCCAAGTAGCTGTAAAGCAGGGCAGAGGTGCTACCCAAAGCTACAAGAAGGTCCATATTCCCGGTACGGGCTTTAAGGGAATAATAGGCTGACCTGTAGAATTTAAAACCACCCACTAACTGCACAAGGGTTGCCAAAAGGGCTTGCAAATAAACACTCCAAGGGTTATGCCAAAACATAGAAAGCATAACAACTGCACCGGACAACCAGCAAAAGGCTAGTATGTAAGCTTCATACTGTTTAACATCATCCTTTTCCACTGTGTAGCCCAAAGACTCTATGGTTTCCTTTATATTTTCCAAACTCAAAAACTCCTCGTTAAACTCTACCCATACCCTTCCCAACTCAAAGGATACTTTTACATCAGAAACCCCGTGAAGTTTTTTAAGGGTTAGCTCTATCGCCCTGGCGCAGTTGGCACAGGTCATACCAGATACTTTTAAGCTGACCTTCATAGGTTTGTATTCTAAGCGTGAGTTTGTGTTAATTCAATCCTTTAAATGTAATGATAAAATAAAGAAAAATGCTCAGCAAAGAAGAAAAGGATAAAGAAGCAATCCTTAAGCATCTCCCACTGGTAAAATCTATAGCCTACAGAATATACAAACATCTGCCCGACGCGGTAGATTTAAACGACCTTATAGGTTATGGCATACTAGCGGTGGTGGAGGCCCTGCCAAAATTGGATGAAAGCAAAAACCCGGAAGCCTACCTCAGATTATGTATCAAAGGTGCCATGTATGATTATCTCCGAAGCCTTGACTTTGGCAGTAAGTCTCTAAGAAGAAGAGAGAAGGAAATAAAGGCAAAGCTTGAGGAACTTACAAGTCAGTTGGGAAGGGAACCTACCGACGAAGAACTCATTAAAGCCCTCGGCTACAAACCGGAGGAATTTTACTCGGACCTTCAGAAAATCTCCGCCTCCCACCTTCTTTCCTTGGATGACCTTTTTAAAGAAGGAAGAAGCTACGAAGAAGTTTTTTCTTCCTCGGTGGAAGAGAACCCGGAAGAGAAAGCAATAAAACAAAACCTGAGAGAGAAAATCCTCAAAGCCATAGAGGATTTAGACCACAGGGAAAAGTTAGTTCTACAGCTCATCTTTTATGAAGAGATCCCAGCCAAAGAAGTAGCAAAGCTACTTAAAGTTTCCACCGCAAGGGTCTCACAGATAAAGGAAAGTGCCCTGAGTAAGTTAAGAGAAAAGCTAAAGGATATGGTATAATAGTAGCACTATGGCTAAGGTGAAGATGAAATCCAACAGGTCTGCAAAGAAAAGGTTTAAGATAACCGGCACTGGAAAAATAAAGAGGTGGAAGTCTGGCGGAGCCCACTACAACACTAAAAAATCTAAAAAGAGAAAGAGGGCTTTGAGAAAGCCAGACCTTGTCCACCCAAGCTGGGAAGACAAGGTAAGGGGAATGTTGAAGGAGTTTTAAACTTTAGCCGAACAGTTCTCTCCAGAGCCCTTTAGCCCACTCTTCATACCTCTTTGGGGTTTTCCTTTTTAGTTGATTAGCTACGGAGATACCACCATAGCTACCGCCCACCATAATCGCTTGCAACTTAGCCCTTTCTACTAACAGTAAATGACTTGTTTCACGTATTTACTCACCTCCATAACAACGCATTTATCCACAAGTTCCTTTGCCTTTGCAATGCTACCGTAGGTTTCCCTTAACTCCCTTTTGTAATTGTCAAAGAACTGACTGAACTGATCCACTCCCAAAATGCCAATGGCGTAGAATTTGCCATCTTCTTCCTGTATAACCACTGATGCCAGAGGAACTTCCGGCGGTCCATCAACAACCTTTCCCCCTTCCTTTGGGTCATAAAGTCCCAAGTGGGCACAGCATTGTATTATACCAGATTTTTTTGTAGTCTCGGAGGGCTTGTCCGGAGGATAGTAGTTTATAAAGGAGTACTGCTTTGTGGGATAGCTCCACTGATGGGCACAGATGGCGGAGTATGCCACTATGCTCTTTTTGCTTCCTACTCCACCTTGCCATTTGTAGGTTTTGCCATCCTTTAGCTTAACATCCACCGGTTTTACCTCTTCCCCGAGGTCTATCAAATAACAAGGCGTGCTTGCGTAAGGATAAAAGAATATGTAAGCATTGTGAGGCTTAAGGTCTTCCTCCCTGAGAGGAGAACCGTCCTCCTTTACAAGCAGGGCTTTTTTGTATGCTTTGAACATCCCCTCCTGTGCGGAAAGCAAATTGGAAAACACAGAAGGGTTTATCATAGAAGCTACAGCTACCGTGCTACAGGCTTTTAAAAAATACCTTCTGTCCATATAACAAACCTCCAATGTGTAGTGAAAACGCCCCCAGAGGGGGCCTTACCACATTATGCAAACATGTCTCTGTATAAAGCCTTTGCCCACTCGTAGGTAGCGTCCGCCAGTGCCTTTGAACGCTCGTTGATAACCTTTGGTTTGGGATCGATCTTTCCGTCCTTTAGCTCGTATGTAACGCTTATGACTATTGCTTCCTGAGGGTCGCCGTTTACCATAGAGTAGCATGTGTTGTCGGGAAGGGTGGGTTTGTACTCTTTACCCTTGATCCTTGAAGCTATGACCTTGGCTACGATCTTACCTTGAGAGTTTGCCATGTGTCCGCTCTTGGGATAAGGAACGCCACCGATGACATCTCCCACCAAGAACACATTGGGGTCTGCCTTTGCTTGGTAGGTAAGAGGGTCTTGGTCTGCCCATCCAGTGGGCTTGCCCTCCTTGTCCTTTGCTATGAGGTCTGCCATCCACACCAAACTTCCTGCTTGATGGGGTGGAGATAGGTTGGCGTCTGCAAACTTAAAGTCTCCTGCGGTGGTCTTGATGATCTTATTTACAGGGTCCACCTCTTTTATGACCGCATTTGGCACATACTCTACTATGCCAAGGTAGAGTTGTTCATAAGCTGCCCTAAAGCCTGGACCTTTGGGCGCTATGTCTCCTTTGGGGTCAAGAATGATTACCCTTCCTTTTACATTATTCTTCTTAAAAACATACGCAATCATCGCAGCCCTTTCGTAGGGTGCGGGCGGGCATCTGTATGCACCGGGAGGAACGGTAATTACAAAGTCTCCCTCTTCAAACTCCCAGATTTTCCTCTTTAGTGCAAGGTGCTCGGAACCGGGGATGAAGGCAGGTGGGTAATGCACCCTTGCGTACTCAGCCATCTGCTTGTCATCTTTGAACCAAGCGGAGTAGTTGTATCTTATACCCGGTGCCAATACTAAGTAGTCGTATTCAATGTATCCTTTATTGGTATAAACTCTCTTCTTATCCCTTTCTATTCCCAATACAGTTGCATTGACAAACTTATAGCCATACTTGGCGGCGGGTTGGTTGTAATCGTGGGATAGGAAGTCAAGGGAGACCAAACCCGCAAGCCATTCGTTAGATATGGGGCAGGAGAAGAAGTTGGGTCTTTTTTCAATCAGGACCACCTCAATGTTGGGGTCTTCTTTTTTGAGGTATTTGGCTACTGTTAAACCTGCCCATCCTCCACCACACACCACTACCCTGTTTCCTTTGGGTGGCGGAAGCATGGCTCCCATTTTACCCACCTTTTCGGCAGCGGCAAAGGAAGGCTTTGAAGGCAATGCAGATATAATGGCACCTACACCCGCAAGCTTAAAAAGGTCCCTCCTGCTTACACTCATATTACCACCTCCTTGTTGATTGTTTTTTCTTAGTTTAGCTTTGAATTTTCAACCTTGCAATAATAAATGGTTAAAAAGCTATTAAGCTTTGTTATATAAGCCCTTTGAAATATTTGAATATTTTTATTTGCTACCACAAACGTAACAAACACCCTCTTGGGTTTTTGCCCAATGTCGGGTGCCAGCCTTTATCTCCAGGCGGTCTCCCTCCTTCAACTCAAAAATTCCTTCTTCTGTGCCGATAACAATGGAACCTTTATAAACCACCCTTATTTCATCCTCCGGGTGTGTATGCCAGTCGTAAAAAGTTCCCGGTGGGTCGCACCAGGTGTAGAGATTTTTATAGCCTTCCTTTCTTAGCTCCTCCATTATGGCTTTTGGGTCTAGCATAGTTTAAATTTTAACCAATGAGAGGTAAGGATTTTTTAGCCCTTACTGTGGGCTTTAACATTTTGGGTGGTGTTTTGGCAGGTTTGCTGGTGGGTTACGCCTTTGACATCTGGTTGATGGAAGGTCTTTTTGGGAAAAAAACCTTTCCCTTTGGACTTTTTTTCTTTTTCTTTGTTGGTGTGATTGCGGGCTTTAGAAACGCCTTTAGAGACTTAAAAAGGTTGTGAATAGACTTTGGGTATGCCGTGAAGGATTATAATTTATTTGCTATGGACAAATGGGAAAAATTTTTAATAGAGCTTTCAGATAGAGCTATTAAAGGCGAGAAGCTGAGCAGAGAGGAGGCCCTCGCCATTTTGCAAACGCCAGATGAATACATAGCCCTTTTGGTGTATCTTGCCCAAAAGGTCAAAAATCACTTTCATGACCCTAACAAGGTGGAGCTCTGCTCAATAATAAACGCCAAAAGTGGAGCTTGCTCAGAGGACTGTAAGTTCTGCGCCCAGTCTAAGTTTTATAAAACTCCCATAAATGTTTATCCTTTGGTGCCAAAGGATGAGATCGTAGAAGGTGCCCACAGGGCGGTGGAGTTTGGGGCAAACAGATACTGCGTAGTTTTGAGCGGAAGGTCTGCCACACCGGAGGAGGTGGAAAGGATCAAAGAAAGCGTGGAGGAAATAAAAAAGGTAGAAGGTTTACCCATAAATGTGTGCGTGTCTGCGGGCACACTGGATGAGGAGTCCCTCTTAAAGCTAAAATCAGCGGGTGTTAGAAGGGTCAATCATAACTTGGAGGCTTCCAAGAATTTCTTCCCAAAGATAGTCAGCACCCACACTTGGGAAGAGAGGTATGAAACCATAAAGAGAATAAAAAGGGTGGGGCTTTCCACCTGTTGTGGGGGCATCTTTGGGATGGGCGAGTCCGATGAGGACCGGGTAGATTTAGCCCTAACCTACAGGGAGCTAGAGGTGGATTCCATACCTTTGAACTTTTTGATGCCCATCGAGGGGACGCCCCTAGAGAAGGCGCCGGGTGTGGAGCCATTGGAAGCCCTCCGTATAATTGCCATGTTTAGATTTACAAACCCAAGGGCAGAGCTAAGACTCTGCGGTGGGAGGGAACAAACCCTCAGAGACTTTTACGGCATGGCAATGCTAATGACCAACGCCATGATGGTAGGGGGTTATCTAACAAGGGCAGGAAGGGACATAAAGAAGGATTATCAGCTCATAAAGGATCTAAAGCTTGAGAGGCTTGAAAAGGTTTTGGAATGATCGAGGTCCTTGATGGCTATGAAAACATGCAAAAAGATTATGAAAACTTCCTGCGGGTTGAAGAGGGTGGAGGGCCTTTTTTTAGGATTTACCTTTGGAAGAAACCTGTAATCAGCTTGGGCTTTCACCAAGAACCAAGGGATTTTCCTGTGGATGTAGTAAAGAGACCTACCGGTGGTGGTGCCCTTCTGCATGGATGGGACATCTCCTTCTCGGTGGTGGACGCAAAGGAAATGTGGGGCAAAAGCCCAAAGAAGATCTATCTCAGGCTTATGGGACTTTTAAAGGAGAGCCTTGAGCGTTTGGGTCCTTCCCTTGGGATTTCCAACTACGAAGGCACTTACGGGGAATACTTTTGCCTATTCCAGCCTACCTTTGGGGAGATCACACACAGGGGAAAAAAGCTGGTAGCCTGTGCTATGAGGGTGGGAAAAAGGGGTTTTTTGCTCCACGGGAGCCTTTTCTGGACTTTGGACTATCTCAGGGCTGAGCAGATAATGGGTATTCCAAGTGAAAGGCTCAGGGATAGGATGATCACCTTTGAGGAGCTATCAGTATCTTGGGAGGAACTCCTGAAGGCTGTTGAGGATTTTTTCACAAGGGTTATGCTCTGCAAAGCGAGTTATAGCCTTTGAAAATTCCTCTCTGTTGGAAAGGATCTTTTCCAAAAGCTTTAGAACAGTGCTAAGCTCTGCTTTTTCTTGCCTTATAACCAATCCACCTCCAAGCTCTTCTATCTCCTTGGCGTTGTAGTATTGATGATCTCTGATTGCATGAGGGAAAGGGACAAACAGGGCAGGAACTCCGTAGAGGGAGAGCTCAGTTATTGTGCTGGCACCCGCCCTACTTAGGGCTAAATCGCAAGCTCTGTATATCAAGCCCATGTTTTCGGTAAAGGGTAGGACCAAGACGGGCATGTTTTTGTAGGCATCCTTGAACCTTTCGTAATCCTTTTCTCCTGTTATATGCACACCTTGAAAGCCCGCCCTTTTAAATATCTCAAAGGCTAAGTTGTTTAGAAAGACAGCACCCTGACTGCCACCCATCACCAAAAGGGTGGGCTTGTCCGAGAGGTTTAACAATGCCCTTGCCTGTTCCTTGGAGAGCTTTAGCCCATCTATTAGAGACCTTCTCACCGGCAAGCCCGTTTTTACAACCTTTTCCTTTGGTAAAAACTTTTTGGAGTGTTCAAAGGATACAAACACCCTTTTGGCAAACCTGCTGAGAAGTTGATTGGTAGTACTTGGGACAGAGTTCTGCTCGTGAAGAAAGAGGGGAGTTCCTCTTAGCACAGAGGTAAGACCAAGGGGAAGGCTCGCATAGCCACCAAAGATAATGCTAACATCCTTCCTTTCAAGCCTTGGCACAAGAGACAAAGAAGAGGAAAAAATACTATAAAGGGACCTTAACTTTTCTACGGGGGACCTTCCCAAAAAAGGATACACCTTTAAAAATTTTCCTTCCACCGGCAGTAAATGGCTAAGTTTTTTTTCTATACCCCTCTCCGCACCTATGAACTTACAGGGAATTCCTCTCTCCAAAAGGCACTCTATTAGAGCCAACGCTGGAAAAAAGTGTCCTCCTGTGCCACCGCCTGCAATGTAAAGCATTTCAAAAAGAATACCACACCAAGCCTAAGTATTCCCTTAGGGCTTTGTAGCTGTCTGTAAAGACGCTCATTTTTGGTAAAAGACTGTAAAGATTATACTTCATATCCCTCTTAAAATCGGTAGGGTATGGCACCACCTCCAAGCCCACTTTTTGAAAGGCAAGCACCGCCCTTCTCATATGGTAAGCTGAACTCACCAATATTATTTTTTTACATCCCAGTCTCTCGCAGAGCTTTTTTACCTCTTGGGCGTTCTCTTCTGTGTCTTTGCTATTCACGTCCGTGTGGATTTTACCTTTATCCACACCTAAGGTTAAGAGGAGTTCCTTCATGATCTCCGCCTCGGGCAAGGCACCAATGGAGGCACCTCCCGAAAGTATGATGGGAAGGTCTGTCTGTTTGTGAAGCACAAAGCCCGTAAGCAGTCTCTTTGTGGAATCCTCTTTGAGGATGCCCGTGTTGTAGGCACCACCACCTAATATTACTATGGCGTCTCCCTCCGGTTTGGAGGGCACAGGGTAGGCTTCCTCCAAAGGTTTATAAAGCACATCCTTTATGGGCTCTATTGAAAGCAGATAGACGAAAAGGGCAAAGGAAAAGGCAATAAGTTTTGCGAGCTTTCTTTTGGTTAAAATACCAAGGAGTACAAAAGCTATTACCAAAAGCCCGGGTGGAAGGATAAAGTAAGCAACCAGCTTTTTCAAAAAGAACATCAGGGTCTTCTTCTGGTGGCAATGAGCACTTCTTCCACCTGCTTAGCCTTTGCTATGTCCATCAAAGAGACCACAAACTTGTGGGCGGTATCCTCGTCTGCTTCTATTATCAGTCTTTTTGGCTTTTTTTCTTCAAACACTCTTGCCAACTCTTCCAAAGTAGCCCTTTTGCCTTCGTAAAGATATTCTCCATTTTTCAAAACTTGAACCCTAAGCACTTGCGTGATCTGTCCCTTTTCGCCTTCTTTGGCAAAGGGAAGTTTGACCGCCAAAAGAGTTATGGGTGATTGAAAGGCAAGCACCGCCAAAAAGAGGAAGACTGCCAAAAGGGTATCCACCAATGGAACCACATCTATGTATGCCCTCTCATCAAAGCTTAGCCTACGCCTCCTCACGGTAATAACCTCACAAACTCCAACAGTTCCTCCTCCAAGCGGTTCAGAAGGTTACTTCCCCATATTCTAAAGACCCAATAGAAGAAGAGGGCTGGAATGGCAACCGCCAAACCCGTCGCCGCAGCCACCAAGGCTTCACCGATGCCCGACGCAAGAAGGTTCAAAGCAGTTTCAGACTGGTTTATGGAAAAGGCGTTGAAGACCTTTATGAGCCCCGTAATAGTTCCAAAAAGACCAATCAAAGGAGAAAGGCTAGCAATCGTTGAAAGAAGGGCTAAGTTCTTTTCCACCTTTGGCACCAAAAGGTCAATCTCTGTTCTCAGGGCTTCTGTTAGCCCGTTCTTGGGAACCTTTCCACTTTTGAAGTCCTCCAAAACCCTCAAAAGGGCTTTGCTTCCCAGGGATGTGTCTAAGGAAAGCAGTTTGATCGCACCATCAAGGTCTCCGTTCCTCAGCAAACTTTTTGCCTCTTTTAGGTTCTTTGAAAGAAAGTTTGAAGAGCGTAGGTTTATCAACCTTTCTATGGCTACAGCCCAAGAAATCACAGAAAGCAAAAGCAAAGGATACATAACTAATCCGCCCGTCTTTAAAAGGGCAAATATTCCCTCCATCATCGCACCTCACATTTTGGAAGTTCCTTTTTCAGCCTCTCAATTTTAACCCTTTCTTCCCGAGAAAGGCTATTAGCATCAACCCTTTCAAGAAAACAGCTGGCATCCCTTCTTAAACGGAGCTCTAAAAAAATTTGTACACCTTCCAAGATGGCTGAGTTGTATACCTGGGCGCCTTTGTTGTTTAGTGATATATCCACAAGGTACTCGAGGGCTTCCTTTGGCTTTCCTTCCGCTTTTAAGAGTTTTGCCATTTCCAACTTGGCTTTGGCGGAGAGGTTAATATCTTGGCTTTTTGTCAGGGCGGCCAAGATGTTTCTGTCTTTGGTATTCTCGTATATTTTCCATAAAGTGTTATCAAAGGAGGGACTTTTGTAGCCAAGGCTGATCAACTGGTTGGCAATGGCGAGGGCTTTGTCCCACCTTTGGATGTTTGCATAAATCTGCATTGCCCTCTCCTTATCTGATAGGTCTCCGCCTTCCAAGAGCTCTGCCATGCTTTGCAGATCTCCAAGCTCTTCAAAGAGCTTTACAAGCTCCCTCCTTGCAATGGCAGACTCTTCACTGTTTCCTTCTTTATACACCTTATAAAGTAGCACCGCCTTGTTTCTTTTGTCCTCTTCAATAGACGCCAATTTTAGTAATGCTTTGTATTTTAAGGGCGAGTTTCCTTCAAAAAGCTCTATCAGGATTTTTTCAGCTTCCCTCTTTTCTCCTCTCTTTATGAGCAGGTCTGCCAACTGATACTTCAGCTCTGGAGCGTAGGGAGAGTCAGGTTCCTTCTGAAGATAGCTCCTTATGAGCTTTTCCCTTTCGCTTGGGGGCAATTCCCTCTCTTCCATTCCCAAGAGGGCAAGGGTTGCCTGACTTGCCAATGGGTCCTCTGGAAAGTTCTTTAATATCTCCCAATAAACTTGCTTTGCAGAATCCACTTTCCCCAGGTTATACAGGGCATCTCCAGTTTTCATGAGCGCCCGTACACCAAAGGGACTATCCTTTGGAACCTTTTTAAAGTAATCTATAGACCTCTCATACTCACCTTCCATAAAATAGCTCAAACCCAAAAGGTATAGTTCTTCGGGAGAACTTTCTGTAAGGAAGCTCCTTGCCAAGGAGGGCTTGCCCAAAAAGAGGGCAGATTTTGCCTTTAAAAGTCTTGCCTTTGGATGGTCTATACCTTTAAGAACTTTTAAAACATCCTCGTACTTTTTAAGGTTGTAGTAACACAATGCCCTGTAGTAAGGGTCATCAAAATAGCCCAGGGCGGAAAGCCAGTCCCCCTTTCTAAAAAAGCTCCAACCCAAGTATTCCTTATAGAGCTCCGGATAGCGCCCCTTTACAGCCTTTAGTGGCTCCTCCATGGGCAAATTAGCCCAATAAGCGCTTTCCAAAAGCCAGAGGTAATCTTCTCTATCCTTTTCCCTTTTGCCCTCCAAAAGAGTGTAGGCGGTTTTGTAGTCGCCCATTCTAATGGCAGAATAGACTGCGTATTTTATGTTTTTAGCTTCAAGAAAGTTGGAAAGGGCAAGCTGATAGTCTCCTCTGTTGTATGCTATAATTCCCGCAAGCTCCAAGAAGCTGGGGTCCTTGGTTATGTTGTATGTGACCCTAGCCAAAAGCACATCCCTTCTGGCTATTTGAGAGTAAAGGGAATTGGCGTATTCTCTGTTTATGGTCTCAAGGAGACTGGCATACTGATAAGCCATGTTGGTATCCTTCTTCTGCAGGGCTATAAGCCCAAGGTAGTACAGAGCGACACTTCTGTAGGGTTTGGTGGGTTTTGAGTATTCAAGGAATAATCTTTCTGCCTCATCCAGCTTTCCTGTCTGAAAGAGAACAATAGCCCTTCTCAGAGTGGTGCTGTCTTTGTATTCTTCTGTAACCTTCCCCTTAACGAAGTCCAAAACATAGTTGCAATAATTTTTAAACACAACCTCTTGACAGTTAGGCTCCCTGTAGGTTTTTTTCTCCTTAATCTCGTAAACGACACTCCACAGAGGGTTTTCGTTTTTAGGAACACTGTCCTTCAACTCAAAGTTCAGGGCGTAATAGAGCTCGCAGGCGGAATCTCTGTATACGTGCGGAAACCTACAGGAGTTTTCAAAGAATTTGAGGGCTTCTGACCTTTGCCCTTTCTCAAGCTTCATAAGACCGAGCACATACTCCGCCATAGGTCTATAGGGAGAAGGCATTGTTAAAATTGAGCCAAGCTCCCTTTCTGCCCTAAGAAAATCACCCTTGAGGTAGTAATCAACCCCAACTTTGTATGCGATGGCATCCTTGGGTTTCCCACAACTCAAGCCGTCTCCTTCCACTCTGGCAACTGGTATAAACTCCATCTCCTTGGGAGGTTCTAAAAGCCTTGGAGACAGATCCATGGGCTCAGACCCTTTCAATGGAAGGTTCTGAGGTGGGCTCAGTTTGGGCTTTTCCTCCACCTCTTTGGCTATGATCTCCACCCGAAGGTCAAACTCCTTCTTTATCTGCGAGAAAGCTATTAGCAACAAAGATAGACTAAAGAGCGTGATGAGCCTGAACATACCATTCTCCTAGGTGGCAGGTTATGTTTAATTTTACTATAACATTTCTTTTTTCTTCCATATGCACCAAGCTATAGCTGGCGTTATCACAGCCAAAAACCCAAAACTTTGAAAGGTCTATGTTCAAGAGGGCACAGAACATAGCCCTTATGGGAACTGTGTGGGAAACTATAGCCACCGTTTGTCCCCAGTGTTTTTCTCTTAAAAATTCCAAAAAGTCCTTTACCCTCTTGAAAACATCCTCCAAGGATTCACCCCCTTCAAACTTTACCCGGTGCGGTTCCTCAAGCCACATTCTGAAATCCTCCGGAAATCTTTCCTTTACCTCCTCCACAAGCATACCAGACCAAACCCCATGGTCTATCTCTATGATCCTTCTGTCCTCTATAATCTCTAACCCTTGCCTTTTGGCAATCTCTTGGGCAGTTTGATAGGTTCTTTTCAGGGGGGAAGAGTATATAACATCTATTTTCTCCTTCTCCAGAGCCCTACCCAAGAGCTCTGCCTGTTTTAGCCCGCGCTCAGAAAGCCCAGGGTCCAAAAGCCCCTGATATCTACCTATTGGGTTCCACTCGCTCTCTGCGTGCCGAATTATAAATAGCTTTACCACAACCCCCCCTCTGTTAGCACCTCGGAGTATGCCCTCACACCCTCACCCAAACCATCAAACAAGCCAAGCCTCTTTAACACCACCTCCAACATACCCACCAGCATGAGCCCATCCTTTGGGTCCACGCCCATATGGGATATCCTGAATATTTTACCCTTTAGCCCATCCTGCCCGCCCGCAACCCTCACTCCATACTTCAAAAGGAGCCTTCTTATGTCCTCTGCCATGGGAGAAAAAACTGAAGAAACTGAGATGGAGGGATTTTCTGCAAAGGGCTTTAGTCCAAGCACCTCCACCGCCCTAAGTGTAGCCCTTGAGATTAGCCTGTGCCTGTTTTCTACCCTTTCCATACCCTCCTCCAAGAGCATGCTGAGGCTTTCCTTTAGGGCTAAGATCAGGCTTATAGCGGGCGTCCAGGCAGTCTGTCCTTCTATCTGCTTTTTTAGCTCCTTCTTTACGCTAAAGTAAAAGGCACGGTCCTTTAGCCTTCTTTCTGCCCTTTGAGAAAACCAAAGCACCGAAAGTCCCGGAGGCAAAAGAAGGGCTTTTTGGGAGCCACCAATTAAAACATCAATGCCCCACTGGGAGGGCACGATCCTATACACACCCAAGGCGGTTATGGCATCCGCTACCAATAAAACCTCCCGATCCCTGCACAGCTCACCGATCTCCTTTGTGGGATGGTAGGCACCAGTGGAGGTCTCTGAAATTTGCAAAAGGACACCCCTACAATCTGTATGCTTGTCCAGAAGCTTTTTCACTTCCTCCGGGTCGGCGGATTTACCCCATTCAACCTTATACTCTATGGGCTCCAAGCCCCAGTGTTTTGCCAGATGTAGCCATCTTTCCCCAAACTTTCCACCGTTTATAACCAGAACCTTTTCCCCCTGCTCAAAGAAGTTCAGAATGGCAGACTCCATGGCACCGGTGCCCGAGCTGGCAAAGAACACAAAGTTTTCAGAGTCTTCCTCCAACAGCCTCTTAAAGAGTTCTCTGACCTCCAGAAAGCTCCTTTTGAACTCCTCCGTTCTGTGATGGATGATCTGTTCCCCTAAAACCTTCCTTACCCTTTCGGGAATTTCCACAGGACCGGGTGTAAAAAGCCTCTCCTTCATCTTTCCCTTTCTCCTCTTATGAACTCCTCCACCATCTTCTTTGCTTGCCAGTCAGGATATTGGATGGGTGGATGCTTCATGGTGTAGGCACTTATGGAATACAAAGGACCGCCTATGCCCCTATCCCTTGCCAACTTACAGCACCTTATGGCATCTATCATAGAGCCCGCACTGTTTGGCGAGTCCTCCACATCAAGCTTTAGCTCCAAGGATATGGGCACATCACCAAAAATCCTTCCCTCTAACCTTATGTAAGCGATCTTTCTATCCTTTAACCAGGGTACCCAGTCGGAAGGTCCTATGTGTATGTTTTGGTCTCCTATATCGTAAGGAAGTAAAGACTCTACCGCCTGAGTTTTTGAAACCTTCTTGGTTTTTAGCCTGCTTCTTTCTAACATGTTCAAAAAGTCTGTGTTTCCGCCAAAGTTTAGCTGGTATGTGCGGTCTATCTTTACGCCCCTGTCCAAAAATAACTGCACCAAGGTTCTGTGTACTATGGTTGCACCCACCTGGGACTTTATATCATCTCCCACCACCGGTATGCCTTCACTTTCAAACTTCTTTGCCCACTCTGGGTCAGAGACTATAAAGGTAGGCATACCGTTTATAAAAGAGACGCCCGCCTTCAGGCACGCGGTAGCGTAAAACCTCGCAGCCTCTTCTGAACCCACGGGCACATAGTTTATGAGCACCTCTGCACCGGTATCCTTTAACACTTTAACCACATCCTCCAGTTCGTCTTCCTTTTCATCCGCAAGCACAAAGGTCCTGTCGGGTGGGTAATTCTTCATATGCTCCGCAAAGCCGTCCAAGACCTTCCCCATACGCACCTTTACACCAGTCTTCGGCACGTTTGGTTCAAAAATTGTTGTACAGTTGGGTGGAGAAAAAATTGCCTCTGAGAGGTCTTTGCCTACCTTTCTTGCGTCTATGTCCCAAGCAGCCACCACTTCAATATCCCAAGGTTTGTACCCTCCTACGTCCTCAAACATTAAACCACTTACTCCTTGACCTTGATTTCTTTGGTAGTAATAGATACCCTGAATCAAAGCACTTGCGCAGTTGCCCACACCCACTATTGCTACCTTGATTTTTTTACCCATTCCAAACCTCCAAGAACCTTAAATAACTATTATACGAAGGCCTAACCCTTTGGTACCCTATAAAATAAGCCTACCGCCCTCGCACCTACAAGAGCCACGATCCCAAAGGACCAAAAGAATACATCCATCCCAGAAAGCTTTCCCTCAAATAGATGTAGCATAAATTCCCTTATAACAAAGGCTATTAGGACTTCTAATAGTATATCCACTCTAACCCTTTCGTGTTCAAAGAAGTCTATAAAAGCCCTTATAAGCTCAAGCACTACAATCAAAGAGAGTACGTTGGTAACCAGCTCTTTAAAACCCAATCTGACTGTAGCTTCCGTGACGGTAAGACCAAGCTCTGAAATGGTCCTGAATATACCTACAAAGAGCCCGATTATGAGGGTTATTATGGTTATGTTAAAAGCCAGTCTAACAAACTGCTTGTATAGTTTAGATATGGTGTCCTGGAACATTTCCTACTGGTTTATTTTAATGTAGAAAATACCCCGGCTGAGAAATTCCGAGAAGCTGTAAATCTCTTAGGAAAAAAGTCTTGGCATGGCAGGGACGTATAATACCCTCAAACCCCACCAAGGAGATACCAACATGAAAAACCACATCTGTAATTTATACCAGATGGTCTTAAAGCCCCTAACTTTCTGCCTTGGAGTTGATCAGGAAAAGAAAAAGGCAGGCAGACTTCCAAAAGCCTCTGACCTCCAGTATAGTGGATAGTTTTGGGCTTATGGAAGATAGGGGATACAGGGGTTGTGAGTATGTAGAGGTTTGCGAAAGTAAGGAGCAAAAGGGCATAAGGAAGATGGTAGAGGGTGTAAATTCACAGATAAAGCTTTTCAACCTAGCGAGCAGATGGAGTAAAGGTATTACTTTACTCGCTTACCTTTATGGCAACGCTATAGGCTCGTAGCTTTTTCAGGAAGTCTAAAATATGGGGTAATTTCTCACCCGACGTATTTTATGGTATTATAATAAGGGCAGAAGGAGAATGAGTACGATAGAGTTTGACGACAACCTTCTCACACATGTTGAAGAAATGGACAAACAACATATGAGATTGGTAGCGCTATTAAATAATGTTTACGAACTCTTAAAAGAGGGAAAAAAGGAGGAAGCCATTGAGCTTTTCAAAAGAGAAATCCTGTCCTACGTGGAGTATCATCTGTCCGAAGAGGAAAAGTTTATGGAAAAAATAGGTTATCCTGAATTAGACCACCATAGAAAAGTGCATGATATGTTCCGCAGAGAAATTTACAACTTAGCTCCATACATGGAAAAAGGGGACCCAAAAGCCTTTAGGGAAGCTCTATCCTACGTATGGGGTTGGCTATACAACCACATAGCTAAAACTGACAAAAAGTATGGAATTTATGCAAAAGAAAAAGGACTGATATGATGAATGAACAAAGAAGAAAAGAATAGGATGCTTTTTAGTTCCATTCATAAACGCTTTTGTGGGTTTTTGGGATATTATAGATTTCTCCCTGTCAAGGGTTTTTTCTCAAAAAATTTTTGGCTTTCTTGAATTTCTCACCCGAGGTATTTTATCTTATTATCTTATTTTCTTATGCTGGTTAGGCTGAGCATAGACAAATTCCTTCTCATAGAAGGGCAGGAGCTCTTCTTTGACAGAGGTCTCAATGTGATCACGGGGGAGACGGGAACAGGAAAGTCCATGACCTTTTCTGCCCTTTCGTTTTTGATGGGGGAGCAGGGGGATTACGAGGAAGGCACCGCGGTGGAGGCGGAGATAGTCTTAGAGGATGAGGAGTTTATCCTAAGAAGAGAGATAAACAGAGGAAGGAGTAGGTTTTACCTCAATGGGCTCAGTAGCACCCAAAAGGTGGTCAAAGAAATTCTCTCGAGGGCTTTACTTTTTCAAAAGCAGGATGACAGGCTAAGAATTTTAAGAAGGGACTTCCAGAGGGATGTATTTGACAAAAGCACAGGAGCCATTGAGCTGAGAAGGGAGTTTGAAAAAATCTACCAGCAGTTAAAGGAGGTGGAAAAAGACTTAGAGCAACTGGCCCATCTGGAGAGGGAAAAGGACCTCCGGCTTAGAATACTCAAGGAGGAGCTAAGGGATATTGAAAAGGTGGGATGGTCGGAAGAGGAGTACGAGAGGGCTTTAGAAATTCTAAAAAAGTACGCAGAAGGGGAGAGGATCAACAGGCTATCCCTTGAGGGGGTTGCACTGTTGGACGAAGTGTTAATACCCGGTCTGAAGAACTTGGTAAAGCTCTTGGAGGGCTTGGGGTTGAGCCAAGAAAAGGAAAGCCTCACGCAAATTCAGGAGGAATTTCTTGAACTCAGAAAAAGGCTCTCCAACCTTTATGAAAGCTGGGACCTTGAGGAGATAGACCGGCTCAACCAGAAGGTCTTTGCGGTGCAGAGCTTAGAAAGAAGATACAAAAAGAGCTACAAAGAAGTTTTAGAGTTTGCCAAAGAGCTCAAAGAGGAGATAAAAAGGTTAGAAAGTATAGAGCTGAACCTTGAGGAGCTTCAAAGCAAGAGAGAAGGGCTAAGGGCTAAGCTCAGAGAAGTGGGGCAAAGGCTCAGTGCCAAAAGAAGAGAACAAAAGCCTGCCTTTGTAAGCATGGTGATGGATAGCTTAAAGGAGCTTGGTTTGGAAAAAGGGGTCTTTGATGTACTCTTTGAAGAGAGGGAGGGACCCTTTGGCTTTGAGGATGTAAGATTTTTGTTTTCCTCCTCCGGGGGAACACCCAAGGATTTGGCAGAGGTTGCCTCCGGTGGAGAAATCTCCCGTTTAGCCCTGAGCTTATTTTTGCTCTCTCCGGTAGCCCAGACTTACCTTTTGGACGAGATAGATGTGGGCATAAGCGGAGAGACCTCCCTCAAAATGGCAAAGTTTTTGAAAAAACTCTCATCAAAAATGCAGATTATAGCCATAACCCACTCGCCCGCCCTCGCTTCCGCAGGAGACAAACACTTTAAAACCTACCGGGAGGGTAACCAGGTCTTAATAAAAGAGCTCGGAGAGGAAGAGCGTCTGCAAGAGGTGGCAAGGCTCATGGGCATAATAAACAACCAAACCCTTAAAGGTGCGGTGGAGCTTATGAAGGAGGTAAGCGGTGTTTGAGGATGTCCTTCTGGCAAAGGAAAAAGTTGGAAGCTTTGTCCGTAGAAGGCTGGAGGAGTTTGAAAACTTGGGAAGGTTTGGAGAGACCTACTTTAACTTTAAGCCCTTTTTGGAGGCGGAGTATAAGGCAGACCTATTCTCGGAACTTTGCTTTTGCTTGCTAACCGCCAACTCCTCCGCAAGCCTTGGCATAAAGGCACAGATGCAAATAGGAACGGAGGGGTTTAAAAGCTTGAGCTTGGAGGAGCTAACGGAAATTCTTTCTTCCCTTGGTCATAGGTTTGCCCGCCAAAGGGCAGAAAGGATCGTAAAGGCAAGGGAAAGCTTTCACAGAACCTTAGAGCTTTTAAAGAATGGCTCAAGCCCGCAAGAACTGAGGGACCTTTTAAGTGATGCTTGCTCCAAATACAAAGTGGAGGGCTTTGGGCTAAAGGAAGCGTCCCACTTTTTACGAAACATCGGCTACAAGGATGTGGCAATAATAGACAGACACATATTCAGGTTTTTGAAAGAGAAAAAGCTCATTCCAGACTACAAAACCATAACCAGGAAAATATACCTTCAATCAGAGAAGGTCCTCAAGGAAGTGGCACAAGGGCTCGGTATGAGCTTGGCAGAACTTGACCTTTACGTGTTCTATCTAAAGACGGGAAAGGTGTTAAAGTAGGGCGAGCTTTTCTACGGGGATTTTTTTGAGGTTTTCAAGTCCGTAGGGGTCTTCTACCCTTGGAATGCTGAGCCCTTGGGTGGGTTCTTCAGAGCAGTTTATAACCCTCTTTGTTTTTATGAAGCTATTCTTTTCTAACATCTGTGCCTCTTGGAGGGCTAAGGGCTCCTGCCTTGCCACCGCAAAGAGCAATCCCTTTTCCCTCAAGGTTTCCGCCAAGAACTTTACCTTTTGAAGCCTTTCTTTGAGAAGCTGGGGTAGGTTTCTCTTCCTGTTCATAAATCGGTCTATCTCCTCCTGCCGATGGCTGAGCTGGACCAAAAACTCAAGCCACTCTTGAACCAAGTTTAGAGAGTCAAAGAACCTGAGCACCTGTCCAGTGGGTGCAAAGTCCAAAACCACATACTCATACTGGGGCAAAAGCTCAGAAAGCTTATCAAAGACCGCAGTTTCCAAAGAGGTGGGAGAGGAGGAGATCAAGGACGCAAACCTTTTTGCACCCTCCAAGACAGAGGGAGAAAGAATCTCCTCCAAGCCCTTTAAAACTCTATCCACATAGCTCCGGGCTAAGCTTTGAGCATCAAGCTCCACCGCATAAAGATTTGGGATAACCCGAGTGATATTGCTCCCTACCGATGTTTTGAGTATGCCGGAAAGGGAATGTGCTGGGTCCAAGGAAGCCAAAAGGGTTTTACCCTTCTCAGATAGCCATAGGGCTAAGGCGCAGGCTAAGGTGCTCTTGCCAACGCCACCCTTCCCTCCAAACATATAAACCTTTTTTAACAGCACGGTAGAAAGTCAAGCTTGGAGTGTTCTATGCCCAAGGTTCGGTGCCAAAGGTGAAATTCAGACAAGAGCTCCGGATAAAGGTCCAAAAGGTATATACCTAAGGGATTGTCAAGACCGAACCATTCTAAGAACATAGAAAAGAGGAGGGCAGACCTCAGGTCCCTGAAGTCCGCCTCCACGGGTTTTTTAAAGTGAAGTTGGACAAACTCCGAAAAGAGTTTTCTTACTTTATGCTCAAGATCCACTGGGCGAGTTGCTTGGCTTCTGCGTCAGACACGTTTTGAGGAGGCATGGGTACAGAACCCCAAACGCCAGCACCACCCTTCTTGATCTTGTTAGCCAGGTAATTCACCGCATCAGGCTTGCCCGCATACTTCTTTGCCACATCCTTATAGGCTGGTCCCACCTTCTTGGCGTTTATATCGTGGCATGCCATACAGCCCTTTTGTTGGGCGAGTTGTTGGTTAGCAAAGGATACGCTCGCGAGACCTACTGCCAATAGCATAAGCGCCTTCTTCATGTTCACACCTCCTAAATAAGGTTATTCTGTATATTATAATAGGAAAGGCCATATGAAAAAATCATGAAAATTGGCGTCTTTGACTCGGGCGTAGGTGGGCTAACCGTTTTAAAGGCCCTCAGGGAAGAGTTGCCCTCTGCGGATTTCTTTTACTTGGGGGATACCGCCCGAGTGCCCTACGGTGGCAAGTCCAAGGAGACCATCCAAAGATACAGCCTTGAGTGTGCGGAGTTCCTTCTGTCCTTTGGCATAGAGCTATTGGTGGTTGCCTGCAACACCGCCAGTGCTTACGCCCTGGAGCTTCTAAGGGAGAGCTTAACCATACCCGTGGTTGGGGTAGTCCAGCCCGGCGTTGAACAAGCCTTGAAGGTCTCAAAGACCAAAAGAATAGGTGTAATAGGCACAAGGGGCACAGTGCAAAGTGCGGTATATCAAAACCTTTTAAAGGAACAGGGCGCACAGCCTATAGCCAAAGCTTGCCCCCTCTTTGTTCCCTTGGTGGAGGAGGGTATAATCAACGGCAAGATAGCCCAAAGCGTAGTGGAGTATTACTTGGAAGAACTGAAGGGTAAGGTGGATACCCTCATACTTGCCTGCACCCACTATCCCCTATTAAAAGAGACCATAAGGGAGTACATGGGAGATGTGGAGATTGTGGATTCTGCCCAAGCGGTTGCCCAAGAGGTCAAAAAGTTGGCAAAGAACGAAGGGAATGGGACCCTGAGGCTCTTTTTTACCGATAACTCACCCAACCTAAGCCATCTTATAAAGCTGATCCTCGGAGAGGAGCAAAGCTACGAGACTATACCTGTCCTTTGTAAGCTCTGAACATGCGCGCCTTAGTGCAAAGGGTAAAGGCTTCTTGGGTGGTGGTGGATGGTAAAGAGGTGGGGAGGATAGAAAAGGGGCTGAACATACTCCTTGGGGTCAGGGTGGGAGACACGGAGGAAAATGTGGATAAGCTGGTGGAAAAGGTGGTGCATCTTAGAATATTTGAGGATGAAAGGGGTAAGTTTCAGTATTCCCTCTTGGATGTGAAGGGTTCTGCCCTTGTGGTTTCCCAATTTACCCTTTATGCCAACACCCAAAAGGGCAGAAGACCCAGCTTTGAGGAGGCAGAAAAGCCAGAGAGGGCAAAAGAACTCTATGAACTCTTTGTCAAAAAGCTTTCTCAGTATGTGCCCGTGCAGACGGGCATCTTTGGTGCCCATATGGAGGTTTTCATAATAAACGACGGACCCGTAACCATCCTCTTGGAGGTTTAGAGTTCAATCTCCAAGAGCATACCAAAGGGTACTGCCAGACCACTTAGATATAGGGCTCCCGGTCTAAGAAGGGGCAACAAGTTCAAAAGCCCCCAATCCCTCTCTCCAAAGAACACAGACACCGCGTCTAAGTCGTTCTTGGAAACCAAACGGAATATGGCTTGTGTGTTCATCTGAGAAAGTATGTATTTATTCAAGTTTGCGGGTCTTTGGGTTATGGCTATAAGCCCAACACCAAACTTTCTACCCTCCAAGGCTATCCTCTTTGTCATCTGAAGGGCTATGTTTTCCCTTCCCGTAGGCAGGTCAATGGCACCCCTCTCCGGTGCAAAGTTGTGGGCTTCCTCAAGGACTATGATCCGCCTCCCACCATCCTTCATTGAAGAGAGGAATATCTCCTTCATGATAAGCCCCACTATGTTCAGGCGGGACTCTGGGTCTGCCAGATCGCTCAAATCACATATAACCAGTGGACTTTTAGAGTTCACCACCTCCTTTGCCCTTTCCCATACTAGCCTTTGATTTCTCACTGCGTCCTCTCCAAAGTCCCTTGAGAGAAGCTCCAAAAGGTCTTCCGCCTGCTCTTTAATGTCCGCGGGTGCATCAAGGAGAATATCCTCCAAGCTCCTTTCACTATAGGCGATCTTTTCCAAATCTGGCTTTAGGGACCTCCTTATTTTCCCAAAGAAAGCCCGCTCTTGGGAGGACCTTTCTCCCACTTCAAAGCCATACCTCTTAAACAGCTCCTTTATGTCCTCCGCACCTACGGGAAAGAGGGTATAGGGAAACTTCACATAATCTATGAATTCCTCGTTTTCTTTTAGCTTTTTGAAATACTCTCCAAAAAGGTCTATGACAAAAACTTGGGCGTAGCCTTTGTCCCTTATATCCTTTAAAAGCCGAATTACAAAGGTGGTCTTCCCAGAACCTGTGGTGCCAAGCACCGCCATGTGCATTGTGGCAATCTTTGTAAGGTCCAAGTAGGCGGGTGTGCCCACGCCAAAGAGCTTGCCCGCAAAGACCTTAACTTCCATCGGATAGCCGGACATGTTGGTGCCCATAAGCTCCTTCAATTCCTCCTCTTCTTCCATCCTCACAAACTGGGTGCCCACCTCCAAAGTCTTCAAGGGAACTCCAAAAAGGCTCTCCTTTTCCTTTTCCCTGTGCTTTATGTATTCGCAAACTACATGAACCTTCCCCATCTTTATCCTTCCACTTTCCTCCGCTATGCTGTTTATGAGGGCAACCACCCAGTCCTTTTGAAGGCTACTTAGTTTTAGACTAAGGCTATCGGGACCCAAGGTGCTAACGTTTCTGAGCTTACAGACCAAAAAGCCCTTGTCTGTATTTACCTTCAAAAAGCTCTCCTCAGGTAGGTCTTCCAAAAGCAAAACCTCCAACTCGGTGGAAGAGTGTGCCCTCAGGGCAACCGCCACTGTGTTTTTGTCAAGCTTAACAGAGGATCCTTTTAAAAGCTCCCAAAGTGCCAAAAGCTCCTTTATCTTCTCTTCCTCTTCAACCAGCACCATTGCTTCCAAGTTGCCTTCCACAGTGCCCGAGTAAGTGAGGTTTGCAGACCCCACATAGGCTTTTCTTTCATCCATTATCAAAAACTTGGCATGCAATCGTGGGTTTATGTATACTTCTCCACCAAAGTCCCTTATGGCTTTGAAAACCCTGTAATCTGTGATCTCAAGGTCCCTTTTTTCCCCAGCCCTCAGGATAACCTCCAACTTTACCTGAGGTTTGAGGGCTTTTATAAGTTCCTCCAAGACCTCTCCTTTGACCCACGGAGAAGCAACCTTGAGGGAATTTTGAACTTGGGAGACCTCCCTTATGAACTTCTCAATGAGTGCTTCCACAGGAATATTTTATTCTTTATGGAGCTTCTGCTCTATGTTCTATTTCTTGTCTTTTTGACCCTTTTGGTTTTCGGCTTTCTACATTGGTATGGCAAGTTTATGGGAGGAGGCTAAAGGCTCAGAATCAAGTTTTTAGACCCACCCCTTCCGCTCTTCACACCGTGGGGAGATGCCACACCCTTCATATTCTTTTCCCTCAGCACAAGGCTTACCCCCTAGGGCTTAACACTAAAAGGCTAAAAACAATTAGCTTTTTCATGGCAAAAACCTCCTTTTAAGGTTGATTTTTTTAATCTTAGCCCCGAGAGAATGTTAATTCAAGCCTTTTATTTAAAGTCAAAGTTTGTGAGAATTTGTTATTTTTTAAACATCGCCCTTAGGTCTTTAAATAATGCCCCAATTTTGCTTATAGCTTATAATTAATATTAGTAGGAGAGGTGACCGAGTGGCCGAAGGTGCAGCACTGGAAATGCTGTGTGCGGGTAATCCCCGCACCGCGGGTTCGAATCCCGCCCTCTCCGCCAAAAAGCTATGAAAAGAGCCATCTTAGCCCTTGAGGACGGAAGCTACTTTGTGGGTTATTCCTTTGGTGCAGAGGGGGAGACCTTAGGGGAGGTGGTCTTTAACACCTCCATGACTGGGTATCAGGAGATCCTCACAGACCCCTCCTACAAAGGGCAGATCGTAGTCTTAACCTACACCCAAATAGGAAACTACGGAGTGAACGAGGAAGATGTGGAATCCGATAGGGTTCAGGTCAACGGGCTTGTAATAAAGGAGCTTTCTCCCATATACAGCAACTGGAGGGCAAAGAAGTCTTTGGATGAGTATTTGAAAGAAAACCAAGTTTTAGGTATATGGGGCATAGACACGAGGGCTCTGGTCAAAAGAATAAGGGAAAAGGGTGCCATAAAGGGCATCATATCCACCGTAGATTTGGACCCAAAGAGTTTGGTTCATAAGGCAAAAAGCTACGCAGACATTTCGGAGCTGGACCTGGTCCAAGAGGTTGCCACCAAGGAGGTATACCACTGGAATGAAGGAGACTGGGACCTAAGGAAGGGATACATAGTTAAGGAAAACCAAAAGCCCCTCATTGCGGTGGTGGATTTTGGCGTTAAAAAGAACATACTCAGAAGGCTTACCCAAGAGGGAGCAAGGGTGGTGGTGATCCCACCGGAGAACGCCCAGAGGACCATAGAGCAGATTAAACCTTCCGCCATCTTTCTTTCAAACGGACCCGGAGACCCCCAAAGGGTGGTGGAGGGCATAAGGCTGGTACGCGCATACATGGAAAAACTGCCCATCATGGGCATATGCCTCGGGCATCAGATCATAGGCTTAGCCCTTGGCGGAAGGACCTACAAGCTGAGGTTTGGACATCACGGAGGAAACCATCCGGTAAAGGACCTACGCACCGGGAGAATTCACATAACCGCCCAGAACCACAACTTTGCGGTGGAGCCCGAGAGCCTCAAAGATGTAGAGATAACCCACATAAACCTTTTGGACCAAACACTGGAGGGCTTTAGGCACAAGCATCTGCCCATATACTGCGTCCAGTTTCATCCGGAGGCATCTCCGGGACCACACGACGCCCTTGATGTGTTCAAAGAGTTTATAAACCTTGCATGTCAAACACAGTAAAGAACGCCAAAATCTACCTGTTAGCGGTTCTTATCTTCTTGGGTTTCTTGGTAGTGGTTGTAAGGTATGCCTACATCCAGCTTTTTGGAAGGACTGCATACATAGAGAGGGTTGTGGAGAAGTTTCCAAAGGCGGTGGTGGAAAAGGTGCCCGTCTACAGGGGAGCCATAAAGGATAGAAAGGGGGTGGAGCTTGCCATAAGCATGCCCACCTTCTCCATCTTTGCCTTTCCAAAATACGTCCAAAACAGGGAAGAGTTAGCAAGAAGGCTTTCGGCAATCTTAGACCAAAGGGAGGAGGAAATATTAAAGAAGCTAAACACAGACAGCAAGTTTGTATGGTTGGCAAGGAACATAGACAAGGAGTACATAAACTATGTGAGGGGCGTTATAAGGGACACGCAAAATCAAAACGCAGTGGGCGTCCAAGAAGATTACAAAAGGGTTTATCCACATGGTTATTTGGCGAGCAACCTTATAGGCTTTGTGGGTGTGGATGGAAGAGGTCTTGAGGGCGTTGAGTATATGTTTGACCATAAGCTCTACTCAAAGGAGGCTAAAAAGGTCTTTTTGTATTCACCAAAGGGTGGGAGGCTCGTGCTCAACTTAGAGGAGGAAGAGAGGGACTACAAAACCCAAGACCTCCAGCTAACCATAGACTTTGGCATCCAAGCAATACTGGAAAATATAAAGGAAAAAATAGTAAAGGACTGGAACCCACGGAGGGTCGCTATAATCGTTATAGACCTACAAACCGGAGACATTCTCGGCTTGGCAAACTATCCCCACTACGACCCCAATAACTACCAAAAGGCAAGACCGGAAAACAGGCGGAACTACGCAGTAACGGACCTCTTTGAACCGGGTTCGGTGATGAAACCCTTTTTTATAGGGCAGGCGTTAGAAAAGGGATACATAAATTTTAACTACAGAGTGGATACAGAGGGAGGAAGGGCAGAGTTCTTTGGAAGAACCATAAGGGATGTGCATCCCTACGGAGTTCTCTCCTTGGACCAAGTGCTCATAAAGTCTTCCAACGTGGGAACTGCCAAAGTAGCCCGGTTTCTCTCAAAGAAGGATGTGGAGGAGTTGTTTGAAAAAATACACTTTAAATCCACCTTTGGGGTGCTACCCGGGGAGGCAAAGCCAAAGCTTCCAAACCTTAACTATCCCGCAAACATAATCTACGCCAGCATAGGACAGGGTCTGAGTGCGAACCTTTTGAACCTCTGCGTAGCCTTTGGCGGGCTTGCCACCAACCAAATAATCCAGCCCCGCATAGTCTATGAGCCAAACAGTCCCCCAAAAGTGCTAAGGGATAAGCTCTTTTCTGATAAGGTCTTAAATTGGCTACATAAAAACCTCATAAGGGTGGTGGAGGAGGGAACCGCAACCCAAGCCAGGTCCAAATACTTTACCATAGCGGGCAAAACGGGCACCGCCCAGAAGTTTGACTTTAAAACGGGCAAATACTCTATGGAAAAGGTGGTTGCTTACTTTGTGGGGTACTTTCCTGCCACCAACCCCAAATACGTGGCGGGTATAATGGTGGATGAGCCAAAGGGTAGAGCCTTTGGTGGCACCGCCGCAGCACCATACTTTAAAGAACTCGTAGAAAGAGTAGCCTTTTATGAAAGGCTAGAACCCGACAAGGCTAACAAGGCTATCTCGGAGGGAAGGCTCAAGAATTAGCCCCTCCACCCTTGGCACTTGGAGGGGTTTTATCCCCGTTAGCTCCTCCACTATGATCGGGTTAGTTCTTTCTGAGACATCCTTCCCCTCAAAACCGTTCATAACTATTCCCAAGATGTTAAGCCCCATGCTCTTTGCGTAAAAGTAGCTAAGGTAGGTGTGGTTTATGGTGCCAAGCCCAGCCCGGGCTACCAGCAAGATGGGAAGCCCCCAGTCTAAGGCCAAGTGGGCGTAGTTGTAATCCCTCTTTATGGGCACCGCAATGCCACCCGCCCCTTCCACCACCAAAAACTCATACCTTTCCAAAAGCCTAAGGTAATGCTCCTTTAAATCCGCAAGGGAAAAATCCCTCCTCTCCTCCAAGATGCCCGCATAAGGGGAAAGAGGCAGAGAGTATCGGACTGGCACCGCCTCCTCCAAATCCTGCCCTGTAAGACTGCAGAGCAAAGCCCCATCTTGGGGCACATCCTTCACATCGGTCTCTATGGGCTTTAGGTAGCCTACCTTTACTCCCCTTCCTTTTAGGGCATAAACCAAGTTGTAGGCGATAAAGGTCTTTCCCACGCCCGTGTCTGTGGCAGTGATTAAAACCGCCCTCATTGCATAAGGTAGTATAGCATAAAAGGAGAATCCACACTAAAGCTCGCACCAAGGCGGTTTTCAAGGAGCCTTCTGAGAAAGCCCTTTGACTCCTCCACATAAAAGACCCTTGCCTTTTCTGCCTTAGAGAGCTCCTTTGCCTTCTCTATGGCATCTTGGAGCCCACCCAAACCATCCACCAGCTTGAGCCTTTGGGCATCCTCCCCCGTAAACACCCTGCCGTCCGCTATCTCTCTGAGCTTGTTGGGGTCTACCTCCTTTCTGTGCTTTAGTATGGCGTTCAAAAACTGCTCGTATGCCTTGTCTATGAGCCCCTGAAGGTATCTTTTTTCCTCTTCTGTGAGCTCCCTCGTGGGAGAGAGGGTATCTTTGAACTTTCCGGTCTTTATGGAGGTGGTTTTTATGCCGAGCTTTTCCAAAAGCTCTTTTAGGTTTGTATGCTGGATGATAACCCCTATGCTACCGGTTATAGTCCCCGGGTTTGCGTATATGTAGTCCCCCGCCATAGCCAGGTAAAAGCACCCAGATGCACACACATTACCCATAGACACCACCACCGGCTTTTTGGACTCCTTGAACCGCTCCAGAGCCCTGTATATCTCTTGGGACGCCCCCACCGAGCCTCCCGGACTTTCCGCCCTAACCACCAAAGCCCGCACGCTTTTGTCCTCTTTTAGGCTTTCTATCTTCCTAACGATGGGCTCCGAATTGACCAAAACCCCCTCTATTCTCAAAACCGCCACCCGGTCCCCCACCGGGAGCCTTGCCAGCAAACTCCCCAAAAACCCAAGCACAAAGAGTAATATAACAAAAACAAAAAACCGCCTTAGCCACTTCATGGCTTTAATTATATCAACCCACCCCAAACAGAGCCCACTGCAAAATTGCAAAAAAGGACGCAAGCGTCAAAAACCCACAAAAACACAACTTTCCAACCCCCAACTGCAAGTTTGCATTAAAAAAAACTCTTGACAAACTTTTTTCCTTATGCTATCATTAAAACCATCAAAAACCTTTAAAGGAGGGTATTAGCATGAGGAAGAGCCTTTTAGCTATGGCAGCACTGATGGGTGTTGCTACCTTGCCAGCCCACGCCTGGAGGGTGAACATTGACAAGGAGACCTTTGCAGACATCGGCTTCTCCACACAAGTATGGGGAAGGTACGAAGGCAAGAGGACAAACGCATCCACAGACCATAACGCCACGAACTTTTATATCAACTTGGCTAACATCACCGCAAGCGGGCAAGTGAATAATCTGGTGTATTTCAGCATCAACGCAGAATCTGGCAATCCCGGTTTTAGGCAATCATTCATTGTTAGGGATGCCTACATCGGCATGAAGTTTGCGGACGAGTTCAGAATCCAAGCAGGTGCTATGAGGGTTCCCTTCTCCAGGATAGCACTGACATCCTCTTACAACTTCCTTATCCCAACCCAAGCACTTAGTGATGTGACTAGGGGATTGCCAATAAACCCCACACACGCACAAGGTCTGCTTAATGACAGAAACAGGGACGCAGGAATAGTCGTTTGGGGTAATGTGGCAGAGGGTATGCTAAAGTACTACTTGGGTGTTTCTGACGGTAGGTATGATAGGAGAACAAGCTACTTCGGTGCCAACGCCAAAGACAACCTTGCCTACACCATAAGGCTTCAATTTACCCCCACCATGCTTGGCTTTAAGGGCGAAACTGGATACAGCCTTGCGGACACCTACCTTGGTAAGCAAAACGTTCTTACCTTTGGCGTAGGCTACAGGGCAGTGAAGGCACAAACTACTGGTCTTACTTACAACTACTCAAAAACCGCTAAGCTGTGGACGGTGGATATGCTCTACGAACAAAAGTTTGGAGATATAGTCCCCAACCTTCAAGTGGGATACATAAACGCAAAGGATGTGACATATGGTTATAATCGTACTCCTTCCATATGTCCTGCAAATAACGTATGCTATGGCAAAGCAACCCAAATTTATGCCCAAGCACAACTTCTGTATGACCAAGTGGTGGGCTTCGGAAAGCCAGCCTTGGCAATAAGGTGGGAACAAAACAAGAACAAAGATAGGTTCAACTTCAACACTAACACTGGAACACCTACTCCAATAGCAGGCGAGCCCAAGAACACAAGGGTTGGTGTCTTTGTCCACTACTATATCAAGGGTCAAGATGCAAAGATATCCTTTGGCGTGGACAATGTGAACAGGAACTCTGACTCAAAGAATAATGATCCTTCAGGATTCACTGGAAAGAACTTCACCGACTACACCCTCTACCTCCAAACCAGGTTCTAAGTGTTAGAGACTTTACCGCCCCGCCCTCTGGCGGGGTTTTTTTATTTTTGGCATGAGAAGGGCTTTTACCCTCATAGAGCTTTTGGTAGTTATTGTGATTTTGGGTATCCTTGCTGCCATTGTGGTCCCAAGGATCACGGGTAGGGTTGACCAGGCAAAGATAGAGGCAACAAAGGTTCAGATGAAGGCTATAAAGGACGCCTTGGAGCAATACAAGCTTGATAATGGCTTTTATCCTACCACCGAGCAGGGCCTAAAAGCCTTAGTGGAAAAACCAAACACTCCGCCGGTGCCAACCAGGTGGAGGCAGTATTTGGACAAAGTGCCCAAGGATGCGTGGGATCAGGATTTTATTTATGTTTCTCCGGGGGTAAACAGACCCTTTGAGCTGAGGTCTATGGGTCCAGACAGGAAAGAAGGCACAGAAGATGACTTAGATGTTTGGAACTTGTAAGGGCTTTACCCTCATAGAAGTTTTAATTGCCCTTTCTGTTTTGGTGATCACCTTTAGCGTTCTCTTTGAACTTCTGCTTTCTGCACGCAAGGATTACGAGCTTGCCAAGAGCCTTTACCAAGATATGGGTCTTTTGAACAACAAAATTTTGGAAAACAGGTTGGAGGGTGTGCAGGTTAGGGAAAGGGAGTTAAGGGACTATCCGGGCATAAAAGAGGTGGAGCTCTCTTATGGTTCTGCGGTGCTCTACCTTTTCAAAAAATGAAAAGGGCTTTTACCCTTCTTGAGTTAATCATAGTCATAACCCTGCTTGGGCTTGTCTTTGGGCTTTTTTCTTATGTTTTTAAATCCAGCGTGGAATCTTCTGTGTTTCTTGCGGGGGATAGCCAAAGGCTAAAGGAGGAAGCCCTTTTGGTCTGGAACATTCAAAGAAAGGTCGTCTCCGCAAAGGACGCCTACATGGAAAGGGATAAGCTATTCTTACACACCTACGCCGGGGATTATTATCAGGGTTTAGTAAAGTGTGCCTTTATTTACAAGGATGGCGTGCTTTACTATTATGAGTTTCCCTATCCTTACGGAGATATAAAGTTCTACGAGGATGACAGGCTTATAAAGTTGGGAAAGTTTGAGGAAGTTTCCTTCTCTGCGGTGAAGGGTGGTAAGACTGAAGAGACCTATAAGGGACTGCCAGACCTTTATCGTATAACCCTAAATGGCAGGGAATATCTTATAAAGCCATGAGTAGGGTAAAGCTATACAGGGGCATAGACCAGTTTGGGAATATCAGAAGTGGCAAGATTGAGGTGCCGGAGGGAGTGTCTGCTTACGAGCTTTTGATCTCTCAGGGTATAAAGCCCCTAAAGATAGAGGATGTCTCCGAAAGCCTTTGGAGTAGGGAACTCTTTAAAAGAAAACCCTCCCAAGAGGACGTTGCCTTTTTGCTAACACAGATTTCTATGCTACTCTCTTCCGGGCTAAACTTACCAAAAGCCTTAGAGACTGCCATCCAGCAGGCGGAGGACAAAAGAATCCAGCAGGCTCTACTTTCTGTAAAGGAAGCAATAGAGAAGGGAGAGCCCTTGCATACTGCCTTTGGCAAAGCGGACATATTCCCGGAGTTCTTTTTGGAGATGCTAAAGACCGCGGAAAGGGGCGAAAATTTAGAAAAGGTCTTTGAAATTGCGGGGGAATTTCTCAGCAGGATGGCACAGGTAAGGGCAAAGGTTCTATCTTCTCTGACTTACCCTGCCTTCGTGATCCTCTTTAGCCTTCTTTCGGCGTTTGCGGTGGTTAAGTTTGTGATCCCAAAAGTGGCCGGCGTGCTGGCTGGTTTGGGAAAGGACTTGCCCTTGATAACAAAAATTCTTCTCTTTTTCTCCAAGCTGATGGGTTATGTCTTTTACCTTTTTCCTCTGTTTATCCTGCTTTTTGTCTTTAAAGGAAGGCTCATAAGCAGGGAAAACATAGACAAGTATTACCTTAAGCTTCCCATCTTTGGCAAGGTTTCCTTTTACTTTCAGCTTTCAAGGTTTGCGGGCAGTTTGCGTATGTCCTTGCTCTCTGGCATTCCCATCGTTAGGGCGGTGTCTTTGGCTATAGATACCGTAACCAATCATTACATAAAAAGCAGGCTAAAGGAGGTGCCCAAAGAGATTGCCAAGGGCAAAAGCTTGGCGGAGGTCCTCAAGACTACTGGAGTATTTCCTTCCCTCTTTGTGGGTCTTTTGGCAACTGGTGAAAGGAGCGGAGAGTTAGAAAGGAGCCTGGAACTTTTAGAAAAGCTCTACGACCAACAAGCTATGAGAAAGATAAACCTCTGGACGAGGTTGGCAGAGCCCATTGCCATGCTGATAATAGGCATCTTGGTTGCCTTTGTGGTCCTAAGCGTGGTGCTACCTATTACAGAAATCTCCAGTGGAGTTAAAAGGTAGTTCAAAGCTCCTCTTCTACATCCGTCAGCAGGTCTTCCAGTCTTCTTTCTATCCAAAAATCTGCGGTCTCCATGGAAAACTCTCCCCTGTTTAGATGTTCGTCTTTTATAAGCTCCAACTTAACATCCTTTAAGTCCAAGGTTTTTAAAAACTCCTCCACCGTTGGTAAATCATGGGAATTTACCCTTAGCTTTATTTGTCCTTTCAAAGAAATACCACTGTTTAGAGCCCTTTGTAAAGACTGAAGGACAGCCTCCTCCTTTGGTAGCTTTTCCGTTAAATAGAGCCTTTTGGCTATGTTCAAGGCAATATCCTTTATCTCATTCCTTACCCTGTCTTCCACCTCCGAGAACTTCTCCAAAAGGGCTTGGCGCAAACCTTCAACATACCCTTGAAGGGCTTTTAGCTCTGCGATCTTTTCCTCCAAGGCTCTCTTTTCAGCTTCTAAAAGGTTTTTCTCCTCCACAAGCTTGGAGTTCAGCTTTGCCAACTCCTGGTTTTTTCCTTTACACTCCAAAAGTTCCATTTCAAGCACTCTTATGGTATTTTTCAAAGCTTCAATCTGCTTAAGTAGTTGCTGTTTTTCTAGTTTTTCTTCTTTACCTTCCTCAGCCTCCTTCGGAAGAACATACTCCACTAAGTGCAGTGGTTTAAAGTCCTCATGCATAGTATTCTCCGCCTGTGAGGTCTATTATTCCTTGGTCTGCTAAGTTTTTGATAACTTTTATAACCTCCTTTTGAGCCTTTTCTACTTCGCTCGCCCTGACCGGTCCCATAGCCTCCATATCCTCCCTCATGATCTCCGCTGCCTTTTTGGACATGTTAGACAGGAACTTTTCCTTTATATCCTCCGGCGCCCCCTTGAGGGCTATCATAAGCACGTTTTTATCTACCGCCTTTAGGATCTCCACTATAGCCCTGTTGTCCAGCTTCCTTATGTCTTCAAAGGTGAACATCTTTTCCCTTATTTTCTCCGCCAAGTAGGGATCTTCTTGCTCCAACTTTGCCAGTATGCTGTTGGCTGTATTTTTATCAAGCACGTTCAGAATGTTAGCCACAAGGGGTATGCCTTCCAGCTTCTGCATAATTCCGCTTACACCCATGCTCCTTATTTCTTCTGCTATGGCATCAATTAGCTCTCCCATGAACTCGGGGGATATGTTTTCAAGGGTTGCCATCCTTTTGGCAACTTCTACCTTCAGGCTATCGGGTAGAAGCTTGAGAACCTCTGCCGCCTTTGCCGACGAAAGCTGAGACAGAACTACCGCTATTGTCTGGGGATGTTCATTCCTTAAAAGGTTTGCCAAGAGTTTTTCATCCACCCTCTCCAACTCTTGAAAGCTCTTTACAAGGTTGGAACTACTGAGAAACTCATACAGCTTTGCGAACTTCTCTGGAGGAAGGACCTTCCTTGCAAACTCCAACAGGGCGTCCACATCGGGGGTTACAAAGGATGTTGCCTTATACTCTTCTATAAACTCTTTACCTATTTCCTCTATGTCCTTTAGTGTGATTCCTTCCAAGTTGGATGCAAGAACTAATATCTCTTGGATTTCGTTATCATCCAGCTCTTTCATTACCTCCACCGCCACTTGCGGAGGCAGAGCCATAAGCAGTATGGCTGCCTTTTGGGCTTTACTTAACTTACTTTTTGCCTCCGGCATGCTTTCTATATTAAGATAAACCGAGATTTTTTAAAATAAATTCCTATGACCATTGGTGAATTCCTAAAGGAAAACAAGCTGTCTGTGGGAGATAACTTTAAGTTTCTGTTGGAAAAACTGGGTGTCTATCAAGAGGAGTTTGTAAAGAAGGTAGAGTCTGCGGTGGGTGAAACCGCCAAAATGTCCAAGTCCAAGGCAAACACCGTAGACCCAGAGGACATGGTCAACAGCTACGGGGCAGACACGGTTAGGCTCTACATACTCTTTGCGGGACCTGTAGAAAAGGACTTTGAATGGACAGAAGAGGGTCTTCAGGGTGCCCACAGATTTCTAAAGAGGCTCTGGGGCTTTTTCCACGAAAACCTTGAAAGGCTGAGGGATCTTCAATACACAAGGGAGGAACTCTCAAAGCTAGAAGGTAAGGCAAAGGATGTACGAAAGAAAGCCCACCAAACCCTAAAAAAGTATTTGCAAGATATGGAAGAGCTCTCCTTCAACACCGCCATTGCGGGCATAATGGAGCTTTTGAATGCCCTTCAGGATTTTAAACCGGAAACCCAAGCAGACTACAAGGTCCTGAAGGAAGCCCTTGAGTTAATTCTTTTTATGCTCTACCCAATTACGCCCCACATCTGCGAGGAGCTGTGGAACAAGCTGGGCAATCAAAGGCTCATGGTCTTTTACACCTTCCCACAGCCAGACCCAGAGGCACTAAAAGAGGAGGAGGTGGAAGTAGCGGTGCAGGTCAACGGAAAGCTAAAGGCAGTTATCAAGGTTCCCATAGATGCCCAAGAGGATACTGTAAAGTCCATAGCCTTAGCCCAAGAGAAAGTTGCAAAGGCGTTGGAAAACAAAAAGCTTCAAAAGGTCATATACGTAAAAAATAAGCTTATAAACCTGGTGGTTAGCGATGGATGAACTTTTGGCTTGGCTTTTGTTCTTTGGAAAACTCTTTCTGCTGATGCTTTTGGTAGGCTTGCCCTTGCTGTTGATCATAATATTCCTGGCAAACGCCCTCTATAAACTGCTTTCGCCCAAGCTTGAAGAGTGGGAGAGGAAAAGGGATCAATCCGAGAAATAGCCTATGACGAAAATCATACCTTTTAAACTTGACAACAGTTCAATGTATACTAACTTTATGATAACTCAATGTTGTAGGAGGTAAGGAATGAAGGTAGTCCCAGGACCCGCCGGTTATATACCTACGCCCCCAGCCTTTGAGGGTGTAGAATTGCCACCTCCGGGAAAGGCCCTTCTCTACGGAGAGATTGTAGATGAAGAGGTAGCAATGAGAGAGGCAGCCAAAGCCCTGCTCACCCGTAGGAATCCTACCATATTCCCTGGTCCTCTCGTCCTGTGGGGATGGAACGCCAGTGCCATGGAAAAGGCAAAGGCAGTGTTAGAGCTTGCCATGGAGATACCCAACTGCCGGATCATACCCATGCCCGACTACAGACCCAAGTATCCCAAAATAGACCCAGAGGCGGAGATAAACCCAAACCATCCTAACCTGACCATCCTTCACAACAAGATAGAGGTTTGTATATTTGTAGGTGTCCATTGCCATTATGCCAATCTATCTTTGAGAATGATCAGGGCAGGAACCAACTGCTTTACCATAGCCTTGTGTGCGGAGATGGGACACGAAGACGCCATGGTGTCCCTAAGGGACGTGCATGCGGAGGAGATAAGAAGGTTTAAGGATGTTGTCGTGCAAGTCAGAGAAGAGCTCGGTATAAAGTGGGAGCCCAAGCTTCCACCAGAGAATCCCTCCTTACCACCCGAAAACTACGAGACCATATCCGTGGTGGATTACGGAGAGTATTCATACTTACTTATTCCCAGAAAGGGTGAGTATGTCCCTGAAAGTGAATAAAAAATGGAGGTAATGCCATGCCAGAGCAAAGGGTTGTAGATGCAGATTACCTTTTGTTAGAGGCTCCGAGGGAGCGCAAGTTTATCACGGGCGCCCAAGCTATGGCGGAGGCGGTAAAGCGCGCCAACGTGGATATAGCCATAGCCTATCCAATTACTCCCCAGTCTGAGGTTATGCACCTGGTGGGAGACCTGTGGGCTCAGGGCTACCTCAAGGACTACTACAGGGCTGAGGAAGAGTACGGCGCCATGTCCGCTATAGCTGGTGCGGTCAGAGGCGGTGCAAGGGCTTTTTCTGCTACTTCCGGACCTGGACTTCTGAGGGGTTTAGAAGCTATAGCTTCTTGGCCTGGGCACAGAATACCGGCGGTTTTGGGAGTTCTCACAAGGGTCGTCAACGCACCCCTTTCCATACAACCCGATAATATAGAGATTGCTTATCTTCTCAATTGTGGTATGGTTGTCCTTCACGCAGAAAACCAGCAGGATGTCTTTGACTTTACCTTGGCGGGCTTTGTGATATCTGAAAAAGTAGATGTTTATATTCCCGTGGCGGTATGCACGGAGGGCTTTTTCGTTACCCACGCAAAGGGTTACGTGAACATGACCCCAGAGGATATGAAATTGCCCCCAAGGGACCCCTACAAGGCACCCGTTCCTCCCACCGACTGTGAAATACCACCCGCAAGGATCCAAAGGGACGCACCCGTGCAAAAGTCCAACTTCATGAGCTATCTGATTCACGCAGTATGGCAGCAGGAAGTTTGGTCCTCCAACATAAGGGCTATGAAGTACATTTACAAGTACTTAGGCGGTCCCATAGAGGTGGTCAATCCCGATGCGGAGGTGTTCATAGTGGCTTCCGGTTGCGCAGCGGCGCAGGGTAGAGAGGCGGTCCGTTATGCCCAGATGGAAGGTCTCAATGTGGGTTTGGTAAAGGTAAAATCCATAAGGCCCTTCCCAGAGAAGGAAATAAGGGAAGTGCTCAAAAAGGCAAAGGCGGTCATAGTACCCGAGCACAACATCGTGGGATGGCTTGCCAAAGAGGTAAAGGCAACCATTCCAGACAACGACAAGGTAATAGGTGGTCCAAGGGTCTACGGTGGTATGACCCTACCGGTGGAGCTTATAATGGAAAAGATATATGCCGCCTTTGGCATAAAGAAAGAAAGGAAGGTTGTAGTATAAAAAACCTAAAAAAGGAGGTGTTACCATGGGCTTGGAGTACGTAAGAATATCACCAGGCTTTGAGAGATACATGCCCAAGGACTATGTAGATCTAGTCAAGTATGGGCAGTTTGGCAGGCAGGTAGACGTCCAACAGCTGGGACAGTTTAAGGAGCTGGTGGAAGAGCACCCAATGTGTGCGGGTTGCTTTATGGCATACTTCATCAGGATCTTCTACGCGTCCCTCCCTAACCCAGAGGATACCATAGTCATCGGCACCGCAGGCTGTGCAAGGTTGGCACTATCTCAGGCAGCGGTTCCCTTCATCTACGGAAACTACGGAGACACCAACGCAGTGGCATCCGGTCTAAAGAGGGCACTAACTATTAGGTTCCCCGACAAGGTGAAGGATGTGGTGGTTATCGCAGGAGACGGTGGTCTTATAGACATAGGCTTTGGAATGACCATGCACTCTTGGTTCAGGAGAGAAAAATTCACCACCATAATGGTGGATAACGAGGTTTACGGAAACACCGGTGGACAAGAGAGCGGAATGTCTCCAAAAGGTGTTCAGCTAAAGATGGCTCCCAAAGGAAAACAGTTTGACAAGATCAACGCGGTGGAGCTGGCAAAGGTCGCCGGTTGCGTCTATGTGGCAAAGCTTGCTCCCACCAATCCTAAAAGGATCGCAAAGACCATAAGGAGGGCTATCCTCGCCGCAAGGCACTTTGGACCCACCTTCATACACGCTTACACCTCCTGCAACATTGAGTACTCCATACCCACCGAGAAGGTCCTTGAGG
>Ga0081473_153147_pt1 | contig 39324 bp, 45 predicted proteins | sample CisSprmetagenome_FD_70977 | JGI IMG/M metagenome (GOLD analysis project Ga0081473, IMG submission 70977) | Hypoxic/sulfidic aquatic microbial communities from Cistern Spring, Yellowstone National Park, USA v2 (version 2) | ecosystem: Environmental > Aquatic > Thermal springs > Hot (42-90C) >...
CCGGTAAAAACAGTGAGTGTTATGAGATAGCTACAGCTAACGCACTCTGGTTTAGACGAAACTTGGTAGGGGGAGAAAGTTTACAAAAAGGTGAGGTCTCGTGGTCAAGTGGCATTTTGATCAGAGCGTATAACAAAGCTAGAATCACTAAGGGAAACTATTACGTAATTATAGATGAGATAAATAGGGCAGACGTGGACAAAGCCTTCGGAGAGATATTAACCCTGATGTCAGATGTGGGTAATACGTCAGCAGGTAAGAAAATCCTTGATGAAATCGAAAAAGAGATAAGGAAGTTCGGAGACGAGAACAGCGATAAACTTGACGAGGATGCAAAACAGTTCTTAAGGAACTTAAAGTCACTGGGCGAAGAGAGAGACGAACCTTTAACGCGGATTAGGTTTATCGCCACGATGAATGAAGTAGATGCAAACAACTTATTCCCCATTGGAGAAGCATTAACTAGAAGGTTTCTCGTCTTCCGCATTCCATATCCATGTGGCACTGATGACGTAGAAATGTTTTTGGGAAGTGAGGAGTTTTCAACGATGAAGAAAAAAGAGATTGTTGCCAAAGTAGTATCTGAAGAGGTAGACGCGTTAAGAAAGAAATTTGGGTGTAATGAGTTAAAGGGGAAGAAAAGAGAGGAAAAAATGAACTTTAATATCTCCCCAGCTAGTGTCAAACTAGCTCTTAGTTTGCTTAAACAAATTGTAGAAGATAATGACAATGAAAGTTCGATAAAGAAAAAGTTCTTAGACGCTTTAGAGTCCTCATTGGGAACTACAGACGAGAGGATTTTGAAAAAGTTTATTGAATACAAAACACAACGTTTAGGAAATAATCAACAGCCTGCTCCGAGTTGAACTCTGTGATTAAAGGACGCTCCACATCGAATTGAAACTGAGGTTTAGACCTCACAGCAATCTACACTTCTTTACTGTAAAGGATTTTGCACACAGCTTGTCTTCACAACTACTGATATAACTTAATCAATGAATGATACCTTTAAAACACGTTGATTTAACTTCGAATAGTGTGGTTAACATGGTTTGTGAAACCTTAAGATTAGAGTCGCTTTTCCTCCTCTTGGATAATAATGAGTAGAAGAATTTTCAGACGAACTAATCCTACAGCGAATATGATAAAAAGTGGTACCGTTCTGCCCTTTTGACGAGAGGTTGCCCTAAACAACTACCATCTTATGGTTTGAAGCCGAACTCCAAATAATTTCAATAATGGCATTATTAAAAAGTGTCTACCGACTCTCCCCTCTTGATAGAGTATCATACTCGTCATGATCCTGAAAAAATTCGGAAACATCTACATATCATTCCCAGATGAACGAATCATGCAAGATGTTCTAAGGCTAGCAGAGTTAAGACCTGAAGACCTGGAGAGTGTAGATGAACCTAAAAGAGAGAGTCATAGGGATCAACAAGGTTCATCTCATAACTCGGGTAGCCAAACTTAGTTAAAGTAGATAAAAATATTTTAAATTAAGTAGTTTTTATTGAAAAGATCTAAAGAAGATTCCAAGTATCAAGCTCATCAAATTTAATTCCACGTTAAAAAGCGTTCTAATACTTTATTAATTTCTAGAAGTGATTATTTTATAGGTAGCGAGCCGTCGATTTTTAACGACTAAATTGATAAAAAACGGTTAAGGGAAAAATCAAGTGAGCTTTCATTCCTATGAAGTTTTAAATGATATTTTCCTTCTTAGTCCTGAGTTCAAGTAGACTAAGAGATGCATGTCGATAAGTATCAATCTTCAAATTCCCCTTCAAGATTTATGTTCTCGAGTTCCTCAAGACTTACCTTTTTAGCATAGGTTATCTTTTTCTCACGTTCTTCCAATTTTTCGACTACTTCTTGTATGTTAACCTTCCTCTTCGGCTCTAGGTAACGTAAAGGGAAATTTCTGTCCTTAACTCCATGTAGAGACCCGTAATATTCCTCAAAAAAGGCTGAAAGTCCTTCTGACACGGATACCAGTCTACGTTGTATATTTCTACCACTTTCTACAAAAACTTTTTCTACTAACCCTCCGAAAACGTTAAATCTAGCATACGAAGAAACTACGTTAGTAGTGTAATGTCCTTTGTGAAGAAAAAGCAATATTCAGAAATCACTGGAAAAAGTAAGGAGATTCATGGCTCCACTGCTAATTCACTCAGAAGGGAGGACAAATTGAACAAACGTTAACCAATAATTTGAGGAGAGGAATAGTAATAACACTGTCGAATATTATACTGTCAAGTTGAATTATTATAATTCGCAAAGGATCCGTGAATAACCCAAAAAGTAGGGAGAGTGGAGATAGTATCGCCATTTTGTTATAAATTCATTAACAATAATGATCTCCACACTGAGAAGGTTCTAAGATAAAGGTATCCTATACTATATTCTAAAGGGGATATTACAATTCACAACGGAGCCTGAATTGCCCGTCGCGATTTTTCCGTTAAACGTTAATCTATATAAAGTGGGTGGGCTTATATACTCTTATGAAAGTTCATGTCTCAGCCGTCGGTACTTCTCTACTTAAGAACTCGTTAGAGAACAACGAAGTGAGAAAAGAAGTGGAGGGGTTAAGCCTTAGGGACTGGGATAGGTTGAAATTTAATGACGATAGGCAAAACGTGATAAAGGAGAACTTTGACTATATGAAAAAATTACTACTAAACTTTATAAAGAGTAAGGGTGAAAGCTCTTCAGCTGAACTGGACTCATTATTTTCAGCAATGAGGAAGTTCAAACACAAGGAAGAAGAGGTCTACGTTTTCCTTTACACTACTAATACTAATAATTCTATACTAGCCGGTGAGACAATAAGGGATTATTTGAAAGAGAAGGGAATTAGGAGTGAGCTCGTCGCTGTTAAGACCATATCCTCTGAGGAAACTTTTTATGAGGGGATTGAGGACTTGTTCGACAAGGTAGTTTATAAAATCCTTAAGTTTAAGGAAGAGGGTAATGAGGTTTACATTAACGCTACCCCTGGTTTAAAGCCCGAAACTACTTTCATATCATTAGCCGGGCTTTTGGCCGGTGCCGATGTGATCTACTACAAATACCAAGAGTTTAATGAAGTCGTATTACTCCCCTCACTCCCTATAAAGATAAGTCCAGAATACCTTGAGTGGCTTATTAGATTTGCTAACCAAGGTTATACTCTTTCCGAAAGGAGGGCCAGTGAATTAGGAATACCTATAACGGTTCTTGAATCGAAGGGCTTGGTTGAGAAGAAAGGTGAGGACGCTTATAGGTTAAAGGACTGGGTTAGGAAGATGTTAGGAATATACTTGCCGGCAAGTGTTGGAAATAAGTATAAGGTTATAGTTGAGGGTGAAGGTGAGAAAACCTTTGATAGCGAGGGTGAGGCTTATGAATATATGAAAGCTAAGGCGAAGGAGGGAAAGAAAGTAAGAGCTGAGGTTCCTGAAAGGGTGTATTTCCTAGGAGTTTGAGGTTGAGGTTGAAGGAAGTTGTCTTTTATCCCAAGTTCTCCCTAACATCCTTGGATAAAATAATCATATCTTTCTTTCTCAACTTATTTGATAAACCGTATAATATAAGTTGAACATTTCAATCTAGCTCTCCTTCTTTAAAAGGCGAGGTTTTCATCTCTCAAACAAGGCAGACAGGCTTATCTTATTAACATTCCTTGATTTTTTTTAAAAAATCTTTAATATAACTCTTACACTACTTCATGTTAAGTCAAAGTTTTCTTCTTGTTTATCTGAATAAATTTTAAACTAACAACTTACTCACTACCTACTAACTACATTGGCTTTTTATATGTGGGAATAATAGTGGAATTTATGAAAAAAGAATATTTACTTAGCGTTGACGAGAAAGGGAGAATAGTAATCCCCAAGGAAGTAAGGGAAGAGTTAAATATCACTAGTAAAGTAAAACTCATTGTTGAAGACGGTAAAATAGAACTCTTACCTTATATAAAAAAGAATTATAGGGGATTATTTAAAGCTAGTCTAAAGCCAGAGGATATAGACGAAATATTAAAAGAGGCTTTAGAAGAGAGGAGTAAAAAGTGGTTAAAAGATATCTAGACGTAAACGTGTTCGTATACTACCTAATCGATGACCTAGAATTCAGTAGTAGGGCAGTATACTGGATAGAACGTACTAATGATTTCTACACTTCAGAAATCACGTTCTTTCAGCTTATCGTAGTCCTCAAGTATTTAACGAAAGATGATGAAAAGGAAATTATGAGAAAAATATCTGAAGTATTTGAGGGTCTAAACGTTAAGTTCGTACACCTAGAACCTTACGAACTAAAAGAGGTATACGAAACCATTAAAAGGAACAATCTGGACTTTGAAGACCCAATACATTATTACTGTTCACGTAAGATTAACGCTGAAATGATAAGTAATGATTCGGATTTAAAAAAGCTTGGAGCGAAATTTTAACCCTAGGTCACCCACAATTTATTTTAGCGAAATACGCAGATCATTTATAATGTTGTAAAAATTGGCTGAATCCTTTTTCACGTTAACAAAGATCTTTATTATATCTGTTTATAACGAAATTTCGTCGATATATGATTATCTCTCACACCGATGTGGGCTATACCAAAAGGGTGGGAGTGATTGCAGAGATGTGAGCCCCGTGCCATTGGGCTCTAAGGAGTCCCATGCCCACCTATGGTTGAGGGCTAAGTCCCTATACTCGATCATGAATGAACATAAAATGATTGAAATGAGAGTGTAGGGACAAACGGAATGATTAATATTCGGAAATGATAACAGAGAGTTAATTTCACGAATTTCTCATGCTTGGTTTTAGTTCTTCGGTACTTCATTATTTAAAATAAAGGGAGAGGATCGTATTGTTGTTGTCGTCTCTTCATAAAATCTTTATGGTTCATACTTTCATCTCTTCACATTCCTAAAAAGGTTGTAAAAGACGACTGTTGAAGTGAGGTATAATGCACCGGTTATCAGAAAGGGCAGGACCAAGTTTCCCTCGTTAAATAAATAACCTCCTATGGAAGGTGCAAAAGCCCTCGGGAGAGAATCAATTAATTGGATAAGACTACTTGCCCTACTTCTCTCATCCCTAGGTATTAGGCTCATTACTAAAGCGTTAAAGACCGGTGAAGCCATATTCATCAAGGCATTTCTCAGAACATATACTACCGAAGCCTCAAAAAACGTCGGTGTAAAGGGGAGGACGAACAGCAGGAGTATTGCAAGGACGTGAGTGTAAACTATTGTCTTAACCATCCCCAACTTGTCGGATAGCCTTGAGGAGTAAATTACGGCAAGGGCTAAAGTTAGCTCAGAAGCCATGAACACCGGTTATATATTTGATGCAGTTACGTGAAACCTGAGCCTAAACCATAAAGACATTAGAGGCAAAATTAACCCTGCACCAAACCCTATTAACGCCTCTGGCAAAAACTTACCTACCGTGGGAAGTGAGGATAACTTGATTTTTCCTCCTCCCTTATAATCCTCTCTTACCGTGAGTAAAAGCGAGAAGGAAGTTATTGAGACCGCAAACTCCAAGAGAAATATCTCGCCGTAATTTAAGTACAAGGGAAGAGAAGATCCTATAACGCTGAAAAGGATATTTAAAGACGTTTGATAGCTGTAGACCCTTTCGAGGTTTTTAGCCTTATCTGCAAGGATCGCACTGATCAATGCCCCACTACCCCATCCTACCATAAAGATATATGCGTAAACGAACTTCAGGTAAAAGAGCAAAATGAAGACCGCTGATAAACCCCTACTCAATAAAGCGAATTTCTTTCTTCCATACAAGTCCCCTAATATCGAGAATATAAAACCCTCTATTGATGAAACTAAAATTGACAAGGTAAACAAAGCCCCAATGAACAAAGGCGAGTAATGAAGTGAGAGTAAGTATAACGAGACTACAACAGTGTTAGCTCCCCAAATTACACCGCTCATTGAAGTAGAGAGGATTAGCCTATAAACATCATCCATAGTTCCGATTACCAACTAACTCTTAAAAGTCGTTCGATCGAGTGGTTCAGCACGAAGTTTTAAACCTAACCTAGAGAAAACAGTGATCACCGTAAGAGCTTTCTTTCGTTCTGAGGGAATTGATGACCAACCCCACACTCTTGAGTCACACCTGGGATAGCCCTTATAATCGATAACACATTTCTCGTATTTCTTAGCCTCCTTAACAACTTATTCACTACTAAAAGAGCTAATATATTTACATAGTAATCTTACCCTGACTAAATGATAAGGGCTATTCATCCCGCCCTAGAGGAAGGCGTAAGTTTAACGTTAGGATCCAACCTCATTCTTTGCTCAATTTTTCAAAATTCAATGAGAGTAATCAGCATATCCTTTTTTAATGCCTAGTAGCAAATATACATTTGTGAGAATTGAAGATAAGGATGAAAAGGGAGAAGGTTACTTAGTAATTGAAAGTAAGGAGGATTTAGAAGAGTTTAGGAAGATGTTGATTGAGGCTTATCATGAGCTTAATCCTGACCGTAAACGTCCTTGTGAGACCCGATCTCCCAAATGAAAGCTATTTTTTGAGTCCACACTGTAAAGTATCCTTATATCTCCAGTTACTTCTAAGGAAAACATTGGATTACCGTACACATCTTTTCCTAATTTCTCTCTGGAGTATTTAACAGGATTTTCTTTTATCAATTCAAGTTTATCGACAATTAACGTGAGATATTCCAAATTGGAGAATTCTCTAGCAACAAATCTAGCCAAATCTCTAGCTTCCTTAACTTTCTTCATCATGAATTTCAATTCCCACTTCTCGCAAACCACATTAAAAGATTTAGGAAACGTATTTAAAAATTTTCTCTTTTCGTATATTATCTTAAATTTAAGCAAAAATACTAAGCAACCCTGGACCAGAGAGTGTAGAGCTTGAGGTTGAAATTTTTGTGGTAGGCTGGAGAGTTTATACAATTTTTCTAACGAGAATAGAAATCCGGGATCCCATGAGTATCGCTTATACTACTTACTTAACAATTTTTCAAAATTCAATGAGAAGAAACTCTATTAGCACATTATTTTAATAACCTCTCTGCAGAGTTTATACAAATGAGAATTGTTGAAGATAAGGACGGGGAAAGGTTTCTGGAGTTCGAGAGTAAAGAGGATTTAGAAGAGTTTAGGAAGATGTTGATTGAGGCTTATTATGAGCTTAATCCTGACCGTAAACGTCCTTGTGAGACCCGATCTCCCAAATGAAAACTATACAATTTTTCGGATCAACGCTATAAAGTATCCTTATATCTCTAGTTACTTCTATGGAGAATATTGAATTGCCATGCTTATCCTTTCCTAACTTTCACCTAGAATATTTGAAGGGGTTATCCTACGCAATCCCTTCCCTTAGAGTTAACGAATCTATCTCTTAATATTGTTGGCCTATAAAGTGCGTATTTAAAAGCCGGTTTGAAAACTACTGTAAAGGGTACGTCACTTTCCACTTTCCTTATTATCACAGTCTCTCCCAGAGGTAGTAAATCGGTGATCTTTTAAGAACCTCCTCTCTCTGTTTTTACTTCAGTAGTTAAAACTAGTGGGTGCTCATAATACTATTTAATTCTCTCTTTTTCTCAGGAAGTATAGAGAATTCTCCCCCGTCCTCATCTAGTAATTTAGTAAAGATAGGGGGAGAATCAAATTTTGGCACAGGAAACCATACTATCGAAGTCCCATGTATAATGGTTGATGTTCTTTGGTTTGAAATAAAACCCAATTGCATGTTTAAAAGTAATGTCCAATTTATTTAATACCTTCACGAAATGGCTAAACCTTTATTTTACTAAATCTTATTGTACTTATGACCGAAAAGGAGGAAATTCTTAGGAAGATTAAGAACCCAGAGCTAGCCGAAGCGTTCAAGAAGGTTGATAGAGCAAAGTTCTTGCCGGAGAATCTAAGGAGTTATGCCTATACTCACGTTGATGAAGCTTTACCTATTTTACCCGGAATAAATACTACTGCGTTAAGTTTAGGAATCTATATGCTTGATGAATTAGACTTGCACAAAGGCCAAAAGGTCCTAGAAATAGGAACAGGAATAGGTTATTATACTGTATTAATTGCGGAAATTGTTGACAAGGTTGTTAGTATAGAAATTAATGATGAAATGTATAAATACTCTTCTAGATTACTTTCCGAGTACCAAAACGTAAAGTTAGTATTAGGCGACGGAACGTTAGGACATGAAGAAGAGAAGCCCTTTGATAGAGTGATAGCCTGGGCCTCTGCACCTACTCTCTTATGTAAACCTTACGAACAGCTTAGAGAAGGAGGAATAATGATTTTGCCTATGGGTGTAAGGAGGGTACAAAAACTTTACAAGGTAGTAAAGAAAGGTCACAGTCCCGCTCTCGAAAATCTTGGAGAAGTTGTATTTTCAAGAATTAGAGGGCTTTTTGGCTTTTATGACGATTACGAGGACGACGTGGAGAGCAGGCTCAGTAGGTTGGAAAGGCAAGTGAAGTCAATACTAAGTAGGTTGGAAAAGAAAGTTTAACAATCCCAATAATTCTTAGCTTTCTCCCTCAAATTGTAGGCTATTTCGAGTAATCTTCTATATTCCTTATTTTTCATTATCTTCTTAACGAAAATGGGATTAACTGTTGCATATTCGTGAACAATAATGTTCCTAAATCCAACCACGGAAATTAAAAAATCCCTTTCTTCAGCAGTTATCAAGTTTTTCTCATAAAGCTTTCTTATAGAATCTCTATATCCTTGGCTTGATATTCCCATATTCGATAAGAGTATTTGAACTAAGTCAATGAATGACTGAGCTTGGACTTGAAGCAAGTGAAGTATCGCAAATAAGTTAAACCAGTTATCTAAATCTACATTATTAACTTCATCTAATTTGCTAGTGTAGTCTTTAATGTCCTCAAGTAGTTTATCTAAGATTGCCATTCTCTCATCACCGCTCTAACTTCCCTTCCTACTAAATCCAATTTTTTAGCATCTATTAAGAAATCCTCACAAACTACTGCTCTCCTGTGAGCTCTCGACCAGTCTTCTTTATAAAGAATTAGACCGTAATTAAATACCTCATGAATTAAGTAACAACTGGTATTATCATCTATTGAAACAAGATCTATCTTTTCCGTATCCAAGTAATCTGAGAGATCCTTCCATAATTTCATGTAATCATCAAAGCTTAACTCTTTAAATTCTACTGCAATATCAATGTCATTACCTTTCCCTTTCCTAGCTAGAGAGCCGAATAACACGGCGTAATATATATTATAATCCTTCCAATTGAAAGCTTTCAGCTTATCTAAGTAATCTTGTAAGTCCACATATTATGATAATATGGGGAATTAAAAAGAGGTTCTATGAAAGTTTTTAATGCTCTTTCAAAGGCTTATCTTTCTTAACGTAGAATAATAGTAGTATGATACCGAATTAAAAGTTGACCTTAAATTAACTTCTTTAACATTGCTAACTACGAACCAGAAAATTGTGCCCCTTGTTTCATCGTTAGGAACTTTAATGGCTGCAGTAGACACTACAATTGTACTTTTAGCGTTGCCAACTAACCGATTGCTTACACAAAAGAAAGCAAGAGAGGCTTTGACAGACTATTACGGATGAAAAGTGAGTAGGACTAAAGCGAGAAAAGACTCATATAGCTCCGTGACATCATGAAATAGTAAGGCTAGGAGACGAACTATTTTTCTATAAAATTTTTAGTAAGGCGGGAGACTGTAATATTGAGTGGTTAATATGAGTAGTGAGTTATAACGCCTTAACGCTCTTATGTTTCTTCAGCCAAAATCACCGATATCACGTCAGCATCCCTTTCATACTTCACCACTCATTGTTAATCTAAGTTTCAACTCTAAACCACTTTCAGTTTTTATTTTTGATTTAGCTGAAATATAATTATGGCTGAGTATTTAAGGGAGAACGCGGTTGATTTCTTTGAAGAGGCTGAGGAAAACTTGAGGAAGGGTAAGTACAATTTAGCGATGTTTAATCTTGAGCAAGCGTTACAACTTTCGTTGAAATACACTTTATATCAACTAACAGATGGTTTGGAGAAAACCTATGATATAAAGAAGCTCTTAAGTCAAGTAGTTGAATTGTCAAAAAATAAAGAATTAGAAAAGATAATGAGGGAGGAGTACGTGGTTCTTGACGTGCTAGAACAATCGTACATTGCGTCGAGGTATTTACCCTATAAATATGATAAAAACACCGTTGAGAAAACATTAAATGTAGTTAGGGGGATTTTACATGTATTGGGAATTATATAAGTGGTGGAGTAAAAGGAAGGAGATTTTGGCTCACGCGAGAGATTACGTTAGGGAGATTAAGAGGATTTGTGTTGAGGAAATCGACAAAGAGTGTAGGGTAATTCTATTCGGCTCAGTTGCAAGGGGGAATTATAGAGTTGATAGTGACATAGACGTTCTGATAATAACTGAAAAAGGTAAGACTATATGGGATAAGGCTCAAATATCTTCTAAAATTAAGGAGAAAATAGGGTTTGGAGATCCATTAGAACTACACGTTGTTACCAGAAAGGAGTATGAGGAGTGGTATAAGAGGTTTATTGATGTTTATGAGGAGTTTTAAACTGTTACTTTTGAAACTTGTGAAAGATGTCATTTCTCATGGTTTTAAAGAGATAGCAATGGCTTTACGTTTAAACGCTCTTTTACAAGCCCTTACCTCTCAAGGGTTTGGTGTCAATCACGCAGTTTTTGAGGATTTATTTCTAGTCAAGAGGAGGCTAAATAACTGCTTAAACTATTTTCAACTGATGAAAAAGTTGAAAAGGATTTTTGTCATCATGTCTCAGAATATAAGGGTAAAGTAGTAATCTCTGAGTTGGGGACTTCCATGAGTAATATACTTTCACTACCATGAAAGCGCGGTGAATTGTTTAAAGCTGAAAAAACAGGACTTAACATAAGGGCGGTGACCTAGTTTGGTCTTGCTAATCATACCCTATCAATAATACAACCCTACCGCCCTACTAATATTTTATACAAAAAATTGTTGAACACATTTGATTGAATAATAAAAATCTTAGTAAAGGCTAAAATCGTAACATTCTTATTAGTAACTGACTGTTCTGTTCATGAATTGAAACCGAAATTGTATTTATATAACATATTTCAGATTAACTAAATTGTTTGCACTCATAAAACTCACGTAAGCTCTTATATCAATTTCTTCGCTTCTATTATTTCCTTATCAAGGCTTAATATTTCACATCCCATGCTGATACTCGCTGAAAGGTGAAGGAGGTCTAATGTCTTTAATTTTACTCTGTTACTTACCCTCAAGGCTAGGTCGAATACTCTATTGAATTCTACATCCTCTACTTTACAACCACATTTCTCTAGAGCATAATCTACGAGGGCATTAAGCTCTTCTTCTGAGAGTTTAAGAGTTCACGAAAAGACAGAATAAAGTTCAGCAACTACAAGCTTGCTTATTACCTTTTCTCCGTCTTTGGGATAATTTGCAATAGCTTTTTAGTGGTTCAGATCTTTCTCGTTAATTGGAGCTATTATAATACTGCTATCGATATAATATTTCATTCCCTTTCCCTTAATAAGTCTTCAGAAGTCGGTAGCTCGAAAGGTATCCCTTCTTTTAACCATCTTTCAGTTAGTTCTTTGATTTTTTCCTTCTTCTTTAAGTCTTCTTTAGCCTTACTCACTCCGTAAGCAATAATAATATTAAATGCTTCATTTCTTGACTTAGCGATACCCATCTCAACATCTTTTCAGCTATTTCATAAAACTCGTCCTTTACCTCAAGTGTTACCATCCTCATACTTTAATATTACTCAAGTAATGGAATAAACTTTACCCTAGTATGACGTGAAGAGATCAAAAAGACATTTAAACCAAGACTTTTTCCCCATCCTAGTCTGAGAGTTGGGGGATATTGAGTTGTATTTCATGTATGCATGTTTATCTCATTACTAGCCGATAATGTTCACCAAATAATTATTAAGGTGTAGTTAAGTATTTTCTTAGATGTCCATCGATCTAAAGAAATTATGCGGTGATTTCTCTACTTTCAATATTAACGGTTACGCAAAAGTAGACGTGTTTAACATTAGCGGTTACGTTCCTAAAGAGTGCGAAATAAAGGTCAATGCTATAAAAGTTCTGGGTTTAGCTTTTACTTACTCGTTAAAGGAAAAGCGCAATGACATAAAGGGATTTGTCGAAGAATTGTATCGAAGGTACAATTACGTACTGTTCATTCCAGACAATGCGAATAGCGATGTTAAAAGTTTCTTCAAATCAGCGTACGAAGTTTTAGGCACTCAAGATCCGTTTGAAGTAACTAAAAATTTAGCCTTAGGTTTTTTCTTGGCATGGAAATACGATTTGGACTTAACTGACTATATACGAGGGACACGGGCATTACTCGACGTTTACCGTCTATTACCCTTTTATTATTCATATTCTCAAAGGGGAATAGACCCGTTTGAGAAACTGAAAGATAATTCAAGGGATAAGCAGTTCATAGAGGAAATTATGAACGAGTCACGTGATAGCAGGAAATACACATTCTTTAACAATATGCTTTACCCAATCGCTTTGGCCCAATTCATAAATATGCTGCCGGAGGATAAGGAGTTGAAATCCGGGGCACCTATAAGCTTTCAAACTACCGAATTTTACAAAAAGTTAGCACTATACAGTTACACGTTAAGTGATAGCGAAGCACTAGGCTTCATTAACTCCGTTTTCTACAGGCTGAAAAGACTGTGGAGAGAGTTAAAAGGAGTACGAATGGACGAGGTCATCCTTGATTTATATCAGAATTACCTTACCGCACTGAGTAAACACGGTTTACAAGTCAATCTACCCAAAGTTCAAGACTTGTTAGTACAAAAGACTGAAGGAGTGAAGTGTATCGGGAAAGGAGAAGTGGATTTACATGATTTTTACACAAGTGTAGACGTGGAAACATTGAAGGCTGCACTAAAGATAGGTAATGTTTTACTTCTCGGCCCACCCGGTGTAGGTAAGACCAGTTTAGCCTTGAGAGTGGTCAAGGGTTTGACAGATAACAACGATGAGTGTTTTTCTGTCTTTACGGCCAACTCTTTATGGTTCAGAAGAAACTTGGTCGGCGGGGAGAGCTTTATTAGCGGTTCCGTTTACTGGAAAAGTGGTTTGTTAGTCCAAGCCTATGTGAGGGCTTCAAGGATTATTGACGGTAATTATTACGTTATTGTAGACGAGATCAACCGTGCTGATGTCGATAAAGCTTTCGGTGAGTTATTTACCATATTCTCAAGTAATAATCCTGAAGAATGGTTTGTACCAAGTAGTTTGGTTGAGGAGATCGAGAGTTACGGTGACAGAGTTGATGAGTATGCTAGGGAATTCTTGCTGATTTATAATGACTTGAAGGAAAAGGGTAGAGAGGACGAACCTTTAAGAAGGATAAGGATGATAGCTACGATGAACTTAGTAGATGCGAGGAACTTATTTTACGTAGGAGATGCCTTAGTGAGGAGATTCGTTTCGTTTTATTTACCCTATCCCACTTCTACTGAGGACTTGGTTAAGGTCTTGCCTAACTTTAATTTGCAGGATGACGAGAGGGAACAAATCATTAAGTTTGTGGGTTGTGTAAGGGAAAAGTTCAACCAGAAGAGAAAGGCTAGTAGGTCAACGTTTATGGAGTTAACTAGCTTTAACATATCTCCGGCTAGTGTTAAGAATTCTTTAGCTATTTACTCAGAGTTAAGTAAACGTAGTATTGACGACTTTGCCGAAATAGTCAAGCTCACCTTAGGTACTCTAAATAAAGAAAAAATAAGCGAATATGAAGAGATAAAAGAAGAGTGCATAAAGGAACTTAGGAAATAATTTTGCACTACTCACCCTATCTTTTACCTCATAATTAGCATTATGATTGTGAAAAAAGTTAGAGAGACGATAGTAGTATTCCCGTCTGAAGAAGTGATGAAAAGGGTCTTAAAGGAGGCTGGCGTAAAGCCGGAGGAAGTTGCCGACGTAAGCGAAAATGACTTATAAGTGTTAACCCCTCTTTTTCAAACTAACTTTTTCAAAATTTCACCTATGATCCTTAAATTGTACTCATCGTCGTCTTTTAGTGGGTCAATTATAGCAATGTAAATTAAATTGGAATTGTACCAGAAGTCAATAAGTCCTCTCTCTTTAGCTCTTCTATCAAGTTCCCTCGTAGCTGAGTCCTCATCGTCGTAGTCTACTCCCCGTTTATCTAACCCGGGGTAAACGAGGACAGAGGCTAACGGCTGGTACTCGTAAGTATATGCCATGACTTTGAACCTGCCCATCGTTATATAACCAACTTTCTGAGAATACTTACATTCAAATATTATGGGCTTCTCATTAACAAGCGATAAGTCCGGTCTACCCTTGTACTTGTCTATCTTCTGCAGGTCGTCTACTTTCCTCAACGTAGAGGTGCATAAGGAGGCGTTGAAAATTAATTTAACCTTATTGTTTCCCTTTACCGCATAATACCTTTTTTCATCTTCTTTTACGATCTCGAATCCATTCCTCCACAGATATGTTACCACAAGGTAGAAAACGTAAAGTTCATAGAGCTTCCACTTTAGGAATTTTATTAATTCTCTATCACCTTTTTCACCTCCTTCCCCTATTCTTATGTCCTCTAACTTCTTAGCTAAGATGTAGGCTTTGTACGTCCTTATAAGCCACAGAGGGTCTGTATAGGACGGGTCTCTGTAATAGCCTTCCGGGAAGATGTCCTTAACCGAGTTTAACTCCGAAAACAGCCTATCGAAATCCTTTAAGAAATTAAAATATGGATGAGGCTCAGGTATTTTGATCCCTTTTCTCTTTTCACTTACTATTTCGTAAATCCTCCTCAGAAGATAACCTAATGTCCCGTATTCTGGGGCGTTGTAGCCCTCTTTGAAGTCGTAGTAAACGAGTAGCGGATAAACTATTATAGTCCTAGTTACGTCCAATTGACCGTACAGTTCCTGAGAGTATTCTACCGAAAATTCCTTATAGGTTAATCTCTCTCTTAAGGCTTCATTAGCCGATTTTACGCTATCCCTTGTTACCAGATAGAGGATATAGTAGTGGATATAATTGAGAAGCTCATTATTTACTTGGAGTTCTTGTGAGAGATCCAGAATCTGTAGTAGTTTCTCAATATCTATAACTCCCTTGTACTGTAAGTAATAATATCCGACTTTTTCTATTAACGCTCTGTCCCTCTCGTTCACATAGCTTTTTTACATTCAGGCTTTATTAATTTTTGATTGGGAGATATACTTTGGGCGTTGATTAACAGCGGGTGAAAAGGTTTACATTAGCCCACTTCTCTTATGATAACCTTGCCGTAAACGGGTTGATAATCCTTCTTTGGAATTATGATATTATTATGCTTCCTACCACGTAGGAAACTATTATCTTTGCTACAATTATCATTGCTACAACTATTATTCCTAGCGAGATAATAATAGTATAAAGATAAGAATGGAAAAACTTTCAAATCTGCTTTTACAGAAGCGGAAACCGAGGATGAGGGGATGATTGACACAACGCGAGTTGACCTATGATAGGAGACCGTTGCTCTGACCCGACCCCCTCATCCGAATTTACTGTTATCTTATCTAACTATTAAGCTTTTCTTCCCTAAACTAAATTTTATGAAAATCAATCGCCTACCTACAAGAATCAAATGAAGACGAGAGAGATGATCCCGCCCAAACTACTTGTAGATAGAAAGTTCTTACGTGAATTTGATTCTTAGACTCCATCAGAGTCGGAGAAAACTTGTTCATCTCCTAACCCTTTATTGAATAACACCTGCTCCCATCGATCACGAAGGCTGGGGGGAGGGGAACTCGTACATTCTAATGTAGACACCCAATGACGCGTTTAACTGCCTCATGGCAAATACCTTACAATAACACAATCACACACCTGATAAACTACTTGCAACAAGAGTTAGCGTACAGATTGAGTTATCTACATCGACTCAACCAATTTCTCTACGTCATTTTTCAGGTATTGGATGTTCTCAACGCTTATCATGGCCTCATGAAAACCCTCCATGTGCAACAACCACGCTGAGAACCATAACGAATTTATACCGTGGTACAAATTCTCAAGTTCTTCCACAGTGTCAAAATAAGGTCTTGAATTCCAGTGACTTGTCTCATACACTTCAGAGATGAGTACTCACAGAATTTTCGTAGGACAAAATTTAATTGCTTCTTCAGCAGCTTTACAATACTTTTAACTCGCCTAAACGACGTCTCCTTTGGAAAGCAACTCATCGGCTCCCTCTGGATACACATCAGCTGAGTACTTTATGTATTGCATTATTAGTTATTTGTCGCACGTGTTAATAAATCAAGACACGGTGCAAGGTACTTCGTACAGAAAGAGGTGTTCCAAAACCGGAAGATAGGAGGTAGTTTCAAACATAAGCGAGGAGTTTGATGAGAAGTTAATGGAGGAGTGTAATTTACAGTAAAAGGTCGTAGGGACTATCAAATGGACGCCCTTTTAGTATACAAGGGGTGGTGTAATAATGTGAGAAGGATTTAAGTCTCTCGGAGTTCATATCCGACCGTATTGTTAGCTCCTAAAGCGAGTTGTTGTGTGAATTTCAAGAGAATAAACGTCAAGGTGGTTGATGCGCCTTTTTGTCCTGAGCATTAGCTGACCTCTTTAGGCTTAACGTTGTACGAAAGAGTTTATAACAGAATAATTAATTTTTACAATTTATTCAAAATTTAAGATTTATTGGAAACTACTAATAACGGCATAACGGTTAAATAACTTGTTTAGCAATGTTCAATCACGACTGAACTTATTGAGTGTGAGTCGCTAAGCGTTTTGTTGTTGACGTGTTCAATCACGACAAAACTTATTGGGGAGGGCGAACAGCACTTTCCTCAGCTGAAGACACCCTCACTAAGATTAAGAACTATCAATTATTTAAAAAGCTAGACAATATACTTATACATTAATGACTAAAGTACTTGTTACGACAGATATTCATATGCCGTCACCTTACTTAGCTACAATACTGGAGGGCATAAAACTGGTAAAACCCGATGCTCTTATAATCTCAGGAGACTTGACTGTTGACGGAAAGCTAGGAGATCTGGAAAAACTTTTCGTAAAGTTGAGGAAAGCTAATCAGAGAATGAGAGTAATTACAGTTCTGGGAAACCACGACTTATGGATACACAAGAAAGACACAGACAGCATCAGCAAAATAGAAAGAATAAACAAGCTAAGCGAAAAATACAACGTAGAACTGTTAGATGCTATAATTAGGACACAGTTAGGGGATTACGACGTTGTTGGTAATGTAGGTTGGTATGATTACTCTTTTGCCCCAGGCTATACCGATTTCGATTATGAAAATTGTAACCCCTACGGGTTTAGCAAAGAGTATATAAGGAGTAATTGTGTTTACCTCAGCACAATGAATGAGTGTTCATGCCCTAGATGGCATAACGACTGCTTATATACGAAACTCGAATCAAGGAGTTTCGCTAAGACAAATAAGGAGAAGATAAAAAGGAACATAAGGGGGAGGCATACCATAATAGTCACACATCATGCACCGCTTAAGGATTTGATTAAAAAACGTTCATTTTTTAACGCCTATGATGGACAAGACTTATCTGACATAATCTTCAATCCTAACAACAAGATACTCTACTACATTTACGGGCATCTCCACGAAAATTCAGTAACTCCTAAAATGACGATAAATGGAATTACTTTCATGAACGCTTATTCATTTCAATTCAAGGTTAGGGATTACGTACAAAACGCTATATTAAATCTACAAACTTAACCCACCATTTTATCTATAACGTAATTGCTTGGTTAGACCATTTCAGATGAAGAAAGAAAATATAGCTCGTTTTGGTTATACTTATTTCGTAACAATAATCTCTACATGAAAGACTATAAACTTGTAATCACATCATTCTCGATAGGCATACAGCCTTAGCTTGTTTAATAACATTAAAAGGATCAGGGATATTGAATAATGATATCAAATGACGTTAACATTACCGTTTATGGGAAACAGTTGTCAACGACATAGATACGTTAAATAACTGAGCTTGTGACATCTAATTATGGCTAAACTTATTGAGAGGGGCAAACGGAACTTTCTGCTAGTAGAGGACGCCTTAGCTAAAGGTTATTACTGGTTATCATGTTTTCTCTTTCACCAGTCCGTGGAGTTGACTGTGAAAGGGATTCTAGAGACTATGAAGAATACACACATTTTCACGTAACCTCACAGAATTTATTAAAGAGATAGGATTACCAGTCCCTCCTGAAGTATTACAAGCTTGCCGTTGACATCAGTTTCAGATAAACCGTGAATTTTATGTAATTTGATATTATTTAACATTTCTAGCTCTTCTCGTGAAGTTTATAAATTTTGTAGTATCATACTAGAATGTAGAAGGGAGCCCTACAGTGAACTCGATGAGCAATGTGAGGGGGAGGATGGGTTCGATGAGGCTCCCCATGTCCTTTAAGGGAGTGGTTTAACTCCCGTAGACGGCATGATGAGGGAAATAAGGGGAATGAGGACATGAGGTTTAATACAAATTCATGAAGCCTCAATGAAAGTCCAATCCCTGTACTTAAACACCCACTATATCTCTGCTGGGTATGCCACGGTCTCTCATTATCATAGGGAGGACGCTGAAAATTGTAAGAAGAACGGCAAAGGTTCTTAAATGGTTGAGGATCTTCTGAGAAGTGTTAATCAGAGGCTTGAATCGCAATTTTCAGAATTCGATGTTGAGTTAATCCAACTCTACCTTTCCTCTACGATTGTTCTCGTCGGTGGAGGGCCAACGGTATGAATAGACCTAACAGTGACTTCGACATAATACTCTTCATAGAATGTGAAAACCCTTTGAATAAGATGATAGAAATATATTCTAGGACACAAACCCACGTTCCCAATAGCTTGAAGCCCAATGAAGTAAATGACAATAACATGCACCTATCTCACAAGCTGTATCACGGTTATAAAATCCTTTACGACGGTTTAGGTCTGAAGGAAAAGATATAAGGGACGGTTAGGAAAAACCAGAAAAAAGTCAGAGAAATAGCAAAACATGACGATAAGAAAGTTTTACTGTCATGCAGAACTTCATTTATGTAACCAATTTACGTGAGTGTCACCGTTAAAATTCACTGACTTTCCTCACATTCGTTGCTAATTATCAGTTATTTAATAAGAAGAAAAGCTTAATATTTCGGTAAGGTATAAATGAATTGGGGATGAGGGGTAGGTAAATTGCCGGGCGACCTATCATAGGTCGACTCTGACCCTCATCATTCCCCTCATCCCCGGTTTCTAAATATCGAGGGTAACTTCTCTTTGTGAAGAGCATGAATATAACTCGGTGGTGTTAACGAGGTGTTTCGTAATGCCTTATAATCGTTCAAGACCTTCTCCCCGTTCCCGGTAGATTTGATCAAAAATATATCGTCCTAGATTCCCTATCAAGCTGGTTAAACACGTTCTTAACACGCAAAATCGTAACGATTTACGCATTATTTTTTAACCCCTCACACGAACTTTATCTTATGTCAGAGGAAGTAAAAAAGTGGTTTGATGATTTCATTAACAACATTGTTCAGAAGATAAGGGCTGGTAAGGAACTTAACGCTTTAGAAACTCAAGTGATCACTAACTACGCTTCTAACCAAGTGCTCTACGAATATCTTGAAAGGAGGTTAAGTGAGCTTGAGAGGAACCTGAGGGATGAAATTAGGAAAACCAGAGAGGAACTATTGGTTAATGACGAGAGGATAAAGCAAGAACTACTAGCTAGCGATGAGAGGATAAAACAAGAGCTGTTAGCAAATGACGAGAGGATAAAGCAAGAACTACTAGCGAACGATGAAAAAATTAAGCAGGAACTGCTGGCACATGTTGAGAAGGTCAAGCAAGAGCTGTTAGCAAATGACGAGAGGATAAAACAAGAGCTGATGACTCACGTCGAGAAGGTCAAGCAAGAACTACTAGCGAACGATGAAAAAATTAAGCAGGAACTGCTGGCGCATGTTGAGAAGGTCAAGCAAGAGTTGTTGGCAAATGATGAGAAAGTGAAACAAGAGCTTAAGGACGAGATCCAGAGAGTAAAAACAGACCTTGAAACCAAGATTAAGGAAGTCGATAGGAAAGTTGAGGCTACTAGGAGTGATTTGGGCTTAGTGGCTGAGGAAGTCTACGTTAAGAACTTCGTTGACTATTTACAAAGTAACGGCGAGAAGGTAATAAGCGTTTACAGGCATTACGAAACGTCGTTGGGAGAAATAGACGCTGTAATCGAAACTTCCGCTAAAGTTTACGCCGTAGAGATAAAACTTAGGGCTGAGGTGAGTGACGTAGACGACCTACTCAATAAGACTAAAGTTCTAAAAGAAGAATTGGGGAGGGAAGTTTACCCCGTATTAACGGGTTCAAAAATAAATAAGACCGTTAGGGGTTACGCTAAGGGATTAGGAGTACTAGTAATTTAATTGGAAATGGATAGAAAAATCACACTTATTAACTAACTATCTTCAGTTTTAGTTAGCGAGTAACAATTTTTAAGACCGGATTTTCGGTTAGACCGGTCGATAACATCTAATACGTGACTGTTGAACTACGCATTATCCTAACACTTCACGAAGAAGAGAACTTAAACCGGGATCACCCATTTCCTCTTTCCGGAAACGTTTCATTTGACTTTTCGAGCGGATAAAGCCCCAAGCTTGTTGTCGGGATAACGTTTTTAACTGTACTCACTTCAGTAACTGTAGTGGGTACAGTTGTTGTTCGACCTCCACCCGAAAGAGGACAGAGAGGAGTTATTCGGAAGGGACAAAGAGATTGATTACGCTATATCACAACTGTTATCGAAGAATTGGTTGACAATAGGAGGACAGAGAGAGATAGGTAAGACCAGTTTGATGAAAGTCATAATAAACGAGGTGAAGAAAAATTACGGGTTCAAGGGTATTTATGTCAACCTGAGGGGAGTCAGGAATTTGAGCTCATTACTCAAAGTAATCCTATTGGAAATAAATAATAGTAAGCCTAGTTTTAAGGTCGCTGTTAAGTTGAATTTCATTATAGGCTCTGCTGGGATAGAACTAAAAAGGGGTGCAAAAGTGGTCAATAGCTTAATAGAACTTTTTAATTCGATCGAGGAGGACGCAGTGATAGGCCTTGATGAGATTCAAGAGGTCTCTCAAGCAAGTAGGCAATTCCTCGAAGTGCTGGGGAACGTTTTCGCTTCTAACCCTAAAATAAGGTTCATATTCTCCGGTTCCTATATCGGAGTGATCAGAGCGTTGTCAAACCCTTCGTCTTCGTCCCCGCTTCACGGTAGGCCACCGGTCTTATTAAACCTGAGACCTTTTGATGAAGAAACTTCAAGGGATTTTCTCAGAAGAGGTATGGAGGAGTTGAATATCAGTTTTGATAAAGAGGACGAAGCCGTCAAGAAGTTAGATGGGGTCGTAGGATGGTTGACCCTATTTGGGAACTTTTACGCCGTAAGAAAAATGAGCTTTGAAACTTCGATGTCTTCCACAATCGAAGAAGGTAAGAAGATAATGATCGACGAGTTCAAACATTTCCTCGAGGGCAAAAGCAACAAGCGGTTATACACGACAATAATGAGCGTGTTGAAGGTAGTAAACACTTGGAAAGACATAAAGAGAGGGGTGGAAATAAAGTTAGGAAACGTAGATGACAAAGAATTAAGCTTAGCCTTGGAGTCCCTCCTAAACAATAACTTCATTGGAAAGAGAAAGGAAGGAGTTTATGAAATAGTCGACCCGATTCTCAGAGAAATCGACTATGATAAACTGTAAGCTCTCACTTATCCAAAAAAGTATGCACAGTAGCTATACGTAGATTACAGTAAGGCGGTAGTAAAGGACCCTTTTAAGGAAAAGACGTTTTCTTTGGAGTAGAATAGTTATAATCGGTGAGCAGACACGGGTCTATACTGGTCAGCATGGGTTCTTATCCACCCGGGAAACGGTATAACACAAAATATTTTTCTAGTACTTAACCGGACGTGTGAAACGAATAGAAATATATTTTAAAATGAGAGAGAAAATTATCATAAATGAGGAGAAAATTTAACTACTACGGAGAGTTAGTAGTCCTCAACCCTTTACAATCAACGTATGACTTAATGCCCGGAAGGGTTTTAGTACCTCTCTATGCGGCAACAAACGACGGGATTTATAGGATAAATAGGAGGAAGAGGTTAGGAGGTTTTACAGCAGTAGTGGGGATAACGTTAGGGATAATATTTTTCGCTTTTGTAGCTGTAGCTGGGATATTACTAGTTGGTTTTACAATGTTTAGTTTAAGATATCCCTACGTCTCGCCCCCGTATTTAAGTGCATACTTGATACTAGTACTGATCGGTGTCGGCTTAATAGCGGGAAGTGTCTATGCGATAGCAAAATTGGTTAAAGCCGCAAGTAAATTCGGCAGGATCGCTAACACCCTTGAAGGAGAGTTGATAGTACCGTGGAACTCTGTAAAGACTATAGTTGTAACGAATGTGAGGCAGGAAAACGTGGCTAACAGTGTCCTTAGACCAGTATTCAAAGAGATAGGGGATTGGCACGTCATGACTGCCGACGGTAGGGAAATAACTATACCGTTCGTAGACGACCCTTTCAACAAGCTAAATTACGTAAAAACCAAATACAACTTAATCTTACAGTAATTGTGTCATCTCTCCCTCTTTTTTTAAAAAGCCTCGAAAGAGGGCAAATAAGGAATTGCAATTCAAGGTACCGGCTTAGTATTACCCTGAAAGTCGCTAGTAAAGGGAGCTCTTGTGACTTGAAAGTTAAGAACTGTTTTTCAACTCTCACTTTCGATTCGACCTTGCTTGACACATTTGGGGCTCTTACTTTTTGCCAATGGTAACACTTCATTATTGTCACTGAGGACGGAAAAGCTTTCCAACCGGTTTCCGCTAGACTGATAAATCAGGATGTGATGTTGACAGCGTAAAGGCTCCCAGTTGGGATTGCAAGTACATTAGCCTTAATGGAGGGCTTGTGGAATTTCCATCAAAGTTCTCCCTTAGCATTACATGGAGTTAAGACTGGGACTGATCACTCTCCCTATAAATAACTCTGAACTCTATCGTACAATAAGACGTTACAGCTTTCTCTTTTACAAGATGAAGGATTGAAATAACGCCTTTATCCCTTTCATAAATAACTTCAGGGATACTCACACCGATATTGTTGTTTATCTCTACTCTTTTTTGCATCATTTTCATATTTTTGAAATGCTATGTGGAGAGGGGTTCTCAGGATAATTACGTCATTTACCGTAGTTGCTTTGGTAAGAAAAGTAGGGAGCGGAATAGCTGTGTTTACTGTCTACGATTTGATAAGCGATTTCCTACACTTAGGCTTCAGGGAAGAACCCTTATGGCTCATTGAGGACGCTTTGACCTACGGTTTATTCATGGACGTCGTTATATTCATCACAAAGGGCAACTTGTTTGGTGTCTTATATAACGATAAGTATAAACAGAACCTAAGTGCAATTGTAGAGGGGCTACCGCTAGGTTTTGCTTTCTCCTTCGTCCACTCGTTCTTTACCTACGGGTTCATGGCACCCTTAGTTTTCGGCTTCACACCTAACCAAGAGAGGTCTTATACTTGTTTGTAACGTATATGGCAGGGGACGCAGTGGTAAGCACTATTGCCGGTCTACTAGCCTTAGGGGTCTCAAGGGTAGTCGCCGTATAAAAAGGTCACTCAAAACCTACCTGAACTAATACCGGCGTGTAATTAACCTCACATTTATCACCAACTGTGTTAGAAGTGTGAAATCTTACTGTGAGCTAGATGGAAAATTGTCATTCAGCGTATTCAGTGAAGTAGCACTCGAAGTAGAGAGTACTGCCTTCAGTTTGGAGTTGAATGCGTACGAGCCATTGTATATAAGAAGCTATGTTTACAAAAAGTAAACTATTTAACTTCACACGACAATATTAAAATATGGGCAAGAGTGTAGTAATCTCGGTAAGGATCCCAGAAGAGCTGAAAGAGGAGTTGGAAAAATATAACATCGACGAGGCAGAAGTTATAAGGAGAGCTTTAGTAAATGAAGTAAAGAAGGCTAAAGCTAAAGAGCTAGAGAAGGAGGCGAAGGAAATTAAAGAAGTCCTGAGTAAAATACCTGTAGACGACGTAATCGAGGAAATTAGAGAAGACAGAGATGAGCGTTAAACAAAGACTTATAGAGATAATACTTGAGCCACGCGTTATTTAATCCTAGGTAGATAACGCTTGAGTTACGTTTTTGATTCTTCATCAATTTATGCTCTGCTAATGAAGGGTAAAATTGAACTTCTTGGAGGAAATTATACAGTATTTCTGGCTAAGTTCGAGCTGGGAAATATAGTTTGGAAAGAGGTACTCCTTTACAAGAGGATAAGTAGAGAAGAAGGGTTAAGATTACTCTCTTTTATTTCCAAAGTGCTGAATACTATGAACCTAGAGGACGTAAACTGCAAGGAGACCGAGGAAATTGCAATAGATTATGGCACAACTTTTTACGATGCTTCCTACGTTTGGTTGGCAAGGAAGCTTGATTTGCCTTTAGTCACTGAGGATAATAAGCTCAGGAAGGCAGTAGAGAGGGAATTGGAAGTTTTGTCCGCTAAGGATATAAAGCGAGAGACGTAACGCATGGAGAGAAAGATCACTCTCAGATAGTTAAAGTGAAATTACCATAAAATCTAAGATGTTAGCCTTTTCAATCACCTTGAAAAGCTAGAGAGGTAAAAATCGTTTAAATCGATTAACTTAGAGGAAACCGGAAAGACATGAGGTGTCGATAAAGGAAAACTTACAAGTTAATCGTCATAAACAATTTACTGTGGCCAAAAGTCTTCAACTCTGTCCTATACAATTACTACAGCCCACGTGGAGACGAGTATAACTCTAGGAGTAGCGGATTCACCGTTTAACCACGCTATCTAACGGTCTACGTCTCTAGCTCTGAAGGAGTTATAAGATCATCATCGAGCTTTCGCGTAGTGTATATACCGAGCCAAAATTCTTAAGAATCGTTTTTTACTATTATAATCTATGAAGGTTCTTTTTGCACCTATAGGAGACCCTTCGAACTACGATAAGGTAGAGTATAAAGTAAACGATAAAGGACCGTACAATACTTACGCTTCCTTTTATGCAATATCCCAGGCACTAAACATCGATAAAATAGTAGTTTACGCCGGGCTAAGCTTGTGTGACCCTAACTGTAATGACTATAATTGTTGCAAAAATTCAGTAACACAAAAAGTGACTAAAAAGCTGGGCAATGAATTCGACCTATTAATTGCTCCAAACATTTACGGTACGAGGTTCATTCAAAAGGATAGGAAAAACACCCTCTTTTTTAATTTCATATACTTCAATTCTTTAAAAATCCTTGAAGAGAGCAAACCGGACGAAATTTACATAGACATAACCCACGGGATAAACTACATGCCTTTGTTGGCAACAGACGCGATAAAGCTTGCTGCATATACTTACGTCGTAGAAAATAACAAGAACGGAGTTAATTTAACAATATATGACTCTGAACCCGTAACCAGAGGTAATCAAGGTCCTTACACTATAGATGATATATACTCTGAGAAAATTACAGTGAGACAAGCTTTGTCGTCAATCCTATTACCTTTCTTGTCAAGCGAAAGCAAAAACGTGATAACAAATAAGGTATTCAAATGGATATACAATTCACTTAAGGCGAGTTCAGAGAATGCGAACACCAGCATGTGCAATGCGGATTTCATTTACCACGTCGTAAACGCCTTATCCTCAGGAATATTCCTCTATTTAATATTGAAGAAGAGCGAGATTAATAACTGCTTGAACATCGCAGAGAACAACCTCAGGAAATTAGACTTCAGCAACTTCGCGTTACAGATAAACTTTGAGAACGACAATGTGATCTACAACGAGAATATCCCCATTGAGGTGAGTTATTTACATTCATTACTTAAGGTTTCGAGTCATATAGCACGAGCTAGTAATAAATTAAGCGAAATTCGTAAGATCGCTAAGAATTACTCAACTTCAGACTCCGTAAAATACGTTGTTTTAAATGAAATTAGAAAAATAAAGGAAGCAAAGAGTACAATCCCTGACTCTCAAACGCTCTACGCGACAATTCTTTCTGAAAAGCCTCCTAAGCTATGCTCACCGAATAAGAGGAATCTAATAGCTCACGGTGGTTTTGAGCGGAACGTGACGTTCCTTTGGAAATGTGGGGACGATATCTGCATAAGCTATGGTGATTGTATTGAAAATGTGGAAAAGCATTTGGGTTGATTCTATTTTCATCGATTCCCAAAACTGAATCTGGGGGGAGTTCAACCCTTTTATTCCCTCGATTAAAATAATCTTCTACTTCTAATTGAACTAAAATTCTCTTAACGAGAAAAAATCGAAATCTTTGCTGTTAAAATAGCAACGTCTATTCCGGAACCTTTTCATTTGGTTAAAGATAAATAAAGGAATCACTTCGACCAATTCTCCGTCAGAGTTCACCGATGTTGAGAGATGATCGAAGCAGAAAAGTACGTATCTTCCTCCTCAATTTTCAGCAACTTCTTTTCCTTTTTACCGTATGGAGGGTCGGAGAAAAGTACATTAATAAGTACGTTTGAATCAATCATTCTTCAAAACCTAATGCCTCCTCTATCTCCTTGATTCTGGCGCTTTCCTCTCCATTAGTACCATAAATATCCTCAACAGATAATGTCTGACGCTATTAGTATTCTTCCATCTTTTCCCAAGTTTATGTCAACCTTAATACACTCTTTCAAGTTTTTCTAAATTTCTATTTGGTGTCACTATGCTCCCTCTTTATCTACTGTAACTGTACCCGAACTATTTTAATTTATAGTCTCACTTCCAAAGTTTTCCGGGAATTTATGAATATATTTGAATATTGAGGAACCACGAGGAATGACTTTATAGTATTTTATGGAATCGTAATTTGTCCCTGCCCTTAGGTTTCACCAGAGTCATTAAAGCTCCTCGTGACCAGAAAATCAATATCCTTTCGGTCATTTTTCCTTACAAATGATAAGACGTATACCCCCTCGTTAGTAGTGTACTTCAACAATACTGGATCAACATCTACGTAGCCAACCTCTTTGGCATACCTTACGTTGGGTGAGAGAACATTAATTCTTTATGCAGAAAGATTTCCTACCAATTCTTTTTTTCTACAAACGATGCGGAAAAGGATTCAGGTCTCCGCTCCCTTCATGTGTGATAATCCCCATCTCACACCCGTAAAAGACACGAGGAAACCGCTTATCTTCATCTTTATTATTACGCCTTTCGGGAGAACCTTGTCCGATGTGGCGGTTGTCGAGTCTTTTCCATTAAAGTACATACACTTACTATATATGTTGGAAAACCGCTGCTAACAGCTTAATTGCGTCTGTTGTCAGGATATAATGAAAGAGAGATAAGAATTGATTTTTATTTAAATCTTCCTAATTTGATAAAATGTAAAAAAGTTATATATTTATGCATATTGCGGAAAGTATTATTCCCTTTTTACCGATTCCTCAGAATATAAACTATTAAATTCATTACTGAGCGATGAATTCTCTGGACTTCTTGGGCGAACATAAGTCCTCTACCTGTCACATCTCTTATAGCCCTCCTCCGCGAAAACGTATCCATTATATTTATACTCGGCCTTCCCCTTAGTAACCTTTCTATTTCTTGCTCTTCGCTAGAGAAAGAAACCGTCGCCGTATGCCTTAGGTGTAATACATTAGTACCATTTAAATCTATGTATGGGGACAATTCGTATTTGATATTAATATGGGCGACCTCATTGCGAGAAATGCCAATGTAATATGACTTCCTACCACTTATCTCTATTGCTTCTGTGTATCCTCCCATGGATATCGTATGACTTGTGGCGAAATAACCGTAATTTCGTAATTCCTTAACTATGTAATATTCTATTTCTCCAATTTTGTTCTCACCAATATACGGTATTTCTTGCTCATCCTCTGCAATTATCTCTTCAATTTCATCGTGTCCCTCAGGGTCTTTAAACACCATATTAATTTTATCTTACAGCTAATTTATAAGCCTTGTTGAACGTGTATCCCTAAGCTTCCCACCACTTGTCTGATAAGTAGTGTTATGTTGAAATTTAAAAAGATACTAAACTTAATATATAAGAAAGGTAATGAAATAGTTCCGTGCAATCTATACGACTTATGAGTTCCCCTACGCAAGTAGATATAGTAAGTACTTTGCAAAAATGCTTAAAAAACACAAGATTTAACCTTTGCTGGTACCTCTTTGCAAACCCGATTAGCCATTTATATTAGTACGAACTCCTGAGGCCTTTTCCCTATCCACCCAGTTAAGCTCTACCTCCCTTAGCTTGGATAGAGGACGTTGCTGTAATAAGAAGTGTCCTAATTAAAGAGCGATTTAAGAAAATGAGATTCACAATTGGTGGGACTTTAATGAAGGAATTTTTTAAGTACAAGTCTCTTTCTCTTTTTCTCGATTTAATCAATCACTCTCCTTTAACTTTTGTCCTTCAACTCTACTCTTACCTCACCGAATCCTACCCCTCTACTTCTCCCGATCCCTAAGACTGATGTAAACAGCAAGTACTTAGTTACAGCCCTCTTGAGTTTCTCATAAACAATATCAAACTCCATCCACCCGACAAACCCCCTAGTAGTCCTCAAGTTCCCCTTATCATTCTCACCTATTACGACCGTCACCGGTTTCAAATTATATCCTATTATCCTCGACAAGGCGTTGCTCAAAATGGCTAACTTATAAGCCCTGACGTTATACTCCTGATTACTAGTATTTCCGAGTAAAGCGTGGTAAGTCCTATAAGCGTAATTCACGATCAGCCCGACAGAAGGGATCAGAGAAAAACCAGGGTTTATACCCTTAAACTTTCGGTCAAGTGATGAAGGCAAAAGGACTTTGGAAGAAAGAAGTGTGGGGGTCACAAAAGTCACTAAAAAGTTTTTACCTATAGGGCTCACCGCTTTTATCATGTTCAAGTCGGCAATGTAAACTTCACTGAGTTGAATGCAGAACCTGCCGTAACGAGTATCAAAGCAACCCTCTTTCAGTTCCTCGTAGAGGTTATCGTAGTAGGGGAAAGAGATGAAGAAGTCCAACCTCTGACCGGCTCTGGCAGTCAAAGGTTTACCGGTACTGAACAACCTCTTGCCGTTATATCCCAAATTAGAAATAAATATTGGTTTATTCTTAGCACTGCTGTTAACTAGCTGTGATAGGGAAGAGAGCAATTTCCCGGAGAGGATCAAATTCTTGACGACTTTCGAAGTCAAAGGAGGTAAAACAACGTCCGTCGTAGGGGTAACCGTAAAAGAAACTTTAACGACCTTCTCGGAGGAAAAATTCACGCTAACTCCCTTATCAATTTCTGAGAGTAATAGTAAGCCTTACAGTAAGCCTTATAGTCCTTACAGAACTCTTTGAACTTCCCCGATACCACTTCCATTGAGACCTCCCTGTTAGTAAAGTATAACAATTCTTCCACCTTTTTTGAACCGTTAATAATCTCGTAAACTAAGTTAACGACCTTCGTAGAGAAGTCCTTAGTATTGAAGCCTTGGTTCTCGTTATCACTTTTCAGCGCGTCCTCAGCAAGGTATACTAAGTCGTCGTTTATCAACTCCTTTTTCTCAAGAAACCTAGATAAGTCCACGGTGAACCCTCCTAAAATTACTGTAGGGTTCTGACCCCCTGCATCTGATACTAAGTAAACTCTTGCCGAAGATATGTTGGAATTAGACTCTATGACCCTCTTAGCTAAGAGTATGATAAAGGCTGTCTCCGGCTTGACACCGGCAAAGTCACCATAAGCGTTATACAGTAACGACTTTGTAGTAGTAAAGACGTGAACGCCTACCCATTCGTTACCCATTTTGGCTGTACCTACCCTTGATAACAACCAACCAGCAATTGCTAAGATGACATACCTACCGTCAACCCTCATCTTACTCTTTTCTCCCCCGGGTTTCCCCGGTACCCTGCCGTACTCATAGAACTCGGGCTTTATAAAAGACGGTAAACTGTCTATCTCACACGGTTCGCTGTTCAAATCAAATTTCTTTAGCACTGTTGAAATAGAGTCTGATGGAGAGAACCTAAAGCACTTCAGCACCTTTTCAACCGGTCCCTTGTCGTTTCCGCTCAGAGGTATCGGTCTCCTCTTATTTTTCTCCAATCTCTCCGCTATTTGACCCGCTACGTCAAGAGTGATCCTCAACTCCTTATCGTCTATTTCTATATAGGGCATCCCCTTTACCGAAGTGAACTTATACCTCCCGCTGTTTACTCCGACTTGTTTAACTAAATTATCTCCGAATATATCATATAGAGGGACTAACATTTCCTACACACCTACCTCCTTTTTTAAAATTTCAATAAACCTCCTCCTCTCACCCAACCCCCTCGCAAAATGACTATCCAAATTATCACCCACAATAATGGGGGTAAGAAAAAACACACATAACTTCAAATAAGGTTCGTTACTGTTTGCTATGTCACGGAGCATTTTATTGTAGTCGTCGAAAGTATAGTCCCTCACGTGGAAATGGATATTGAAACCCTTGTCCCTCAGAGTATCCAATAACACCTTTCCGTACCTTTTGAGTTTCAACATTCTTGTGTCACAACCTTTGGGTAACTTCTTCTCTGAAAGGGACGAAATACCCCTGATCGCGTTCAAGTGGTTCAACTCTACCAGAGCTACCAGTTTCTTAACTCTTTCATCATCTATGTTGTCATAGAAGAAAATTGCAGAACCTATTTCATGATAGATGAAAGACGGTGACTTACCGACACAATTGTCGTCAAATTGCTCCTGATAATATTCCCCCGCCTTACCGATATCGTGGAGTAGTACCGATAATTCAAAAAGGCTATCGTCTACTTTGATACCGAACTTCTCCAGCCTCCTTTTCGCAACTTCAATATACGAAGAGGTCATCACCATCTTTGCGTAATTTAACGAGCCTATAGAGTGGTCTGCCAGAGTCTGGTTAGTAAAGGCACAAGGTTTCACAAGATACCACCTATCTCCTTATCGTAACCCCTTATGACTACACCGTCTATTCCTTCCTTAAGGAACTTCAATTGAAGACACTCTCCCTTAACTTCAACGTCTTTACTTACCTCCCCATTCTTTATGACACCGTTCTGCTTTAACTCCCTTAAAGCCTCTTGCTCAGTTAGGGGGACTGCATAATCGATGCTGAAGTTATTGACGGGAAAACCTAAGATAATCGACGTGTCCCTAACTAAATTACAAACTTTCTCGTAAAGATTCTTTGTCTTATCGTGGTTAGCGAATACGGAATAGTCAATCGTAGTTAAATCCCCTAGTAGGGTGTAGTCGATCTCGTATTCCCTTTCAGCTAACTTAAGCAAATCACCCCCGTCCTTTATCGAATTCCAGACACTCTCAACCTCTCTCTTGTCGTACACTTTCCCGCTGAAGGGAAAAACGTGAACCTCACCAACTCCCCCGTACCTAGCTACCCTACCGGCCCTCTGAATCAAATTCGATGCTGGACTGGCTTCGGTGATAAGGACGTCAAAGCTCGTATCGACACCTGCCTCAATAACTTGGGTAGAAATGACGAACCTCGCACCCTCCTCGACTATCCTTTTGACGATCTCCACCCTGTCGTTTTTGTTAAACTTGCTATGTATTAGCACGGGGTTAACCCCCTCAGCCTTTACCTTCTTATAAAACTCAACAGCCTCAGCCCTCGTGTTAAAGACTACTAAGACCCTCTTACCTTTTTTGAACTGGTTCACGGCGTCATCTAAAACTTCTTGCGTTGAAATCTTCCTCACCGTGATCTCCCTTTTTATTGCAAAGTTAGGGTCTTCGACCACTTTAAAGTCCCTACCGTACTTCTTTATCAAGTCCTCGAGGTTTTTATCAATAGTAGCCGACATGACTACCACCGGTACTCCAGCGTCTGTAAGGGACTTAATAGAAGCCAGACCTACTGTTAAAGGCCTCCCTTCCTCTCCGAGTAGGTGGAACTCGTCGAAGATCACTATCGACGAATAGATCATCCCCCTCGATAACTCGTAGTGCGAGCCGTAATTTTTGAAGACGTTCTTCACCTCAACAGCCGGTAGTTTAAACAAGTTCAAGACAAAAGTATCTAAAGTAGTGACCGTGACTTTTTTCATAAAAAACGGTGAGTCCGAGTAGTCCATGTCTTGTGCTGCAATACTCTTCGTCTTGATGACCCCACTCTCACTGTCCTTTTTCAACTTATTATATAAATCCTGGACTATCGCCCTTAAAGGCAGTACGTGGATTACCCTATCGAAGTACTGCCCGCGGATCGTAGCATTGGCTAAGACCTTAGTCAAAGTAGTTTTACCATATCCGGTAGGGGCTTTCAGAATCACGTTGTGACCTTCCTCAAGAGTTTCAATAGTCTCCCTTATAGCCTTCCTATCTTGGAGGTTGTTCTTTGTAATAAACTCATCGTAGGTTTCAATTAGTTTACCCGAATACAACGTATTCCCCTCCCACCTCATAAGCCTCGTTAGCTTCAACCTCGACTTCGTTATAAGTCAAGGGGTACCCTAAGACCGGGATCGCATACCTTAAAGTATTCCCGCTACTCCCCCAAATGTAACCGTTCTCGTCCCAGAAGTCCACATACTCGACCCTACCGGAAATCACCTTAACGTCGGCAGGAAAATAGTAACTGGTCTTGACCCTACCTTTGACTTTTTTAGCATCACCTATTTCAACGTCTTCAACACTTACCAGACATTCCTTACAGCCCAACCTGGTTATAGACCAACTCCACTTCTCTAACTCTCCTCTGTCCATGTCAGCAACGTAGACGACCTTGATGACTCTGTTAGGGCTGTACACCTTTCCCGTCGGTACTACACCGTATCTGTACCTCTCTTCCAACCTCCTTTCCTTCCTCTGGAAATACATGATGACGTTCTTAACGATGTCCTCAATGTACCCGCCCAAGAAGTCCCTCTCATATGACGCCGCAGCTTTGACCTTTAGACCAAACGCCGGGCTCACCATCTTGCCCTTCTCTGCCCTATTGTCTACCCCCCTGAATTTACCGTAAGCTAAGGCACCGACAAGAGTAGTAGGGGGAGGTAAGTAAAAAGAGGGTTTAGCCTTAGAGGCAAACGGTACTGAGACTGAAAAACCCCAGTGGAGTCTTAAAAAAACTTTAGAATATAACATTGGGAACCCTCTTACTTGCCCATCAACTTCTCTACTAACTCCTCAACGTTACTTACCTTTACAGCACCTTCTCCCTCCTCTACGCCCTCGTTGTTTATCACGTAAGCCTTACCCTTCCCGTTAAATATACCTTGAGCCTTACTTAACCTCTGCATCGTCGTCTTGACGTAATCATTACTGTGCCCCGGTTCCGGTACAAACGGGAAGTCTGTGACCGTTACTACTCCCGACATCAACTTCATTGACGGTAGGAACCTAGACTTTTTACCGCCGAAGTTGCCAGTTAACACGCTGTACAACGCTTGGATCGCGACCTTAACCCTCAACTCTCTCTGCTTCTCTAACTCCTCTTCTCCCTTTACTTTCTCTCCCTCTGTTGACGGTACCGCAATTAGGTCCTCGTCTAAGGAGAAAGACATCACGTAAAGGGCGGAGGACACCTCGACGTTGTAAATCATTTGCCCGCTCTGGCTACTCCTGACGTGGAACTGGGCTTCTAACTGTGCTGGTATGTCGTCTCCGATAAGTGCAGGGATCATATAACCGAACTTAACCCTCGACGTCCTCCTGACCGGGGGATTCCCTGCGTACATGAAACCGCCGACGTCAGCGACCACGTCGTGAAGCATTACATCTACCTCGAACCTCCTCGCGTCATGGGCTATTTTAGGTGATTCATTTTTTTCGTTACCGGCCTTTTTAGGTGCTTCAATTTTTTCCTTCTCCAAGACTTCATCTGTGGAGAACTTTATGAAGTCGTACCTCGACGAGAAAACGCCTACAGGCAACTTCTCCTTCTTCGCTAAATCCACTAACGCCACTTGATACGCGTGGGCTAGGGACTCACCTGATATCGCCGGTACGTAACGCACTAAGTAACCTACGGAGGTCTTCAACACTACCGGGGCTGTCCTATGCCTTGACAAGTTACCAACTGTCTCTACGCCGTTAAGGCTTTCCGTATTAATTAAAAACCTGAAGGAACCGCTTATCATGAACTACCACCTGCCAATAGGGTTTTATTAGCTATGGACATAGCTAATGCACCAGCTTTCCTGGCGTAATACACGTCTCTTTCGACTAGTCTTAAGAAGTCCTCAACATCCTTATCCGTGGGTAGATACCCCACGATATTATACTCCTTCTCCTTAGTCTTTATCGAAATTGCAGGGTAACTTTGTTCCTCTTCACCCTCTTTACTCTCCTCGTCCTTCCCTTTCTTGGTCTTCTTGCTCGACAACTTTATGTCACCGTTGCTGATCCCAACTTGTAAGACCCTCTGCGACTCGTACACGACCTTGGCTACTGCCTCTTTTGACAGTGCGTTCGAAAACCTGTCTACATAGGTAGGGGACTCGCTGTAGATCGTCACCGAAGCTAACATGTTGGCCACCCTTTTTAGGACACCTTCTATTTCTTTTTCTTCTGCACTCATCACTAATACATATACCGAGGGACATTTAAATGTATTTCGGTTCGAAAAAGTTTTTCAATCAGATGAAAAGTAAGTGGTCGAAAGTACCAGCTCGCCCTTGAAAGTCAGTCTCATACTGTTGTCGATAAGCCCCATCTCCTTCAGGTCGTTAACCCTCCTCCACACCGTCGACAAAGGCATGTTGAGCCTCTTGTGAATAGAGTTAACTGTATTATACCCCTCCTTGATTGCCCTCAAGACCTCCAATTGGTCCTTACTGAGCGAAACGGGCTTAAAGTCACTTATCGAGAATTGGAAATAGCCTTTAAAGTCCTCCGTTTCCAGTTCGACAATAGCGTCGACGTCCTTTAAAAGGAGGGTCAAGAGCAGTGCAACAGACAGTACCCTCATACCCCCTGATAAGTTAAAGACCAGCTTTTTCCCCTTATGGTCCTCGAGCTTCCTCCCCACTTTGACGACTAGTTCTTTAAAATCGTACGGGTTTACTTCTACTACCTCGTATTTTACGTTAGCCGAATTGATTACGCCCACGAGGGAGTTCAGGGCTTTTTTCGCTAAATCGTTCTCGAACGAGCCGAAAATAACTACACCTTCTAACTCCTTAAACCACCTCATGAAAGCCCTAACTTGGAACTTCTCATCAAAACCCAAAGTTGTCAGGAGTACGGTCATATTTAAAAGTTGTGAAAGACTACTATAAGACTTTTCCGTTGGCTGGAAAAACACCACCCTTTTATTGTCTTTCAATTACGTAGAGGATTAACTATAGGTGTCCCTTATCGAAGTACTGGATAATATTAAGAAAACTTTCCATTCCATGGAGGATTAACTACGGTGCTGTGTTCAGCTTATACCAGTTGTATTTTTCCTGTAACTTCTTTCCATTCCATGGAGGATTAACTTGATACAACTAATCAAGGAATCTAGAATTAAAGGCTTTCCATTCCACGGAGAATTAACTAGCAGTAATCCTAGTCTTAACAGTTTTACTTAGCCTCGTCTTTCAATTCCATTGAGGATTAACTATGGTATTTAGGGATTAGCAGCAAAGGGGAGCTCAAAGCTTTCAATTCCATTAAGGATTAACTTTAGAAAAAATTTCACATTAGGAATAAAAATAAAATACTTTCAATTCCATTAAGGATTAACACAACTCCACAAGCTTTTTTTGAACTAGGCGAAAGGAACTTTCAATTCCGTTAAGGATTAACTGACCCCAAGATCGTTTTCATACCCCAACTCCTTACCAGGTTCTTTCAATTCCATTGAGGATTAACTTTGACTTTGAGCAGAGTGAAAAGGAGGTTATGGATATTCTTTCAATTCCATTGAGGATTAACCGTTCCGTTACGACGAATTTTCACATCCCCTATTCGTGGACTTTCAATTCCATTGAGGATTAACAGAAAGGAGACCAGGTATATGTCCTAACAAGACGTAGAGCCGACTTTCAATTCCATTGAGGATTAACTGATAATCCATCTATGCCAAAAGGCTTTATCATTAGTATCCCTTCTTTCAATTCCATTGAGGATTAACAAAACCCTACTTTTACCTAAACTTTTAGGGGGAAAATCTTTAAATTCCATTGAGGATTAACTAGAAGATTTTTTGGTAACAGGACAGAAAGGAGGGAAAAAGCCTACTTTCAATTCCATTGAGGATTAACTACCCCCAATCAAAATGTTCACAAGAAAAAACATAAACCTGCTTTCAATTCCATTGAGGATTAACCAACTGGACATTACAGATGTAATAAATTCAGTCATATATATTACACTTTCAATTCCATTGAGGATTAACAAATTAGAAGAGGTGTTTGAATGGGATGGAATATATTTGCTTTCAATTCCATTGAGGATTAACGACGCTTTAGGCAAAAGAAGTTATCTTAAACCGCTGTTATACTTTCAATTCCATTGAGGATTAACCTCTTTCAAATACTCCTTTTTCAGACACGTGTCAAAGATCTTTCAATTCCATTGAGGATTAACCTCGATAGGTTTAGGTGGTCTTTCGACGTATTTCAGTAACCTTTCAATTCCATTGAGGATTAACAGTGTCCCGTTCTTAAACGCTATCCTTAACGGCTCTTTGGGTAACTTTCAATTCCATTGAGGATTAACATTGAGGCAATAAAAGAAGAAGTTTGCAAGAGCGTTAAAACTTTCAATTCCATTGAGGATTAACGAGGACTTGGAATCGGGTTAAGTGTAGCAGGCGGATTAGTCTTTCAATTCCATTGAGGATTAACCTGATTTATGATGGTAAAGAGTTCGCTATAAAATATGTGTTTGACTTTCAATTCCATTGAGGATTAACCCAATACAACAATATATAGGGGTAAACTATGCTCCGAATCAACTTTCAATTCCATTGAGGATTAACCTTAAGTTTATCTTCGTCTATCCATAGCCTCACTTTATACTCTTTCAATTCCATTGAGGATTAACCTGAAGATTTTTATAATATTTCATATCTTACCTATACTCTTCTCTTATATAAGTTTTACTGTGCTTAATGTTTTTGTCATTACTGAATTTTGCTTACTCCCGTGTAATTTTAGGATTTTGATGAATAGAATTACGTTTGACATTACCTAGCTAGAGAATTTATTTGCTCACTGGCTAATTGAAAGAAACTCCCAACAAAAATTGGGAATAAAAAGAGGGATATAATCATTTTACTAACTATCGCTATGGAACTACAATATAGAAATTTCATCGGGAGAGAAGATTAACCTAGGCCAGTTTTACAGACGTATAGACGTTTAGGTTGTCGATTCTAATGTTGTCCTAAAGAGACACGTTAGTAAGCTAAAAATAAGTCTTAATTAGCGACTCCTCAGTACGGTTCATTGTACGCGTTTTAATGTTAGTGTGATCGTTCCCCAGAAAACGAGTTAAATAGAGCTGCGCTGACTATCCTTTACAGACGTATCAATACGGTTATTAGAATAAATATGCTGAAAGGAGGATAGGGAGCGTACTTGTAGGTATATCTATAAGAAATTAAGGAAAAAAGGGAGGAGTGGTCTCTAGGTAATCTCTATAGTGTTTTTTAACCAAAAGCGGAAGTAGTAATGTTGTACAACCTTTAACTGACTTTTTCTTACTTTGTTTTTTAGAGTGGAAGTAATAATGATACACGACTCGTTAATCCATTTCAAAACTCTTTCTTCTCATCATAACTTAGGTGACCTATGTGTTAACTCGTGTAATTTATCTACAACTACCCCATCCTTCAATGTCATTAACCGGTAATCAACAGACTGTCCGTAAAGTCACTTTATCGTAAGAGGTTAACGGCAGTTTCAGGAAAATTACATTTGATAGGCAAGTTCAGACAATAACAGTAATGGTAGTCGATTTCAGTTATTTCCTTAATGGAAGTGTTAAGAGTTTTAGATAAGGAGAAGAGGTCTGAAGTCCTTAAGGAGTTGGAGGAGGTTTACATTATTTACCCGATCGACGAGAGGGTAGCGGTAGAATATGCTGAATTGTATTATGAGCTGAAGGGCAAAGGTAAGTTGATAGCTGATTTAGATTTGATAATAGCGTCAACAGCTAAAGCTTATAACGAGAAGCTAGTGACGAAGGACAAGGACTTCTTGGCAGTGAAGGACTACGTAGACGTCGAGCTAATTCATTAAGTTCAGCGTGGATATTTAATAACTTAACATTCCCAGTCTGAGGAGAGTTTATAAAGTGCCATCTTTCACCTAGCTACTACTGATAGTGAACGTCTAAGACCAGTAATTGCTTAAACTTTTGACGAATAATGGAAATCCGATAAAATTGCGTGTGGACCTCTAAGCGGTAATTTTTCAGTAGTATATTTAGGTTGATTGTAGTAGCTTGAGAAATCTTTATTAAAATCTACATTACAACTACAACTGGGGTTGAACCATGACTAAGACCTGCCCACGGTGTGGTTATCCAAATCCGGACGATGCACTGTTTTGCCAAAGGTGTGGCTACCAATTTACACCTTATCGTCCTAAAAACTCGTCCAGCAAAATTATAGTAGGTGCTGTAGGCGGTATTATAGCTGTAGTAGTTGCAGTACTAGCAGTTTTCCTCGTTATGTACCACAGTGGTGGAGTCTCTATAACCCCATTAGGGGGGACTCACAGTGGTGGAGTTGCTATAACCCCGCAAGGGGGGACTTTATGTTATAATCCCTTCAACGATGAACTAATAGCTAATATCACCCTGAACTCTACGGGAAAGATAACTATAATTTCCGCTAATATTCGTGGTACTTCAATATCCAGTACGAACATAACTCCTAATACTTTACTCCCAGGCGAAAATAGTGTACAGCAGTTATGGGACTTTAACGTAACTTAAAGATTTTCATCAGCCCCGACGGTCCACCTAAACAACGTTCAACAAACCTGAGGAACGCCTCCACGCTCCTCAGGTTAAGAGCCCCCACCAGCTCCCTGACAACGTTGGTCATGATGGTGAAGATCGTGAGGTAACCCTGAAGCCTCTCTCTCCTCCAGAAC
>Ga0081473_128568_pt1 | contig 38795 bp, 32 predicted proteins | sample CisSprmetagenome_FD_70977 | JGI IMG/M metagenome (GOLD analysis project Ga0081473, IMG submission 70977) | Hypoxic/sulfidic aquatic microbial communities from Cistern Spring, Yellowstone National Park, USA v2 (version 2) | ecosystem: Environmental > Aquatic > Thermal springs > Hot (42-90C) >...
TTGGGACTTGGTTTTAAGCAAGGTGGGAAGGTGTGAAGATATTCCCGACAAGTCCTCAGAAGGAGCCAAGTCCGATGGCTTGGCTTTGGATGGGGGCTTGGCGGGGCATCTACCTTATTCTCTCACTTGCTTAGAACCAAGTCAAAGCTTGGAACAAAACTAAAGCCAAGAACCGAGCAAAGAGATAAGCCAAAGCTTGGAACCAAACCAAACATTAAGCCAAGAACCAAGCCAAGAGATAGGGCAAGGCTTGGAGTATGCTTTAGCTGGCGGTGGCGGTAAGAGAAAGAAAAGAAGGCGGTTAGAGAGTTAGCAAAGCAAGGGTGCGGTGGTGCAAGGTGTGGGTGCTAAGCAAACAAGCCAAGCAAACGAGCTAAGCAACCAAGCAAAGGTTAGGTGCTTGGCTTATCTCACTGCTTGGCTTATCCCACTGCTGGGCTTACCCAAGCATGGCGGTTTGACTTTTCACATCTGATTGGACTTTACCCTAACACAACCCTAACACAACCCTAACACCTACCTTAACACTTCAAACCTTAGAAAATCAAGGGTTTTAAGTTTTTTGTTAAGGTTGTTAAGGTTGCCTTAATTGTGTTGAAAGTTTGGGCGGGGGTGCCTGCAAAAATCGTGCCAGCGGATGGGCGGGGGCTGGGCTTGGAGGGTGCTCCGTTAAGGCAAACCTTAAAACCTTAACAGATTTTCCCAAATCCTTGTCTCCCAATGCTTTGGAGTGTTAAGGCAGGTGTTAAGGCAGTGTTAAGGTGCCTTTTCAAACCTTAACACTTTTAAAAAATGAGGGGGTGTATTTGATTTACGGACAGGTCTCAAGTGCTTGTCTTCCAATGCTTTGCAAAAAATGAAGGGCGTTATTTAACTTAGAAGGAACCTTATCAAGTGCTTGAGTTTCAACGGTTTGATTAGCATCAAGCAATGCTTGAGTTTCAACGGTTTGATGATGGGGTGGTGCAAGGGTGGGGCAAGGGCGGGGCTTTGTTATAATGCAGTTTTTAGCAAGTGTCAAGAAACTGAAAAGCAACTGAAAAGCAACTGAAAAGAAAACTGAAAAACCATCAAAACCTACTCTCTCAATGTTTTTCTTTGTTTTTTGTTTTTTGTTTTTCAGTTTTTCAGTGATAGAGAAATGTATAGAAATGCTGGGCTTCTTGCCTGCAAAAATCGTGCCAAGGGGGTGGGGGTGGGTCGGGTAGGCGGGTTTGGGTAGTAAAACTGAAAAACTGAAAAGAATTTCACGAAGTGCTTGATTTTCAACGTTTTGAAGCTTTTCAGTATCCTTTTCAGTAGCTTTTCAGTAGCTTTTCAGTGACTGAAAAACGCTTGATTTTCAACGCTTTGCTAACATCACGCAAATGCTTGATTTTCAACGGTTTTACGCATTTTTTGCAGTGCGGGGGCGGGGTGTTAAGCAAGGGATAAGGTGGTTTGGTTTGGTGTTTGGTTTGGTGCAAAGCAAGGGTGCAAAGGTTTGGTGTCCTGTGTGGTGTCCTGTAAGGTGCAAAGCAATGGTGCTAAGCAAGGATAAGGTGGTGCGGGTGTATATATAACAAGCAAATGCTTGGTTTGGTGGGGGGCGGGTTTTTGAGATTGAGTTTCAATTTCAGTTAGTGTGGTGTGGGTGCTAAACGGATAAGCAAAGCAAGAATGCTAAGCAAACAAGCAAGGGCTTGGTGCTGGGTGTAGGGTGCTAAGCAAGGATAAGGTGCGGGTTCCCAGTAGGTAAAGCATTTCTGTAGGAATAAGAATACAGGTCGGGCGGGCGGGCTGTGGGCAGTTCAGGGTGCGGTGCGGGTGCGGTGCGGGTGCTAAACGGATAAGCAAAGCAAGGATAAGCAAGGGGTTAGGTGCGGGTGCGGTGGCGGTGCTACAAGGATAAACCAAGCAAGGATAAGCAACCAAGCAAAGGTTAGGTGCTTGGTTAGGTGCGGTGCGGGTGCAATGGTAGGGTGCAATGGTTAGGTGTTAGGTTTTGTGCTGTGCGGGTGTGGTGCCAAGCAAACAAGCTATCAAGCAAGGGCTTGGTGTTTGGTGCGGTGCTGTGTTAGGTGTTAAACAAGGGTGCGGGTCTATCCAAGCAAAGATAAGATGGTTTGGTGTTTGGTGTGGTGGGTGCTAAGCAACCAAGCAAGGGTTTGGTGCTTGGTTAGGTGCGGTGCGGGTGCAATGGTAGGGTGCAAGGTTTAGGTGCTGTGCGGTGGTGGGTGCTAAGCTAACAAGCAAAGCAAGGGTGCAAAACAAACAAGCAAGGATAAGGTGGTGCGGGGGCAAAGGTTAGGTGCTGGGTGTTAATATAATACGCATTATATTAACATCGGGTGGGGTGGGTTAGGGTGCTAAGCTATCAAGCCAAGCAAGGGTTTGGTCTATCTTACAACCAAAAGCTTGGTTATGGTGCCGTGGGTGGGTGCGGTGCGGGTCTATCTTACATCCAAGTGCTAAGCTAACAAGCAAAGGCTTGGTGCTAAGAGAAAGGATAAAAAGCAAGGAGTAAGGAGTAAAGATAACAAACTAAAACTGGATATACCTTATCTTACATCCATTCCTATAAGTCAAGCGGTCTAAAAAGCTTGTGTTAAACTTTTCCAAGCAAGCTAAGGCTTGGCGGGGGTATCTATTATCCCGACTTTTACGGGCGGGAAAAGGTATAATCCCGACAAGCTTTAGCTTGCTTAGGGGGTAGTATGTCCTTTTCAAAGCTTTTTGAAATTGAGTATCATTTGCAAGCGGTTTTAAAACCACTTGACTTTTTGGGTGAAATGTGGTAAAAAAGGGAAAGGCAAAGGGGGTGCAAAGAATGAGAGAGAAAGTTTTAGGCTGTGATGTTAGCAAGGATTATATCATACTCCACGATGGCAGTCAAGCATACAAGCTTAACCTTGAGAACTTCCAAAGCATCCAAAAGCTGGTCAATAATAGCATTGTGGTTATGGAGCAAACGGGTGCATACGGGCTTAGGTGGGGGCAAGTCTTAGAAGACTTGGGAGCAAAGGTCTATATAGCCGATGGCAAAGACTTTAAGAACTTCAAGCTTTACCAAGCGGTAAAGAAAAAGGATGATTACACGGATGCATACTATCTTAGGCTTTTCTTTTTTGAAAGACCTAAAAGAGTTTGGCGGTTTAACAAGGAATTGGCTCATCTTAGGGCTTTGATTAGGCAACATATGAGAAATGAAAAGGACATAACCAAGCATGCAAACAGATTAAGCCAATACTTGGCGGTTATCTTTCCCACTAAAAATTACTGTGATTTGGACAGAAAGAAGTTTTTAAAGGTTTTGGATGAGATAGAACAAGAGCTAAAGCAAACTCCACATGCTTTAAGTGGCTTGGCTTTGATGGAACTAAACAAGCTTAAGCTTGTGTTAGATTGGCATAACAAACTTGAAGCTGAGATAACAAGCATAGCAAGGAACCATAAGGATTATGAAATTCTTAAGTCTTTTCATGGTTTGAACGATATTCTGATTGCTACCTTGATAGCTTACTACTGGGACATAGAACGGTTTAAGGATGTGGACGGTTTCATTGGCTACATGGTTATGGGTGCAAATCCTGAAGTTTCGGGAACTTCACTTAACAGAATGAAAACGGATAAGGCAAGGTCAGAAGTTAAGGGCAAGTTTTTTATGCTTTTCCTTCAGTCCCACAAAGATAACAGTCCATACAAGCCATTAATTGACTTGCTTAGGTCAAGGCTTGGCGGTGGGAATAACCAAAAGAAAAGGTATATCAAGTTTTTAACGGACTTGCTGGAGCTTGTTTATTATGCTTTGAAGTATAGGCTAAGCTTTAGCCAAGCGGTGGCTTGGAAAGTTAAGGAGTTAGAGAGGGAAAAGGCAAGGCTAAGAAGCCAGTTAGAGAGAGCAAGGGAGCAAGGGAGCCAAGAGAAGGCAAGTCTTTTAGGCTGGGAGTATGAAAACATCACATTGAATAAACAAGCTTGGGACTTGGTTTTAAGCAAGGTGGGAAGGTGTGAAGATATTCCCGACAAGTCCTCAGAAGGAGCCAAGTCCGATGGCTTGGCTTTGGATGGGGGCTTGGCGGGGCATCTACCTTATTCTTCCACTTGCTTAGAACCAAGTCAAAGCTTGGAACAAAACCAAAACCAAGAACCGAGCAAAGAGATAAGCCAAAGCTTGGAACCAAACCAAACATTAAGCCAAGAACCAAGCCAAGAGATAGGGCAAGGCTTGAAGTATGCTTTAGCTGGCGGTGGCGGTAAGAGAAAGAAAAGAAGGCGGTTAGAGAGTTAGCAAAGACAAGCAAGGCATAGGTGTTTAGCTTTGTGCTTGGTTAGGTGCCAAGCTATCAAGCAAAGGTTAGGTGCTTGGTGTTAAGTCCTGTGTGGTGTTAAACAAACAAGCCAAGAAAGGATAAGGTGGGTCTATGCTTGCTTGGTGCTGTGCGGGTGTAGTGGTAAGGTGCAAGGTTTAGGTGCTTGGTGTTTGGTGCTGTGCGGGTGTGCTAAGCAAGGTGGATAAGCAAGGGCTTGGTCTATCTTAGCAAGCATGGGCGGGGCTTTTCAAAAAGTGAGGGGTGTATTTGATTTACGGACAGGTCCCAAGTGCTTGTCTTCCAATGCTTAGAAAAAACGAAGGGCATTCTTTAACTTAGAAGGAACTTCACTAAGTGCTTGAGTTTCAAGGGTTTGATTGGTATCATGTAATGCTTGAATTTCAACGGTTTGATGATGGAATGGGTCAAGGGTAGGGGCTGGGCGGGGCTTTGTTATAACATAATTTTTAACAAGTTGCAAGTTTGCTTAAAGCTTGCTTAAAGGATGCTTAAAGACTTGCATAAAGCGTCAAGCCCTTGATTTTCAAGGATTTTACGCATTTTATTAAGCTTATTAAGCTTATGCTTAAATGTATAGAAAAAACGAGGTTTTTGTAAGGGGGTAGGGTAGGGGGCGGGTTGGCGGGTTTGGGGGTGGGTCTTTTAAGCATATGCTTAAAAGCTTAAAGAAATTCACCAAGTGCTTGATTTTCAAGGGTTTGCTTTTTTAAGCAATTTTTAAGCATCCTTTAAGCAAGCTTTAAGCAAAATTGACAAGTTCTAAAAAATGTGTTATAACAAAACCAGCCAAACGCATTAACTCCTTGATTTTCAACGGTTTTAAGCATGCTCAAGGGTGCGGGGCGGGGTGTTAAGCAAGGGATAAGGTGGTTTGGTTTGGTGTTTGGTTTGGTGCAAAGCAAGGGTGCAAAGGTTTGGTGTCCTGTGTGGTGTCCTGTAAGGTGCAAAGCAATGGTGCTAAGCAAGGATAAGGTGGTGCGGGTGTATATATAACAAGCAAATGCTTGGTTTGGTGGGGGGCAGGTTTTTGAGATTGAGTTTCAATTTCAGTTAGTGTGGTGTGGGTGCTAAACGGATAAGCAAAGCAAGAATGCTAAGCAAACAAGCAAGGGCTTGGTGCTGGGTGTAGGGTGCTAAGCAAGGATAAGGTGCGGGTTCCCAGTAGGTAAAGCATTTCTGTAGGAATAAGAATACAGGTCGGGCGGGCGGGCTGTGGGCAGTTCAGGGTGCGGTGCGGGTGCGGTGCGGGTGCTAAACGGATAAGCAAAGCAAGGATAAGCAAGGGGTTAGGTGCGGGTGCGGTGGCGGTGCTACAAGGATAAACCAAGCAAGGATAAGCAACCAAGCAAAGGTTAGGTGCTTGGTTAGGTGCGGTGCGGGTGCAATGGTAGGGTGCAATGGTTAGGTGTTAGGTTTTGTGCTGTGCGGGTGTGGTGCCAAGCAAACAAGCTATCAAGCAAGGGCTTGGTGTTTGGTGCGGTGCTGTGTTAGGTGTTAAACAAGGGTGCGGGTCTATCCAAGCAAAGATAAGATGGTTTGGTGTTTGGTGTGGTGGGTGCTAAGCAACCAAGCAAGGGTTTGGTGCTTGGTTAGGTGCGGTGCGGGTGCAATGGTAGGGTGCAAGGTTTAGGTGCTGTGCGGTGGTGGGTGCTAAGCTAACAAGCAAAGCAAGGGTGCAAAACAAACAAGCAAGGATAAGGTGGTGCGGGGGCAAAGGTTAGGTGCTGGGTGTTAATATAATACGCATTATATTAACATCGGGTGGGGTGGGTTAGGGTGCTAAGCTATCAAGCCAAGCAAGGGTTTGGTCTATCTTACAACCAAAAGCTTGGTTATGGTGCCGTGGGTGGGTGCGGTGCGGGTCTATCTTACATCCAAGTGCTAAGCTAACAAGCAAAGGCTTGGTGCTAAGAGAAAGGATAAAAAGCAAGGAGTAAGGAGTAAAGATAACAAACTAAAACTGGATATACCTTATCTTACATCCATTCCTATAAGTCAAGCGGTCTAAAAAGCTTGTGTTAAACTTTTCCAAGCAAGCTAAGGCTTGGCGGGGGTATCTATTATCCCGACTTTTACGGGCGGGAAAAGGTATAATCCCGACAAGCTTTAGCTTGCTTAGGGGGTAGTATGTCCTTTTCAAAGCTTTTTGAAATTGAGTATCATTTGCAAGCGGTTTTAAAACCACTTGACTTTTTGGGTGAAATGTGGTAAAAAAGGGAAAGGCAAAGGGGGTGCAAAGAATGAGAGAGAAAGTTTTAGGCTGTGATGTTAGCAAGGATTATATCATACTCCACGATGGCAGTCAAGCATACAAGCTTAACCTTGAGAACTTCCAAAGCATCCAAAAGCTGGTCAATAATAGCATTGTGGTTATGGAGCAAACGGGTGCATACGGGCTTAGGTGGGGGCAAGTCTTAGAAGACTTGGGAGCAAAGGTCTATATAGCCGATGGCAAAGACTTTAAGAACTTCAAGCTTTACCAAGCGGTAAAGAAAAAGGATGATTACACGGATGCATACTATCTTAGGCTTTTCTTTTTTGAAAGACCTAAAAGAGTTTGGCGGTTTAACAAGGAATTGGCTCATCTTAGGGCTTTGATTAGGCAACATATGAGAAATGAAAAGGACATAACCAAGCATGCAAACAGATTAAGCCAATACTTGGCGGTTATCTTTCCCACTAAAAATTACTGTGATTTGGACAGAAAGAAGTTTTTAAAGGTTTTGGATGAGATAGAACAAGAGCTAAAGCAAACTCCACATGCTTTAAGTGGCTTGGCTTTGATGGAACTAAACAAGCTTAAGCTTGTGTTAGATTGGCATAACAAACTTGAAGCTGAGATAACAAGCATAGCAAGGAACCATAAGGATTATGAAATTCTTAAGTCTTTTCATGGTTTGAACGATATTCTGATTGCTACCTTGATAGCTTACTACTGGGACATAGAACGGTTTAAGGATGTGGACGGTTTCATTGGCTACATGGTTATGGGTGCAAATCCTGAAGTTTCGGGAACTTCACTTAACAGAATGAAAACGGATAAGGCAAGGTCAGAAGTTAAGGGCAAGTTTTTTATGCTTTTCCTTCAGTCCCACAAAGATAACAGTCCATACAAGCCATTAATTGACTTGCTTAGGTCAAGGCTTGGCGGTGGGAATAACCAAAAGAAAAGGTATATCAAGTTTTTAACGGACTTGCTGGAGCTTGTTTATTATGCTTTGAAGTATAGGCTAAGCTTTAGCCAAGCGGTGGCTTGGAAAGTTAAGGAGTTAGAGAGGGAAAAGGCAAGGCTAAGAAGCCAGTTAGAGAGAGCAAGGGAGCAAGGGAGCCAAGAGAAGGCAAGTCTTTTAGGCTGGGAGTATGAAAACATCACATTGAATAAACAAGCTTGGGACTTGGTTTTAAGCAAGGTGGGAAGGTGTGAAGATATTCCCGACAAGTCCTCAGAAGGAGCCAAGTCCGATGGCTTGGCTTTGGATGGGGGCTTGGCGGGGCATCTACCTTATTCTCTCACTTGCTTAGAACTAAACCAAAGCTTGGAACAAAACCAAAGCCAAGAACCGAGCAAAGAGATAAGCCAAAGCTTGGAACCAAACCAAACATTAAGCCAAGAACCAAGCCAAGAGATAGGGCAAGGCTTGGAGTATGCTTTAGCTGGCGGTGGCGGTAAGAGAAAGAAAAGAAGGCGGTTAGAGAGTTAGCAAGGACAAGCAAGGCATAGGTGTTTAGCTTTGTGCTTGGTGTTAAGTCCTGTGCGGGGCTAAGCAAACAAACCAAGCAAGGATAAGCAAGGGCTTGGTCTATCTTAGCAAGCATAGGCGGGGCTTTGCTAAAACCTTTCAAAAAGTGAGGGGGTGTGTTTGATTTACGGACAGGTCTTAAGTGCTTGTCTTTCAATACTCAGAAAAAACGAAGGGCATTTTTTAACTTAGAAGGAGCTTTATAAAGTGCTTGAGTTTCAAGGGTTTTATTAGCATCAAGCAGGTGCTTGTATCTCAACGGTTTTAAGCATGCTCAAGGGTGCGGGGCGGTGCTTGGTTATAACACTATTTTTATAGTTTGTCAAAAAACTGCAAAGGGACTGCAAAGGGACTGCAAAGAAAACTGCAACGCTTTCAAGTGCTACTGTATCAATGGTTTTATTAATTTTTTGTTTTTTGTTTTGCAGTTTTTGCAGTTATACAAAATATATAGAAAAAATGAGGAAAATATATGCAAACAGCGTGCCAAGTTTGGGTTTTTGGGTTTTTGGGATATATATGCCATTTTTACTGCAAAACTGCAAAGAATTTCATCAAATGCTTGTCTTTCAATGATTTTAAGCTTTGCAGTTTTCTTTGCAGTGGCATTGCAGTGGCATTGCAGTACTGCAAAACACTTGAGTTTCAACGGTTTTAAGCATTTCAGTACTGAAAAACGCTTGAGTTTCAACGATTTTAAGCATACTTACGGTGCGGGGTAGGGTCAAGGGTAGGGTGTTAAGCAAGGGATAAGGTGGCTTGGTTTGGTGTTTGGTTTGATGCTAAGCAAGGGTGCAAAGCAAACAAAACCAAGCAAGGCAAGGGTTAGGGGCGGGTATTAATATAATCGCTCTTATGTTAACATATTTAAGGATTACTTCCAAAACTCCCACCACCTCCTAACAAGTTTAGCTCTACTCTGCTATAAGCTCCTCCTTAGCGTGTAGCTGTTCTTGGAGCTTGTAGTATTCGGAAAAGGACACTATTGCCCTGCTCGCTGATCTGTTCTTCTTTCTTCAACTTTATGTAGAAGTTGTGAATAGCGCGTGATATAACTTCTGTCTCTGACACACCAAGAATTTGGGATATTTCGCTTAGCTCCCTTATCGTCTCGTAAGAAAACCTGAAGTTCTTACTCTATCTATCTGAGGCTGTTCTAAAAATCCCATCTCGGGACCGTCCTCCCAGCGGATAAGGGAACTAACCCTTTCCTCACCCTGTCCCACGCTCCCTTGCGGGAGGGGAAGAGTCTTTGCCTCCCAGGAACAGGGAAAAGGAGGGCTACCTTCAGAACCTGCTGGGCAGTGGCAAGGATTGTCCAATCCTCCCCGTCTTCAGGGTTCCTTCCATTGGTCCCACAATGGGTACCCAGCAAGCTCTAAAAGCTTCTCATAAGAAAAATTATATCACTTCTCAGGAACTTTCAATAGGTTTGTATTTTTGGAACACCTTCCTATCTATCTTGACATTTTTAAATTGTAAGTATATATATACTTATGAAGGAGGTAATAGAATGAGTGTAAAAACATATCTCACGGAAGAGCATAGGCAGTGCGATGAGCTTTATGCGAAGGTTGAGAAACTCATACAGGAAGATAATTGGGATAATGTGTTGGAAGCTTTCGATGCCTTTAAGAAAGCTACTCTTTTACATTTCAAAAAAGAAGAGGACATTTTATTTCCGGCTTTTGAAGAAACCACTGGTATAGTTATGGGACCCACGCAGGTGATGAGGATGGAACACACACAGGCAAAAGAACTTATAGACAGGATGGAAAAAGCTATTAAAGAAAGAAACAAAAATACTTTCCTATCCTTAGGTGATACCTTTATGGTGCTTATTCAACAACACAACATGAAAGAAGAGCAGATCCTTTATCCCATGTGTGATCAGCACCTTATCATAAGCGACATAATAGAAAGTATGGAAAGATTATGACGGGGCTTTCTTTACAACAAGCGCCACCTTTTATAATAGTCTTTGGTTTTTTCTTAACTGCCTGCTTATTTGGTTTAGTTATTTCCCTTACAGAACTTTATATGGCTTTGGAGCATTCTCTTTTCTTACCCCTTTTAGTACATCTATACACCTTAGGCTTTGCCCTCTTTACCATGTTTGGTGCACTCTTTCAGATGCTACCAGTAGTTGCAGGTGCGGTTATAAAGAGCCCCAAACCTAAAGCTTTTATCTCTTTATTCTTGCTCATTACTGGGATACCCACATTTATTTATTCCTTTATCTTTGGCAAGTTTATGCTTCTTGGTGCTTTCTTGACTTATACAGGTATACTTTATACATCCTTCCTCATGCTGTATCACCTTCTTAAAATTAAGAGTTTTATGCCTACACCAAAGGGTATGAAGTTTTCTTTGGTATTTCTTTTGCTGGGCGCTACAGCAGGTTTATGTCGCGTACTTTCTTACTATGGCTACTTACCTATATCAGACAAAGTGCTTTACTTTCACTATACATCGCTCCTCTTCGGATGGATAGGACTGCTCATATCCTCAGTATCCTTTCAAGTAGTGGAGATGTTTTTTGTAGCTGAGAGTTATCCTAAACATTTTTCAGAAAATTATCCCTTGCTTGTTTCATTGTCCATCTTTCTATCTATCATTGGTAATTTTTTCAGTCTACCTCTGCTTTTTCTATTCTTTGCGTACTCTTTTTTGACAATAAAAAGACTAATAGCAAGAAAAAGAAAGATTAAAGACTACACTCTGTACTTTTGGTATCTTGGGCAGATCAGTCTCATAATCTCTCTTGTGTTTTTTGCCCTTAGAGAAACCTTATTCCTTCCTTTTCTGTTTTTCTATGCTGTTTTCTTTACCAGCATTATCATGGGCATGATGTACAGGATAATACCTTTCCTTGTGTGGTTTCACTCAAGCAATGAAGGAAGAAAAGAGGTTCCACTTATGTCGGAAGTTATACCTCCTGAGAGGATAAAAGGAAATTTTTATCTACACTTAGTCTGGGTTTTGTTATCCATCTTTGCTTACCTTTTGGATAAAGGGTACTTAGTTCCATCTACGGTACATTTGGTATCTTCTGTCTTTCTTCTTTACAACATATGCAGAGGCGGGATGCTTTACTTTAAAACTCAACCCTGACTGCTACACCGTGAAGCTTTCCATGAGGAAATCTGTAAAACTCCACAAAGCTTGGTGTGGCACGCTTTAGAAAACTGAAAAGTTTCCAAAGGAACTTATCTGTGTATATGTATTCAACTCCATAGAATATAGTCCTTTCGTAGATGCCCACTGCTTTTAGCTCTTTATCAATGTCTAATACTTCCATGTATCCGTATCTAATCTCCACAAGCCTAAGTCCCGGCGTGATACTTCCTTTTAAGAAAGTACTTACACCAAAAGGTTCTTCTTTCTTTACCAAAGACAGAAAGACATTGTCCTCGTATAGTATGCCGTGCTCAAAGAAGGTTTGAGTAACATAGGGAGGGATACTTTTTAGGTCTCTTATTAAAAATATAGCGGTGCCCTTTATTTTGGGATTCTGGGCATAGAGCTCTTCAAACTTGAGGACAAACTCTTTGAAAGGTGTGAAGCTCATCTTCCTGTAGAGCTTGGATTGACCAGCGGTGTAAAGGATCATTATAGATATGGGAGCAGTAGCAAAGATAACTGACCAATAAGCACCGTGTGGTATTTTGTAGAAGTTGGAGAGGAAAAAAGCTATATCCACAAAAAGTAAGAAAACAGAACCCACGAAGTAAAAAACTTTTCTTTTCATAAAGTGTATAAAAGTTAAGAATAAGCCCGTTATTGTCATTACAGCACTAACTGCAAATCCATAGGCAGATGCCATGTTATCAGAAGTTTTAAAGTTAAAGTACATAAAAATTACACCCACCATCAGAGCCCAGTTAACTGCAGGTATGTATATCTGAGTGCTTAACTCGGTTGATGTATGCTTTATGTTTAACAGTGGTGCTATCCTTACATTTATAGCCTGAAAAACTATGGAAAAGGCACCACTTATGAGAGCTTGAGATGCTATAACGCCAGCAACAATTACCAAGATTAAGAAGGGAATGTAGAGGGTATCCCCAAGCATCGCATGTGCAGATTCAAAAAACACTGCTTGCTCCTTGGAGCTTGTTTCCTTTAAAAGAAAAGAAGCCTGACCCATATAGTTAAGCACTAACATGGGAAAGACATAAACCCATGCCTGTCTTATGGCAACACTTCCCAAATGTCCCATGTCTGCATACAGCGCTTCACCACCCGTTGCAGCAAGCAGAACCTCAGAAAGAGCTATAAAACCCTTTAAGGGATTGTTTATTAAAAACTCAACAGCGTGATGTGGGCTCAAAGCATAAAGCACACTGGGATAGTGAATAACATGATAAAAACCTATCAATCCTATGCTGGTAAACCAAAGGAACATAACAGGTCCAAAGTACTCACCTATCTTTCCGGTGCCTTTTGGTTGTAAAAGGAAAAGTCCTATGGTGATTACAAGGGCTATGAGTATTATCTCAAACTGTGGCGTGTTTTCAAACCCCGGAATTAGTCTTACACCTTCCGCAGAACTGAGTATGGTTATTGCCGGTGTTATAACACCATCTCCCAACAAGAACCCAAGACCTAAAAATACAAGTATCCTATAAAGTTTTCTCAGTTTTTGGTTTTTTGTCAATGACTTTGCTATTTCTCCAAGCACCACTGTGCCACCTTCACCCTTTATACTAAGGTTCATAGCAAACCACGCATACTGTACAGTAACAAGGATAATAAGCGTCCAAACTATGAGAGAAACTATACCAAGTATCTCTTTTTGCGTAGGTTTTGTCAGCAATACTATAACACTAAAAGTATATAAAGGGCTTGTTCCTATGTCCCCAAAAACAGCCCCCATAGCTCTGAGTGCGTTCTTAAGCATCACTCAAACACCTTTATGTGAACTTCTTTAAGTTGTTTTGGGCTCACATAGTCTGGTGCACCGGTTAAGGGACATATGCCTTTTTGAGTTTTAGGGAACGCTATAACATCCCTTATGGAGTCTAACCCTCTCATTATGGCTATTAGTCTATCAAGACCAAAGGCAAGTCCTCCATGAGGGGGAGCACCGTACCTCAAAGCCTTGAGAAGAAAACCAAACTTTTCTTCTGCTTCCACCTGTGATATACCTAAAAGTTTAAACACAAGGTCTTGAACCTCCTTTTTGTGTATGCGGATAGAACCTCCACCCACCTCATAACCGTTGATGACAAGGTCGTAAGCTCTTGCTTTTACATGCTCAAGGAGTTTCTTTTTCTCATCAAGATTTTGAGTACCTAAAGCCTGTTGTAAAAGGGGTATGTGCTCCTCTTTTGGTGATGTAAAAGGATGGTGAAGGGACACAAACCTACCCTCTTCCTCGTCCCACTCCATGAGGGGAAAATCTACAACCCAAAGCACATCAAAGGCGTTCCCCTTTATAAGGTTGTATTTCTTAGCTATGTGTAGCCTTAAATTGCCAAGAACCTTATAGACTGTATCTTTCTTATCTGCAGAAAAGAAGATGGTATCTCCTTCCTCTGGGTGCAGTCTTTCCAAAAGAGAGGTCTTTTCTTCTTGACTAAGGAACTTCAAAATAGGTGAGGTCAGTTTGTCTTTTTCCACTTTTATCCACGCGAGACCTTTTGCACCCACAGACTGTACGAACTGTGCAAGCTCGTCTATTTCCTTTCTTGACAGGTTTGAGTTTTTGAAGTTTATGGCTTTTACCATACCGCCTGTCTTTATGGCATCTGCAAAAACTTTAAATTCACTGTTTTTAAAGATGTCAGTAAGGTCCACAAGCTCCAATCCAAACCTTCTATCTGGTTTGTCCGTGCCGTACATTTCCATAGCCTGTGCATAAGAGAGCCTGTCAAAGGGTCTTTTTAATTCCACACCCAAAAGCTCACTAAAGAGTGTGCTTATAAGCTCTTCGCTAAAGGACATGATGTCCTCTTCATCTACAAAGGACATCTCAAAGTCTATCTGTGTAAATTCTGGTTGGCGGTCTGCGCGCAGGTCCTCATCTCGTAGACACTTTACTATCTGAAAGTACCTGTCAAAACCTGCTACCATGAGTATCTGCTTGAAAAGTTGAGGAGACTGAGGAAGGGCGTAGAACTTTCCCGGATGAAGTCTGGAGGGCACCAAAAAGTCCCTTGCACCTTCTGGTGTGGATTTGGTCAAAAAGGGCGTCTCTATCTCTAAAAAACCGTGTTTAAGAAAAACGCTTCTGATAACTTGATAAGCTCTATGCCTGAAGAGTATGTTCTCTTTCATACTTTCCCGCCTGAGGTCAAGATACCTGTATCTTAGCTTGAGCTCTTCTGATATGGGGGTTTCTTCGTCAACAGGAAAGGGGATCTGATCCGAAGCGTTTAGAATTTGTATTTCCTGCGCTACCACTTCATAGTTTCCTGTCTTTAGCTTGGGATTTTCTGTTCCGGGTGGCCTTTTTCTGACAGTGCCTTTGAGCGCCACTACATACTCAGATTTTAGGCTATCTGCCACTTGGTAAGTTTTAGGCTGGCTTTTTTCCTCCACCACTACTTGCACAATACCCTCTCTATCCCTTAGGTCTATGAAGACGACACCACCGTGATTCCTAACCCTGTGTACCCATCCACACAGAACTAACTCTTTTCCAATATCTTCCTCAGATACATGCCCACAGTACTTGGTCCTTTTAAGCATGGAAAATTTATTATAATAGCACTTATGGTGCTGAGAGATATAATGTTATTCCTTCACATAGTTCTTGCTTCTCTGTGGGTAGGTGGTATGCTCTTCCTCGTATTGGTACTTGCTCCTTTTGTCAGAAAGCTACCTGCTAAGGATCAGGTCTTCCAGGAAGTAGGTAGGCGTTTTAGTTTTTACGGCACACTTATCGCTCTTTTGGGACTCTTTATTACTGGGCTTTTCAATGTGCACTACACACTGGGATTTTCCAACATCTTTAACTTTTCAAACCCTTATACGCTTACACTGTGGCACAAAATAGGCCTCTTTATCCTAATAGTTGTGATTTCTTTACTTCACGACCTTTACTTTGGGAAAAAAGCTTTAGAAAAGGTTTTTCACAGATGGATGGCACGTCTCTTGGGTTTTGTGAACCTTCTTCTTAGCCTTGCGGTTGTGTACTTTGCAGTGCTTCTTAGGTTTGGTGGATGAGCGTCTCAAGATCCCTAAAAAAGTTTGGATAAGATACAGACACACACTGAGGATTATCTATGATGGTTTCCCCGTCAGCCACAAGACCTGCTATTGAGAAAGTCATAGCTATGCGGTGGTCTGCGTAGGTTCTTATGTAGGCACCTTTTAATCTCTCAACACCTTCTATGTGAAAGCCATCTTCGTACTCCTCTATCTTTGCACCCATGCTCCTTAGATTTTCTACAACCGCCTTGATCCTGTCGCTTTCCTTTACTCTAAGCTCTTGAGCACCCCTAACAGAAGATGAGCCTTCTGCCAATGACATCACCAGAGCTAAAAGAGGAAGCTCATCTATAACAGATGGAACATCTTCCTCACTCACATTTATCCCCCTTAACCTTCCCTTACCTTTAACCCATATGTCCGCTATAGGTTCTCCAGAAATCTCTCTTAGGTTTAGATACTCTACATGAGCTCCCATTTGCCTGAGCTTTCTAAAAAAGCCATCTCTGGTTGGATTAACAAGCACATCTTTGAGTATGAGTTCAGAACCTTCTGTAAGAACTGCAAGCGCAACAAAGAAGGCAGAGGAAGATGGGTCTGCAGGACAGTATACATCGCAAGCGTAAAGTTTTTGGCCACCCTTTATCTTTACCATATGTCCCTCTTTACCTTCCAACTGGGTTAGCTCTGCTCCAAAAAGCCTAAGCATTCTTTCCGTGTGGTCCCTTGAAAGGTAAGGCTCTGTTATTTCAGTAAGACCTTCAGCTTTTAATGACGCCAAAAGCAATGCAGACTTTACCTGTGCGGATGCCCTCTTGTTAAAAAAAGACATACCTTTTAGCTTACCCCCTCTTATGGCTACGGGGAGCTTATTTCCTTTTTCCTTACCGTCAAGCGTTGCTCCCATCTGTCTTAGGGGTTCTACAACCCTAAGCATGGGTCTGTTTCTTAGACTATCATCTCCTGTAATGACGCTAAAAAAATCTTGGGTTGAAAGCACGCCCATAAGTAGCCTTGCGGTTGTCCCAGAATTTTTGGCATCAAGGACATTTGATGGTTCATTGAATAAGTAATTCCTTCCTTCCACCACCACTTCGCTGCCTTTTATCAGCGCTTTTACTCCTAACTGTATCATGGCATTAAAAGTTGCCATAGTGTCCTCAGAGACAAGCCAGTTTTTTACAACACTTTTACCTTCCGCTATGGAAGATATAAAGATGGCTCTATGAGATATGGATTTATCAGAAGGCACTCTAATTTCACCTTTCACCATCTTTATCTTTTTTAGGGTTAACATCTTACCAAAGTATTATCTTACCACAAAACACTTTATAATTCTCGTTCAAGCCCAGGCAGGGAAAAGTATTATTCCTCCGACCTCAGCGAGGAAACTGTTATAATCCTGTCCTGGGCTTTAAAAGAAAAAAGGAGGAAGAGATGAGGCAAGGGAAGAAGCTTGTAATAGGCTGTGATGTGTCCGCAAGTTTTATTATACTCCACGATGGGAAAACTTTAAGGATTGAAGACCCTAAAGAACTGCCAGAAGACCTTAAAAACGCCGTCTTTGTTCTGGAACAGACAGGAGCATATGGGATAAGATGGGCACAGATATTTTCAAACTTTGGAGAGGTTTATATAGCCGACGGGAGGGACTTTAAGAACTTCCGCCTTGCACACACACGCCAGAAGAACGACAACCTTGACGCTTTCTATCTCCGTGAGTATTTCCTACAACGCCCGCACAAATGCCGACCCTTCAACCCTCAAGTGGTTTATATCCGTGCCCTCATACGCCAGCACATCCGCAACCAAAAAGACATCACTATGCACACCAACCGCCTACTCCAATACCTGCAGATGATAGACCCATACAACGCCCGACCCACACGCTACAAACTGCACCGCTACATTGACCAGATAGAAAACCGCATAAAAGAACTCCCTCACGCCCTCACGGACTTAGCCCTCTCGGAAATAAAGAAACTCAAAGCCTGCCTTGAAGAAGCCCAGAAAGTCCGCCAAGAGATAGAAAACATTGCCCGCAACCATCCAGACTATGAAATCCTTAAGACCTTCCCGCTTTCAGACCTTCAGATAGCCGTAATCCTTGCCTACTCTTGGAACATTGAAGACTTCAAGGACAAAGACGGTTATATTGCCTACACTTTGATGGGAACCACCTTAGAACAGTCAGGGAAAAGTCTTTACAAAGTCAAAACAGACAAAGCCCGCACAGAGATTAAAGGACTGCTTTATACCCTCTACCTCAACGCCAATAAAGAAAAGCACCCGCTAAAACCACTTTCCGACCTTGCCAAAGAGTTAGCCTCAGACAGGAACAACTACAAAAAACGCTATGTAAAATTTCTCTCTCGCCTGCTGGAACTCGTCTATTACGCCCGCAAAGAAAGAACCGACTACAGGACAACACTTCAAAAAGCTATAGAACGCAGAGAAAAAGAACTTACATATACCCAGCAAAAAGAACTAAACCCAACAAAAGCCCGCAAACTTTACCACCTAACCAGAAGCATAAAAACACTTAAAGAACTTTTGGCACAGTGTGAAGATATTTCCTCGTGGGACAGCCAAAGCCCACAGGAGCCCCAAGCTTATTTAGTGCCAGAACAAAAAAACCAAAAGGAGGTAGAACATGAGGAACCTAACAGCTCTGACCTTAACCTTAGCCCTAACCTTAGCCCTAACCACACAAGCCAAAGAAAAAGACGAGGAAATACTCCTGATGCTGGAATGCAAAAACGGAAGGTGGGAGATAACCTACGCCAAGAACCAGAAAGTGATCAAAGAGACCCAAGCGGACAAACTACAGGGGAAACCGTGCTATAATCAAGGGAAAGGAGGGAAAAAGCCATGAAGGGACTTTTATTTGCAGTAGGAAGCCTTAGCCTTAGCCTTTTGATAAGCGAAGCAAACGCCAAAAACCCACGCCACTTTAAAGACCTCTCCGCCTTTCATCCCACATACTACACAACACCAAAAGGCATACAAATGGCAAAAGCTGAAGTTATCCTTGAACGAACCCAAAACGGATGGAAGCCTATGGCAAAAACAGGAAAAAGAACGCCAACCTTTAGCAATGAATACCTCGCACGCTTTCATCCCAGCTTTATAGACGAGAACAGAGCACTTATAAACGCAACATTTAAGCAGACAAAGAAAGGATGGAGCATTATAAGACCGAGGAGTAGCCCGCAACCACAATGAAGAAAACCATTTACCACATTTATATTGAGCGTCTAACAGGCATAAGCTGGGAGCCAAACCGCCCCCTTAAACTATATTGGCAAAAACTCCCAGAGACAGCACGCACCCCACAGATGCAAAAATTCCTTTGGAAACTGGGAATGCCCAACACCACAGAGGAAGAACTGGAAAAACTCTGGCAAGAAGTCAAAAAAAGCACGGTTATATTTAAAGCCTTAGAGTAGATGCTCCACCTCCGACCCCTCCTTTCCCTCCTTCTCTCACTGCTTTTAATCTCCTTTTCCTCTCCAAACCAAAACAAAGACCAGAAAAGCAAAGAACAAAAACCCGAACCTAAACCCTCTCCCTGCGTAGCCATCATCACCCGCTTAGCACCCACGCCACCACCTTTTAACATCTCCATCCACGCCTACGCACAAACGCAAAAGGACATTTCAGGAACAAGCCTTTACACCGCACCCGTCCATGTGGGAATAAGGGCAGACATTCCACTATTGGACACCCGAGAACTCTACGAAAGACAACTCCGCCACATTGCAAACCTTCAGAACGCCCAAGCCATACTATCCCAATACCTAAGCCTTAGAACGGAAGTAGAGGAACTCCGAAACTTTCTTTACTGGATGAACCTAAGAGTGGAGTTTGGCATAGAGTATAAAAAGGATGTTTGGCATCAGGAGATAGTTTTAAAGCAGAAAGAGGCAACCCTAAAAGCCCTTGAGAGTTTTTTCTTTGCTTACGGGATAACAAGGGAAGAACTGGACAGGTGCTATAAACAAAGATGAGAGATAAAACTTCCCCGCCCCCCCACCCCTAAACCAAAAAACCCCCTAAACCCTCCCCCATTACGCTTCGGCGCCGTACCCGTTTACCCTTCAGCCGCTTTCCTACGCTTCAGCCCCACGCTATACACTTTACACGCTTGCTAAACTATTCAGGGACGGCACCTTCGCTTTCTGTCCCCCACCCACCACCCTTTAAGTAAATTCCACCACTTACGCCCAGCCGCAACCCTTACGCTTTGCCACCCACTTAACTATCCCAGCCACCTTCTAAACCCAACATAGTTAAAACCCTTGCACCTGAACCCTTGAACCTGAACCCTTGAACCCTTGCACCTTTACACCCTAAAATTGAAAACATGGGAACAAAAAACGCCCTTCTGAAAATAGCACGGGAAGAGATCTTGAACGGCAAAACGGAACTCCTGAAAGCTAAACTCCTGAACCCAAAGGAGAAAATCTACCTTCTCACACTCCAAAACGAAGAGGTAGGAGTAGTAAAGGCAATAATCCAACTAAAACCTTACCAGCTTGACGATGAAACCTACCATTGGAAACTTTTAGAACTAACCACAGAATAACAGGCAGAGCCCCCAAAAGAAAAACCCCAGTCTGGAAGCGTCAAACAGCCACCACGCCCTCTTTTTTCTTTTGTCTTTTTTTCTTTTTTCTTTTCTAAATCTGTGAAAAACACCACCAGCTCCTCTGTGCTCCTCTGTCTCTCTGTGATGTAGAAGTGCCACATAGCAAACGCAAACAGCCACCAAGCTTCACCCAGCGAGAAAACCAAGCCCCAACCTGCTTATACCCACTGCTATACTCTTTTACCACCATGCCAAGCCAAAAGGGACAGCGAAGAGACAAGACAACACCAGACAAAGCAACCTGAGACATGCAAACCTGAGCAAAGCTTAAGCCTTTTCTAAAGGCAAACCTTCCTAAATGCTTACCCAGAGGGATCCCCCTGAGCAGAAAAAAAATTCTCTTTTTTAAAGTGTGTTCGTCAAGGGCTACCGTTCCATCCGCAAACAGAAAAAAAGAAAAAAGAAGAAAAAATAAAGAAACATCAAAGCAGGCTTTTTAAAAGAAAAGAAAAAGAAAAAGAAAAAAGAAAAATGGAAGCCCGCCCTCGCCGTGCCACAGGGGGGAGTGCCCCCCTGTTAACCCCCCCTTTTATGCCTGCTTTGTAAATGTAATTCGGCACTGACACGGGGGGAGATCCCCCCGTGCTCCCCCCCCTTGTTTGCGTATTCCACTCACGCAGGGCTAACGCCCCTTGACTAACACACTTGAGAAAAAAGAAAGAAAAACTCAGGCTCAGGGGGTTTTCCCTCTGGGTACTACTTTTAGGAGGTTTAGCCATGTTAGAAAAGGCTCAGCTTCTCGCTGTGCTCAGGTATGCCAAGTCTCAGGTCGCCAAGTCTGGTGATCTCCTTTCTCGTGCTCGCCAGTCCCTTTTGGATTGGCACAGGGTGGTAAAAGAGTATAACCCGCAGGTGGATTATAAGAGTTTTTGGTTTGGTTCTGTGGTTTCCCACAGGTGTGGTTGTCCCGCTTGGAGGGCTGATAGTCCATGTAAGCACGTTGTGGCACTTATCCTTCTACATCACAGAGAGATCCTCTCTTCTTCCCCGCACTGGAAGGAGTTTTTCACAGGCTTAGAAAAGAAACAAAAGAAACAAAAGAAAAATCCTCCTCGTCGCTCTGGTGGTGGCTCTTCTGGTTGGGTGCATCCAGACTTTGGGAATTTCTAAGCTTTGGGGGCTCTGCCCCCTTTTTTAACGCTTTTGCTCCCTTTTTTAACGCTTTTGTCCCACTTTTAACACTTTTTTAAACACTTTTTTTAAAGGCACGGCTCGGGCGGGCTTTCCTAAATGGAATTCGGCACTTACACGGGGGGAAACCCCCCGTGAACCCCCCCTTTTTTTAACCCACCATCACATCCCCCACCACCCACCCTTTCCCTTTTGTCCCACTCTTCCACTTTGTCCCAATCCCTTTTAACCCTGTCTAACCCTTTTAACTATGTCCTCTCTCTTTAGCCATCCACATAGTTAATTTCCAAAAACTGATTAACTAAGTCCCAAGCAAAAAGCCCACAACATAGTTAAGTTTGCCAGTCCCAGAACCCAACTCCCTCAAAATGGCAAGTCATCCCGACGCTTAGAAAACTTCTTAGCTTACACCCTCCTTTTTTTCTTTAACCGCCCAAACTTCCAACTTAGCAACTTCTAACAGCCTTGCAACCTCCCGCAGAACCTCGTCAATCCTTCTTATCTCTTCCAAAATCACGCCAGCCCTACCCTCAGGAATGCCAACCTTCTTTATGTTTCCCACGCACCACCACCTTGCCTTTCCATTCTCATATTTCCATCTGTAAAGGTAAGTCTGTCCGTTAATCTTCTTCAGAGAATAGCCCTGACGCCCTAAAACCCTTTCCAGCCTTTCCCTTTTCTTTAGCAAACCTTCCACGCCTTCCTTCAGTTCTTCCAAGCTTATAAAAATCTCTTGCATCCCACACCCTCCAGAAAAAGACTTAAAAACATCCCACCCACCCACCCAAACCTTACCTTCTACCATTTCCAGAAAGAACCAGCCTATTAATGAAGTCCTCTCCGACCATAGCCTCCAGAACCCTTTTAACCGCCCTTGTGAAAGCCACCCGCATTAACGCATCCCTTACCTTTTCACCCTTTGCACACTCTCCAACCTCCGCCACCTCAAAAACTCCGCCATTTGGAAATTCCACCCGCACCCTGAACACCAAAGCCACATAGTCCGCACCAGCAGAAACCACTTCCACCTTTTCCTCCCACTTTCCACCCATCTTAGCCACCGAAAGCCTCGCAAAACTTAGCATTTCCAACGCCACAGGTCTGGTTATCTCTGGAGTTCCATTTACAAAAACCACCGCATCACGCCGAGAAGTTAGCAGAGAACCCAGCCTCTCCTTAAGCACCTGTATAAAATCCCTTTCTGGCAAACCACCCTGAACCTTGCTAATATTCCTTTCCATAGCCCGCACCTCCTTAAAACGGTAATTCGTCATCACTCCCAACAGCCAGCCTATCCCTTCCCTCTTCCTCTTTTTCCTCTGTCTCTTCCGATGCCTGCCTAAACCTCTCTTCGTAAATCCTCTCCATCTCCTTTATCCTTCTTATCAGTTCCTCCTCCCTCATCTTCCTATTCAGGTAGTCCCTCAACCAGCCCAGAACGACAGCGTATTCCTCATCCATGAAGGTAAGGTATAGCACCGACCAGATAAGCGACCACTTCCGCAAGACCTCAAGCAGGTTAAAGCCCGCAAACCTAATATCATCCTTCAAATCGTCCGCCAGCTTTTCCAAAATTTCCCTTTCCGTCATAGCTTCCACCTCCTAAAAGTTTTTACACCGTATATTATAATGCCTGTCTGTCTGTCTGTCAAGTCCTTTTTAACCAAGTCCCAAGTCCCAAGTCCTGAACATAGTTAAGAAAGTCAGAAGAACTTAAACCGCCTTTCCTCGTATTCCCGCCTGTCTATTATTCCCTCTTCGTAAAGCTTACCCCACTGACTAATTCCAATTTTCACATCAAAGACCAAGAGAGGAGTAAAAAGCAACAACACCAACGCCAAAAAGACCCACTCGGAAAGCTTGCCCGTCCTTATAAGCCCGCCAATCCTTACCCGCACACGCCCAACTCCCAGAGGAACACCTGAAACCGTCAGACTATCCAAAACAATATGAGAAAACCCACCAAAGCCAAAACTAACCAGCCAGTAAAAAACCATATCCATAAACTCCGACCCAGTCCCAGCCAGCCAAAAGGAAAGCGGAACCATAAACAACAAAAACCAAAGCCATAAATAATGCGTAATTCCTCTATGTTCTCTCACTCCGAAGAAGTCTTCCGTCCAGTCTGGTGCCGTAGAACCCAACACTGCCAAACCCGTATGAAGCCCAAAAAGCCAAGCAAACCCAAACGCCACCGCCGAGTGAGTTATCCAAGTCATGCCCTTTTACCCTCATTCACAAGCCAACGCAAAGCCAAAGCCAAAAGAAGACCCGCCGTAATATTCCACGCCATAGCCAGCACAACAACCATCACAATAGCCACTATCATGCCAATGTCTTTTATTTCACTCTGCGAACCGCCCAAGTCCAAAGTCTCCAAGCTTTCCCAAGCCTTAAGCCTTAGCTTTTTCCTCAACTCCTCAACAATTGACGGATGAAGCTTTTTTACACTCACACACGAAAGCACAACCACCTTAGCAACTCTAACAATCCACTTAACCGCCGAAATCTTAACCTTGCTACCTTCCAACTTATCCACATCATCCAGACAGACCACTTTACCCTTCAACGCCTCAATCATTTTTTGCACCTTTTCAAACTGCTTAAGCCCTTTTAAATCCTCCGCAGACAGTCCAGCCCTTTTAAACCAGTTTTCTAAGCTTTCACCACAAGCAATATAAACGCCCTCCGCACCAAAAACCTTATCAGCCCAAGCCGAAACCTTTAATAACTCCCTTGTTTTTCCAGTCCCTGCACCACCTTCTAAAACGATAACAGGCTTTTTTTGAACATACCTCTCACTTTTTAGCACCCTCCGAAGACCCAAGAACCTAACAACCCTGACATCTCTTAAAAAAAAACTTTGCCTTTTCCTCCAGAAACCTTCGCCCTTTAGCACCAAATAAGCCATAAGTAAATTCTAAAGCCAACTTGAACCGTAGGGACAATAACCAAATAATGACGCCCGCACTTCTGACGCCTGCACTTTGCCACGACGCCCGCACGAACGCCGACCACCATCCCCCACCCACCCGCCCTATTCGTCTATCACTTCCACCTTGACAAGACAGACAAACAGATATAAAATTTTGGCATGCTAAAGGACAGGAAAGACAGGACACTTTACAGGACTACGCTTTACCTTGACTTTGAACTTGCAAGGAAACTAAAAGACCTTGCACACAGCCAAAACACCACGCTAACAGAACTTATTAATAACGCCCTATGGGAATATATCCATAGGCAGGAAAAAGGGAAGGAACAGGAACCACAGCCAGCACAGGAACAGGAACCCGCACCCAAGAGGAGGAAGAAATGAACCTTTTTATGAACCCTTCACTTTTTGCCAGCTTATAACAGTTTATAAAAAATTTATGCTTCCCACTTAAACTTGAAAGATAATGGACATAGTAGAAGTAAATACGCCAGAGCTTTTGGAAAAGCTAAAATCCTTAGAACTAAAAGTTTGGAAAGGTTTCAGTGATATTGAAGTAAAAGAACTGATACGGCATAAAAAAGCTTACATGTTTAGGTCTTCAACACAGGAAGTAGGGTATTTAGTTTACAGTTATAGAAAGGGTAGAGCCTACATTGAGGATCTCGTAATTAGTGATCCTGCTCACTTTATACCCATAATGAGAAGTATAGAAAAGATCTTTAAGCCTCTGTCCATAGTTGCCCTTATAGAGCCCAACTTTATGTGGTTTTTCTCACCTACAAGAGAAAGAATACTTAAAAACTCAGGTTATAAATTAAGTAAAGTTAGGAGGTTTAACCTTTTTGGCGAAAGCTTCCTTTATGTGAGGTTAGTATATGAAGGTTCTTCTGGTTGAAGACGAAATGGACTTGGCACTTCCTATAAGCAGGTTTTTATCCTCTGCAGGCTGGGATTGTGCAGTAGCCAAAAGTGTAAGTTCTGCTCTTGAGTTTCTTGAGAGGGAAGTTTTTGATGTATGTGTGCTTGATCTTTTTCTTGGTAGAGAAGATGGAAGTAAGCTCATCCCAGTACTGAGCGATAAAAACATTCCCACCATAGTCTTAACAGTAGTAGACGATGTCTCTGAAAAGGTAAGGTGTTTAAGAATGGGAGCTGATGATTATATGGTAAAACCTTTTAACCCTGAGGAGCTCTTAGCAAGAATAGAGACGGTGCTCAGAAGAGTTAAGAACATAACCAAGAATAGAACTCTAGTGTACGAAGATATGGAAATAGATCCCTTTTCTATGATTGTGCGCATAAAGGGACAGACCCTTTCACTTCCTAAAAAACAGGTGATGATCCTTATAAAGCTGCTGGAAAATGTAGGAAAGGTGACCTCTTATAACACTTTATTTTCTTATGCATGGAGCTCTTACGAAGATGCAAGCATTGACGCCCTAAGGACCCATGTTTACAACCTAAGAAAATTATTAAGAAATCACGGATTTGACATAATAAGCTATCCAGGTATAGGATATACCTTAAAGTATGAAAAGTCCAAAGAACCTGTATAAAGCTTTCCTTTTTAACTTTTTCAAATTCCTCTTGCCCATAGGTACTTTTTTCACACTTAGCTTTTGGAGCTTTAAATCATACATAAATGACTTAGAAAGCGACTACCTTTTGAAGACAGGTGAAAAGCTTGTAGATTTTTTGAGCCACGATGAGGATATTTTGGACAATCAGTACTTTGGCTATGACTATATAATCCTGATAACGGACAGTAAAGGGAGAATTCTCAGCTCTAACAGAAAGTTGAATAATTTAGGGGACATAAACTACCTGATAAACCTAAAACCTATGCTCAGTCAAGTTCAGGACATTAGGAATTACTTAGTTTATGTGGATAAATTTCTGTGTGGTACCTCTTTTTGTAAGGTAGTTGTTGCACTTCCCAAGGCAAAGATAGAAAAGAGAGTAAATTTACTTCTTCTTTCTTCTGTGTTTTCTTCTATCATAACCGCCTTGCTTATAGCTTTTCTGTCTGTGCTTGATATAAGAAAACATCTGCAGGACTATGAGCTTTACTCAAAAGAGCTAAGGAAAGTTGCTCTTTATTTGTCTCATGAGGTAAAAACTCCTCTAAGTATAATACTCATGAACATGTCTCACATAAAGGTAGATGAGGATGTAAGGCAGGCTATAGAAAGAGCCATAAGGCGTATCATAAAGCTTATGAAAAATCTAAAGGTGCTTTCAGAACTTGAGTTAAAGCCCACAAGGATCACCCTGATAAACATAAAGGGTCTTATATCTGAGCTGGTGGAGTTTTACCAAACCAACCTGTATGCCAAAAACCTGACCATAAGCGTTGATCATGTTCCCCATGTACAAGTGCTTTCCGATTACGAACTCATTTATACTCTGTTTCTTAACTTACTGGATAATGCGGTAAAATACGCTAAGGAGGGTACAGAGATAAAAATAAGCGGAGAGCTCAGAAATGACAAACTAAGAGTGTTTATGAGCAATATAACTGACGAGAAAAGTCGCCTTGACATGGAAGACGAGTCTTATGGGTTAGGTCTTACCATAGTGGATGAGGTAGCCAGAAGACTGGGCATACAGGTAGGCTTTAAAAGGGATGCTTCTCTTTTTACAGTAGTGGTGGACATGCAAGTAAATAAAGAAGAGTGATGCTTTTCCTCTTATATATACTTTTTGAGTTCGTAGACACTATATTTTCTTCTTTTTTAATTTACATCTACTTTCCGTCAAAAAGCTATGAGATTTTTAGTGCAAGCACCTACGGTTATGCCATAACGATGGCAAACGCTTTGGGTTTTTTACTCCTGTTAATGGGTATATATGTTTTCAAAGCCTTAAATTACAGTTTTTATGTTATTACACTTGGGTTTATTTGCATCTCAATAGGTTTTTTCCCTTACAGCTCTTTTGTGTTGATTCTCCTTTTTCTTTTTGTGGTCTTTCACACCGCTTTCTTCTTCTGGTATGAAGTGTTGGCAACCAAGTTTGAAAAGTTTGAAATTGCAGTAGGGTTATCTTACGCAGGTGGTTTTTTGGCTTTGGGTTTGCTTATGCTCTTTGAAAGCCCAAATTTACCTACGCTGTCTATACCTTACTCTCTGACCTTAATTTCCATGCTTTCCCTGAGAGGTGTTCCTTTTAACATTAAAAAGCTAAGTTTTTCCCAAATAAAGAAACCTAAGTTCTTGGCAGAGGTGTTTACAGTTTGGGTTATGGGTGAGTATGCAGAAGTTTTGTCTTCTATGGCTTACTATGTGCTTAGAGACAGCTCCGCACTGGCTGAAGCTTACATACACAGGCTTTTTGGTATAGCTTTAATTACTGCGTTTTTCTGTGCCATACTTTCGCCTCTTTTGATGGAAAAGCTTGGTATAAAAAACTTTGGAACGCTTACCATCTTGATCATGATGTGCGTACCTGTCTTTCTGGGCTTTCCCAGGTTTTTCCCCCTTCTTGCAGCAATGGTAGGCATGAGTATAGCCTTCTACTGGGTATTTTTCCGTACCTACCTTTACTATAGGTATCCAAAGGAAGAGTACATACACAGGTTCATGTTCTTTTATTTTGCATCGCATCTTGGGGGTATTTTCCTGTACTCCACGCTACTTGGGCTTTTTCATAGCCATCAGCTCAGTCTTTTGGCTTTTTCTGCGTTATTGATCCCCGCACTTGTTTTAAATCTTTTCTTTATGTGAGCTTAGCTTTAGCTTAAGTCTACAAACATTGCAAAGGGAATTAATAGAAGGTTCCCCACAAACTTCACACTTTTGTAGGTTTTCTCTTGGACTTTCTTTCAAGAGGGGATACAGCTTCCTTAAAAACTCACTGTAAAACCTCAGCTTTGTTCCTGGGCTTTTATCCTCAAGTTGCGAAAGGTAAAGCTTATACTCTATAGATGTGGCACCTTCTGAGAAAGGGCATTCTTCTTCTATGTAATCTATACCTGCCAAAACCGCATACAGAGCACTTTCTTTCTCGCTTATTTTACACAGAGGCTTTACCTTTCTGACAAACCCGTCATCTTCTGGCAAAACAGGATACTGCCTTCGCAGATATTCCACATTCCAGCTTAAGGCGTTTGCAAACAGAACTGCAGACTCATCATCTAAATTGTGTCCAGTAGCCAGCACCGCGTATCCCTTCTCTTTCGCGTATTTGTTCATGTAGTACCTCTTCACGCTACCGCACAGAGAACACGTGGGCCTGCTATCGTAAGCCTTTAAATCAGGAATACTTGCTATCTCCTTAGAAAGGTCTAAGGTGTGTAATGTAAGTTGGTACTTATCCGCAAAATTCTTAGCTTTTTGCAAAGACTTTTGAGAGTAATCACCTATACCCAGGTTTATGTAAAAACCGTCTGCTTGGTAGCCAAGTTTGATGAGTGTATGCCACAAAGAAAGGCTATCTTTACCCCCAGACACCGCAACAAGTATTTTCTCTTCCTTTGTGAACATGTTAAACTCTTTTATGGTTCTCTCTACCCTGTTTTCAAACCACTCCAAATAGTGCTCACTGCAGAGGGAAAGCCTGTGGCTGTACAGGTAAATTTGTGCCTTCTTACCACACCTGACACACTTTCTCAAAGGGTACCTCCGGATATGGCATTTACGACTCTTATGTGATCACCAGGGTTTATGGTTTCTTCTTCACTTACCACCTGATCGTTTTTGACAACAAAGGCGTAATCTTTTGAGAGGTTCAGGGCTTTGAGAATGTCTTTTGCCTTCACTTTTTCTCCTTCAAGGTGTAAAGTCCTCTCTTGCCCTCTGTAGATGACCTTTATCTCCATAATTATATAAATTGTTTCAGAAATCTAAGGTCGTTCTCGTAGAAGAGCTTTATGTTGTCTATGCCAAAGTAGAGCATAGAAAGCCTTTCCACACCCATTCCAAAGGCAAAACCTTGGTAAAGCTCCGTATCTACACCGCAGTTTTCTAAAACATTAGGATGGACCATACCACAACCCATCACCTCTAACCATCCAGAACCCTTGCATACCCTACATCCTAAACCTTCACATATTACACAACCTATGTCAACTTCTGCAGAAGGCTCTGTAAAAGGGAAGTAAGAGGCTCTGAACCTTACGGGCATACTTTTCTCAAAGAAAGTCCTTAAGAAAGCTTCTATGGTATACTTCATGTGTTTAAAGTTTACATATTCGTCTACTACAAGACCTTCTACTTGATGAAACATAGGAGAATGAGTAGGATCATCATCTCTTCTGTAAACTTTGCCCGGTGCTATAACCTGTATGGGTGGTTTTTGGGAAAGCATAACCCTTATCTGTGCTGGGGAAGTGTGAGTTCTCAGGAGATACCCTTCCGTGTTTAGATAAAAAGTGTCCTGCATGTCCCTTGCTGGATGTTCCTTGGGTATGTTTAGAAGGTCAAAGTTGTAGATTTCAAGTTCCATCTCTGGACCTTCAAATACGGAAAAACCCATACTGACAAATATGTCTCTTATCCTCATAAGCGTCTGTGTGATGGGATGCAAAGCCCCTACCAGACCTTCTAAGGGTACGGACATATCTACCCATTGAGCGCTTAGCCTTTTTTCTATCTCAAGGTTCTTAAGGTATTCTTCCTTTTCTTTTACGACTTTCTCCACAAACTCCTTAAGAGCGTTCAGTTGCGAACCGTAGTCTTTTCTCTTCTCTTGGGGTAGATCCTTTATGCCTTTGAGTGCAAGGCTGATAGTTCCCTCTTTTCCAAGATACTTTGCCTTTACTTGGGAGAGTTTTTGCAAACTGTCCGCCTTTTTTACCTCTTCCTCTACCTGTCTCTTGAGTTCAGAAGGGTCTATCATCAGGTGCTCGTTAAAGCTGATCTAGCTTTGTTTACTATGTGCGCAAATCCCTCTGGATCTTTTACTGCCATATCAGCAAGAACTTTCCTGTTTAGCTCTACACCTGCCTTCTTTAGACCTGCCATAAACTTGCTATAGGACATACCGTGGAGCCTAACTGCTGCGTTTATCCTCGCTATCCATAGCCTTCTGAACTCTCTCTTTCTTTGTCTTCTATCCCTGTATTGATACTGCAAAGCCCTAAATACATACTCTTTTGCCCTTCTGTAGACATTCTTCCTCTGTCCTCTAAAACCCTTTGCGAGCTTCAGTATCTTCTTTTTAAACTTTCTTGAAGACGGACCTTTTACTCTCATTTTTACCTCCTAAACCTAAGAGAAAAAATTATATAACACTTCTATACATGGGGTGAGAAGTTATCTCCAAAGAAGTAAAGCCTTGAAAATCAAGGCGCGGCATTTACAGTCTCAATAGGTGTCCGTTTTCCTTTAGCCACTGGTGATGTTTTTCATAATTGGGCATCAACACTTTGACCTTTGTCCAAAAGCTCTTGCTGTGGTTTTTCTCTTCTAAGTGGACGAGCTCATGGACTACCACATAGTCTATAACCGAAAGAGGTGCCATGATGAGCCTCCAAGAGAAGTTAAGGTTATTGCCCGAGCAGGAGCCCCATCTCCTTTGTGCATCTGTTATTCTTATCCTTCCATACTTCAAGCCTGCCTTTTTTGCGTAAAACTCTACCCTTTGGGAGATTTTCTCTAAAGCGGCCTCTTTATACCAAGCTATAAAGACCTCTCTGGCATAGGGTAGGAACTTTTTGGAAAGAAAAAAGCCGTTTTCAAACCTTATTGGTTCCTCTTGGTTTTCCACTATGTATAGCTTGTAGAACCTGCCAAGATACAAAAAGCTTTCACCATTAACAAACTCTTTTTTGCCCGCCTTTGGATCCCGAGAGAGAACCTCTTTTATTTTGCTTTCTATCCACCTTTTGTGCTTTAGGACCACCTCCATAATCTTCTCGTCGCTAACCTTCAAAGGTGCCTTAACTATCAGCCTGCCATCCTCTGTGATCTGCAGAGCTATGGTCTTTCTATCTGTCCTTATAATCTTGTAAATCTCAGGTTGCATTTGTTTTTCTCCCAAATATATGGTAGGCAAGCTCCATTATTCTTTGGGCTATTTCGCCTCTCTTTTCCTTCAAAAGTTTCCTTTGTGCTCCTTTGGACAACAAAACGTTGTTCATTATATAACTTCTAACCCGCTTTATCCTGTTGTAATTTTCCCAAAAATCCTCCATCGTAATCTCTCTCTCAAGTATGCTAAGCACATCTCTTGTTAAGTCCAAAAGAAGACCTATGTCCTCCTCCGTTAGGTTCTCAATGGGCTCTTTGCCAAAAAGGGACATCTTAAGCACTCCAAAAAATGGCATTTCCTTTTTCGGGTCTAAGCCAAAGGTGTTTTCTGCCTCCCTTCCTTTCTTCATATCTTCTCTTAGTTTTTCAAGCTCTCTGACTATCTCTTCCCAATTCTCTCGGTATTCTTCCAAAACTCTTTTTAACCTGTCGGAAAATCTTTCATAAAACTCTGGGTCTTCCTCGTAGTGTTTTTCAATGTGTTCCAAAATGGCATATTCCAACTCCTGTGCCTTTGCCTTTAGAGGCTTTTCCTTTAGCTTTTCTAAAAAGGCATCATCAAAAAGGGGAGTGGGAGGAACCTTGGGGTCTATGCCCTGCGATAGTAGATGCTCCTCTACGATCTCCCTTATCTTTTTGCTGGCATCCTTTAGGCTCAGCTTGTCGTCCCTGTATCGGTTTCTTGCAGATTCCTTTATGTAGCCAAGAATTTTTAGGTCAGAAACATACCTCAAAGCCCTTGGGTCTGGCAGAACCGTATCCAGAGCCCTGCTGAACTTTCTAAATAGAGTTATAAACTCATCCTTTGTCTTTTCATCCACCAAAAGGTCAACGCATTCATCTATGTCTTGCCTCCAATTGGGAATCCCATGTTTTTTAAAAAACTCCTCTATTGCACGGTGCGAAGCTTTTAGGTCGTCAAGGCTTTTGCTTTTGTTTTTTACCACTTGGGTGATCTCCTGTATATCTTCGTTGGCGTATATAGCAAGGGCTTCCTCTAAGTGTTTTAGAACTCCTACATAATCCACCACAAAGCCACAGGTTTTGTTTTTGTTATAAACTCTGTTGACCCTTGCAATTGCCTGCAAAAGGTTGTGGTCTTTTAGGATGTTATCAAGATACATCACCTGCTCAATGGGTGCATCAAAGCCGATTATCAGCATGTTATTAACCACAAGGATACCCACATCACCGGTTAGCCCATCTTGGGTGACTGTTCCAAAGGGTAGTTTAAAGCTTGCTATGTTCTTTTTGTGTTCATTTTCGTCGGTATATTCCTTTTTGTAAATATTTGGGTCGTCGTTGGGAGATGCGGAGATCACCACCGCAACCTTTAGCCTTTTTAGGGTCTCAAGGTCTAAGTTTGTTCCTTTTTCCTCAAGCTCTTTTATTTTCTCCTTTAGGGCTAACTCAAGGGCATGTTTATACCTAATCGCCGCAAGGCGGGAGACCGCCACCACCTGTGCTTTAAGCCCGTTTGGGAAAACATGGGTTATGTAATGCTCTATCATATCCTTAGCCTTGTCCCTTATTACCTGCTCCGCCTCAAGGTATGCCCTCCACGTGTATTTACCGAGAATAAGCCTTCTTTCATCTTCAGAAATCTCCTTAAACACATCCTCAAACTTTCTATTGGCAGACTCTTCGTCGGAAATTTCCGCACCGTGCACCCTTCCCTCGTACACTATCTCAACGGTTACGCCATCCTCTACCGCCTGCCTTATGCTGTATTTGTCTATGTAATCTCCAAAGGTCTTTTCTGTCTTTTCTATGGGCGTGCCCGTAAAGGCAATCTTTACTGCGTTGGGTAGGGCACGTCTCAGGTTGGCACCCAAAAGCTTATATTGGCTCCGATGGGCTTCGTCAATCATAACCAAGATATTGGGAGATTCGTTAAGCACAGGAAACGGGACTTTTAGCTCCCTCTCTTGGAATTTATGCACCAAGCCCATAACAAGGTCTGGGGTGTTTGTTCTTAAAAGCTCCTTTAAATGTTCCACGCTTTTTGCAACATGGACAGTAAAGCCCACACCCTTTGAAACGCCCTCAAGTTGCCTCTCTAAATCCTTTCTGTCGGTAATAAAAACAACCTTGTATTTCCTCAGTTCCTCGTCGTGGAACATAGCCCTAACCACATACATCATAGTCAAAGACTTTCCGGAACCTTGCGTATGCCAAACTATTCCGCCTTTTTCTTCTGGAGTTTTTCCAGTCTTTATACGCTCTATGATCTTTTTTACCGCCCTGTATTGCTGGTATCGGGGAACTACCTTAATGTTATCTTTAAAGATGGTAAAGGTATGAAGCAATTCAATAAGGGTATTCTTGTTTAGCATACCTTGGACCAAAATCTGCTGGCTTGTAATGGTGGTTGCGGTTGGGTCTATGTCCGAAAGGGAATAGGGGTATGGGTCCTTCCACTCTACAAAGTGCTCATAATCGCTTGTAATGGTGCCATACTTGGCGGTATATCTTGCGGCTGCGACGCTAAAAAGGTTATACCAAAAAAGCTTTTCGTTTCCTTCCTTTTCTCCTCTTCTGTTTGAGTATCTAAAAACCTGTTCTATGGCTTCTCCAATAGGGTCTGCCCTGGATGGAGATTTACACTCAACCACCACAAGGGGCAAACCATTTACAAACAGGACAATATCTGGGACTATGTGCTTTTCTGTTCCGGGAATATTCACCTTAAACTGGGAGATGGCTATAAAAGAATTGTTCTCTGGGTTTTTAAAGTCTATGATATAAACCGACGGGCTTCTTTCTCCTGTTTTTCTGTTTTCGGATACTGGTATGTTCTCGAGAAGTAGCTCGTGAATTTCCCTGTTGGCTTCAAAAAGTGAATTAGCCTGCGGCTCTTTTAGCCTCCTAACCACATAATCTATTTGGTCCTCCTCTATCCATGGGTTTATCCTTTTGATGGACTGCCTTAAAACATCCTCAAGGATCACCTCCCGGAAGGTGGTCCTAAACTTTTTGGTAGCACCATAAATTGGCTCAAGGTCTTTATTAAAGCCTATTATTTCCTTTGTATCCTCTGGGTCTTCTTTGTTTTGCCTGTATATTTCCCACCCAAGCCTTTTAAGCTGTGCAAGAAAGGAATTTTCTACTTCATGCTCTTCATCAAGCCGTCTCATGATTTTCTCCCTCCAATAATTTATTAACCCTGACTTTACCCGTAAGCAAGTCCTCCATTAGTCCCTTTTTTAACCTTTCAAGCTTTTGTTTGTATTTTTCTTCTTTTTCTATGGCTTGGTCTATTTGTGAGAGAATTTCCGCAATGCGTTTTTGCTCGGAGAGAGGGGGGAGGGGTATAAGGAAATTGTTTAATTCGTTATGTCCTATCGCTTCAAATGTGCTTCCTTGAGATATTTTAACTAACCTATCACTAAATAAGTGAAGGACAAACCAAATAAAAAAGTTATTTGCCTTACTATTATTGACTTTTATTGCCGCTAACCCTCTGCCTATACAGTATACATTGTCAGCTATATTTAAATCTCCGACGGGGGCTCTTATGCTAATAAGAATGCTATTTTTTGGTGCTAATTTTAGAGGTTTTACTATCCAATTTTTAGGTAATGGATATTTAGCTCCAAATTCTGCACTGCCTTGTAAAAAAGGTATTCCATTTCCTTCTTGATTTACTAAAGCTGATGCTGGAGATTGTCCCATAATTATCTCTCCCACCTCTCCCAATCTCACCACTTCCCACTCTTCTGGTATCCTGCCAAGCGGAGAGTCTTTAAATTTGTGCGTTTTTTCGCTTCGGATGTTGCCCTTTTCGTCTATGCCCTTTGTGAGTAAATCCTGCATCAAGCCCTGTTTTATGCGTTTGTATTTTTCTATGATCTTCTCGGTTTTTTCTATGGCGTTATCAACAGTCTCAAGGATTTGGGCAATTTTGCGTTGCTCGGGGAGTGGGGGGAGGGGGAGAAGAATATTTTTAAAATCATCTTTTTGAAGATGCTTTAATCCACTTCCTGAAAAGAAGTTATAATCTATCTTCTCTATATCTTCAATCAATGTATAAAAAAGGTATTTTGTGCTTAATCCTTTTGCTTTTATTGAATAAGTATCCGTTGAATAACTTGCTTTACCATGATAATAATTTACTTTTGCCTTTCCGCCAGTTGCTATAAATAAATTTTCTCCATCCACTAAATAACAGCTATGCCTTAAAATATTATCACCACTTGTAAAGAAAGGGAATTCCCCAAAATTATCAGCATCTTCAACTTTAAAGGGAGATTTGGGGTTTTCAATTACAACCTCTCCCAATCTTACCCACTTCCACCCTTCTGGCAATCCCTGTGGTTCTTTTGGCCTCCTATCATCTGCCATAGCCAAAGTCTCCCACATTGTTGTAGTATCCAAGTCCTGCCAAAAACTCCTCCAACTTTCTCACCTCTTGGTCTCTTTCTTCCTTTAGCTCCTCCAAAGAAGTTTTGTATTTGTCCCAAAGGTTCTCAAAGATCTTTATAAGTGCCTTCTTTTCATTGTTTAGCTCCTTTTCAAGGTAAGACTCTATAACCCGGTAAAACCTGCCTATGATTAGCTCCTTTGCTTCATCTTCTGTTAGTTGTTGCCTTTTTGCTTCCAAGCTATTTTTAATCTGTTCCTCTTTTTCCTTTAGGGTCCTTTTGATGGCTTTTATCTCTTTTTCTTTTTCTTCAATTCTTGAAATTAGCCCTTTTATCTCTTGGGTGGTTTGGGGGTATTTTAGGTCCTTTAGCATTTCCTTTAAATAGCTCTTTACATTCTTGAGGGTCTTTTCTCCCTGCTCTTCTTCGTCCCAATCTTCCACCTCTTCTAAAATCTCGTTCAGTTCTCCCTCAAGCTCGCTCAATTTTTGGTTTAGCTCCTCTATCTCTTGGATTTCTTCTTTAAAGAACCTTTCTTTTAGGTCTTCTTCATCTACCAGATTTCTGTCCCAACCGCTGGAGACTACGCTTTTAAATTCATACCTTAAATCTTCCCACCAATTGGCAAAGATGCCCGCAATCTGGAACTCGTCCAAAACTCCAAGAGGTCCAAGCCTTCGTTTTAGCTCCGCCAAGGCTGTGCCTTTGAATTCCCACAGAACTTTGTTGGTTTTGTGGGGGAAGTTTTCAATTTGGGGTTTTACTTGGTGCCACCATGTTTTTAGCTCCTCTTTGTGTCTTGAAATGACCTTTTCCACCTCTTGGTCTTGCTCTATTATCTGCCTTATTTGGCTTTTTTCCTTTAGGTCTTGGATGAACTCCATGTAATGCTCGTCCTTTGCCCTTAAAAGCTTGTCTGGGGAAAAGTTAAACTTTTGCATTTGCCCTTTGTATATTTCTAATTCCCTCTTTGGCACACCTCCCAAAAGGTGGGCATGGACATTCTCCGGCTCTGGGTCTGGTGAATTATCCACATACCTTCTTATGTTCAGGTTGTAGTCGTTCTCTCTTATCTCTTCAAGGGAAACAAGCCGTGAATATTTGGGGATCTCTCTCCTTTCGTGAAAAACTGTGGCGATCTTTTCTATGTCTTGGGGTCGCAAGTAGTTTTGGTTTCTTCCTTCTCCGTATTCCCTGTCTGCGTTTATAAAGAGTATCTTGTTTTTTAACTCTGGGGGTTTCTTTTTGTTTATGACTATTATGCAAGCGGGTATGCCTACATTGTAAAAGAGTTTGGCGGGCAAGCCAATTATGGCTGTGATTAGGTCTTCCTCTACGATCTGCTTTCTTATTTCCTTTTCTACACCTCCACGGAAGAGAACACCATGGGGCATAACTGTTGCTAAGGTGCCATCTTCCTTTAAGCTTGCGATCATATGCTGTAAAAACATCAGGTCTGCCTTCTTACCAGTTTCTGGGGTCCAGCCATACTTAAATCGTTCTTGAAATTTCATGTTAGCCCGGCTGTAATTTTGGGAAAAGGGTGGGTTGGCAAGGACTATATCAAACTGCTTTATATAGCCGTTTTCCACAAACATTGGGTTGGTTAGTGTGTCTTCGTTTTCTATGTTGGCGTCGGGTATATCATGAAGGATCATGTTCATCTTGCAAATAGACCAAGTGAGACCGTTAAGCTCCTGCCCATAAAGGGATAATTTGGTGGGGTCTTGTCCTTGCTCTTCCACATACTGCCGGGCGGAAATGAGAAAACCACCAGAACCCACCGTTGGGTCGTATATGCTCATGCCTTCCTGTGGTCTAACAAGCATAACCATAAGCTTTTTAACTCCCGGAGGCGTGTAAAACTCTCCTCCCTTTTTGCCCGCAGAGTCTGCAAACTCTTTAAGCAAATACTCATAGGCTGCACCCAAAAGGTCTGGAAACTCAAAATCTTCGTTGGTAAGCCTATACCTGTTAAAGTGATGGATCAAGTCTATAAGCTGTTGGTCCTTTAGCCGTGTTTTTCCTTTTTGGGCGTTAAAGTCTATGTGTTTTAAAACTCCCTCAAGCTCTGGGTTTGCCTCCTCTATGGCGGATAGGGCTTTGTTTAGCTGGCTTCCCACATCCTCCTTTAGGTTCAAAAGGTATTCCCATCGTGCTATTTTCGGAACAAAAAAGGTGTCTTCATATAATTGTGGATCCTCAAGAAGTTCCTCTATTTCCTCATCCGAGTAACCGTAGCTTTTATATTTCTTTCTTAGCTCCTCCCTTTTTACCTCAAAAACATCGGAGAGCCTCTTCAAAAAGAGCATACCAAAGATATACTCCTTATACTCGTTGGCGTCCATCTTTCCTCTCAGTATGTCCGCTGCTTTGAAAAGATGTGTTTCAAGCTGTTTTAGGGTTAATTTCATTTAAGCCTCCACCGAAATATAATATTAACTTTGAGCGTCTTTTACAAGAGAAGCTTACGGAACTTGTAAATTTTTAAGGTCAGCTTTTGGCAGCCATAGACTGGGTTGGTTAATGATTAGCAAAAGGTTCCCTTCTCCTAAAAATCATGGACACTTAGTTAACCGACTAAAGAGGGTTAACTAAGTCAGACACAAAAAAGAAAGACTTAGTTAACCTGCCGTCTAAACGAAAGTAATTCATTTTTGAACTCAGTTCAGCACTTTTCGTTTTCCCATAGACGGTAAATGCCCACAGGAACCTGTTGAGGTTATCTCCGTCCGCCATCTTTCCCTTCACCCGCCCTATCCAGTTTGTCTTATCCTACAAGTCAAAATATAGGGTAAGACAGAGGAAGGGCTTATATTTAAAACTCATGGAACTAAAAGCCCAAAGTCTGAAGGAACTTTATGAAAAAGACTTTTACCTGTGGGTGCAGGAAAATCTGAAGCTTCTCAAAAACAGAGAGTATGAGCTTGTGGACTGGGAGAACCTTGTAGAGGAGATAGAGGATATGGGGAAAAGTCTGTTTAGAAGTGTTAGAAGCCATATGTCCACCATAATGGAACATCTTTACAAGTGGGAGAATTTCAGATATGTGCCTGAAATGGGCTACGATTGGATAGAAACAATTACAAATGCAAGGAGAGAACTGGAGTATATTTTTGAAGATAACCCTTCCTTGAGGGTAAAAGCCCAAGATAGTGAAACTTTGCGTTGGGCGTGGAAAGCGGCAGTTCGGGCATTAGTGGATTGGTTTGAGAACCCTAAAAACAAAACTCTGGTTCTAACTTACTTCAAAGGCAAGCTTCCCACAGAAAAGGATTTCCCTCAGGAATGCCCTTATACTTTTGAGCAGGTTATGCAATACAAGCCGTGGATGAGGCTGTTCTAAAAATCCCTTATTGGGACCGTCCCCCAGCGGATAAAGGGAACTTACTCTTTCCTCACCCTATCCCACACCCCTTCCACCAACACGGGCTTCAGAGGAGAAAGGTCCCTTGGCAAGACCCTTCCAAGGATAGGGAAGAGGAGGGCTACCTTCAGAACTTGCCAAGCACTTTGAAGGGTAGTTTCC
>Ga0081473_127209_pt1 | contig 38778 bp, 41 predicted proteins | sample CisSprmetagenome_FD_70977 | JGI IMG/M metagenome (GOLD analysis project Ga0081473, IMG submission 70977) | Hypoxic/sulfidic aquatic microbial communities from Cistern Spring, Yellowstone National Park, USA v2 (version 2) | ecosystem: Environmental > Aquatic > Thermal springs > Hot (42-90C) >...
ACTCTTGGTGGTCTTTGTTGTTTTGTGAAAGTCCTAAAAGGTGATGTAGGCTGATGGTTTGATAGCCTAATAGTTCTCCAGTTTTTGACACTTCCACTATGGCTAAGTGTATGGGTGATGCGTTTGTGTCTATGGCTATTACTCCGTTTTCTTTGGTGTATTTCACTTCAGGTGTTGGAAGTTCAAAAGATACACTTCCATAAACTTTTCCATTTCTTAGTTTTAACTCCACTGTGTAAGGAAAGTAGCTTTGGGTTTGCCAACTTTCTAAAAGCATAGCCATAAAGGTTATCCACTTGTCTTTGCTGTTGCTGGGTTCCCTTAACACTTTGGCGTAAATAAACTCTCTGTTTCCTGTAGTAATTCTTAGATGTAGTTTTCCATTCAGTTCCATAAACCTGAGTAGTAGATTGCCCTGTGCGGTTTTATGTTTTGAACCTATGCTAATCAATGTTCCCTGTCTTAATTCTCTCCATTGTTTTTTAAGTTTTTCTCTTGCTTTCCCTGTAAGGTGGTTTTTGCAGAGTTTCTCAAAAAGCCTTTTGCCTCCAAATACCACTGGTTTATCGTTAGGATATTGCTTAGCTTTGTATATGGCTGAGTCAATGTATTTGGTAGGTAGGTCAGGAAATAGCTGTCTTAGTCTATGGTATATTTGGGCGTGAGGATTTTTTGTTTTTTCTTTTTCCAACTCTTTTAGCATATTGTATGCCACACGGATGGCGAAGGATTGCTTACGCATTAGCTTTATGAGTTTTTCTTTGTCTTCCTTTTTCAGTTCAAGCTTGAACTGAAGGCTAACAAACATCAGGGTTAGATTTTAGCTTTAAAACTCTTGTGTGTCAATGGGGTTGTATTTTTAGAACAGCCTCCTTTTACCCCTTGACTACCTCAAAGATTTTTGGTATAATAAAAATATCAATTGTGCCCCCGTCGTCTAGCCAGGTCCAGGACACCGCCCTTTCAAGGCGGAGAACGCGGGTTCAAATCCCGCCGGGGGTGCTTAAAAAACACCATGGGTAAAGAAAAGCTCCTCTCCGAAGAATACAAAGCAGAAGATATAAAAGCAGTAACCGGTTTAGAGCACGTCAGAATAAGACCCTCTATGTACATAGGGGATGTGGGAGAGAGGGGTTTGCACCACCTCATTTGGGAGATCCTGGACAACGCAGTAGATGAGCATATGGCTGGCTATGCGGACAGGATCTCCATCATTATCCACGAGGACAACTCCGTAACCGTAGAGGACAACGGAAGGGGCATACCGGTAGATATCCATCCTGAGATGGGTATTCCTGCGGTGCAGATGGTCTTTACCATACTGGGTGCGGGTGGGAAATTTGACAAGAAGGCATACAAATACTCTGGGGGACTTCACGGAGTGGGCGCATCTGTGGTCAATGCCCTCTCTGAGTGGCTGGTGGTGGAGGTTTACAGAGACGGAAAGATCTACAAGCAAGAGTATATAAGGGGTGTGCCAGTCACTGAAGTGCAGGTGGTTGGTTCCACCACGAAGAGGGGCACCAAGATAACCTTTAAGCCAGATCCAGAAATTTTTGAGACCACCAAAATCAAATTTGATATAGTAGAAAAACGAGTAAGGGAGCTCGCTTATTTAAACCCAGAGTGTAAGTTCTTTTTAAAGGACGAAAGGTCTGGCAGGGAGGTCTTCTACCACTTCACTAAGGGCATAGAGGAGCTGGTTTCCTACTTAGTGCAGGGCAAAGAACGCCTCTTTGAAAAGGTTATAAGAATAAAGGGAGAGCAAGAAGGGGTTTTGGTGGATATAGCCTTTACTTACACAAGGGATTACAAAGAGATCACAGAGAGCTTTGTGAACAACATAAAGACTGTGGATGGGGGCACTCACGTAACGGGTTTTAGGTCTGGGCTTACTAAGGCAGTTATGAGGGCTCTGCCCAGCCTAAAAATTCAAAAGGAGTTAAAAGAAACCATTACGGGGGATGACCTGAGGGAAGGTTTGGTGGCGGTCATCTCTTGCAAGGTGCCAGAACCTCAGTTTGAGGGACAAACTAAAACAAAACTGGGAAATCAAAACGTAAAGAACATAACGGAATCCATAGTTTATGAACAGCTTTCTGATTTCTTTGAAGACAACAGGGATATCCTCCGGCTAATAGTGGAAAAGGCTATTGAAGCGGCGCTGGCGAGGGAGGCGGCAAAGAAGGCAAAGGAACTGGTCAGGAGAAAATCTCCCCTGGAGGATACCACACTACCCGGTAAGCTGGCGGACTGCTCTGAAAAGGATCCGAAAAAATGCGAGCTCTTTATAGTAGAGGGAGAATCTGCGGGAGGTTCTGCAAAACAGGGAAGGGACAGGAGGTTTCAGGCGATCCTTCCTTTAAGGGGTAAAATCCTCAACGTGGAAAAGGCAAGGCTTGATAAGATTCTCTCCAACGAGGAGATAAAGGCAATAGTCAGCTCCCTGGGTACAGGCATAGGGGAAGATATGGACCTTTCCAAACTCAGGTATCACAAGATAATACTCATGACGGACGCAGACGTGGACGGTTCTCACATTAGAACCCTGCTTTTGACGTTCTTTTACAGATATTTGCCAAAAATAATAGAAGCGGGTCATCTTTACATAGCCCAGCCTCCCCTCTACAGGGTAAAAAAGGGGAAAATGACCGCCTATCTTAAGGATGACAGAGAGTTGGAAAACTTTTTGATGGAACATATAAAGAAGGATGTCCTTCTGAGGGATGCGGAAGGAAAGGAGTATAGGGGAGAAAAGCTCTTGGAGCTTTTGAAAACCCTGAAGGAAACGGAGGAGGGGTACAGACTCTTAGTAAAGAAAAAGGGAGAGGAGATTCTGGAAGGCTTGCTAAAGGTTAAACTCAGGGAAGAAGACCTTAGGGATCCAAGCCTGCTGGAGAAAAAGGTGCAGATGTTGAAAGAACACCTCAAAAATTATGAAGTATCCACAAGGTTTAACGAGGTTGAATCTGCCTATGAACTGGTGTTCGTTGATAAGGCCATGGGTAGAAAAGTCATAGTGGATGCGGACCTACTCTCTTCTCTTACATACAAACATCTGTTGGAAGGTATACCAATAAAGGCACCCGTGGAGGTGACCTTTGATAAGAGGAGCAAAATCATAGACAACCTTCACTCTCTCTTTGATGGAGTTATGGAGCTTGTAAAGGGTAGCTTTGAAATTCAAAGATACAAGGGTCTAGGTGAGATGAACCCAGAACAGCTTTGGGAGACCACCATGAACCCTGCCACCCGGAGGCTTTTGAAGGTCTCTATAGAGGATGCGATAGAGGCGGATAGGATCTTTAACATACTCATGGGAGAGGAGGTGGAGCCAAGGAGGGAGTTCATAATTGCCTACGCGAGGGAGGTCAAAAACTTAGATGTTTAACAGAATATTAGTGGGATTGGATGGCTCTCCCACCAGTTGGAGTGCGGTCCACTACGCCTTTGAGTTTGGGAAAAGGTTGGATGTGCCGGTGGTAGGCATTCATGTAATAGATGAAAGGATCTTGGAGGAGGGCTTTTTGGAAGATATAGCGGGGGTTTTGGGCTTTAACTATTATGCGGGTATATCGGAAAAGCTCAAAAGGTTCTTTGAAGAGCAGGCAAGCGTTCTTTTGGACGAGTTTTTAGCCCTGGGTAGGAGCAAAGGTGTAAAGGTTTCCTCCTATCAAAGCACTGGCAAGCCCTACCATGTGATCTTAGCCCAGGCGGACCCAGAGGACCTTATCATGCTGGGGAAAAAATCTCACAAGCCGGTGTCTGGTTTTCTTTTAGGTTCAACCACCGAAATCGTAGCCCGAAGGTCTCCGTGTCCCGTCTTTGTGGCGGTGGAACAGAAAAAAGACATAAAGAAAATCTGTGTGGCATACGATGGCAGTGAGCCTTCCAAAAGGGCACTTCAAATGGGCAAGCTATTAGGAAAGCTCTTTGATGGAGAAGTGTATGCGGTCCATGTGGGAGAAGATGATCTCTCCGCAGAGGTGGGAGAGGGTGTGCGTTATGTTGGGCTCTCTGGTATTCCGGAGGAAAAACTGGTAGAATATTCTAAGGATATGGACCTGATGCTATTAGGAGCCTTCTCCAAGGGGAGGATAAAAGAGCTCTTCTTGGGAAGTGTAACAACCTTTGTTATGCACCATACTAACATACCTCTACTTTTGGTGAAGTGAGATGGGAAAGCTTTACGTGGTAGGAACACCTATAGGAAACCTCAAGGATATAACCTTTAGGGCTATAGAGGTCCTTCAATCTGTCAATTTTATAGCTTGCGAGGACACTCGCAGAACCTCTATTCTTCTCAATCACTACAAGATAGAGGGTAAAAAGCTCCTCTCTTATTATGAGCCAAAGGAAAGCGTACAGGTGCCAAAGATCATCAAGCTCCTTGAGAAGGAAGATGTTGCCTTGGTGACGGATGCTGGAATGCCTTCTATCTCGGACCCAGGATACAAGCTCATAAGGGCGTGCATTGAAAAGGGTATACCGGTGGAAGTGATCCCGGGTCCCAGCGCGGTTATAACCGCCTTAGTGGGCTCCGGATTACCCACAGACCGCTTTACCTTTGTAGGCTTTTTGCCAAAGAAGGGCTTGAATAACTTCTTGGAGGAACTAAAAGCTTACAAAGACAGCACTATAATAGCCTTTGAATCTCCCAACAGGGTGCTAAAGTCCTTGGAAGCCATAAAGGAAGTGTACGGAGATAACACCACCGTATGCATAGCGAGGGAGCTAACCAAATTGCACGAGGAGTACATAAGGGGTAGGGTGGTAGAAGTTTTGGAGGAGCTGAATAAAAGAGGAGAGATAAAGGGAGAGATCGTTATTCTGTGGCGTATGGTTGAAGATTGAGCAGTTCAAAGATTTTTTTGTTCTTTATTGAATGTCTTCTTTCCCAAACTTTGTTTTGCACCTCCCACAGGTCTATCATCAGCTCAAACCTTCCCACCTTAGTGTTGTAGTCTTTTATCAACTCCACAATCTCTAAAAGTTCCTCTTCCTTTCCCTCTTCCAGCTTTATAAGGCAGAGCTCTGCAAAGTGTTTAGACAAGCGGTGTGCTTTTAGGTCCATGCCAAGCTGTTGTGCCCTGTTAAAAAGTTCCTTAATAGCCTTTACATCTTTGTCCTTTGCCAAGAGTTCTTTTAACTTTAACCTCAGGAGGAGCTCCGTGTGGTCTTTCACATCCTCCAAAAACCCAAAGTTTCTGGATTTGGAATAGGAAGCTACTTCCTCCAAGAGGTGCATGTAATCGGATAAAAAGCTAAGGTAGCCTTCTTCAAAGGATTCCATCCAGCTTTTCAGTATTCTTCCCAAGAACCTATCCGGCACCTCCTCAAGGTTCAACTCCTCCCATTCAATTTCAAAGGAGAAGGCTTCCTCCGTCTCTGGATCTTTTAGCTTCACATAAAAGCCCTCTTCTTTTTCTTGAACTTCGTATTCCCACCGCCCAAGGGTTTTTTCCTCCGAAAGATGTAAAAACACAGCGGTTTTAGCTATAGTTTTGGGATCACAAACCTGAGGTTTGACCAGTTTTTCCCAAACGCCAAGCCCATTCCCGTAAGCTAAAACATTGCTTGGTGCCTGCTGTAGGTATTCCATTAGTACCTTTTCACCATTTTCAAGTTCCAACAGGTCTATTGCCCTTTTGGCAAACAGGAGATTTTTAACCGTTTCTATGCCGGATATGTCAGCAAAAAACCAACCGTCAGAGGAAAAGGCAAAGTGCATGTATTTGATGGCAGAAAGGGATTTGAAAACTTCAACGATCTCCTTTGCGGACAGACGCCTTTTGGCATATTTTTTTAGAAAGTCCTCCTTTGCGGACTGCGAATAGTTCTCCAATATAACATCTACATAATCCAAGAGGGCAAGCTCTGGTTCTCTTAGGTATTTCTCAAGGGTTGAATAGGCCTTTTCTTTTACCATCCTCCGCAGGTTCTCTAAGCCTTCCCTGAGGGGTGTCCTCCACTTTTGATGCCAGCCCGGAAGCCCTCCCGCCGAACAGCCACAGTTAGACCTCCACCTTTCAATGCCATGCGCACAACTCCAAGAGGTATAGGGTACAAGTTCTCCCCTTTGGTTTGGCTTTTGGGCTCTGTAGTAATCCTCCAAGGTGGTAAAGTCGTCGGGATATTTTTTGAAAAGGTAGGCAAGGGCAAGCTCGCCAAACTTTTTGTGATGTCCAAAGGTCTCTCCGTCAGTGGCAATAACCGCAGGTGGTTCTTTGTTTTTCATAAGTTGATGCAGTTTTTCCGCAGATACCAAAAGCTCTCCAAAGGACACACCATGGGAAAGCTCTCCATCGTAGACAAAAACTGCCAAGTCTTCCACCCAAAGGTATTTGGCGTTGCCCTTGATCTGATGGGGTGCAAGGATGATAAACTCTATACCGTGTTTTTTCAAAAGCCTTAAGGTTTCTTCATCCACCGCCAACTCAGGAAGCCAAAAACCCAAAGGTTTTCTACCAAAGAACCTCTCGTAAGCCCTTATACCCCAAACTATCTGAACCTCTCTGTCCTCCAAAGGGTCCAGTGGAAGGATGGTATGGTTAAAGGTGCTTGCTAGGGCGTGTTCTCTTCCTTCCTTTACCCTTTCCAAAAGCTCGGGATGTTTTTTCTCCAACCAATGGGTTAAGGTCCATCCCATGTTAAAGCTGAGATGCTTGTAGCTGTTGATGATGTCTTTGGTTGTGCCATTCTCTCTGTAGTGGGCATAGGCTACGGGTAAATAGCATTCTCTGTATATTCTCTCGTTCCAGTCTTCAAAGGGATGGGCACCCTCTTCCAAGGGGATCTCTCCCAAGTAGGGATTTTCCCTAAAGGGTTGGTAAAAGTGGCCGTGGATGATTAGATTTTTCATCTTTCTACAAAAATACCCATCCTTTCAAACTTCTTTATGCGTTCATTTACAAGCTCTTGGGAGTTCATAGTCAGCAGAGGTTTAAGGTGTTTTTTTATGCATCGTTTTAAAACCCTTGCGGTCCGGACGGGGTCCCAGTGGGCGGAGCCAAGGGGCTCGGGAACTATGGCGTCTATGACTTTGAGCTCCAGTAGGTCTTTGGCGGTCAGCTTTAGAGCCCTTGATGCATCCTTTACCTTTGACTGGTCTTTCCACAGGATCGCCGCACAGCCCTCGGGGGATATAACCGAGTATATGGAATTTTGAAGCATCAGAACCACGTTTGCCACCCCCAGAGCCAAGGCACCGCCAGACCCACCCTCTCCTATAACCACTGCAATTACTGGCACCTTAAGGTATCCAAAGGTGTATAGACTTTCTGCTATTGCCTCAGACTGCCCCCTCTCCTCAGCCCCTACGCCCGGGTAAGCTCCGGGCGTATCCACAAAGGTTATCACCGGCAGGCAGTAGTGTTCTGCCAGCTTTGCCACCCTTATTGCCTTTCGGTAGCCCTCCGGGTGGGGCATACCAAAGTTTCTCTCCATCTTTTCTTTAGTAGTTCTGCCCTTTTCGTGGCCTATGATGGCAACGGGCAAGTCATCCAAATAACCAAAGCCTGCAACTATAGCCTTATCGTCTCCAAACCTCCTGTCTCCGTGAAGTTCTACAAAGTCCTTAAAGATCAGTCCTATGTAGTCTATGGTGTGGGGTCTTTGGGGGTGCCTTGCCAACTGCACCCTTTCCCAAGGGTCAAGCTTGGAGTATATCTCCTTTGCCTTTTTCCTAAACTCCCTCTGCAATCTTCTAAGTTCCTTTTCCTTTTCCTTCTCTCCCAGCTGATACAGCCTTTTTAACTGACTTATCTTTTGGTGGAGCTCTGCCAGTTCCTTTTCAAAGTCCAAGAACATCAAAAAGATTATAAAACTTCCAGTAGGAGGTCCAAATAGACCGCACCCCCCACCGCCTTGGAACTGAGAAATAGCTCATCGTACCGCCCACCCCCCGCAATGGGATAGCCAACCTCTGGATGAAAGACTTCAAAAACTATGCCCGTGTAATACTCTTGAAGCCTGACCTCCGAAAGGTCATAAAGCACCTTTACACCTGCTTCTCGGAGAAGGCTTCCAAGATGCCTTAACTCTTCACACTGGGAAGAATACTCCTTAAACCTCTCAGAAAACTCCTCAAGGACCTCATCTTCACCGTAAGCCCTTAGAAGGTGGTATAATGGGTCTTCTTCTTTTAATCCGTAGAAGTTCTTCTTCCTTAGCCTTTCTTTGGCATCTTCGTCTTTGCATAGTCCTTTAACTATCTGGGTGTGTCCCAAGATCACCGAAAGCCCCTCCAGACCCATGGCTTTTAAATACTCCACCAGCCTTTTTATTACTTCATACTCCCCTTCTGGGAAGGGCACCCCTATGAGCTCTATGCCCATCTGGAACCTTTCCATCTCCTTTGGAGAAAAGACCGGACCCCAATAGAAGACCCGCAGAGGCAGTTGAACCTCCCGCAGGCTGTTTAAAAATCTCATAAGGCTCACCGTCCAATCGGACCTGAGGGCGAGTATACTACGGTCTGTTTGTGTGCCAATCAAAAAGGGAGAAAGTCCCCAACTTTTTGGCGAATAGACCTCCAAGGTGGGAAGCTGGACAAACTGATAGTCCTCAAAGAGCTCGCATGCCAAGAGAAAGGACCTTTTCAGCTTTTGGGCGTCTTCAAAGTTAAAGAATCTTTCACCCTCTGGAATCTGACGTGCCATCTGCTAAAATTATAAGGAGAATTTTGGGAAAAGGTTTTGCTTAACCATTTCTTAACAGAAAAGGTTTAATATTAAAAATATGGCAGGGGCAAAAGTGGAAAGGCTTATAAAAGAGTTGGAAAATAGGAAAAGTTTTTATGAACGCTGTCTGCGCAAAGGTGAAAGGAAAAGAAAGAGGGAGAGGGACCAATTTTTGACAGAGAAAGACAGAACCATACTGATTGAGTCTTTCGTGCTGGGTGGGATCATAGAAAATCTCATCACCAAAGTCATAAACAGGCTCTTTTAAGTCTTAGCAAAACTATCTAAGGATAACTGGGAAAAGTATGGGAAGAGGATATATATGACAGAGCAAATATTTAGTAGTATTAAACAAAAGCTTAGCTTGAGTTTTATGGTTTTGAGGGGGACTACGTTGGCACTTTACGAGATATTTGCTAAAATTATAAGTAATGCTTAAAGGGCTAACAAAAGAAGAGAAGAGAGTTATCTTTGGCATATCCTTTGCGGTGGCTGTACGGATGTTGGGTCTCTTTTTGCTACTACCCGTTCTTTCGCCCTACCTGAAAACCCTTGAGGGTGCCACTCCCTTTCTTATAGGGCTCGCCATAGGCGTGTATGGCTTTTCTCAAGCCTTTTTGCAGATTCCCTTTGGTTATCTATCGGATAAGCTGGGGAGAAAGCCTGTAATAATCTTTGGGATGGCAACCTACATACTGGGCAGTCTGATGGGTGGAATGGCAAAGAATATTTGGTTTATGGTTTTGGCAAGGTTCATTCAGGGCTTTGGTGCGGTATCCTCCGCCATGACTGCCCTCTCTGCAGACCTAACAAGGGAGGAAGTCCGAACCCGAGCCTTTGCCTTCATAGGTGCGTCCATAAGCTTAGTTTTTACCCTCAGCATTGTGTTTGCCCCCATCATAGCGGGCACCTTGGGAGTGCCCTTTATCTTTTACCTCACAGCCCTCCTTAGCCTTTTGGCTACCCTTTATGTTGCCTTTTTTATACCAGAACCCAAAACCCATCACAGGGAAATAGAGCCCACCCTTAGGAACTTTTCCCTTGTTTTAAAGGATAAAAACCAAGCCTTTTTGAACCTTTCTATAGCCCTACTGCATGCCTTTTTGGTGGTGGTTTTTACGGTGGTGCCCTATCAGTTAGTTTATGAATACCAATTTCCAAAGGTTGAGCATTGGAAGGTTTATCTACCAGCCCTTTTGCTTTCTTTAGCCCTTATGGTGCCCTCCATAGTTTATGCAGAAAGGAAGAAAAAATTCCAAGAGGTATTCTTGCTGGGTGTTCTGCTCATAGCCTTGGGATTTCTGCTTTCTTTTCTTAAAAACTCCTTTTTTACTTTGGTCCTTTTGGTTTTCTTATTTTTGGTGGGCTTTCATCTTTTGGAGCCCATTATTCCCTCTTTACTGACACGGCTTACCCACAGGGATATAAGGGGGCTTTCCCTTGGCTTTTTTAACACCACCCAGTTTGTGGGTGCCTTTTTGGGCGGGCTTTGGGGTGGTTTTGTTCTAAAGCATGGGCTCGTTTACATGACCACCTTGGGCTTTCTCTTTTCTCTCCTTTGGCTTTTTGTAGCCTACCTTTGGTTTAAAAGGTTGTAAAATATTTCTGTGAGGTTTTTCATTCTTGCCTCCCAGTCTAAAAGGAGGGTGGAGATTCTCAGAATGCTCGGCTACCACTTCTTTGTGGTGCCCTCTTTTGCACAGGAACGCAACGAGGGAGAACCGCTGATAGTTGCCAGAAGGAACGCTTACGATAAAGCCCTTAAGGTTTGGAAGGAGTACAAGTTTGCCACCGTCTTGGGGGCAGACACGGTGGTGGTTTTGGGCAAAAAGCTTCTGGGAAAGCCAAGGGACGAAGAGCACGCAAAGGCTATGCTTTTGAACCTTTCTGGCAAGTGGCACAAAGTGATCACCGCGGTAGCCATAATATCCCCCAAGGGAAGGGTGCTTTTCCACGACACCGCTTGGGTTAAATTTAGAAACATTGACGAAGGAGAGGTAGATGAATACATTAAAACAGGGGAACCAATGGATAAAGCGGGAGCCTATGCGGTGCAGGGGTATGGTGCCAAGTTTGTGGAAAAGATCCGAGGAGACTTCTACACGGTCATGGGTCTTCCTGTGGTTAAAACGGACCTTTTCCTTAGGCGTCTTCTTGATTAGCCTGAGCTCCTGTGCGTGGGTTTCGGTTGGGGTAGGTACAGATGGCTCCGATGTAAACATTGGAGTAGGCACCCAAATACAGATTCAACATCGGAGGTAAGAGATGAAGGAGTGCATCTTTTGCAAGATCATAAGCAAAGAAGTTCCCTCAAAGGGTGTTTATGAAGATGAGTTGGTTTATGCCTTTCATGACATTAATCCCGTTGCACCCGTCCACATACTGATAGTTCCCAAAAAGCACATCTTTGGTGTTCAGAGCTTGGAGCCCGAGGACGAGCCCATAGTGGGACATATTTTCTACGTGGCAAGAAGGCTCGGAGAGGAGCTTGGTCTGATAAAAGGTGAAGATCTAAAGGGTGGCTACAGGCTGGTGTTCAATGTGGGTGAGGATGCGGGTCAGAGCGTCTTCCATCTGCACCTGCACCTCATAGGGGGCAGGAAGATGGCTTGGCCGCCGGGCTGATGTCTTCCCAGCTATACCAGTTTTTACTCAAAAAGGGCTTAGAGCCAAGAAAGGCACAGGAAGAGTTTTTCAGCATAGTGCATAAAACCATAGAGGAAGGTTCCATAAGCATAGTCCAGGCTCCCACGGGTACTGGCAAAACCTACGGCTACCTCATACCCATAATAGAAAGGGGCGAAAAAGCCATCATATCCACTGGCACAAAGCTCTTGCAAGAGCAGCTGAGAAGGGACATTGAAACCCTCAGGAGCTATTACTTTTACCTCACGGGGGAAGATGTGGATTATTTGGTGCTCAAGGGCAAATCCAACTATCTTTGTCTGGATCGGCTAAAGGCTATGCCTTCTGAGCAAGTGCCCGCAGAACTTGAGAACCTATTAGACAGCCAATGGGACGGAGATGTGGAGTTTGCACGGGTGGACCCTGAGTTTTGGTCTAAGGTGTGCGTGGATGATGACTACTGCACGCCTCATTACAGAAGCATATGCAAATATAGGGATGAGTGCTACTATTGGGCAAAGCTCAAAAGAAGGGAAAAGAAGGCAAGGATTCTTATCATCAACCATGCCCTTTTGGCTTTAAAAGACTTTGAGGACCCACAGGAACGCCTCTTGGTAATAGACGAAGCCCACGAGTTGGACAAATACATAACCTCCTCCCTAACTGACGGCATATCCACCTACACCTTAAGGGTGGAGATCATGGAAAGGGTCTTGCAATTTTTACCCGAGGCGAGCAATGTGGATGTAGAGGGGTTCTTTGAAAGGAACTTCTCTGGGCTTTTTAAATCAGAACAAGAACAGGTGCCCCTGCAGGACTTGGGACCCTATGTGAAGGACTTTGAGGATAGCATCCTAAAGCCCTTAAACCTTTATCACAAGAGAATAAAGGAAAAGCTAACCTTAGAGGTCCACAACTTTTTAACGTCCTCCATGTGGGTAAGCGAAAGGCTTGCGGAGTATCTGAGGCGTTCAATGCTTTTGAACTGGGAGGAATACTTTCAGCTTAAAGTGGGCTTTGAAGAACCTTCAGAAGAGGAAGAAAAGCTCATAAAAAAGTTGAAGAGCTACGAGCTTTTGGAAAGGCGTCTCCAAAGAGTAAAGGACTTTTACAAGAGTATGAAAGAGCGTCCCGCAGAACTTGGCTTTGCGGTAAGTAGAAAGTGGAGCACTAGGCTAAGGACCTTCAACTACCGATTGGAGAGGTTTCCTGTATTCCCCGCCGGATACTTTGACTTGAATGGTTATAAGGGAGTGGTTATAACCTCCGCCACCGCAGACCCAGAGGACCTCTACTACACTCTGGGCATAGTGGGCAACTACTATGAACTTCCCCACAGCTTTCCCTACGAAAGGGTAGAGTTTATAGTCTATGGGGTAAGCCCAAAGGAGAAAAAGGAGTGGGAAGAGTGCTTAAGGTTTGCCTACAAAAGGCTTAGAACTCTTTATGACAAAGTTTTGGTACTCCTTACCAACAAAGAACAGATCGAACTTTTTAAGGGAGAGGAAGGCTTAGCTGTTCAGGGAGAAGACAGGCTCTCCTTTTTGGTGGAAGCCCTAAGAAGGGGAGATATAAAGGCACTGGTTGGGCTTGATAGTTTGTGGTTTGGAGTGGATGTTAAGGGAAGAAAGGGACTTTTGATGGCAAAACTGCCCTTTGACAGCCCAGAGGACCCTTTGACCTACCACAGGATCAGATATCTGCGAGAGATCGGAGAGGACCCCTTTGAATACCAAAAGAGAAAAGCCCTAATAAAGTTCAAGCAGGGCATAGGAAGGCTTATGCGGAGCAAAGAGGACGGAGGGACCATAGTTCTTTGTGATAGAAGGATCTTTAAGTTCAAAGAGTTCAAACAAGCGGTGGAAGAACTAGGTATGAGAATAAAATACATAAAGCATGCTTAGGTGCGTGGCGGTAATAGGCTCCTCCCAAGCCAACGAAGAGGAATATGAGATAGCCTATCGGGTGGGAAAGCATTTGGCTAAAAAGGGTGTTGTTATAGTCTGTGGTGGAAGGGGCGGAGTTATGGAGGCGGTTTGCAAGGGTGCAAAGGAAGAGGGAGGCATAACGGTGGGCGTGCTAACCACCTACACGGGCGAAGACGCAAACCCTTATGTGGATATAAAGATCAACACGGGCATGGGTTGGAACAGAAATCCTATAGTAGTAGCCAGTGGAGAGTTTGTGGTTGCTATAGGGGGACACTGGGGAACCCTCTCCGAGATCGCCTACGCCCTAATTCTCGGAAAAAAGGTCATAGGCTACAAAACCCACCCAATAGAGGGAGTTAAGCAAGTACATAGTCTGCAGGCCCTTCTGGATGAAATAGACCTTTCCCTTGAAAAAATGTAAAATTTGATTATTTTTCTCAATTATGGCAAACAGCCTTTTGTTTTTGGAGGATATGCTATTTAAGACGCTTTCCAAAGAAATAGAGGAGCGCCATAAAGAGGTGTTAGCCCTTTACAGCCATGACTTAGAAATAACCAACATCGCCAACAGTATAAAAAGGCTGTGCGACCATATTTTTGAAATTTACAAAGGCATACCGGACCCCTCAAGGAAGCTGGACGAGAATCTGTATTCAACCCTTTACTATCTTCTCAAGGATATGAGCATAACCCTTTACGACCTGACCATCGCAGAAGGAGAACAGCTATACTACGTAATATCCTCTGCCTATCAGAAGCTAAACGGTGCCGCTAATCTCCTTGAGAGGCTAATGCTCTGACTTCCTTCAGCACCTCCTCGGGTGGGATCTGCAGGCACTCGTAGGTTCCATACTTACACTCTCCTTTTCCGTGCAATGTGCAAGGCTGGCATGGAAGGTTCTTTATGATAACCTTTCCCTCTTCTGGTAGAAGGGAAAAACCTAAGGTGGGATGGGTTGCCCCATAAATTTGTACCGCCTTTGTGCCCACAGCCCTTGCGACGTGTAAAAGCCCAGAATCGTTTCCTACAAAGACCTTTGCCAACTTAATGATGCCCGCGGTGTCCAAAAGGGAAAGCTTACCGCAGAGGTTCTGGGCGTTGGTTTTTTCAAATCCCTCGCACTCTCCTGAGCTACCCACCAAAACCACCCTAAAGCCCTCCCTCTCAAGCCCAAGGGCTAACTCTCTAAAAAAAGGATATCTCTTTTTCTTATACCTTGCTCCCGGTCCAAGCGCCACAAAGCCCTCACCGTAGTTTTTTTTGAGCATTTCCAACCTCTCCTCAGATATAAGAAGGGAAGGTCTGTAGCCTTCTTCCCCGATGGCTTTTAAGTACGCAGACACCACACTGTAGGGCTTTCTAAAGATGGGAAACCTCAGTGCAAGCCGTCTTCTCAGGCTCTCCTTCGGGTAGCTTTTCCAACTTCCTCTAAGGAGCAGTCTTAGGACAAGGGTCTTTAGGTTTTTATGCAAATCCAAGTAAAGGTCAAAACCTCTAAGTAGGTCTAGCCGGTTAAAGAGTTCATCTTTTCTTATCTGGATAACCTCAACCCTTGGGTCTTCCAAAAAGAGCTCGCCGTAGGGTGGATGGGTAAGAAGGTAGGGCTTGTAGCCCCTTTTTATGAGAGGCTCAAAAAGGCAGGAGGTAAGCACCACATCCCCAAGGGAGGAAAATCTGATTAGCAACGCCCTTTTATCCACCGCTAACAGGGGGTATCACCGCAACCGTTTCTCCGCCCTTTAAGATAAAATCCTCCCCCACATACTCTTGATTGACTGCAAAAAGGCAGACTTTAAGAACATCCGCCAGATGGGGTTCCCTTTCTATGAGCAGTTTTCTTAGCTCACCCACACTGCCGGAGAACTCTAACATCTCCTCATGCCTTCCAAGCTTTTCCCTCAGTATAGCAAAGTACAAAAGTCTTATCATCTCAATCCACCTTCAAGACGCTTAAAAATGCCTCCTGAGGCAGTTCCACCTTACCAAACTGTTTTAGCCTCTTTTTACCCTCCTTTTGCTTTTCCAAGAGCTTTTTCTTTCTTGTAACGTCTCCGCCGTAGCACTTGGCAGTTACGTTTGCCCTGAGGGGTGGAATCCTCTCGGACGCTATTATTTTATTGCCGATGCCCGCCTGCACCTTAACCTCAAAGAGCTGTCTTGGTATGGTATCTTTGAGCTTTTCCACCAACTGCCTTGCCCTTCTATAAGCCTTGTCCCTATGAACTATGAAGGATAACGCATCCACTGGCTCGTTGTTTATGAAGATGTTCAACCTTACCAGGTCCTCTTCCCTGTAGCCTATGAACTCGTAATCGTAGGACGCATATCCCCTTGACAGGCTCTTTATCTTATCGTGAAAATCCAAAAGGATCTCGCTGAGGGGCATCTCATACTCTAACATGGCAGTGTTTGGGTCTAAGTACTTAAAGCCCTTTTGGGTGCCTCTCTTCTCTTGGCATAAGTTCATGATAGAGCCCACGTATTCCTTGGGTGTGATTATGGTTACGTTTACGAAGGGCTCCTCTATGGCTTCTATTAAGCCCCAATTCTCGGGTAGCTCGGAGGGGTTCTTGATTTCCTTAACGGTGCCATTTTTAAAACGCACCCTATACACCACACTGGGTGCGGTGGTAATCAGTCCTACGCCGTATTCCCTCTCAAGCCTCTCTTGGACGATCTCCATGTGCAAAAGCCCCAAAAAGCCCACACGAAAGCCCATTCCAAGGGCTGGTGATGTCTCAGGCTCGTAATAAATGGCTGCGTCGTTTATGGCGTACTTTTCCAAAGCATCCCTAAGCTCCTCAAAGGTGTAGCCCTCAGAGGGGTATAGCCCCGCAAAGACCATGGGTTTGGCTGGTCTAAAGCCGGGAACTGGACTGTCTGCAGGCCTTTTTGCATCGGTTATGGTGTCGCCAACCCTTATATCCCTAACATCCTTTATGGACGCTGCAATGTATCCTACCTCTCCTGCAGAGAGTTTTTCAAACTTGGTCATCTTAGGTGTTTGGGCTCCCACCTCCGTTACCTCAAACTCTTTACCCGTGGAAAAGAGTTTAATCTTTGTTCCGGGTTTTACCTCTCCATCAAAGACCCTCACAAAAGCCACCGCACCCCTGTAGGGATCGTAATAGGAGTCAAAGATGAGTGCCTTTAATGGGGCTTTTGGGTCTCCCTTTGGAGGGGGAATTCTCTCTATTATGGCGTTAAGTATCTCTTCTATTCCTATACCCTCTTTGGCAGAGGCCAGGATCACTTCATCACCATCAAGCCCTAAAATTTCTTCAATCTGTTTTCTAACCCTTTCAGGGTCTGCGGCGGGCAGGTCTATTTTGTTTATGACGGGGATGATTACCAGATCTTGCTCCACCGCCTTCCAAAAGTTGGCTACCGTCTGGGCTTCTATGCCTTGGGTGGCATCCACTAAAAGTATGGCTCCCTCGCAAGCGGCAAGAGCTCTTGAAACCTCATAAGAAAAATCCACATGTCCCGGGGTATCTATGAGGTGCAAAATGTAGCCCTTGTATTCCATTCTTACCGCTTGCAACTTTATGGTTATTCCCCTCTCCCTTTCTATCTCTAAGGTGTCAAGCATCTGTTCTTTTAGTTCTCTTCGGGAAACTGCACCTGTGTATTCCAGCAAACGGTCCGCAAGAGTGGATTTACCATGGTCTACATGGGCTATTATGGAAAAATTTCTGATCCTTTCCAGCATAGATTTTTAAATTATAAGGGAATGGTAGGACTATCAAGATGTAGAAAAGGAGGGGGAGAATGCCCCCGCGGGTGATTAATAAACGAGGAATATTTTCACAGCCCTTTGAGCTTTAAAGTCTTTACCGAGCAAGTCTGCTACTTCCTTACCGTAGGCAGCTACCCTCATCTTTCCTATATCAACACCCTTCTTGGCAAGGTAGCTGGCGGTCATTTGGGCTCTCCACATAGAAAGGTTAAAGTTATAGTTAGATGTTCCTCTTTTGTCTGCAAAGCCAACTACCAAGACCTCCCTACCAGATTCCCTTATTTTGCCCGCTATCTCATCCAATTTCTTTGCTTCGGACTTCTTTATGTTGAACTTGTTAAAATCAAAGTGCACAGTACCCACTTCCTCCAACTGCCACTTGTAAGGACCAACACCTTCGGTTTTTGGCTGAGGTGCCTCTGGCTTTCTACCTTCCAAAGCCCTTATTCTTCTTTCGTGGTCATCTGCAGTTTTTTCAAGGGAGGAAACCCTCTTTTCCAAGTCGCCTACCTTGTTGTTGGCTTCCCTTGCTAGCTTTATGGCTTCGTCGGCGTTCTTCTTAGCCTCCATTATGGCGTCAAAGTATCCCTTGTAGCATTGGTCCAGGAGATACTTTGAAAATACCTCCTTGGGGCTACCGCATGGGTCTAAAGGCTTATCTTGAGCGAACACGACCCCTCCAAGTAAAGAAAGGGCTAAAAGGCTCTTCTTCATGATATCACCTCCTTTCGTGGTTATCAATAGGTTATTATAACAAACCACAGATGAAAATTTCATTAAAATTTCGTTAATCATACTTCTCCTTCTTTATTCTGTCCTTTTCCACACCAAGCTCTTCCAAGATGGAAGCCATATCATCCACAAAGGCAGGTGGTCCGCAGAGGTAGTAAAGATTGTCTCGTAGATTGGGAACTTCCCTTAAGATCATATCTTTGTTTATCCTTCCTGTGTAGCCCTTCCAATGTTCCGGTCTTTCCCTTGTTAAGGTATGCACCACCTTTATGTTTGGGAGCTCAGAGAGTTTATCAAGCTCCTCTCGGTATATGATCTCTTCGTAGTAGGTGTTTGAGTATAGGAGTACCGCAGAAACATCCCAAAGCTGGGCACTTTTTATGAACCTTAGCATGCACATTAGGGGCACAATACCACTACCTGCACCTATTAGAACTATGCTCTTGGACATCTGGGGAAGCCATACAAACTTTCCGTAGGGTCCCTTTATCTTGAACCTGTCTCCTATCTTCACCTCCTGCGTTAGCACTACCGATGCCCTACCTTGGGGTGTGCGCTTTATAGTAAGCTCAAGTTTGTCTTTTTGGGTGGGTGGGCTGGCTATGGAGTAAGCCCTTTTTAGAATTTCACCGGTTGGTGGGTAGGGAACCTGCAGCATCACATACTGCCCAGGGTAAAAGTTAAAATCTATGTCCGATATATCAAACACTAAGGTTCTTGTTGTGGGAGTTTCTGTTTTAATCTCTATTACTTGGGACTCAAACTCAATTACGGGTAACTTTTCATTTTCCATAACTTTTAAATTATAGTCTAAGATTGTTAAAATATTCTTTGATGATAAAAATATACGCCAGTTCAGCCTTTGGATTTACAGAACACTCGGTGGATGAGTTTGGAACGATCCCAAAAGACAGAATTCTATGGATTGACGTAGAAAAACCAACGGAGGAGGAGATCCTCTGGCTTAAGAGTGCAGTTGACTTTGAAATGCCACCGAGGGAGGTCTTTGGAGACATAGAGATAAGCAGTAAATACAGGGAAGAAGGTGAAAAGATCTTTATGAATTTTTCTTTTGTCATTCAACAAAAGGAAGACATACTGGTGGAGCCTGTCTTTTTCTTCCTCAAGGGTAGGTTTATGGTGACCATCAGATACAGAGATATACCGACCCTTCTGATCTTTCAGAGAAGGGTTGAAGTTCAAAGGCTCGTCTTCCAATTTCCAGAGGAGATGTTCTCACAGATCATACACATAGAGGTGGATAGAATAGGAGATAGGCTTGAGATCCTCGGAAGGCGTATAAGAAACCTCCGGAAGGAGGTCTTTGAAGAGCAAACGGAGGAGATCATAAAAGATATATCCTACTACGATGAGCTGAACATAACCCTAAGGGAGACAATAAACGAAAAGCTCAGAATTCTCTCCCACTTTGTAAAGAGCCCAAAGATCAACGCCCAAACCAAAAGGGAGGTAAAGGTGATCCTTGAGGACCTCCATACACTCTTGGATTATACAGCCTTTTACATGGACAAAATAGACAGCATACAGAACACACTGATAGGTCTTATAAACATAAGGCAGAACGAAGCGGTAAAGGTCTTTACAGTTTTGGCAACCATCTTCCTGCCCGCAACACTCATAGCAAGTATCTTTGGCATGAACTTTGAAAACATGCCAGAGCTTCACTGGAAGTACGGCTATGTTTATTCCCTTGCCCTGATGGTTATAACCACGGTAGTCCTCATCTTTTGGGTAAAGAGAAAGGGATGGCTTTGAGAAAACTTAAAGAAATCAAGATTGAAGATGTGCTCTTGGGCTTTATAGTTTTGTTCGCCATTCTTTACCCTCTCATTATAGCCTTCATCATATACAAGTCAGACCAGCCCATGGAGGATGAGTTAGTGGACGCTGTGGTGGAATACTTTGAAGAGGGCAAATGCACCTTGGACGGTCCAAAGGGGCTAACAGTGGAAGACAGAGAGAATTTGGAAAGGCTTACAGCCCTATGCCAAAGGATAAACCAAGAGGGTTTTGAGCTAAGAAAAAAAGAACTTGCAAAGGGAAAGGCAATTCTGTATTACGGAAAAAAGGTAAAGGGTATGGAAAGAAAGCTGGTCCTTGAGCTTACCCTTGAAGGAGACAAGATCACAGGTATAAGGGACTATGAAAAAGGGCGTTGATGTAGGGGGAACCTTTATAAAGGTACTTTGGGAGGATGGCAGAAGGGAGAAAATCTATGTTAGGGATATATCCCAAAACAGAGAAGAGTTTATAAAAAAGCTAAGGGAAGTTATAAAGGATGGCAAACCGTCCAGAGTGGGGGTGGCGGTAGCAGGATTTACCTCCTTAGAGGGAGTGGTGTATAGGTCTCCGAACATCCCAGCCCTGGATGGGGTTGATGTGGGGAAAATTTTGGCAGAGGAAGGAGTAGAAGGGGTTGTTATGAACGATGTGAGCGCTGGTGCCTTTGGAGAGTGGTTTTATGACCATAGGGATAGTAAAAGTTTGCTCCTTGTGGCAGTTGGCACCGGTCTTGGGGCGGGCTTTGTCCATGAGGGGAAGGTATTTTTGGGTAGCTGTGGTAGTGCCTTGGAGCTAGGACATCATATAGTGGAAAAGGGAGGTTTTCTCTGCAATTGCGGTAGAAGGGGCTGTTTGGAGGCATACTGTTCCTCCTATGGTTTAGAGAGGTTGTATGAAGTTTTTTCTGGAAGGAAGCTGAAAGATTATCAGATCGTCCAGAGGGCAAAGGATGGAGAAAAGGAAGCCCTAAAAAGTGTGGAGACCTTTAAAGAATACCTCGTTTTGGGTTTGATGAACGCGGTTCATATTCTTAACCCTGATTTGGTGGTGCTTGGTGGGGGTTTGATAGACCAACTGAGGGAGTTTTTGGGAGATTTAGAGGTCAGGCTAAAGGACGCAGTGGAAAGCTTGCCCTCTAAGTGTCTGAGGGTTAGATTTTCTGAGTGTGGTGAATTTTGTATGGCACGGGGGGCTTTAGCACTTGCCTTAAGGGACGATCTTTAAGGTATGGAAATTCGTCGTATAGAGGGAGTATTTTTACAGCACGCTTTGGAGACCGCCCAAGGGCTAAAAGCGGAGAACATCAGCAAGCAGATGAGCCTAAAGCTCCTGACCACCGTTCCGCAAGCCCTCCTTGATGCTTTTTCTGAGGGCACCATCTTGGAAGGGCGCGTGGTCCAAACCCAAGGTAGAACCCTAAGGGTGATGTTAAACAACCAAGAGCTCGTTGCAGAGAATCTGTCTGACCTTGAAATAAAGGAGGGAGATCAGTTAGAGCTGATGCTTGAAAGCAAAAAACCAATTACCCTGAAGATTGTCTCCCTACAAAGAAGGTTAAACATAGAGCAGGCTTTACAGTTTGTGCTTGATTTTCAGGAAGAACCACCCATAAACTTGGACTTGCAAAAACTCCAAGCACTGGTAAAGAACTCTGGGCTTTTTTACGAAAGAAAACTGTTGGACTTCTTTACAGGAAAGGTAGATTTGAAAAGCATCCTTGAGGACACAAAGGCACAACTGCTCAGTAATATCTTTAACTTAGCGGGGCAAATTCGTGGCGGAGAGGTTAAGGACATAAAAACTATAGACCAACTGTTTGGGATGGTGCTAAAAAGAACAGAGAACCTAAAGGAGATAGAGAATCTTTTAAGAACACTCTATCTTGAGAACCTAAATCACTGGGAATTTACACAGTTTGTGAGGTTCGTTGAAAGCATTGGAAAAAAGGAAATTTTGAAAGCTTTAGAAAAGGGAGGCAAGGATGCCCTCCTGATCCTTTTGAGTAAAGAGCTAAAGAGCATAGAAGACACGCCAGCAGGCAAGAGCTTTAGCTTAGCCTTTGAAAGGCTAAGGCAGTTTAGCCTTTTGGTAAGGGATGAGGAGCTTGGTAATCTTCTCAAAAGCTTTTTTGAAGCGGTGGAGAAGAAGGATGCCAGTGGGCTCAGAGAAATTCATAGAAGGCTTGAGAGCTTTATAGAGGAGGGTAGAAGACTTTTGCCCTTTAGGGAGAGGATAGAGAAGGATGGTCTTGTATGGCTCCAACAGTTAAACACCATCTCTCAGCTACAGAGGCTCATGGTCAATGAGGGCACGGTGGTGCTACCCTTTAAGTGGGAAGGGCACAGGGGCGGAATGCTAATAAGGACGCAAAAGGACGAATACAGAGTTTTTATAAACCTAAACTATCCGGAAGGTTTCGTAAGTGCCCTCCTCTCAAGCCCGAAGACGGAAAGGGTAAAAGCCATAAGCTTGAACTTATACACTAACAGTGAGCTTTTTTACAGAAAGATGGAGGAAGGAAAAGCCTTGTTGGAAAGCATGCTGAAAGAGGAAGGCCTTCAGCTCAGGGATTTAAAGCTAAACCTACTGCCCTCTTCTCAATCTTTGAAAGAGGTTTTGAAGGAGCATTTTTACGAAGCAAATTTATATTTGGTGGTTTGAAATGGAGGAGAGAAAGAAGGCGGTAGCCCTCAGGTACGACCCGGAGAAGGACAAGGCACCCGTTGTTTTGGCAAAGGGCTACGGTGAGTTGGCGGAGAGGATCATAAAAATAGCAAAAGAAAAGAACATACCCATAGTAGAAGATGAAGACCTCGTATCAGCCTTAATAAGGGTGGAGGTTTTTGAGGAGATTCCTCCCGAGCTTTACCGAGCGGTGGCAAAGGTCTTAGTTTTTATAAAGACATTGAGAACTTAACTCATGTTCTGATAAGATCTGGATGCAGAATAGAGATAATACCTAAGTAGTTGATAGACCTTAGCCACATATTGGCTTGCTATTCTCAACTTTTCCTCATCCCACGCCATGAGCATATCCTCCAACAGAACCACCACCTCCTCTATATCCTTTGCCAGCTCTTTGTCTGCAAACATGGGAGACAAGGAACTTAAGAAGGGGAGGGACACCAAAGTCAAAGACAGAGACTCCAAGGCAAGCTCCAAGAGATAGGATTTTTTATTTTCTTCTTCTAAAAATTCTATGTTGCTTAAAAGTTCCGAGAGCATTTCAAATATATCCAAATAAAAAAAGGATATACGCATAGAAACCTCGGAGGAGGGTTTTATACTCTTAGCATGCAGGATAATATTGACAGATTTTTCCTGCAACAGCACCAACTCCTCCAGCCTCCTTATGAAGTTATAAATGTATCCATCCATCACAGTATATACCTTGAAAGCTCCACATCCTTCACAAGGTTTGAAAGCTTTGCCCTCACAAACTTGCTGTCTATTATTATACGTTGTCCAGCCAAATCCGGTGCGTTGAAGGATATATCCTCCAGGAGCTTTTCCATTATGGTGTATAGTCTTCTTGCACCTATGTTTTCTGTGCGGTTGTTTATCTCCTCTGCAATGCTTGCGATCTCTTCTATGGCATCGCTGGTAAATTCCAGGTCCACACCCTCCGTCTTTAAAAGCTCTGTGTATTGCTTTACCAAGGCGTTCTTTGGCTCTACTAATATGCGCACAAAGTCTTCCTTAGACAGGGGCTTTAGTTCCACCCTTATGGGAAATCTTCCCTGCAGTTCAGGAATTAGGTCTGAGGGCTTGGACATATGAAAGGCACCCGCCGCAATAAAGAGGATGTGGTCTGTCTTTACAGGTCCATACTTGGTTCTAACCACAGTTCCCTCCACTATGGGCAGGAGGTCCCTCTGCACACCCTCCCGGGAAACACCCGGACCCACTCCCGGCGTCTTGATGGCTATCTTGTCTATCTCATCAATGAATATGATCCCAAAGTTCTCTGCCCTATAGATGGCCTCTGCAATTATTTCCTCTTGATCTATGAGCTTTTCTGCTTCTTCTTGCTCCAGGATCTGAAGGGCTTCTTTTACTTTTACCTTTCTCTTTTTCCTGTAAGATACCATGCCTCCCAGTAGGTTTCTGAGCTGGTCTTCCAACTCCTCCAAGCCGGGGGGACCCGCAATGCCCACAATTGGTGGCAATTTTTCTTGAACTTCTATCTCTACGTACTTATCATCCAACTCTCCCTTGCGGAGCTTTTCCTTGAGGTAAGAACGACTGACGGTAGTTTGGGCTATCCTCGTCCCAAAGCTGAGCTGTTGGGGAGTCAGGTAATCTATGAGCCTTTCCTCTGCGTTCCTTTTTGCCCTTTCTCTTACCTCCTGCATCTTCTCTTGCTTTACCATCTGATAGGAAACCTCCACCAGTTCCCTCACCATAGACTCCACATCCCTTCCCACATAGCCCACCTCTGTGTATTTTGTAGCCTCCACCTTTATGAAGGGCGCCTTTATGAGTTGGGCAAGCCTGCGGGCGATCTCCGTCTTTCCCACACCCGTGGGACCTATCATCAAAAGGTTCTTTGGTGCCACCTCATCCCTCATATGGGGCGGAAGCTTTTGTCTCCTCCAGCGGTTCCTGAGGGCTATGGCCACTGCCCTTTTTGCCTCCTCCTGACCTATCACATACTTACTCAACTCTTCCACGATCCTCTTTGGAGTTAGCTCCTCCAAGATGGTAGTTAGTTCTTTGACTTCCATCAAGAGCCTCCAGTTTTCTTCCTAATATCAAGGGTTCTAACGAGTTTTTCAAGGTATGCGTCTAAGTTCTTGGGAAAGGGCTCCAAGCTGATGCTAAAGGGGTACACCCTGTTTATCACACTTAAGGGTGGATTTCCCACGCCCATGGCAGGTACTATCTCCCTTGCCCCTCTCCTCTTTGCCTCCTCGTAAGCCAAACGGTAAGCGGTCCTGAGGGCATCCTCCAAGTCAGAAAATCTCTCTATTTCATCACCCAGCTCATAGAGGACTATGTGCTTTGCATTTTTGCGGAGCAAATCCCAGTTCAATACCTCCTTTATGTAGTGCTTTCCATCCAGGTCCATAATTTCAACGCAGGAGAGGTCTTCCAGCTCAAAGGTTACGATGTAGTAATCCACAAGCTCTCTGTCTGCGTAAACGTCTGGAAAAAAGAAAAGCTCCACCTTAATAGAATAGTATAAGCCAAAAAATTTAAAATGTTATAGATGGTTCCATCTCAGTGGTTTTCCTCTGCGGAGAGGTATTTGACAAACCCAAAGAAGGCAGAGGAATCCTTTAGGGAGCTCCTGGAGAAGCATCCTGAACCCAAGAGCCTTTTGGATTACCTAAATGAAAGAAGGTTTATCCTCCTCTTGAGGCTTTTGGACCACTCCGAGTGCATGAGAAAGTTCCTCATAAACCATCCCACGGACTTTCAGAATGTTATACCGGGGCTTTGGTATGTTTCAAAGAGAAAGGAGGATTATTTACGAGAGTTGGAGGAATTGGTGAGCCCGCACTCGGAGGATAAAAAGTTTTCGGAAAAGTTAGCCTACTATCGCCACAGGGAGCTTATGAGGCTCCTTTCTAAAGAGTTTCTTGGCACTGCAAAGCTTGAGGACATCCTCAGGGAGTACTCAGAACTTCCGGATGCCCTTTTGGAGCTTGCCTACAGAAGGTCCCTCTCGGAGGCGATTGACCTTTACGGGGAGCCATTGGAGGAAGACCAAAAACCTGCCACCGCCTGCATAATAGGTCTTGGAAAACTCGGAAGCTACGAGCTCAATTATTATTCAGACATAGACGTAATGTTCATACACTCCTCCGATAAGGGAAGGGCAGGGAAGCTAACTCTGAACGAATTTTTCAGCAAGGTCTTTCAGAAGGTGGTAAGCCTTATGACAAGCATCACACCAGAGGGCAAGCCCTACGAGGTAGACTTGGACCTCCGACCCTTTGGTAAATCTGGACCCATCTCCATGTCCCTCAGAAGTGCAGAGCTCTATTACGAGAGCTACGGTAGGATGTGGGAAAGGTTTGCCCTCCTGAGGGCTCGCTACAGTGCGGGAGACCAAGAACTCTACAGAGCCTTTGAAAGGGAGGTCAAAGAGCCCTTCGTATTTAGAAAATCCATAGACTACAGGGTACTGGAGGAGATAAGGCTAATAAAAGCCCAGATCAATGCCCAGGCAAAGAAGGGGCTTTTAAATAAGATAAACGTCAAGACGGGGGAGGGTGGCATAAGGGAGGTGGAGTTTATGGTGCAGGCTATGGTTTTGCTCTTTGGGGGAAAGTTTCCCTTTCTAAGGGAGAGTAACACCATAAGGGCCCTGTGGAAATTGCATCAAAAGGGCGTTTTTTCCATGGAGGAGGTGGAATTTTTAGAGTCCGCCTATGTGTTTTTAAGGAAGTTAGAGCACCGGATCCAGATGAAAAACTGCACACAAAATCACGCCTTTAGCCCACAGGAGGCACCTCTCTTAGCCAAGCTCATGGACATGGATGTGGAGGAGTTCCAGCGTAGGTTTCAGGAGTACACCAAGAGGATAAGCCAAATGTTTTATAACCTGCTACCAGCCCAAGAGGAAAAAGAGTTGGATCCCTTAATGGCGTACCTTCTGGAGGGAGACCAAGAGTCGGGGAAGGAGCTTTTGGCTTCCTTGGGCTTTAAAAACCCTACAAGGGCTTTTAACATACTCCTGAACTACGTGCAGGGAAGCCTTGGAGTAAGTCTATCCTCGGAGGAAAGAAGACAGTTTTACGAACTTCTTCCTCAGATGGTGAAGATGATGGCAAGCACACCGGACCCAGACGAAACCCTAAACAACTTTGACAAATTCTTCTCTAACCCAACGGGTAGGAGGGTGATCCTCAGCAGTTCCAAGGAAGACTTTAGAACAAGACTGTGCAAGGTGTTTTCCCTATCCTCTTATCTCTCCACTCTTATCAGCAGAAATCCAGACCTAGTGGAGGATGTGCTAACTTTGTATCAGGACTACCCAGACCAAAGCAGATTAGAAGAGGAGTTTGAAAAATACAGGGAAAGGCTACCTTTGAGTCCTGAGAATCTATTCAGAAGGTTCAAAACCGTTTGGGAAGTGCGGAATGCTTTAGTTTATTTAGTAAAGCAGGAGGACAGATACACAAAGCTTGAAAAGTTCTTTTTGAGCCTGAGCGAACTTGCGGACTTTTTGATGAAAAAGCTTTGGCAGTTTTCGGATGGTGTATGCCTTTATGCCCTTGGAAAGTATGGTAGTCAGGAGCTAACGATAGGTTCAGACCTTGACCTTGTTTTTGTGGCAAGGTCGCCAAGCTTTGAGGAGGTCAAATTGGCCCAGCAGATGATCAAGTTTATCACCCTGCATACCTCAGAAGGATACCTTTACAAGTTGGACTTTAGACTAAGACCTATGGGCAGTAAAGGGGAGCTATTGCCATCCATAGACTTTTACAGGGACTACTTTGAAAAGAATGCCCGCACTTGGGAAAGGATCGCATGGACACGGGCAAGGTTCATAGTGGGAGACACAGCCCTAAGGGACGAGTTTGAAAAGGTTATAGAGAACTTTCTTTTCAGCAAACCCATAACGGAGAGAGAAATCAGGGAGATAAGGGACATGCGCTTTGCCTTGGAGAGCAACGCAAAAAAAGACAAAGAGCTGATAGATATAAAGTTCGGCAAAGGTGGTCTCATAGACGGAGAGTTTTTAATCCAGCTTTACATACTCAGAGAAAAACTAAGAGAACCCTCCATGATCAGGGCTTACAGGGTTTTAGCCCAAAAGTATTCCCTTTTGAAGGAGGCTTTTGAAATATACATGTTCCTTAGATTGGTGGAAACAAGGCACAGGCTCTCCAAAGAGCACGGCGGTTCTGTGCTTAACAAAAAAGACAGAGAGAGGGTCGCCAGTTCTATAAATATGCCCTTTGAAGACTTTGAGGACAAACTAAGAGAAAGCCTAAAAAGAATGCGGGAAATATTCTTGGAGGTTTTTGAGGTATGAAAAGAAAAGACTTGAAACCAATCGCCAAAAGGATAAAACTCTTTTTGATGGATGTGGACGGTGTGCTCACCGATGGAAGGCTGTACTATACAGAGATGGGGGAGGAGATAAAAGTTTTTGACGTTAGGGATGGCTTGGGGATAAAACTACTTCAGAGGTCAGGCATCGAGGTGGGAGTTATCTCCGGACGCTCTTCAAAAGCCCTGCTTAAAAGGCTTGAAGAACTTGGCATTGAAGAGGTTCATACGGGCAGGAACGATAAACTGGAGGTTTTGGAGAAAATTCTCAAGGAAAAGAACCTAAAGGCGGAGGAGGTTGCTTACGTGGGAGATGATTACCTGGATTTGCCAGTTTTAAAGGTGGTGGGCTTTCCTGCTACCGTAAAGGATGCACCGCCCTTGGTAAAGAGGCATGCCCTCTATGTGTCAAAGAAAGAAGGGGGCAGGGGTGCAGTCAGGGAAATTGCGGAGTTTTTGCTAAGTTTGAGGGGGGAGTTAAAGGGACTTTTGGAGGGTTATCTATGACAAAGATTATTCTTCTTTCAATGCTTTTGATTTTTATGGCATACCTTGGCAACAGATGGATCAATTCCTACGAAGTGATCCCAAAGCCTACCAAAGAGGTAAGCCTTTTGGAGGGGGTTGAGGTTAAAGTCTTTGGTGGAAAGGGGGAGGAGTGGCGGGTTTATGGCAGTAGGGCAAGCCTTGAGAACAGCAAAATTTTTATGGAAGATATATTGCTCCAATCGGGGGAAACCACCTTAACCGCAAAGAATGGTTCCATAGATAGGGACACGGGCGAAGGTTACTTGGAAGGAAACGTGGTTTTGCGGACAAAGGAGGGAACTTTTAAAACGGACAAGGCGGAGTTAAGGCTAAAGGAAGGGCTTGCCTACGGAGATGGAAAGGCTGTCTTTGAAGATGGGCGCAACGTGGTGGAAGGGGTAGGATGGCAGGTGGAGTTTAAGCCTATGAGGGTTATAATAAATCAAGCTAAGGTTAAACTGCAATGAAAAGTCTACTTTTCCTGCTAATACTGTTTATTTTTGCTTACTCTCAGCCAATACTGGCAGAGGCGGATAAGATGGTCTATGAAAAGAACAGCATAATTTACATAGGGAATGTTAAAATCACCAAAGGTAATGAGTTGCTTACCGCCGATAAAGTGATAATCTACTTGGATGAAAACAGAAAGGCAAACTCTGCAGAAGCGGAAGGTAAAGTTTTTTACACAGATGGAAAAAGAACTGCAAAGGCAGATAAAGCGTTCTATGACTTCAAAAAGGATATTGTCCAACTTATGGGCAACGCAAGGGTAGAGGAGGGTCCCAACTTTGTAGAGGCAGACGAAATCGTCTATTACAGAAAGGAAGAAAGGGCTATAGCGGTAAGCAAAAACAAAAGGGTTAGAAGCTTTTATGTGGAAGAGAAGGAGAAAAAATGAACAAAAGCCAGCTTATAGATAAAGTTTCAAAGGAGTTTAACTTGGATAGGGCAAGCGCAAAACAGCTTGTGGAGTGCATTTTAGAAAGCATGGTAGAAGTTCTAATGAGTGGTAAAAGGATAGAAATGAGGGGCTTTGGGGTTCTTAAACTGAAAAAACTAAAGGGCACCTTTGTAAAGAACCCAAGGAATGGGATAGAGTTTTTTGTAGGAGAGAGATACACCGTTAGGTTTAAACCCTCAAAAAGGCTATTGGAAAGGTTCAATGAGAAGGCTTAAGTGTGAATTCTTGGTGGTGGGTGGAGGACCGGCAGGGTCAACCACTGCCTACAAGCTGGCAAAGGGGGGTGCAAAGGTTCTGGTAGTGGATTTCAAGAGAAAGATAGGTACGCCTGTTCAGTGTGCGGAGTTCGTTCCCATACAGCTCTATCATCAGTTTAAAGAGTTCTTTGACGAGGAAGCTATAGCCCAAAGGGTAAATAAGATGGTGCATTTTACTCCCTGGGGGGAAGTGGTTTATATGGACTCTCCGGGCTTTGTTCTAAACAGGGAAATTTTTGATTACAAAATACACCTTTTAGCCCTCCAGAACGGTGCGGAGTATATGCTCAGAACTCGGTTTTTAGCCTTAGAAGGAAAGTATGCCCTACTGGAGAACATAGACACAAGGGAAAAGCTTGTGGTGGAGTTTGAGCTTTTAATAGGTGCGGACGGACCACGCTCAAGGGTAAGCATCCTAACGGGAGAACACACTAAAGACTTTTTAACCACCGCCCAGATCACTGTACCCTTGAAGGTCCCTGTGGAGGACCTTCTCATCTTCTTTAGGGACTACATACCCGGGGGCTATGGATGGCTCTTTCCAAAGGGCTCTACTGCCAATGTGGGAGTGGGCTTGGACCCAAGCTTTGGAATAAATGTGATGGACGCTCTGAAGAGGTTCTTTAAAGAGGTTGTGGCAGAAGGCTTTGTGGAGAATAAAATCCTTAAGAGAACGGGCGGATGGATCCCTGCAGAGGGACTTTTAAAGGTGGTCCGAGACAGGGTTATGTTAGTGGGTGATGCGGGAGGATTTTGCCATCCCATAACAGGAGGTGGCATAGCAAACGCGGTGCTCTCAGGAAGCATGTGCGCAGACGCCATCTTGGAAGGTTCTCCGGAGGATTTTGAGGAGCTGTCAGAAGACATTTTTGGTGAAACCCTCAGAAGGGCAAGCTTAAAGAGGAAGAAATATATGAAAGAATGGGATGCCCTGGAGGATAGGATAAAAAAGACTTGGATTGCTTTTAAGGAGTATTGGGAAGAATAGTTATTGAAAATGAAACTCATTTGATGTATATTTAAGTGCATGCAGGGGGAATTGGAGAACCTAAAAAGGGACTTTGAGAGGTTTTTGAAGAGCAGAGGGGGAAAGATCACAAAAGGGCGCTTTGAGATAATTGATATGATCGCCAACTACGGCGCACATTTTGAGATAGAGGACTTGGTCCGATGGATTTCCTCCCAAAACAAAAACGTGGCATCACGGTCCACCATATACAGGACGGTACGATTACTACAGGAGTTTGGGGCTATAAGGGAGGTCATAAAGCTAAACAACAGGACAATCTATGAGTTTGTGGTAGGAAAGCAACATCACGAACACCTAATATGCGTTGAGTGTGGCAAGATCATAGAGTTCAACAAGGAGGAAATAGAACAACTGCAGGAAAAAGTTTGCGAAGAATACGACTTTACGCCCATAAATCACCGCCTTGAAATATTTGGCATCTGCAGTGATTGTAAGGAGAAGCGTCGTGAGAATAGAGTGGGGTGATCTACCCTTAAAGACCACAAGGGCATGGCATATACAGAGGGAAAGGGAAAGCTTTGAGAAGGTTCTGGAGGAGGTTTCTTCTGGCAAAAACACAACGAGCATTCCCGCCTTGGTGGAAAAGGCTTCATTAAAGTACGGGATACCCAAGGAAATACTCATGGCTATAATAAGCATAGAGAGCGGGTTTAACCCAAGGGCTTACAACAAGAATAAAGATGGCACCGAGGACAGGGGGCTGATGCAAGTCAATTACCAGCATAACTTAAGTTTGATGAAGGAGTATGGGATCACAGACCCGGAACAACTTTACGACCCAGAGCTAAACGTAGAGATCGGTGCAAGGATCCTTTACGAGAATTACAAAAAGTTTGGCAACTGGGTTATGGCAATTAAAGCCTACAACGGTTTAAAGGCGGACAACTGGGATTACGTGAGGAAGGTTTTGAGTAAGGTTTCAGAATTTAGGCGTTCTTATTGAGCCATTGCATGAAGAAGTATATAAGCCAGCCAGTTATGGCAACATAAAGCCAAACAAAGGCGGTTATTGGTGCGATTTTTCTGTGCTTTTCAAACATGTTTTTAAAGGCATACCTTAGGGTAATAACCGCAAGGGGAAAATTCACAATGGCTAGAATGGTATGCGTCCAGAGTATAAAGAGGAAGAGCCCTCTGTAGGGTCCAGTATAAGATTGTGGAGGATAAAGGATACTTTTTAGCACATAGAGCAAGACAAATACCAAAGCAAAGATGGAAGCATTGATCATGAAAAATCTGTGGATTTCTCTCTTGCCCTTTTTGATGAAGAACAGTCCAGCCAATATGGAAAGACCGCTTATGCTGATGGTAATCAAGCTGAGGTAGTTTAACAGTGAGTAACCCATCGTGTGTATTATATCATAGCTGGCTTATAATTTTTGCACATGGATACCGCTGAACTACTGAAAAGTATAAAGGTGGGAGAAAAGTACGAAGTTATTACCACTTGGCACGGGGTACCTGTAAAGATCAAGCAGAAGGTAAGATGGGTTTCGGTACCTGATAGGTTAATCAGCTTTGACTTTTCGGACTGCAAGTTCAGACGAGCCTTCAGTAATGAGAAGGTGTATGTAAAGCTGGGTGAGTTGTATCTTGAGTGTGATATATTCAGCAACATCAGGGACGAGCTGGTTTTGCGTGTTGATATGGTGAGCCCACCTCCACCCGTGGTTATGAGGGAGTTTGTGAGGGTTGAACCTTCAGAAAGCCAGCCTGTGTATGTTTCCTTTTGTGCTGGAGAGGATTGCATAGTTTCTGCAAAGGCGGTGGATGTAAGCGAAAGTGGTGTGGGTATAATGCTATCAAAGGAAGATGTTGCTAAACTTCTTTCTATGCTAAATAATTCCGAAGTGGAGCCTTACCACAAAACCTTTTCTATGGTAATAGAACTGCCCGAGGAAGGGAGCATCTCTGCCCTTGGAGAGCTAAAAAACATATTGAGTAAAGATGAGGGCATATACTTTAGGCTTGGGTTTAAGATTGAGCTTAAACCCGCAGACCTGAAAAAACTCAGAAGCTACATAATGAAACGCCAAAGGGAAATACTGGATAAACTAAAGTCCCTATGAACTTATTGATCAAGCTTGCCCTCAGATATCTTTTAAGCGTCAGGGGTTCTACTCTGGTAATCTCCCTAATAGCTTTTGTGGGAATATCCCTAAGTGTAAGCGCGGTGCTTCTTACGATGGGTGCCTTCTCGGGTTTTCAGAAGGCTCTCAAGGAGAAAATTTTGTCTACTACGCCCCATATTATAGTTAGCGTCCTCAACGATGACTTTGTAGTAAAAGAGGACGAGCTCAGAAAACTGCCCGATATAAAAAAGATAGAATATGTGGTCCTATACAGTGGAGTGATTTCAAAGGAGGGGAGGGTGCATGCGGTCAGTGTTAAAGGGTTGAGGGATTTAAAAGGAAATGGCATCCTTGTAGGAGAGGGACTTGCGGACATTCTTGGCATAGAGAAGGGTCAGGAGCTCACCTTAATCTCTCCCCTTGGTGTTAGAACTCCGTTGGGCTTTGTGCCAAAGGTAGGGCAGTTCAAGGTGGTGGGGTTTATAAAGACGGGTGCCATGCATCAGGACTATTTTACGGTGGCAATGCCGGTAGAAGAGGCGGAAAAGTTCTTTGGAGACAGCTGGCAGATGAAGGGCTATGAAATATACCTAAAAGACCCATACCAAGCCCAGGAGGTAAAAAAGAAAGTAGAGAGTATCTTTGGCTTTTCTGCCATTGTGCGTTCTTGGATAGACCTGAACCAACAGCTCTTTAACGCCCTGCAGTTGGAAAAGGTTGCCATCTTTTTTGTGCTTTTGCTTATGACCACCCTGTCCTCTTTTAACATCACAAGCTTGCTCTTTCTAAAGGTAAGGGACAAGGTAAGGGACATAGCGGTCTTGAGAACTTACGGCTTTAAGAGAAGGGATATTATGCTGACGTTTCTGTTGCAAGGCATTATATTGGGCTTGGGTGGTGCCCTCTTTGGTATAACTTTAGCTTTGGTGGGGCAGTTTCTGATAAATCAGTACAAGCTAATAAGGGTGCCCGCGGATGTGTATTTGATGGACCACATTCCCTGTGCCATAGAACCTACTGACTTGGCAATTACCTTTTTGGTAGCCCTCTTTATATCCCTTATGGCTAGCCTTGCTCCCTCTTACAGGGCAAGCAAGCTGAGCGTGGTGGAAATTCTAAGAAAGGACTGAAACCAAGGAACATTCCAAACTGTATGGGTTTGCCTTCTCAACCCTCACCAGAACAGTTTTGCCTAAAAGCTCTTCCGGACCTTGAAGTGTAGCCCACCTGTTGGTCAGAGTCCTGCCCACCAATTTTCCGTTTTCGTAGCTTTCCAGAAGCACCTCCTGAATGGTACCCTCGTATTCTTTGGCGATCTCGGAGAGAATTTTCTTTTGCAGGTTCAACAGCCTTGCCATTCTTTGGGTTTTTACATCGTCCGGCACCTGCCCTTCCATAGAGTAGGCGGGCGTGCCCGGTCTTGGGGAAAACTTAAAGGAAAAGACCTGCTCAAAACGCACCTTTTCCAGAAGGTCAAGGGTGTGCTCAAAGTCTTCCTCTGTTTCAGTGGGAAAACCCACGATAACATCTGTGGAGAAGGTTATACCCTTTTTATACTCCCTCAGCATTTGGATCTTTTCCAAATACTCCTCCTTTGTGTAGCCCCTATCCATTAGGGCTAAGATCCTGTTGGAGCCAGCTTGGAAGGGGAGATGCACATGGGGGCAAACGGTTGGTATTTCTCCCATTGCTTTGGCGATCCTCTCGTCCATATCTTTGGGATGTCCTGTGGTGAACCTTATCCTTTGGACGCCTTCCACCTGGGCAACTTCGTAAAGAAGGTCTGCAAAGTGCATGCCAATGTCTTGTCCCCATGCGGTCACATTCTGCCCCAGTAGATGGATCTCTTTTACTCCATCCTCCACCAGGGCCTTGACTTCAGAGAGAATGCTCTGTAGGCTCCTTGACCTTTGTCTTCCGCGGGTCTTTGGCACCACGCAGTAAGTGCAGTTTTTGTCGCACCCTTTCATAACCGTCACATAAGCGCAGTATTGGTTGTCTCTGACTGTTGGATACTCCCAAAGCTTGTCCTCATCCTCCGGAGGTTCCTCCAGGATGGCTATGGCTTTGTAGCCCGCCTGTGCTTGCTGGATAAGTTGGGGCAGTTGATGGATGTTAAAGGAAGAGAACATCAGGTCTATTACCGGCGCCTTATTGACAAGCTCTGCACCCATCCGTTGGGCTAAGCATCCACACACACCTATGATTGCCTTAGGGTTCTTTTCCTTTACCTTCTTGTATTCTCCCAAGTGAGAATAAACCTTTTGGTCGGGCTTTTCTCGGATGGTGCAAGTGTTCAAAAGGATAATGTCTGCCTCTTCGTAGCTCTGGGCCTGTTCGTAGCCCAGGCTCTTTAAAATACCCTTTATCCTCTCCGAGTCGTTAAAGTTCATCTGACAGCCAAAGGTCTTTATGTAGAACTTCATAAGGAAAAATATTAAAGCTTATAATATCTGTATGCAAGTGGTAAGCACGAAAGATATAGACAAGGTAGTCCAGGTACTAAGGGAAGGTGGCATTGTCTGTGCGCCCACCGATACTATCTACGGGCTTTTGGCGGATGCGGGCAACAGAAAGGCAGTGGAGAGGCTTTACGAGTTCAGAAGGCCCTCCGGCAGACCCTTTATAGTGCTAATTCCTAAGGTGGAGGATGCACTGAACTTTGACATACGTATGCCAAGGCTTGGCTTTGCGCTCCTTAGCTTGGGTTTAACGGTTATATTCCAAAAGAGGACCACCATACCCACTTACCTAACTCGGTGGAGAAAAAGCCTTGCACTGCGGGTTCCAATCCGGGGCACCTTTATAACGAAGCTTATGAAAAAGTTCGGCGGACCTCTGGTAGCACCCAGTGCAAACCCGGAAGGTATGCCCCCCGCAAGGGATGTAAAGGAGGCTATGGATTACTTTGGAGATAAGGTAGACCTTTATGTGAGAGGAGCAAAACTTGAGGGCAAGCCCTCCACCATCGTAAAGTTTGTCAGCGACAAAGCCATAAAGATCGTAAGGGAGGGCAATGTGCCAAAGGAAGAGGTCCTTCAAATAGTGCGCCTTCATCAAGATATAGGGAACCTCTTGCTCTCAGACACCCTTCCTTTTCTCTTTGATCCTCTCCTTTAGGGTCTTTCTCTTGGGCTTGTCCGCCTTGCCCTCTGCACCGCTAAAGATTGCCGACTTTAAAAGTCTTTCTCTCTCCTCCTCTTCCTTTCTTACCTGCTCCTCCACCTCCTCTTGGGAGGCGATCTGAACTTTAATCATATCCTGCAGAACCCTTTCCTTTAGGGTAAAGAGCATGTTCTCAAAGAGCAAGAAGGCTTCCTTTTTGTATTCTATAAGTGGATCTCTTGCGGCGTAGCCCCTTAGGTATATACCCTCTCTGAGCCTGTCAAGGATGTGAAGGTGTTCCCTCCAGAGATGGTCCAGGTTAGAGAGGGCAATGGTTTTGAAAATTTCCCTAAAGAGGGCTTCTCCCCACTGTTCTTTTTTCTCCTCCAATAGCTTTAAAACCTCCGAAACGAGCACTTCCAAGAGCTCTTCTTTATCCCTGACCTTGGGAATGTCTATATCCCTTCCCGTTAGCTCCCGCAGATAGTCCTGTAGAGGTTTTAAGTCCCAAAGCTCTGGCTCTTCCTCTGGTAAAAGCTCTGCGATCTTTTGGTTCAAGAGGTCCTCTGTCCATTCCTTTAGGTATTCCTCCAAGTCCTTGCCTTCCAATAGGTCCCTTCGCATACTGTACACTGCTTGCCTTTGGATGTTTGCTACGTTATCGTACTCCAAAAGACGCTTCCTTATCTGAAAGTTCTGGGCTTCTATCCTCTTTTGTGCATTCTCAATTGCCTTTGTCACCATCCTGCTTTCTATGGGCTCCCCTTCGGGAATTTTGAGAAACTCCATCATCTTTTTTACTCTGTCTCCACCAAAGAGCCTGAGCAGGTCGTCCTCAAGGGAGAGGATAAAGCGGGATTCACCGGGGTCCCCTTGTCTTCCCGCCCTACCCCTCAGCTGGTTGTCAATCCTCCTTGATTCGTGCCTTTCTGTGCCGATGACCAGAAGTCCTCCCAGTTCCACAACCTTCTTCTTCTCCTCTTCTGTGATCCTGTAAGCTTCCTCTAAGGCTTGCTTCCACTCCTCTTGGGTGGCGTTCTCGGGTATCTTACCCTTTTTCCTAAGGATCTCCTTTGCCAAGTATTCAGGGTTTCCGCCCAGAAGTATGTCCGTTCCCCTTCCTGCCATGTTGGTGGAGATGGTAACCGCCCCCAACCTTCCCGCCTGGGCTATGATCTCCGCCTCTTTTTCGTGATGTTTGGCGTTCAACACATTGTGAGGAATTTTTCTCTTCTCAAGGAGCTTGGAAAGATGCTCTGAGTCCTCTATGGAGATGGTGCCCACAAGGATAGGTCTTCCCTTCTTGTGCTCTTCCTCTATCAGCTTAACCACCGCTTCCCACTTTTCCTTTTTTGTCTTAAAGACCATATCGGGCAAGTCCTTTCTACGCATGGGCTTGTGGGTAGGAACCACGACCACATCAAGCCCGTAGATCTCTTTGAACTCTAAGGCTTCCGTTTCTGCGGTGCCCGTCATACCCGCCAACTTTTGATAGAGCCTAAAGTAGTTTTGGAAGGTTATGCTCGCCAAGGTCTGGTTCTCCTGCTGGACAGGGACGCCTTCCTTTACCTCTATGGCTTGATGGAGCCCGTCGGACCACCTCCTACCCGGAAGGACCCTTCCGGTGAATTCATCCACTATCAAAACCTCTCCATCCCTAACTATGTAATGCACGTCCCTTTTGAAAAGCTCGTGGGCCCTAAGGGCTTGGTGTATGGCGTGCAGAAGGTCTATGTGTTTAAGGTCGTAGAGGTTTTCAATACCCAAGAACTCCTCAAGCTTTCTTATGCCCTTCTCTGTAAGTTGTACCGTTCTGTTCTTTTCATCCACCACGTAGTCTTCGTCTCTCCGTAGCTGTCTTACCGCTTGGTCCGCCTTGTAATAGATGGAGGTGTCCATCTGGGAGGGACCAGAGATGATGAGGGGCACCCTTGCCTCATCTATGAGGATGGAATCCACCTCGTCCACTATGGCGTAGTGATGGCCTTTTACTTGGACGATTTCCTCAAGGCTGAAAGCCATGTTGTCCCGCAAATAATCAAAGCCAAATTCGTTGTTGGTGCCATAAGTTATGTGGGCTTGATAGGCTGACCTCCTGTCGCAGGGCTCCAGTTTTGTAAAGAAGGCTTTCTTGGCGGACACGTTTACCATTTCGGAGGGCAAAAGTTCTTCAAAGTAGCCCTTGGGCCAAACCCTCCAATCTTCCTCTATTGCCCTTTGAGCAAGCTCCTCATCCACCCACTCCACCCGGTAGGAGCTGTAATCGGAGTTTATTACGCCTACTTCCAAGCCCAAAAACTTGTATATGGGACCCATCCATTGGGCATCCCTTCTTGCCAAGTAGTCGTTGACCGTCACCACATGGACTCCCCTATCCGTTAATGCGTTGGCGTAGGCGGAGGAGGTTGCCACCAAGGTCTTTCCTTCTCCCGTCTTCATCTCTGCGATCTTACCCTCATGAAGGACAAGCCCACCCAAAAGTTGCACATCAAAGAACCTTAGCCCGAGGGTCCTCTTTCCCGCCTCCCTCACCAAGGCAAAGGCAAGGAGCACCTCTTCGGTTATTTTTCCCTTAGTGATCTGGTCCTTTAACTCCTCGTTCTGGGATACTTTGTAAAATAGTTCCCTTGAAAGGGAGACAAGCTCCCTGTTGGTGAGCCCATCCAGCTCCCTTTCCTTCTGGTTGATCTTCTCCACAAACTTTCTTAGGCGCTTTACTTCCCTTTCGTTTTTCGTACCGATGATCTTCTTTAAAAGCCAATCTATCATAGCAATAAGTATATTACAGTTCCAGGTCACCCAAAGTGTATAAAACTGCAATTACTTGCAGTCGTCCCCTGACCTGGAAGGGAGGGACTACCCTTGCCAGCCACCCTTGCCCAATCCCCTGAAACCAAAACACGCTTCAAGGGAGAGTGGTCCCTACACCACTCAAGGCAAGTAGTGGCTCGCAAAACCGCAAGGGCTACGGAAAGAACTCGCCAGCTTTTTTGTAGGGTCTTTGCCCTACCCCTCAACTGCTCCATCTTGCGGTTGGCAGTTTGTTGGGTAGCTGGCTCACTCTTCCCGCTGTCCCGTGTATAGGAAAGTAATAACTCAAGATACCTCCTTAAACGCTTAATCCTTCCCTTGAGGGCGTTCTTCTTGTATTCGTTGGTCTCTTTCTTTAACTCACTCTTGAGTTCATTAATCCGTTCATCTACCTTAGCAATAGCATACGCTAAAAACTCCTTGTCCTTGAGTAGTTCCCTGTAATTCTTGGGAAGCCTTTCCTCAAACCCAAGCCCACGCCTTGCTATCACATAA
>Ga0081473_134779_pt1 | contig 38577 bp, 30 predicted proteins | sample CisSprmetagenome_FD_70977 | JGI IMG/M metagenome (GOLD analysis project Ga0081473, IMG submission 70977) | Hypoxic/sulfidic aquatic microbial communities from Cistern Spring, Yellowstone National Park, USA v2 (version 2) | ecosystem: Environmental > Aquatic > Thermal springs > Hot (42-90C) >...
AAAAAAGGACAGCGTTCTTAACTGGCTCTCCCCCGTATTCAGCCAAAGTTTCTTCAACAACCTTTTTTAAAAGATCTTTTGAGCTCTTTCTCGGCATTCTAAACTACCCTGATAAAATCTACTTTACCTTCATTTAATTTGAACTCAAGAGCATATAGAGATCCCTGAGGTGTTATGCTTCTCCAGAACAGCGTTCCGTTCCGAAAGTCCATTTCCCTTATAGAAGCAGCGTACTTTTTTTCCATTCTAATGGTTTCAAACCCTTCATAACCGAAGAGAAGCGCCGATATGCCATTTTTTGAATCCATTTCTGTTATTTCTTTCAAAAACTGTTCATAAATTGCTGGGTTCCTAACCGCAAGATCCTCGTATGAAAGTAGATCTACTATTACAAAAGCCCTAGCTCCTACTGATAAATAAGAATCCGATGCCATTTTAACATAGCTCCGCACATCTTTTTCCAATCCATGCGGATCAAATTTGAGCACATTCAACCTTTTTGTGGATCCGCCGGTCATTTTTTCTAGTGTTTTAGTAACGCTGTCAACGCTTTCAAATGGGCTAATTACATAGTTTACCGGGTAACCTCTTAATAGCAGATCAGCGGCGACCCATAATTTGTAGAGGCTATAGATTGAGAGGTCAACTGTTCTTTTCACTTCGGTTACAACATTTATTGTGACATTAAGCTCGTACTCCGGCATTGCCTCAGGGGGCCTAGGCAGAAGCTCGACTTTGGAAGGATATTGTAGATTTTGTCTATCAAGAGGTCTCAATATTGCAAGCCTTTTACCCATTGTAAAATAACTGTAAGGATTTTCTATGTAAAAATCTCTGTCCTTGACAATTGAAACTCTTCTAGCCTTGCCTTCTAGTATATCTTCATAATCAACGCTTATTATGGCGTCTGCCACAAACCTGACCTGGTTAGATGCAGGGTTAAGTCCCTCCGAAATCAATACAAGGGAACCTTGTTTTACCTTTGCCGTGCCATATATTAGCTGAAGGAATGGTCTGATTTCTTGTTCACCATTTATGCCATAAAACATTGCGTCGAGCGAATCAACAGTTACAATTTCACCTTTGCTTAGCGCATCGGAGATTGTAGAAAAAACATTTGCTGGATTTCCAGTCATAATGCTTACTACAGAAAGCTTTCCTTTGAAATCTGGATCAACAAGCTTCATCTTTTTTATAATAGAAGCTTCAGGTTCAGAGTAAGAAATATAAGTACAACTTCCTTTTTGTGCGCACGCTGCAAGGGCTATGGTAGTTTTTCCAGATCCAGGTTTGCCTTCAATTAAGCTTACGTACGATGGAGTATTAAGTACATCTAAGAATGACCTGCCTTCTGAATACACGATAATTTAGCACATATCATATATTTATTCATTTCGCGGTTTTGAGTACTCCCGCATGTATAACGCTTCACTCTTCTGAGGAAATTTATTAGCGGCTTTATCATTTTTAACGTTTTAGGACATAAGCAAGATAATAGGCCCAACAGGAAATTGGCTAGCTGTATAAACTCTGCTTAAAGCTCTGAAAGATAAACTCGAGATAAATGCTGCAAACAATTCAAGGATATGAAAAAGCCTTTAATTTGTATCTCAATAAATAATGCGTCTGCAGAATCTCTTAAATACATTAAGATAATCCCTTCACCAGATAGAGTCATGTAAGGATTTTAACGAAACCGGGGACCATGAGGGGTGCATTTTTCCTGGAATACCGCAAAGATTTCCTTTATAGGATATACTTCAAACCAATAAACGGAAACAGGTTTGAAGAGAGGTTTCGGAATCTCTTTATTAAAAATATTTTATGGACTTATTTCCAGAAAACCGTCGGCTGAAACGGAAACATTGTAAGTCTTCAATGGAATCTTGAGACTTTCGGATTCACATGGGACTTCAGGTTTAACGACCGGCTTCTCTATAAGTTCTCCTATTCTTACATCGTACTTGGCGCAGTGTGCAGGACAAACTGCTGTGGTTCTGTTTACTTCACTTAATAAATCACAACCCATATGAGCGCATATTGCTTCCATAGCGTAAAATTTTTCATCGTTCTTAACTATCAGAAGCGGTTTTGAGTTATACCAGATCAAAAGGAACCTTTTTCAAAAACTATCGCGTGTATTTTAACTTTCATGCCGTTAATTTACTTTAACTGTTATTTGTCCCCTCCTGTTTTATAAAAGTGAACTACCTAGGTTTTTTATCCGGCATAAAAGTTATTAATTTATTTACTTCATCATTTAGCATTGTTAAAGAAACGAATACTTGTTTCTGCACTTGTAATAATGCTTTTCAATTCAGTTTACCAGTATTCATGGAACGTCTTCGCGATGTATCTGGCAAAATATTACGGTTTATCGGTCATGATAACGGAAGTCATGTTCTTTATTTTTGTTTTTATGAGCACTTTTCTTCAGATTCTTGGAGGTTATATTTCTGATATAAAGGGTCCAAGGTTAATTGGCTTAATAGCGGCTATACTATCTGCTACAGGTTACATAGCTTTCGTGAAAGACGTAAGCTTGCTTTTAAGGTTCCTGCTCTGGGCTGGAGGTTCCGCTGGCGAGGGGATGCTTTACGGCATAGCCACAAACTCAGCTTTGAAATGGCATAAGAACAACAGGGGTCTCGCGGTCGGCATTGTCTCTTTGGGTTTCGGGGCTGGCGCGACCATCTTCAACCCTGTATTTCTTGTCATTCATAGCCTTCAGAAGATAAGTATCATGATGTTTTTTCTTGAAATCATAATTTTGCCGCTCTTGGTCATGAACCTTTCATACCCGGAAAAGCTTAGCGGGAAAAAACCTCGCGAGGCAGTCTTTACTTTACCATTTCTGCTGATCTACCTCTCATATTCTCTTGGGACTGTCCCGTTGATTTCTTTGTCATCAAGCCTTTTTATTTTAAGAAGCGGTTACTCTCTGCTGATAGCAATAATTATTTTTCCTTTGATGAGCGGTCTCGGAAGGCCATTTATGGGAAGATTTTCTGACAAGATCGGGAGGATAAAGACTATTTTTATATCTTTGAGCATATTAATGTTAGCAGGAATACTTGGAGCTCTTAACGTCCCACTGTTGCCTGAAATACTTATAGGATTTCTTGGAGGCTCTTTGATCCCGCTGTTCTTTGCACTTGTAGGAGACTATATGGGAGAAGCTTATTCTGCTTCTCTTACTAGCATACTTTATACGGGAAAAAACATAGGTGGCCTCATAGGAAGTATCGGCATAGGATACGTATCAGAGAAAAGTATATTTTATGGATGGTTCCTAATGGTGCTTTCATCTATTTTATCTTTGCTTTTTCTGATTATTTTATATAAACTTAATAGCAAAAAGAAAGCTTAACCATATATTGAAAATCTCGATTTTACATACAATAAAAAGTTTAGCATGTGATTAATCTGTTTGTGCGCTAAAAGGTTTATATAATTCCATTTCTAATTTAATTTAAAATTGGAAAGAGTAAAACTTTCTAGAAAAGTAATTAAGAAGTATTCTGAGCTTTTTGGCGAAAAAACCGTAAACGGTAGAAAGCTTGTTGTTGAAGACGTTATAGCCCAAGTCTACGATGAAGTGAAGGACCTCTGGGAAGCCTCACTAAAAAAGAGGAGAGAAACTCTTGACTCTCCGCTCAAAGTAAGGGAAAAATATTCAATACCAAAATTGGACGAAGTTTATGAAGATCCAGTTACTGGGGAAAAGAGGACTTACAGGGAAATAGTTCAGGGGCTGATCGATAATTTTTTGGGAAAGAAAACTCAGCTTGCATGGCGTTTGAACGATGTGGTACCTATACCAGATTACGCGCACCCGCTTAAGAACCCTGGACTCGAAATAACTGGTCCTTGGAACCCTCCAGACATGGCGATAAAACAGATAAACGCTGATGTTGCGGCTACTATGGGACCTGATGACGAAGATGCTGCTCCCCCAGACTACATACCTTACAACAGCAGAGATAGATCTTCAATACCTCTCTTTGAATCTAGGTTAAACGAAAAGAAGATACTTGCAGGTCAGCTGCTTGAAGTCAAGATGATGAAAAAGGGTCAACTTAGAGTCTACAAAATACAGAAACCAATGGAAAAATGGCCCGCTAGCTTTCACAGGATACCCGGAATCCATCTATTAACTTTTAACGTTAAAATAGATGGGAAACCAGCCCCTTCTTTTATAGTTGATATGGTAATACACGCGTTAAATGATTTTGACTCGCTAAATAAAGCTGGAAGGATGTTGTTATTCTACATACCAAAGACTCAAACTCCACAGGAAGCTTTTATGATAGCAAAAGCGATCTGGAAGTTAGAGAGGTTGATGGGAGCTGAAAAGCCAGGAAGTCTCATTAAGTTTAAGGCTCTTTATGAAGAGGGAAACGCTGGTAGGCACCTTCCCGCAATAATGTGGACCTGGAGGTACTGGTTGATAGGGACAAACGTAGGTAGGTGGGACTATACTGCGAGCTTGATCGAAATGTGGAAGAACGAGAGGATCCTTTCAGACCCACAGAATAACTCTCGTATGGGAATGGTTTCACCTCATATGATGGCTTATCAAAGGTACAACGCTCTGTTAAACGTGATGGCATGCGTAAAGGATGGTGAGCTGAAGAACGGTGCACCTATAGGTGGAATGGCAGCTGTTATGCTGTATCAGAAATCTGACGCATACAGTAGGTACAGGCACAACGCAGTAACATTAAGAGCAATGAAGCTTGATAAATTAAGGGAGAGGTTGATAGGCCTTATCTTTGTTCCTGAAGAAGACGTTTCTGGTAAAAAAGTAACGTTAGATGATATTATAAAAGGAACAGTAAAAGGGAAGCTGTACGATGCGTACAGACAGAGCTGGGTAGCATCCCCTGATGAACAGTACGTTGCAGCAGGGAACGGGCCCTTAAGGGCTGACATATTAGAGCTGCAAAAAATGTTTGATGCTCCTGTTATTTGGGAAGAACAAAACGGTGAAAAGGTAGCTCCGAAGGTTGAGAGCGGATTAACGGAAGACGAAAAGAAGCTTTTTTACAGCCTTGGGCTTATAGATGAAAACGGCAAAATAACTCCGTGGATAGTAACAAGAGATATGCTCGAAACGCCTGAAAAGTTCATTTCATCAGAAAAACTTTGGAGGGGAAAAGATCTTTGGAGCAGCCTTTACGATATACAAGAAGGAGACGTAACTGTTGAAAACATACAGCATGCATTTTACATGGCAGCAAACTATGGCTTTCAGGTACTTAACGGAAACCTTGCGGCAGCAATAGACGATTACAAAGCCTTTGCTAACAGGCTCGTAAGGTTTATGAACGATCTTGCTACTTACAGGATATTCGTTTCTTGGCTCTGGACTCTTGCTCACAACGGCGCGAAAGTTACAAAGGATGGGTCAATAAAAGGGCCTAAGCTTACAAAGGACGGAGTAATACCAGATGAAGATGTGTACCATATAAAGGCTGGAACAACTTTTGATAAGCAAATGTTCGAAAAAATTTGGGAGCAGCATTATAAATGGACTACAGAGTTTTACAAAGATTACGATAGGTTAGTAGCTTATAGGTTAGCAATAATTAGGATAGGCTTAGACGGGGGCAAAACGTATGAAGAAATAATACAAAAGCTCGATGACGTTTTAAAGGAAATAGTTCTTTATAACTCGCTTGACGAAAGCGCCTTTAAAAAGATAGCAAGCCTTCTTGGATTTCAGTATACTGATAATATGCTGAAGATAAGTAAGAATATACAAGCAGTACAAGATTTTGTTTCAAAAGCTTATGGCAAAGAACCGACATATGAAAAAAAGATCACTCTGAACGAAGCTGCGAGAAACATATCTAGAAAACTTGGGCTTAAGTACAAACAAGTTCTAGAAATAATAAAAGCAAACGAACCAATGTTTGACCGTAGGGAAGCTCTTACAATAATGGACATACTTAAAAGACAGATATTCTCTCCCAAATACATTCAGCACAGCGCTAGAGTTCTTTTCTCTTTAGCTGATAAAGATACAAAAACAAGACAAAAGCTACTTGACGCAATATATTACTTGGATAAGAACCTAAATCCGGTTTATAGGGATAAATACGGAAACCCATCAAGAGAGGAGCTAGTAAAGGCTGTTAAGAGAAGGAAAATATCAAGAAAAATTCTGCAGATTCATGATTATATCTATGATTTATTTTAAAAAATTGACTGATTTTATATTTTATAAACGATTTTATTAACGCATTTTAAATCATATTTTATAAATACATTTACAATATTTAACAACAATGAACATTGCAAATGAGCTTGCAAAGATAGTTGGCAAAAAGTATGTTTTAACAAAATATGAGGACATTATTCCGTACGTTAAGGACGCATCTTACATCGAAGGGGAAAAACCTATAGCTGTTGTTATTCCTGGGAACGTTTTTGAGGTGTCTAAGGTTCTGAAGCTTTGTTACGAAAATGATGTGCCAGTATACGTGAGAGGAGGAGGCACTTCTTTAACAGGTTCATCTGTACCTGAAGGCGGCATAGTCATGAGCATGCTTAGGTTTGACAAAATACTTGAAGTAAACATAAAAGATAGGTATGTAATCGCGGAAGCCGGTGTCAGGGTTGGAGAGCTTAATTCATATTTAGAAAAATACGGATACATGTATCCTCCTGATCCAGCAAGCGATATAGCAGCGACCGTAGGCGGATCGATAAACACCAATGCTGGAGGCGTAAGAGGAGCCAAGTATGGAGCAACTAAGGAATGGGTTTTAGGCCTTGAAGTAGTTCTCCCTGATGGCACGATTACCCAGTTTGGCGAAAAGACTCTCAAAAGGTCAGAAGGCTATGATCTTACCGCTTTAATGATAGGCAGCGAGGGCACTTTAGGCGTAGTCACCAAAGCAACATTAAAAATAGCCCCATTGCCTGAAAGGGAAGCCATGTTTCTCGCTTTCTATGATAGCTATAAAAGATTTGGAGATGTAATAAGCACGCTTAATGAGAGAGGACTTATACCGCTGACAGCTGAGTTTTTAGATGAGGTTTCAATAAACGCAGTAAAGAGCTACGGCATACCATATCCGGACAATGCTAAGGCGCTACTTATTATAATAACTTCAGAAATGAGCGATCAAGTTTTAAAAGCGATTAAAGAAACGTCACCAATTGAATTAAGAACAATAAAGGATAAAAAAGAGATGGACGATACGTTAAAGCTCAGGAAAGGTCTATACTCCTCTTTACTTTTAGAGAGGGAAACCCCTGAGCAAAGAGTTATAATAGGGGATATAGTTGTCCCTCCATCGAAAATTTCAGAAACTATAGAGGAAATATACAATGCAGCTAAATCGATCGGTTTAAAGATTGCTGTTTTTGGACACATAGGCGATGGCAACGTACACGTAAATATCTTTGCCGGCCCTAACGATTTTGATAAAGCAAAAGAGTTGTTGCTTGAAACAGGGATGATAGCAGTAAAACATGAAGGCTGCGTTTCAGCAGAACACGGAATAGGCTTAGAGAAAAAAGAGCTTCTATTAAAAGAGTTCACTTATAGGAACAACCAGATAAACCTTGAACTTATGAAAAAGATCAAGAACGTATTTGATCCAAAGAATATACTCAACCGGGGAAAGCTAATTGAGTGACGTTGTAATAGCTCTCTCTTCAGAAGCATCAAACTGCATTAACTGCGGCTTCTGTGAAGCTGTCTGCCCTACAATACCCGCTTTTGATTATAAAACATCTATGGGCGCAAGGGGGAGAATAAACTTAGCCAAAGAGTTTTTGAGCGGTAACCATAGCCTTAACTTTAGAGATCCTTTTGAATCTTGCCTTGACTGTTATGCGTGTTTTCAGGTATGTCCTGCACACGTAAACTCTGGTGTTGTCAGTGAGCTTATGAAACAGGCTATAGCTGAGGGCCAGATAGAGAACCAGAAGCACCAGGTAGCCGAGATGATAACCAAAATTATATTAAAATACAAAGACCCTTTAGGTTTGAAAAAAGAATTAACCGAATGGTCAAAAGGCCTTGAATTTGAAAACTCATACGAAACAATACTTTATACTGGGCACATGTATCAGCTCATGGCTTACAACAAAAAACTTAGCGAAATGCTGAAATCAATAGGAGAGCTTTACAAATTCTTGACCCCTTTACTTTCGTCTTTAGGCAATCCTTCTTTTATTTTCTCAAAGTTTTACGATAAAAAGATTAAAGAAAGGTCAGAAAGTCAACTCAAGAACATTTACTTTCTCTTAAAAAAAGCAGGCGTCAAATTTTCTTACCTAGGAGAAGAAGAACCATATCCTGGTACGCTGATGATAGATATGGGTTATGTGAATGAGTTTAAACAATACGCTCAGTGGGTTACTGATTTGTTTAATAAAAAAGGTGTAAAGAACATAATTACAGTTGACCCTCACACTTACGACGTTTTACTCAACAAGTATACAAAATATGTAAAAGGCTTTGATTTTAACGTAACATTTTACCTTGACCATCTGAGCACGCTAAAATTCTCAAGATTAGATAAAAAAGTAACTTATCATGAACCGTGTCACCTCGTAAGACATACCGATCATAACGTGCCGAAAGGTTTTATTGAAAGCATTACAAATCTGATACTACCCATACATAATGGAAAAAACACGTACTGCTGTGGCGGACCTATTGAAGCTTTTTATCCTAAAGCTTCTGAAAAGATTTCAGATAAAAGGTTTAAAGAACTCAAGCAGACAAAAGCGGAAATCATTATTACTTCATGTCCAATATGTTTTGTAAACCTATATAAAGATGAATCAGTCATGGATATATCTGAGCTTTTAGCAAATCTCATTACATAAAAACTAATTTAATTATTGACCGTTTTCAATAAATTGTATTATGCTGTTTAAGATCTTCCTGCTGCTTTCTATCTTATGCTTTGCGATTTCTCTGTACTCTTCTCTAGATAACTTAACCCTCGCGTACCCGAGCCTTGCTGAAGCATCAGCAACTGACGCTGCCTCTTCTATAAACACTTCCCATTCATCCATTCTTGGTAATATATAATTTTCAGAAATTCCTTTTATTTCTGCCTGTCTTGCCAGCTCTTCAGCTGCTGCTATAACAATCTGGTCGTCAACTTTGATGCTTTTGCTGTCAAGCACACCTCTAAAAACTGCAGGAAAAACCAAAGAATTGTTAACCTGATTGGGAAAGTCGCTTCTTCCGGTAGCAACTATGTAGGCCCCAGCTTCTTTTGCTTCATCAGGCATCATTTCAGGAACTGGATTAGCTAGCAAGAAAGTTATTGGCCTGTCGTTCATTTGCATTATCCAGCGCTTATCTATTGTACCTGGCCCTGGTTTGCTAGCTGCAACGAGAATGTCAGCGCCTTTAAAAGCGTCTTCTATTGTTATCGCGTTCTCACCGTTTGTCTTTATTGCAAGTTCATATTTCCATTTATGAACAAACATAAGCCTGTCTATATCTTCCCTGTTAGCGTGAAGTGGCCCTTTGCTGTCTATAAGAATTATGTTTTTTGGGTTAAACCCATAATCTATTAGAACATAAGCTGTCCTTATGTTTGCTGCCCCAGCTCCAAAAAGCACAACTTTAACGTTTTCTTTCTTTTTTCCTGTAAGTTTTATGGCGTTTATCAAACCAGCAAGTATAGCTCCAGCTGTACCGTGCTGGTCATCGTGCCATACAGGTATCTTAAGCTTTTCAAGAAGCCTTTCCCATACTTCAAAACACATCGGGCTTTCTATGTCTTCTAAATTTATTCCACCAAAAGAAGGCTGAATTGCTTCAGCTATTTTTAACATTTCATCAACAGTATCTGCTTTAACAGCTAAAGGCACCGCATCTACTCCGCCTAAAAATTTGTAAAGGAGAGCTTTTCCTTCCATGACAGGTAGACCAGCTATAGGACCAATAGGCCCTAGCCCAAGAACCCTTGTCCCGTTTGTTAACACTGCTATTGTATTTCCTCTACTTGTCAGCTCGAAACTTTTATCTTCATCAGCTTCAATGACTTTAGAAACTTGAGCTACGCCCGGCGTGTATATTATAGCAAAGTCATCATAGCTTTTTAACGGTACTTTAGGTATTATCTGTATTTTACCCCCATACTTTCTTGAATACTCTACAGGATCCAATTTAAATAAAAAAAAGCGCGCAATTATATAAACGTAAAAAATTTTTAATCAATAAAGGGCTTTGTTAGTCATTTGTCTAACAAAATAAAATAATAGGTTTATCCGTAAGATAAAAACATTTGACTTATTGTATAATGTCAAATAATTTGAAAAGTTTATTATATTTTGTTTCTTAATTTTTTAAAAAATTGAACATTTTTGCAACATATGCCCAGTAAATCAAACATATGTTTATCACAAGTTTAATATTTAACTACACATTAAAATTATTAATTGTAATCAAACTCTAAAAATTAAAAGATCTTGTTAAAAACTAGGTTTTTGTAGGTTCTAAAGGGTATCCACAGTTTCTGCAATTTTTCAAAGAGATTGGGTTGTTCCATCCACATTTTTTGCATTTTACTTCCTTTTCTTTGTAAAGGTATGCAGTTTTTTCATTTATATGAAAACCTAAAGTTAGCCTTAAACCTCCTTTCAAATGTTTATTAAGCTCCTTTATTTCCTGTTCATTAAAATTATTTTCATCATAAATTTCTAATCCTAAAGAATATGGGCGCAGGCTGAACCTTTTTCCAAGCTTTTGAGAATCCAAGTGCGCCAAACGTTCTCCAGAATCATCTTGTATCCATGAGACAGGGTAACCGATCTTTTCCTGTAGAAGGTTTATCAGCTCGATTTCCTTTTTTATTACATCCTCTTGGTTTATGTTTAACATTATCATACTTTCTTTTAGCCCTGCCAAATTTACTAGTGGAGAAATATATTCTGATGGATGTTTAACTGCTAATTCTTTTAACGTTGGAAGAAGGCCCATCAAAAGCCTGTTATTAATGAGCTTATTCTTTTGCGTAATAGCGTCTTGTAAGATGTCTTTTAATAAAAGTACTTTAACCTTAAAGTAACTTTCTTCGTTCTGAGCCTCATTAGCCAAATGTGGCAGATTTATTGATGCGGATATTATTCCTATTTCAAGGCCTTTTTCTTCGTTCAGTTTAAAACCTATCGAAGTCTTGTTGTCGTTGTTTACAAGCAATAAAGGCGCTTGAACTTTCATGTTTGTGCTAAGCAAAACTTTTGGTTTTTTTACTTTAAGTAAAAACCTATTGTATTCATTGATTATCTCATCGTCAACTTTATCAACGTGTATTGTCAATACAGGAGATCTAGTTGTGCTTGGAAGCAAGCTTTGTAATATAAAAAAGGATTCCTTTTTCAATTTATCAATCATCGGCTCGTTGATTTTAATAAAAACTTCCGCATTGGCCTCTCTAGAAAGACCATAAACAAGTTTTATGAAATTTTCAAACGTTAAACTTTCTTTGTTTGCTATACCGTCTAGCAAATTAAGGTCTAACGCAATAACATCGGGTTTAAACATCCAGTTTTCGGGAAAAGATAGATGTATCTTCCCGTTAAAGTGGGCATCTATCAAATCTGTTGGAAGATCAGATCTCACAAGATAGTCAGAAAATATTCTTTCAGCCGCTTTGTACACAACGTCCTCAAACCCCTCTCCTTCTTTGCTTGTTTCTTCAAGCATAACTTCCAAGTCATAAACAGGCATGCCTAGCCTGCTTAGTTTTTTCCAATACTGTTCTAAACCTTGCTCTAACAAAATTGAATTTACAACCTCTCTGATGAGCGGCGATGTGAGATATGTAAGTTGAAACTTGTATATACGAGATTCAGCTTCGCTTGCTATGTTTTGAGCTACTTCTAGGGGCACATTGGCTTCTTTTATAAGGCTTTGAACTATTTTTGAGGTATCAAACTCTTCAATTCTTTGTGATGATTCCCTGACGTACAATCGCCCTGAAGAAACGAGAGACTCCTCTTCGATCTGCTTGGCAAGCGATAGGACAAGCCTACCTAATGGCGTTATCATGTATTTTCTTTCTTGTTTGTTCTGCACTACTAAATTTTGCTGCACCAGCTTTTTAAGATGATAAGCAAATTTACCTGATTCTCTCTTTGGAGTAAACCCTGAAGCTTCTTTGAGCTCTGTGTACGTCATTCCTCCTTTTGCTGCAAGTATTCTAATTATTTCTAGTCTGCTTTTTGAGGCTAGTACAGAAAAGATGATTTTTAGCCTTTTTGTCATAAGGTTGCTGCTCAAATCTCTTAGACTACTAGTTAATAGAAGTATATAAAGTTATGATTGTCAAAAAATTTTTGTTTTAAAACAAAATATTTTTACATAAATTTTGATCGGTATTCATGCCCTCCATGATCCATATAAAGCCATCAACCAAGAATTAGCTTCTCTCAGTAGGTTTTTTGAGTTTTTATGAGTTAAAGTATTAAGAGCTTTTTCATAAGATAGCCACATATAACCTATATGTTCGTCGCTGATTTTAACCGTTTGAGAATTTGTTTTCATTAAATAATAAACGACGTCTTTTTTCACCCTGTTACCGTTTTTAAAAAATTCATAACTAACTGTGAAAGAAAAACCGTCAAACACTTCTAAATCGCTTAATCCAGTTTCTTCTTCTACTTCTCTTATAGCTGCCATCTTTGTATCTTCTCCTGGTTCAATATGGCCCTTAGGAAATTCCCATCTTCTCCTTTTACTTATTAATACAAGGTAGAGAGGGCCGCTCTTACTTTCTTTAAACACTACCCCCCCAGCTGAATGTTCAATTTCTTCGACTGCCATATTTATGATCTTTTAATCAAAAGTTTTAAATGCTACTATTAAATTGAGGCTTTTTACATAATACTTAATGCAAATATCTGTTATATTTTAATAAAACCTCATTTAGTAAACTACTTGCTTTTATGTAACCTTTGAGAAAAACATGTAAAAAATTTATTAAAACAAAAATTTTAAATCGTTTACAGAAGGAATTATCGCATCTGCATCAGCTTCCATAAATTTTTGTATAAAGTTTTTCACATCAAGAGAAAAACCATATACACCAACGAAACCCACTTCATAGCCTAACTCTCTAGTATTTTTTACCATTAATATATCTTCGTATGAATCACCTACGTAAAGGCAGCTCTTAACATTTAAGTTTTTTATTACCTCTTCAATAAGAAAGGGATTTGGTTTTCCTAACCATTGTTCTTTTGATCTTGCATAGACATCATCTATGAAAAAAGAACTCTCAGGATTAAAGAAATTTCCTAGCAAATCTTTTAAAATCTTCACAGCAGCTTTTTTAGGCCTTCCGCTAGCGATTCCTATTTTGTTGCCAAATTTCTTTTTTAAGAAAGTTTTTACGTCGTTTTCAAGAACCACCTTTTCATCTTCTATAAACCCTTTTTTGATTTTGAAAACTGGCTCAGCTTGCCAAGTTTCTTTAAAAAGATCCATACCTAGGTAAAGCTCCTCAAAAACTGTAGAAAGAAGGCTTTTCCTAGGCAAATTAGGATAGTTAAGCTTCTCTTTGATCTTTATCAGGTAATTTAATTTATCCTTTTTATTGTAGAGCTTTTTAAGCCCTTCTTCTATGCTCTGTAATCCTTTGCTGTCTGCATACATCAATAAATAATTTAACGCCTTTATCGAGGTTTCTATAAGGCTTTCCTTGTTAACCTTTACCTTTATGTAATCTTTAAAAAACTTGTAGTCAGTAGAAGATAAGACTTTTAGTATCTCATCCGGAAAACCCGAATAAAGTCCCATCAAAATCGTATAAGCGGTATCCCAGTCGTTATTAAAACCGCCGGTAAGCCTGAGCCTTGCTACAGAGCTGTTTATTTCATCCTTTGGAGGTTTAAAGCCAACGACCCACTGATAAAACATAGAAACAGTTTGATAGATCGTCTCGTTATAAGAAACCCTAGAATCAATGAGCGTGCCATCAATGTCAAATGCTATTGCTTCATATTTTTTAAGTTCTGCATAATTTTTTATAAAATTTAAACCATTATAAGTAGCAAATTCTTTGTAACCTTCTGTCAAATCAAATCAAGAACTTTTGCTTCTCTCTGAAAACTTTCTACTGAGTCGCTTGCATGTATGCTATTATCAGTTAGTCCAAGAGAATAATCGCCACGAATAGATCCTGGTGGAGCTTTTGACGCATCAGTGCTTCCTATCATTATCCTTACAGCTTCTATAGCATTCCTTCCTTCTAGTATAGCAGCAACTATCGGTCCAGAAGTTATAAAATCTACTAAGTCTTTAAAGAAAGGCTTTCCTTTATGAACCGAATAGAAATCTTCTGCTTTTTCTCTTGAAAGCTGCATCATTCTGAGTTCTTTTATTATAAATCCTTTTGCTTCAAAACGACTCAATATCTGTCCGACAAGCCCTCTTTTTACCGCATCAGGTTTAATTACTATTAAAGTTTTTTCGCTCATATCGTTGATGTATGTTTTGCGGTCCATTTAAGTTTTCTCGGATCCTTTTTATGTTCGAGCATATATATTCTGCATCTTAAGCTGCAAAACCTAAGAACGCTGCCGTCGTTCATTATCACTGTTATTCCGGTACCAGGTTTTATCGGCCTTCCACAAAAAGAACATACTTTTTGTGTGATCATAACTTATCACTTTATTTTTCTGGCTTCTCTTTCCGTTTCTCTAAGCATAATTATGTCCCCAAGCTTAACAGGCCCCTTAACATCCCTTGTCAGAATTCTCCCTTTTTCTGGTCCGTCCATAATTTTTAATCTAACTTGGGTTATTTCTCCAGCTACGCCTGTCCTACCCACTATTTGAACGACCTGTGCAGGGGTTAGGTGCTCTTCTTCGCTCATTTAAATTTCATACACCTATTATTTTTGATAATTGCGATGTAATCTGATCAACTATCTGTTTGGCCTGTCCTGGATCGATTATAGCTACAGATGCCGCGCTTACCTGTAAACCTGCAGCAGCTCCTAAGTCCTTCTTTGATTTAACGTATATATAGGGAATTTTTCTTTCGCTGCATATCAATGGTAGGTGCGCTACTATTTCTGGAGGATCGACGTCTTCTGCAATTATTACTAACTTTGCCTCCCCTCTTTCTACAGCTTTTGTGACTTCATTTGTTCCTTTTCTGATTTTACCGGACTCTTTAGCCTGCTTTACTGCGTCGAGCGCAGCTTGAGCAAGCTCGTTTGGCGTATCAAACTTTACGTAACTAGGCTTTTGGCTCATAGGCTTCACCTTCGAATGTAGTAGTAAAAAAGGTTATTAAAGCTTTTGGATAAGTTTAGTTTTATAACTGACTCCTTTGCACTATAAAGGGCGAAATTTGTAATTTTTGTATTACAAACGTTTCTCTAGTGAAAGGAACATAAGCGCGTTGATTGATTTGTGATCTCACGTAGTTAAAACTCATGCGAAGCAAAGTTTGCGATTTATTCTTACGTCTGTTGCTTTCCTTAACACATCAACTGAGATGTCGGAATTGGATAAACGCCATGGCCAACTATAAATCTGGAAGAATCATCTTCATAAACTATTAACCATAAACCCTTCCACCTTGGATCCTTTATTTCGTGCCAATCAACGTGCCACAATGAATTAAAATGTTTTCTTTATCCACTTCTATCTGTATTACTTATTACAAATCCAGCCTCCTTGAGTACTTGATTGATCATGTTGTTATTAATGCTGTATCATTTCGCTCTGAGAATTTTGCCGATATAGCTCGCATTGGCTCTGTACATTTTGTAAAGTTTTGGTTTCACATTTAACTTGCTCAGGCAAAAGCTGTAATGTCTTTTAGCCTTTTTATGAACATGAATAACCCCTGTACTTTTGTATTCGTGGTAAAGCTGTTGCACACTTCTGGTTGATACGCCTTGCACGCTTGTAATTTCCCTGTTAGTAAGTTTTCCTTCAAGCTTAGCATTAACGATGCATTAATCTGATCTTCGCTAAGCATGCTAGCCCATACCTCTTCATTAGGTTTAGCCAAAATCTGCTTAATTTGCTTTTATCAACTATATGTTTAAGACCATGAAATAATTTCCAGATAATAGAGTGATACTAAAATAATTGTTAAAATTGTATGTTTTTTCTCAAATTATTTGACCAAATTTTTTTATTTATTAATGATAGAAAAAAGGCATGGAAGCCGAATATGAGAAAATTAAAAGGTTTGCGGAGGCAACACTTGGCGAGATGCCTGAAGTCATTGTACAGCTTTATAAATTAAATGAAGCTGCAGCATTAGAGCAATTTAATGAAAATAACATATTGTATTTAGGCAGGAAAAACATTCCAAAAAAGATTCTAGCTATTATAGCTATGTCTGTTGCACTAGCCAATGGACCAAAGGAATCAGCAAAGATACACTTTAAGTTAGCTAAAAGATATGGTGCAAGCAATGACGAAATAGTTGATGCGATGAGAGCAACAAAAATGGCATTGATGTCATCTACGCTTGATGTAGCATCATCGATAATTGATATGGGGAAAGAAGAACTTCTTAACAAAGATACGGATTCTGAAATTATATTGAGAAAGCTAAAGGCGGAAACAGGAATTGTGCCAGAAAGGCTATCCTTAACTGCAACGGTTTCAACTTCGTTGTTGAAGGAACATCTAAGAGAAAGAGACGAACTACTAAAACCCAAGGCACTTGATAAAAAATATATATTTGCAATAGCTTATGCCGTAAGTGTTTCCATTCATGATAGAGAGTGTCAGAAGGTTTACTTAGATCAATTCATAAAAAACGGCGGGAATGCTGCTGAACTTGAGGATATCATTGCTGTAACCAGATTTTTGACTGGTAATAGAGCCTTTGTGAATGGGCTTGAGATTCTGCGGTCAATGAATGGTTATTAAAGTATATATAAAATAAAAATACTATTTTTACCTAAACGCGGCGTATGATCAGCCAGTACGGTAAAGAAAACTGATAAGCCTGCTGTGTTAGCTTGGGTCAGTATCGCCTTATGGTCACCTTAGTTAGCTGATAAAAGCCTGCATTTGACTTATAAAGCATATTCTCTATGTTAGAGAACATCGAAGGATTATAACACGGCCATCGGCACATACCGAAGGTAAAGATGGTCCTTATCTTGTCAGGTACATGCACATGTTTCTCAAGCTGCTTTATGTAACAATGAGAACGCTAAGTTGCTTAATGGGTAGATCGATTTTAACCATGACGTTCTTGACCTGGGTTTTTCTTTCTTATATGACATTGTCCAGCCGAATCTTTAAAGATCAATTAAGTTTATAATCTCCATTAGACTCAATTTTAATCACCAAGGTTTTCAGTTAAAGATGAGCTCATGAAGCTTTTGAGTATATATAATAATATTTGATGGAGGAAGCTGACATCCTCACAGCCCTAAAGGAAATGTGGTTCCTTCAAGGCTGATCATAGGTTCGTGGTTTATCGCTTTCATTGTTTCATTGCTAGTGGTTGCCCACCCGCTACAGACCACAGGCTTGTGCCTTCAGCCATTTACCCCTATCATCATAGGATTTGGGGATATTTTTCATCATGTTTATTGCTTCATTCAAATCAGCGTTTATTACTTTCCCTGTGTAAGGATACTCGAATAAGCCTATTTTAATTCTTTCATTTTCGTTAGTTTCCCCACACAGAGAACACATCTTATATGTATTCGCTTCATTAACAGGCTTAACCTTTATACCATATTCCTCTGCTGCGTCCTTGATGCAGCTTATTATTGCAGAATAGTTCCAGTAGTTTGAATTTATTTCATTTCCTTTGCTCTGAGCTATACCCTTTGGATAGCCTATTTCTATTTCTCCTACACCTTTATCATAGAGAGACTCTACAACTTCCCTAGCTAATCCTTCCCTTACATTCTTTAGCAGGACAGTACGTCTATTATACAGCATTTCAAGCTTCCTGCTAGTTTTAAAGCCGTGCTTTGCAAGCCTCTTCTTTTCCTTAACAATGCGCTTTGTTATCTTCTTGAATTCAGATAGCGCAGATCCGCCCTTGAAGAGCATCCATGAACCATCATCAATAGCTACAGTTACAAGGTTTGCAACGCCTAAACAAACGCTGGTAGGTTCATACACAAAAAGTTTATTAGCCTCGGGCGGGCTTTGAACCCGCGACCTTCCGCTTACGAGGCGGACGCTCTACCTGCTGAGCTACCGAGGCATGTTTTAAACTAAATCATTTTACCAATAAAAACTTTTTTAAAATTTGATTAAAATTTTGAACCTGCTGTAAATTTCATTATTTTAAGAACTTATTAATTCATAGCTTAAAAGAACTAAACAGGAAATCGCTTTAGTTATTGGCCTCAGATTCTTTCCTTTATAAATTAGCGAACTCGAACTATTTTAAAACATACCCAGTCTGCCTTTGTGAATAACATACATGATCAAGGTATACTGGGTAAAATGCAGGTAGCAAAAAACTTACAAACGCAAAAGTGTTAATAAAAAATAACTAAATGGCTTGATTTGAGAAGAATTATGTAATATGTAATATGAAAACTTTATGGGATTTTTCCTGTTTTATAGGCTCCAGGTACAGCTCCGAGTTTGAGAAGAACTATAAAGAAACAAGCGTGTTGAAATTCAAAACACGAAAGCGTACTTTTTCAAGCTTATTGTTAAAATGGAAATGACTTTAAGCAGATTAGGACCTCTTAACTGGTAATCTGATCTAAACAGGCTGATATAGAGATCCTAGAACTATAAGTTAGGGGCTAAAATTTGGCCTAAAAAGTTTATAAAATATAATATCATTATTATAATTAAAATGTTGCGTTTGTGAAAGTACTTAAATTTATCATAAAAGATCTTAACTAAATGCTTTATGTTTCGCCTTATATATAAGTGCACAATTTATCACGCGTTAGCAATTAAAAAACATACACTTGCAATCATTAACCCGAATAAAAATTTAAATAATCTTTAAATATAACTATTTGAGTGGCGATTAAGGATAATGTCTTCTAAAGTTGATATACTTAAAAATAAGTATGTTCCAAAACACATTATACTTTCTAAAGAAGAGGTAGATGCGCTATTAAAGAAATATCACGCTAAATTAGAGCAGTTACCTAAGATTAAAGCTACTGATCCCGTAATCAGGGCTATAGGGGCTAAACCAGGTGATGTTGTAAAAATAATAAGGGAAAGCGAAACTGCGGGAATAACTGAATATTATAGAGTGGTGGTTGAAGAATGAAGTCTATATTTGAGAAAAGGTGGCCTATAATTAAGAATATACTTGAAACCGAAGGTATAGCAAGGCAACACCTTAATTCCTATAATCAATTTATAAAAAAGGGAATGCAGAGCATAGTAAACGAGGTTGGGGAAGTTGAAATAGAAACTATATCAGGAAAATATAAGATAAAGCTCGGCAAAATTGAAATCGGGAAGCCCAGAGTTGTTGAACACGATGGTTCTGAAAATTATATAAAACCCATGGAAGCCAGGTTAAGGAACCTAACTTATGCAGCTCCGCTGTATCTTGAGATGCAAATAGTTGATTCAGACCCTTCGATTAATAGGCCTTTTAAGGTTCACATCGGAAACTTGCCCGTCATGGTCAAGTCTGATATTTGTGTTTTACATAATCTAAATGAACAGGAGCTTATTGACGTTGGCGAGGATCCAAACGATCCTGGAGGGTATTTTATAATAAACGGAAGCGAGAGGTTGATCATAGGGCTAGAGGACATTTCGCCAAACAAAATACTGGTTGAAAAAGAAAAAAGCGGTTCTTCTATAGTTTACAGAGCTATAGTACATTCTTCTATAGTTGGTTTTAGATCTAAGGTAGAGATGGTAATAAAAAATGATAACGTAATATACGTTAAGGTTCCAATACTTCCGACAGAAATTTCGTTTTCAGTTTTGATGAAAGCTCTTGGTGTGGTAAAAGACGTAGACATTGCAAATGCTGTTTCAACAAGAGAAGACATACAAGAAGAGCTTGTTCCAACGCTTGAAAAGGTTGAGGTCAAAACTCAAGATGAAGCTATAATGTACATAGGTAACAGGCTCGCCCATGGCCAGCCTGACGAAATCAGGTATAAGAGGGCTGAACAGTTAATAGATATGTATATTCTCCCACATTTAGGTAGGACGCCTGACACAAGGTATGATAAAGCAATGTTCCTAGCGGAAATGGCTAACAAGCTGATTCAGTTAAAGCTTGGTTATATTGTTCCAGATGACAGGGACCATTATGGAAACAAAGTAATCAAATTTGCAGGCGAACAGCTTGCTGATATATTCAGAACTTCGTTCAAGAACCTTATTAGAGATATGAAATATCAGCTTGACAGAGCAGGTCCAAAGAAAGGTCCAAACATAGTATCTGCTGTAATAAGGCCTGGAATAATAACGGACAAGATTACTAACGCTATAGCTACTGGAAACTGGGGAAGAGGAAGAGTTGGAATAACGCAGCTCCTTGATAGAACCAACAGGCTTTCTACGATAAGCCATCTTAGAAGAATACAATCGCCTTTAAGCAGGACGCAGCCTAACTTTGAAGCAAGAGAACTGCACGGAACGCAGTTCGGCAGAATATGCCCAGTTGAAACTCCTGAAGGAAGCAACTGTGGTTTAGTTAAGAACCTTGCTCTTTCTGCGATAATTTCTGTTAATCACGATTTTGAGCCCCTTAAGGAGAAAATAATTACAACTCTTACAGGAAAGGGTGACAAAGTTTTCCTCGACGGAAGGTTTATTGGGTATACTGATGTAGAAAAAACTGCAAGAAAATTAAGAGAAATGAGAAGAAACGGTGAGATCCCTTACGATGTAAGCATTTTTATCTATTATCCTGCTGATCCGCGTGGCGAAAAAAGGCTTTTCATCAACGCAACCGCTGGAAGGGTTCTCAGGCCTCTTATCATAGTTGAGAAAGGAAAACCAAAGCTAACAGATGAACATATAGAGAAGATAGAAAACGGAGAGTTAACCTGGAAAGACCTTATACGTCTTGGTGTAATAGAGCTTCTAGATGCTGATGAAGAAGATAACATGTTAGTAGCAGTTGACGAATACCATATAACGCCAGAAACAACTCACATGGAAATATATCCGCCTGCTATACTTGGCGCAGTAGCTTCAATAATTCCGTACATTGAATATAACCAGTCGCCCAGAAATACTTACGAATCTGCCATGGCAAAACAGGCTTTAGGCTTTAGCGTCGCTAATCTTAACCAAGCGCTTTATGTTAGGGGTCATCTACTTGAGTACCCGCAAAAACCGCTCGTCACAACTAAAGCGTTTAACTTGTTAAACCTTAACGAATCCCCAATAGGTTTTAACGCTGTCGTAGCGATAATAAGCTTTGAAGGATATAACATAGAAGACGCTATAGTGATTAATAGGGCAAGCATAGAAAGAGGCCTTGGAAGATCATTCTTTTACAGGCTTTATGAAGCTGAAGCACAGCAATACCTTGGAGGACTAAAGGACAAGTTTGAAATACCACAACCGGAAGGCAATGTAAGAGGATATAAGGGGGAAAAATATTACAGAAACCTTCAAGCAGACGGGGTCACATATCCCGAAGCAGAGGTCAAAGGCGGCGACGTACTTATATCAAAGCTTAGCCCACCAAGGTTTAGTGAGGAGTACAAAGGAATTGAAATAAAAGGCCTTTACATGAGGGATACTTCAGTATCGATGCGTCCAAGCGAAAACGGAGTTGTAGATACCGTTGTGATGTCAGAAAGCGTTGAAGGCAACCGCATGTACAAGGTTAGAGTAAGGGATTACAGAATTCCTGAGCTTGGAGATAAGTTCGCATCAAGGCATGGCCAAAAAGGGGTAATTGGCATGATAGTTGACCCTGAGGATATGCCTTATACAGAAGATGGCGTAATTCCTGACATAATAATTAACCCTCACGCTTTTCCATCAAGAATGACTGTAGGTCAATTCCTTGAGTCTATAGCTGGCAAAGCTGCAGCTTTAAGAGGTAAAGAAGTTGACGGCACTCCTTTTGAAGGTGAGAACGTTAAAGATCTTGGAGAAATTCTCAAACAGTACGGATTTTCCCCGACTGGAAAAGAAGTTATGTACGATGGGGTTACAGGAAGAAAGTTTGAGGCTCAAATATTTATAGGTATAGTATACTATCAAAAGCTTCACCACATGGTTGCTGATAAGATACATGCAAGGGCCAGAGGGCAAGTACAGATGCTTACGAGACAGCCTACAGAAGGAAGGTCTAGGGGTGGAGGTTTAAGGTTTGGAGAAATGGAAAGGGATTGCCTAGTAGCTTACGGCGCAGCTATGGTTTTGAAGGACAGGCTGCTAGAAGAGTCAGATAAAACGACCATTTATGTTTGTACAAAGTGCGGACTTTTAGCCCATTACAACGCAAAAACCAAGAAGTTTGAGTGTCCTCAGGATGGTTCAGACGTTAAAATAGTTCCGCTGAACGTGGCATATGCTTTTAAACTACTTTTACAAGAGATTATGAGTCTTGGGATTGCGCCTAGAATTAAGGTTAAGGAGGAGGTGTAGCGAAATATGAGCGAAAACGTATTTTTAAACAAAATAGGTGCAATCAAGTTTACTTTAATGTCTCCTACTGAAATAAGAAAGTACGCAGTAGTGGAGATAACTGTTCCAGAGACGTATGATGAAGATGGAATGCCAGTTCAAGGCGGTCTTATGGATAACCGCCTTGGAGTTCTTGAACCTGGACAAAAATGTAAAACGTGCGGAAATACAGCTAGCAACTGTCCAGGTCACTTTGGGTACATAGAGCTAGCTGAACCTGTATTGCACATTGCTTTTGTAGATGACATTCACAAGTTCCTCGTAACTACGTGTAAAAAATGCGGCAGAATTCTTTTGCCTGATGATGAAATAGAGGCTTATAGAAAACAGCTCGACGAAGCGCGTGGTAACCCAATCGTTCTACAAAAGATAACAAAAGAAATAGTCGCAAAAGCAAAGAAAACAAAAATATGCCCCCACTGTGGAGCAAAGAAACTTGAAATAGAATTTACAAAGCCTCATACGTTCCATGAAATAACTGAGGATGGAGCGCCTGTAAGGTTGATGCCATCCCAGATAAGAGAGTGGTTAGAAAGGATTCCTGACTCTGATGTTGAAGTTTTGGGATACGATCCAAGGTCTGCTAGGCCAGAATGGATGGTTCTTCAAGTGCTTCCGGTCCCTCCAGTTTCTGTAAGGCCTAGCATAATACTTGAAACAGGTACAAGGTCTGAAGACGATCTAACCCATAAGCTAGTTGACATACTGAGAGTTAATCAAAGGGTAGCTGAAGCAAAGGAATCTGGTACACCGCCGCTGATAATTCAGGATTTAGCAGATCTTTTGCAGTACCACGTAACAACTTATTTCGATAACGAGGTCTCAGGAATACCTCAAGCTCATCACAGGTCGGGAAGGCCTCTAAGAACTTTAGCGCAAAGGCTTAAGGGTAAGGAAGGGAGGTTCAGGGGAAACCTTTCTGGGAAAAGGGTTGATTTCTCAAGCAGGACAGTCATTTCACCGGATCCAAACATAGATATAGCTGAAGTTGGAATACCTATTGAAGTAGCAAAGAGGTTAACGGTTCCAGAAAGAGTTACTCCATGGAACATCGAATTCTTGAGAGAACTTGTCAAGAACGGGCCAGATAACTATCCTGGGGCTAACTACGTCATAAGGCCAGATGGAATTAAGATAAGGCTAGATTATGTACAGGATAGAGAATCTCTGGCAAACACTTTAACATATGATTATGTTGTGGAAAGACACTTAATGAACGGCGACGTTGTTTTATTTAACAGGCAGCCTTCCTTGCACAGGATGTCGATAATGGCACATTTCGTTAGAGTTTTGCCTGGCAGAACTTTCAGACTACATCCAGCTGTCTGTCCGCCTTACAACGCTGACTTTGATGGTGACGAAATGAACCTTCACGTACCTCAGAGCCTTGACGCTCAAGCAGAAGCAATGCACCTGATGGCAGTTCAGAACCAGATAATAACGCCCAGGTACGGAGCGCCAATAATGGGAGCAATAAGGGATTACATAACAGGCGCTTATTTGCTTACTAGAGATAAAACAAAGCTGAGCAAAGGGGATATGATGAACCTTGCATACGTTGGAGGTTATAAAGGTGAAATACCAGAAAAGGAATATTATACTGGAAAAGAGCTCGTGTCTTTGTTCCTGCCAAAGGACTTTAATTTTGTTGGAACGTCAAAATGGGTAGGGGGCGGTAAAAATGACATACTTGTTAAAAACGGTCAACTGATTTCTGGAGTTCTTGATAAGGCTTCGCTTGGAGCTGAAGAACCAGATAGCATGCTACACAGGATAACAAAAGACTACGGCCCTCAAACTTCAAGAAATCTTTTGAACTCGCTGTTAAAGATATTCATAGAATACCTAACTCGTAGAGGCTTTTCTTACGGATACGATGAGCTTGAAATACCTGAGAGCGTCAAGAGGCAGCTAAAGGAAATTGTTAAAGAAGCGTACGAGAACGTTCTTAACTATATAACTCAGTACAGGGAAAACAAGCTGCCTATACTTAAAGGAGTTAAGCCAGAAGACATGCTTGAAAACTACATAATGAACGAACTGAGCAGAGCTAGGGATAAAGCAGCCAAAATAGTTGAAAAGGTAATTAGCGAAGAAAATAGCGGCTTTATAATGGCCAAAACAGGAGCTAGGGGAAGCAGCCTTAACCTCGGGCAGATGATGGCTATGCTTGGACAACAAAGCATCAGGGGCAAGAGAATAACTAGAGGTTATACGCAGAGGGCTTTGAGCCACTTTAAGAAAGGAGACATTACTCCTGAAGCAACGGGCTTCGTGAGTAGCAGTTTCAGGGATGGGTTGAACGTACTTGAGTTTGTGTTCCATTCGATGGCAGGAAGGGAAGGCTTAGTAGATACAGCTGTTAGGACACAACAAAGCGGTTACCTTCAGAGAAGGCTCATAAATGCTTTGGAACACACCAGGGTTGAGTACGACCTTACTATAAGGGATCCTGAAGGGGGAATTATACAGTTTAAATATGGAGAAGATGGAGTTGACGTATCAAAGAGCGACCATGGCCTTGCAGTTAACGTAAAGAGGCTTGTCGAAATAATCAAGACAACAGATTCTGGAAAGCCAGCTTCAGCAAGTTACATAAAGTCAGAAGTTGAAAAAGTAAAGGAAAAATTAAACCCGAAGCTCGTAAAAGATCTGGAGAGCGCTTTGCTTAATTCAGGATTAAGCGAAAAAGCAGTAACTGAAGTATGCAACAAAACGGTTGAAAAGTACGTTAACAGCTTAGTGGAACCAGGAGAAGCTGTCGGAGTTGTAGCTGCTCAATCTGTTGGAGAACCAGGTACGCAGATGACGCTCAGAACTTTCCACTTTGCAGGAGTAAGAGAAAGAGATGTAACGCTTGGTCTGCCAAGGTTGATAGAACTCCTTGACGCGCGCAAAGAACCTACAACGCCGGTAATGGAGATATACCTTGATGAGGAATACAGATCGTCAGCAGAGAAAGCTCAGGAGGTTGCAAGGTCAATAATATTTACAAAGCTTGAAAACGTGGTTTCTGATGCTGCAGTGGAACCTACTGAGGGAATAATAGTCTTTACTCTGTCGCCGCAAAAATTAAAGGACAGAGGCCTTACTCCAGAAGACGTTGCAAAGGCTATTGAAGGGGGAAAAAGAAAGATTGAAGTTAGCGGCAATCAGATAATTGTGTACGCTAACACATATGAACTTACAGCGCTTCAAGCCATACAGAAGAAGATGCTTAATTCTAGAATAAGCGGAGTTCCAGGAATCATAAACGCTTCAGTCGTTAACAAAGAAGGGGAATGGATGATAGAGACCAGCGGATCCAACCTTTCAAAAGTGCTTGCTATTCCACACGTAGATCCTACAAGAACTATCTCCAACAACATTCATGAAGTTGCAAACGTGCTTGGCATAGAGGCCGCAAGAAATGTGCTCATTAAAGAAATACTTGAAGTATTGAATGAGCAAGGTCTTGAAGTCGATTATAGACATATTTCGCTAATAGCTGACATCATGACGAGCAGGGGCATTGTGCTGCCAGTTGGAAGGCATGGAATAGTTGGGTTCAAGACTAGCGTGCTTGCAAAGGCAGCTTTCGAAATAACTGTTCCGACTATTGCAGAAGCCGCGGCCAAAGGCCTTTCAGATGAACTCCTTGGAGTAACAGAAAACGTTATAGTTGGGTCCACAATACCTGTAGGCACTGGCATGGTTCAAATATACATGTAGGTGAAAAATATGGGAATAGAAGAACTTTTAAAGGTAATCGGTCAGGAAAAAAAGATAGCCATGGGCTTGAAAGAAGTAAAGAAAGATTTAAAAATGATGAAATTAATCATCTATTCCAAAGACTTGAAGAAAGATGAAGTTGATTCTATAATGTCAAAGGACGCTAAATTGTTAGTGTACGATGGATCCCCATACCAATTAGGTAGAGCTTTGGGAAGAAACCATCCTGTAAAGGTTGTGGGGTTGAAAAACTTGAGCGAAAGGGTAGAGCTAGAACTGAAAAAGGTGAGCTGAACTGTCAGAAATCAAGTATACGAACGAGGACATCAATTTTATGAAGCTGTTTTCTTCAGTAACAGGAGTATTCCCAATGGACGTAATAAGGGATGACAGGTTTAACAGGATGATAGTCGTAGTAAAAAAGGACAATGTAGCAAAAGCTATCGGAAAAGAAGGCATCAACGTAAATTATATAAAGAAAACAATAAGGAAAGATGTAGTGATTGTTGGTTATTCTGATGATTTGACAGAGTTTGTAAAGGGTATGGTGGGGGAAAACGTGAACTTAAGCGTTAAAGAATCTTCTTCGCCTAATGGCGAAAAAACTGTAATAATTCAGGTTCCGCAGGAACAAAAAGGTATGGTTTTTGGAACTAAGGGGCAAAACATAGAAAAGATTAAGATATTATTAAAACGTTATTTTAATGTGTCTTATGTCAAGGTGGTTTAAAAATGGGAAAAGGTAAATCTCCGTTAGGTGAATTTGGTGCAAGAGGTCTCAAAAAGAAAAGACAGAAGTTCAGGTGGTCTGATAAGTACTACAAAAGGAGAATGCTACAGCTTGACATTAAGGCTGATCCTCTTGAAGGCGCACCCATGGCAAAGGGCATAGTCATAGAGAAAGTTGGGATAGAATCAAAACAGCCAAACTCAGCTGTAAGAAAATGCGTTAGAGTACAGCTCATAAAGAACGGAAAACAGATTACTGCATTCCTTCCAGGGGATGGCGCTTTGAACTATGTAGATGAACATGATGAAGTACTTGTCGAAGGCATAGGCGGATCACAAGGCAGATCCATGGGCGACATTCCTGGTGTAAGGTGGAAAGTCGTAAAAGTTAACGGGGTACCTTTAAAACTTTTAGTTTTGGGTAAAAAGGAGAAGCCGAAAAGATGAGCGAAAAAATACTTCTTTTTGATAAATGGGACTTTTCTGAGGTACAAGTAAAAGATATAAGTCTTAAGCAAGTAATAAGCCTCAACCCTGTTTATTATCCGCACTCTTTTGGCAGGCACGCTAGAAGAAGGTTTGCAAAGGAAAAAGTAAACATAGTTGAAAGGTTGGTCAACAATTTAATGCACTATGGAAAAATATGGGCAAAAAACACAGGAAGGATGGCTGGAAAGAAACAGAAGGCTATAAACATAGTAAAGTCAGCTTTTGAAATGATCTACCTTAAAACGAAAAAGAACCCTATCCAAGTTCTTGTTGACGCAGTTATAAACGCAGGACCAAATGAAGACACTACAAGAATAAGCTACGGTGGTGTCGTTTATCACGTTTCAGTAGATGTATCTCCTAACAGAAGGCTTGACCTTGCGCTTAGGTTCATTTCGCAGGGAGCTAGAATGGCATCTTGGAAGACAGGCAAACCTATCGAAGAAGCTTTGGCTGAAGAGCTCATCCTTGCAGCAAACAATGACCCGAACTCATATGCTATAAGAAAGAAGCAGGAACAGGAAAAAATGGCAGCTGCTTCTAGGTAATCAAATTGGAAAAAATACTGCTCGACACAAGCGTTATCATAAACGGTTTTGTTTCAAAACTTATTGAAAAGGGAGAAATTAAAGAGGCAACCATTATAGTTCCTAGAGCTGTTATTGGAGAGCTACAAAATCAGGCTACGAAAGGTCTTGAAATAGGATTTAAAGGTCTTCAAGAGTTAAAAAAGATAAGAGAACTAAGCGTTGGGAAAAACATTAAGTATGTAGTAAAAGGTTCTTTGCCTTCGATCGAAGACATAAAGCTTGCTCATTCTGGAAGAATAGATTATATGATACTGGAATTAGCAAAAAAGAACAAAGCAATCCTTTACACCTCAGATTACGTTCTGCATCTGGTTGCAGAAGCTGAAGGTGTAAACTCAAAGTATATGATTCCAGAAGAAGAGAAAAAACCTATGAAAATAGAAAACTATCTCAAAGAGGATGTAATGAGCGTGCACTTGAAAGAGAACGTGCCCCCATATGTTAAGAGGGGAAAACCTGGAGACTTTAGACTTGAGAAAGTTTCAGATAAGCCAATTACTGCTGATGAGCTTGAGGAAATAATTTCTGAAATAAACGAAAGGGCAAGGGTCGAACCAGATTCATTCATAGAAATGAAAACGGGGGGCGCAACTGTCATACAGTTAGGAAACTACAGGATAACAATAGCAAGGCCACCTTTTTCTGATGGTCTTGAAGTTACTTTGGTTAGACCAATAATAAAGCTCACCTTGGAAGATTATAATGTTTCAGCAGCTTTAAGAGAAAGGTTGGAAAGGGCAGAAGGAATAATAATAGCGGGTCCTCCAGGCTCAGGTAAGTCCACGCTTGCTGCGTCTCTTGCTGAATTTTACACTAAAAAAGGAAAAGTTGTTAAGACTTTAGAATCTCCAAGAGACCTTCAGGTTAGTCCAGAGATAACGCAATACGCTCCCCTGGAAGGCGACTTTGAAAAGACTGCTGAAATACTTTTGCTAGTAAGGCCAGACTATACTATTTTTGACGAGGTAAGAAAAACTCAGGACTTTAAAGTCTATGCTGACATGAGGCTTGCTGGCGTTGGCATGGTCGGGGTTGTTCATTCAAGCAGCCCTATAGATGCAGTCCAGAGACTTATTGAAAGAATAGACATAGGTATGGTACCAAGAATTGTTGATACTGTAATATTCCTTCAGAGCGGGCAGATCAAGACAGTTTACGAGCTAAACTTAGTAGTTAAAGTTCCTACAGGGATGACTTCAGAAGACCTGGCCAGGCCTGTAGTCGAAGTGAGAAATTTTGAAACCAAACAGCTCGAATATGAAATATACATGTATGGGGACGAAAAGGTTGTTGTCCCTCTGGGAGCAATAAAAAATAAAATACAAGAAATGGTGTCACAGTACGACAAAACAGCTGTAATAGAAATAGGAAAAAAGAACGTTATAATAAGAGTTAACCGTGACGTTATAGGGAAAATTATAGGCAAAGGCGGAGAGAACATAGAAAAATTAGAGAAAGAAGTTGGTAAAAGAGTTATAATCAAGCCCAAAAAAGATTAATTTTATCAAAATAATAAAAATTTTGTGCGAAGCGTTTTTTAAGATCTTCATAAAAAATACTTTATGGACTATAACGTCTTACTTACCGCTGATAAAACCCTCTTCAGTGAGTACAGAAATATACCGCTCCTGCAGTTTCTAGGGTGTGCGCCTGTTGAAAAAGTACCAAAGGTGATCTTTGACGCCCTTTCTCCGTATACAGAGCTGCAAGATGGTTTGCCAGTTAGAGCTCCTTATGATTTAAGGCTTGTTGAAAGCGTCCTTGTAGATTACCTTGGGAGAGAAAAAGTCAAGGTAGTTACGCCAAAGAACATAGAGAGGTACATAAATGATAATACAAAAGTAGTTGGCGTATCAACAATGGACCCGCTAGGGCTTGGTCCTGTAACTATGATGTTTACTAACGGCGGTCGTGACACAGGGTATACAAAGTATTACTTTTATCAGCTTATGAGAAAGCTTAACGTTCTAAGAAATGCAGACGGCAAAAGGTTTAAGATAGTGGTTGGGGGTCCTGGGACGTGGCAGATAGAGATAAGAAGCAAAGTGATGGATGAACTAGGAATAGACCACCTTGTTGTGGGAGAAACAGAACACGTTCTGCCCCAGATAATGGACGATATTGTTGAAGGCAGAGCTGACAGGATAATAAGGGTAAAAGATTATCCAAAAGTAGACCAGATACCTTTGATCAAAGGAGCAACGTTGCATGGACTGCTAGAAGTTAACAGGGGATGCGGAAGAAACTGCGAATTCTGTTTGCCTAACTTAAGGAGCGCAAGGAACTTACCTATTGAGCACATACTTAAAAACATAAGCGTTAACGTTAAGTATGGAGAATATAACGTTTGGGCTCAGAGCGAAGATATATTTCTCTATAATCTCGAAGATCACAGGTACATGAACCCTAACTGGGATGCGCTTATAGAACTTTTCAGCGCCATAGTAGGTGCGGAAGGCGTACGACATACAAACCCAACTCACGGAACGATTTCAGCGCCAGCTTCAAACCCGGAAATGTTTAAAAAGCTTTCTGAAGTCATGAAAGCTTCCCCTGCCAACATAATCGGGCTCCAGCCTGGGCTTGAAACAGGCTCTGTTAGGCTCGTTAAAAAGTACATGCCGAGGAAAGCGCTTCCTTTTTCAGCAGAGGAGTGGCCAGAAGTGGTTTTTGAAGGGACTAAGGTGTTAAACGAAAACTACTGGGTTCCTGCATATACAGCGATAGTAGGATTTCCAGGAGAAACTGACGATGACGTCATAGATACGATAAGGCTTATCGATAGAATGGAAAAGGAGCTTCCTGAAAAAATAGGGGAAAAAGCACACTGGACAGTAACAGTTCTTAGTTTCGATCCTCTTGCAAATTTAGCTGACAGCGAATTCTTTGACGTTGAATCACAGCTTACAGAAACAAGGTTTTACCTTATATACAGAACCTGGAGACATACAGTTCTTGAAGTTGAAAGGTTTTTACCGCTCTTAATTAAGAATTCGCTAGCAAAGGGAATCTTGATCAGGTTCTTCAGGTACGGTTCTAAAAAAGTTTTGGACGCACTTGGAGCTTGGGGAAGAGCAAGGGGTTACGACCCTGAAAGGGCACTTACAATAACAGCGTGAAATATCCATCTATAACTCTTCAGAATTTATAAATAAAAGAATCGAGGTCAAGTTGCTGATCTGAAAAGGCAAAAGCTCTGAACCCTAAGCTTCTGAGCTCTTTTGCAAATTCTTTATCAAAACCGTGAACTGTTATTATCGTTTCAGGGTTAACTTTTTTGACAAAACTAATGAGTTCATCATGATCTGCGTGGTCGCTGAGCGGCACAGCATAATTGCTTATGTGCTTAGCCCATCCTGTGAACCTTATGCTAGCGTATACATTGCTTACACTTTCATAAGTAGGTGCCACATATATATAAGGCGTATCAGGAACATGTAAAAGGTTTTGTACTATGACATCTGGCTTTGGTATGTTTATCCCGAACTTTCTGTAAACTACGTTCATCCTTTCTATGTTTCTGTGTACTATAAGGGGTCTCCAGCTCTGAAAAAGATATTCAATGAGCTGCGCTTTTCCCAGAGTGTAGCCATGAAGAGAAACGCCCATCCCTGCATCATATGCTTTTGATATAATCTTCATTACGCTTTCTATTATAGTCGCAGTTGGCGGAAACTTGTAACCTTTTTTCCCGTAAGTGCTTTCTATGATGAGTAACCTTACGTTCACAGGTTCAAGCTTCTTTAAGAAACCTCTATCCCTTTGCGAAAAATCTCCTGTATACATTATTTCATTTTTTCCGATGATTATTGCTCTTGAACCAAGTATGTGTCCTGAGTCTATCAGCTGTACATCATCAAAAGCTTCAACATAGTTCCGTATTTTAATTCCTCTTTCCCTCGCAAGCTCGATAGTCTCCTTTGAAGCTAACACAGTATTTTTTTCGTTCTTTAACAGATGATCCATATGAGCGTGTGAGACAAAGGTAAGGTCAGCCTTTACCCTTTCTTCCGGATCCAAAGCTATTATTTTATCGTTATGTTTTATAAGAATGCCAGCCCTGCTGAAAGCAACTTTATTATGTATCAATTATAGTATTGAAAGTATCTTAAAAATGTAAGAGATCTTTAGATCCACCCCAAGTACGTCCTTAAACTTAATCGCATCCCTTACTATGCTGAAGACGCTTATGGCATCGCTGAGAGCGTTCCCTTGCCCTTTCATTTTTTTGACAAGGTAATCGTATGCCTTTTTGTAAGGCAAGAAATAGTTCTTAAGGTTAACTATATACTTTCTAACGTTAAGGTTATTATCATAAAGTATTTTAGCCGAGATCATGCTGGGAAGTATACCTTCACCCAACAAAGGGTAGACAGCGCCCGCAGCCTCGCCAATTGCTACAGCGTTCATAAAGTAAAGAGGCTCTACGTATTCAGTTGGAAGAAGCCTTATTGCTTTGCCTACTCTTGAACCTTCTACAATTTTTCCCCGGTGTTTTTTTATGAATTCTAAAACTCTTTCTTCGTGGTTCAAATATACATCTCCGGCACCAACGAAGTACTCTTTTTCAGACAGCGGAAAGTACCAAAGATAACCTGAATAGCCGCTAAACGGTTCTATATAAAAATCGTCAAAAGGAGGGTTTTCAAATTTAACTTTATACTCTATTGTTGGAACCAAAAAATCTTTGTTGGGCCTGCCTAAAAGAGTTCTGTTGACCCCTGTGGCATCTACAGCCAATATGTAACGTGACTCAAGATAGCCCCTATCGACCCTCGAACTAAAGTGAACCTTTGTGTTCTTTGCTAAATCTTTCAATAACCTTGGTTTGTCGAACGTGCTAAGGCCGTACGCATCAAATTCTATAAGTTTCCCTTTCCATCCAACGAAGATTTTTTTACCTTTATGCAAAATATAATCATCGAAGTTTAAACCGGTTTGTTTTATAAGGTCCTTCATACGATAATAACCTGTCCCCCACGCACAAACCGAAGTAAACCTTTCCTCTTTCTGTGCTTCGAAGATTTCGGCTTTATCCTGCAACAGCGCTCCGAGGTAAGCTCCTGCAGGACCTAGCCCTGCTATACCTATAGATGGCATCCTCTTCACCACTTATAAAATATGTGTTTACAAAAAAATTTAAACGATTTGTATAAATCTCTAAATTTTTGCACGCCAGTACTTCCGCAAGTATAACGCTTCACCTTTATAGGAAATTTATTATAGGCTCATCAATCTTATTTTGAATAAGAGGCCGTTTGAACTATGAGCTAAGGGTTAAAATTTGATTTAAACAAAGCTAAGTGGTTTTAAGCCAAAGTTAATCAAAAACAAAATAATTTATTGCATTGTTAATTGCAATTATATGCTGTACTTGCGAGGGAACTGAGTTAGTAGGAAGCTTAACGGCATAAAGGTCAAGCCTGGAAATGAAGCAAAAATCATTCACAAAGAAAAGCTCTTATAGAATGTTAGGGGTTTTGGGAAGCAATAAAATTATGACCTTCAGAACATATGATGTGTTAGAAATTAATCTTCTTTATTATTTCAAGAAGTTCATCCAAGCTGTGTATTATGTAGTCTGGCTGCACGCTATTTGTTTTGCTGTACTGATCCCTTACAATTAATGCTGTAAGTGAGCCGGCCCTTTTACCACCTATTATGTCATATTCTCTGTCTCCCACAACGATGCCTTCCCTTGGCGTTAAATTCATTTTTTCAAATGCCTTTAAGAATATGTCGGGCTCTGGCTTTGGGTTTTTTACGTCTTCACCGGTAACCCAGCAGCAGACCATCCTATCAAGGTTAAAGTGCTTTACTATATCATCAATCATATCCCTGCCCAAGCTTGTTGCTATTGAAGCATTGACCCCAATACTCCTTAAATTTGATAAGCAGGAAACAGCATCTGGAAACATCTTAATTCTATTTATGTTTTCTATAAAGTACTTTTTCCTTAAGCTTTTTATCCTTTCTAAATCATCGTTACTCAGGTTGCTCATGAACTTTGAGATAAGCACAGCTGGCGAAAGACCAACATACTTTCTTATTTCTGATGGCTTTACATCGTACCCAAACTCTTTAAAAGCTTTAGACCATGCTATTGCAAGCTGTTCTGCACTATCTATCAGCGTCCCATCAAGATCAAACACCACGCCAGAAATCATAACAAGCCTTGAATATTTTAATATTTAACTTTTTTGGGTTTTAAGGAGCAAGATTCCCAGATGAGGTTGTTGTAAGTATGCAAAGTTTCCTAAATATTGGACAAAACAGAAACTTATAGCTAAAGGTAGCGGGAGAAGTACACAGAGCTTGGATACAAAAATACAACAAATTATTGCATTCGATGACTTATAGAAGGTTTTCTATAAAAAGCTTGCCGAAGACCTTAGAACAAGCGTTATTGGGTTGCTAGGTAACGATTAGCTTTTATAATAGCTGCAATAATAACGCTAGTTATGGGAATGGGTTTAAGAGTTTGATCTAGTTATATTTTCAATTTTCCATAAAATATTTGTCCCATATCTCTAACGCATATCCTGACTGAACAAAGCCTTGTACTAACTTAAACGTTCTTGTTCCATCTTTTAGCCTTTCAGGGGTTAATAGAATTGCCTTATTTTTATTTTCTTTAATAAAATCATATATGAAGTCCTGCAAAAACGTAACGTAAAAAACAGTAATTTTGCTATCTATTAGGGCAGATACAACTTGTTTAGCTACTACGGATGCCTCAACCTGGTTAGTTGATGAGAAGCTTTCGTTCATTAAAACATAGTCTCCAGCCTTTAGCGACTCAATTATTTTTCTGAACCTTATTATTTCTTCTTCAAATTTCCCATATGACAGTGTCCTTTCCTCCTCTCTCTGAAAATGAGTAAAAACATTCCCCGATGATGGAATTATAAAATTATTGGCCGGCACAAAGAGCCCGGCCCTTGCAAGCAGTATTGCTTGACCTATCGCTTTTAAGAATGTAGTTTTGCCGCCTTTATTGATCCCACTTATTATGAATGTATTTATGTTATGGACATCAAGAGAATTTGGGACAGGTTTTTCATTTTTTGATATTGCCAAGGAGAGGCAGTATAGATCGCGAAATGATATTGTACCTTCAGAAAAATCTGGATAAGCCAAAGGCAGTTCGATCTTTTTAAAGAAATCGTAAAGGTTTATGGCGCCTACAAAGAAAGCCAGTTGCGTATGTAAGGTTGTGAAAAACTGCAATAAATGCTCATAAGCCTTAAGCATTGTTGGAGCCAAACCACTTAAAACCCATTCTTTAATCTTCCCCAAAATTTCTGCACCTATTTCATCCCGCGGCTCTAATCTAAAAACGTAATCATTTTTTCTGCTAATTATTCTTTTCAATAGGCTCCTTTCCTTTTCAGGAATTAAAAATACAGGGTCACTTAAAGTGTTGTACGTGCTCAACCTAACAGAAAATTCTATTCCACTTCTAATATCAAGATAACTCATTAGTTCTTTTGCGGAAACTATAAAATTATCATCTATGTTCTCTTTTATAGAGCTTATCAGTTCCCGAAAAGCTTCAGATGAGAAGCTTGATCTATCAAGAATGTCTTTTAAATCTTTTAGCGCATCTATCATTACCTTTATCCCATTTGCTGTATCGTAAACTATTAACTCTGGATTATCGTACGTAACAATAAATGTCGCCCTTTTTGTCCTATCTATGACCTCCCCCGTAAATTTGTACAAGTTTAATACTGTATCTCTATTCTGAATAGCATCTTTAACGGCTTCCTGTCTGTATTTTATAGAATTAATATCGGCTTTAGATAACAAAAGCACGTGTTCCCATACCTTTTTTACCAGATCATCCTTTTGGGCTATTGTTTCTATTATTTTCTCCAGCTCTAAATCTTTCTTTAGATTATTTTTGTCTTCAATTTCTGGGGCATCGCTTAGCTTTAGAAGGTCAAACTGAATCATTCAAGATCACTTTTTTAATATCTTCATAAAGTAGGCGATGCTTAGATGCTATTTGAATTGCCATATATTTAGGAAGAGGATTGCTTTCTATTATTTTGAAAGTTGGTTTCTCGTCTTGAATTTGTGTCACAAGACTGATAACGTTTTCAAGTGTGGCTATCTTTGTAATAAATGTCACGTAAATAAGATATGATCCTTTGCTTGTTATTTTTTCTATAAAACGCTTTGCGAGTTCAAAGCCTTCCTCTGAAGTTGTGGAAGAGAAAAGCTCGTTAACTATGATGAGCGTTTTATCATCAGCTGTTTTTAAAATGTTGTATACTCTTTCTACATCCTTTTCTAACCTGCTTAAATCTTCCATTTTATCCTCTTCTATTGGAAAAGCCGTCATAATATTAGAGAACAAGCGTATTTTGGCCTCTTCTGCAGGGACAGGCACGCCTATTAAAGAGAGAAATGCTAATTGTCCAAAAGTAATGGCAAACGTAGTTTTTCCCCCGCTATTTATGCCTGTTATTATAAATACCCTTTTATTACCTGTAGTATGGATATCATTAGCTACAGCAACATTTTTCCTAGCCAATAACAAATTATAAAATCCTTTGACGTGTATTGAGCCATCTTCGGTAAATTGAGGTATCGAAAATTTGTATCCATTAGATTGAATGCTTTTCATATATTCGATATATTTAAGATAGAACTCAAACTCATTCGCAAACGATTTGATGCCTTCATCTACTATGTCTGGGAATTCGTCTTTTAATTTTTTCATAATGTTAAATTCTTCTTTAAAGATCCTATAAACACCATTTAATATTCCAGCGTGTATATGAGTAATTTGCTCATAATATCTATCAAACTTAAGTTCATGGACCTGCTGCCCTTTAAATCTCGAAAACAACTGTTCAATCTTAGATGTTAAATCTTCTCCGTTTTCTTCCTTTGAAACCCTTATTCGGTCCCCGTTTATGGTTATTCTGACCTTTATTTTTTCCCTGGCAGTCTTTGCTTCATATGTAATCCTCTTCAAAGCCTGAAATCTATCACTCTGAATCAGATTTTCGAGATAGTTAATGAAATAAAGTATACCATCTGATTTTATATTTAATTCGCGCATCAAATTTAATGTATTTTCTACAGTGTTTATATAAATTAGAGCTACATCAATATGAAAACCGTACTTAAACTCTTCATATGTTTTAGCCTCTAAATCCATCAACCTGTTGCAATCTTTTATTTTATTTACAAAATTTTTTATGACATTATAAATTTTTTCATCCATAAGATCGTTGAATATTTTTAGCCTAAAATCAATTGCATTCTTGTCGCTTAGTGGCTCTTTAAATACATCAATTAAAAACTGGTTTTTATCATTTCCCAAAATATCATTTATGAGTTCTTCTATTCTTAGGTCTCTAATTGTCTCTTCATTGGCCTTTAATCCTTTTGAACCTAATAGGCTTTTATACTCCAATTAATATCGCCTCGATAGGAGTCATCAGCCTAAAAGGCGGTTAATAGGGGACTCCATCCCGTTTATGCTCCTTTAGGAGCATGTTAATAAACCGCTCTAAGTAATATTTAACCATATAGGAACTTTTTGCAGTGAGTTTTATTCCCAAATTATTACACCCCTTTCCAACATATCAAAGAATGACTGCTCAACGATCTCCTTTTAAGCCTCTTATAATAGATTATTGTTGGAGTTTCAAACCTTTCAATGTCAAACGCTTCAAGAGGCCTTATGAAGTTGTACCATTGCATGAATTCATCAATAGAATCGAAGAACTTAAACCTTCTTCACAAATATGTCGAAGAACCCAACTTTTACGTTCGTTTGAGGATGATTAACCTTCCCAACCATAAATGTTATCTTCTCCCTTACATCTGATTCAAGGACCGTTTATGCCTTCCAGCCTTTTTCTTAACATTTAATGTGCCTTTTGTATTCGCCGTAAAGCTGCTGTAACCTACTGATTGATAAAGTGAATGACATACCTCGCCAATTATAGGGGAGCAAAAGCTTTTAAATTAAAACTGCTATTTTGTTTTGAGATGCTCTCCTCTGGTCAACTCTTAGGACATGAGGGGCGGGAGCCGAATTCTCCAGCAATGCCAGAAGAGGGCATCCACGAAGCTAAGCACACGAATAAGAGGACAAGCATTGTGCGTCTTTTTCCGAACGGTTTTCAAGAAAGGAAACTAAAAAGGTTAGCTAACATATCAGCGAAACTCTTCAACGAAATTAACTACGAAAGGAGATAACAGTTCTTCCAGCAACACCACGTGGATTTTAATACAACGTGGGACAAATACTTCGAAAAGTATAAGGATAAATTAGGAGTTAATGCTCAAGCAGTCATGAAAAAGAACAACGAAGCTTGGTCTTCCTTTTTCTCCTTGCTGAAGCTGAAGAAAGAAGGAAAATTGCGCCTTCATAAAACGCGTTAGCCCACCGAAGTACTGGAAGGACAAAGAAACTAAGAAGAGGAAGCTAATGCTCGTGATAAGACAA
>Ga0081473_138232_pt1 | contig 37393 bp, 56 predicted proteins | sample CisSprmetagenome_FD_70977 | JGI IMG/M metagenome (GOLD analysis project Ga0081473, IMG submission 70977) | Hypoxic/sulfidic aquatic microbial communities from Cistern Spring, Yellowstone National Park, USA v2 (version 2) | ecosystem: Environmental > Aquatic > Thermal springs > Hot (42-90C) >...
GCTTGGCGTACTTGGGGGCGCCCTTGTAGGGGCAGACTATACAGTTCATGCTGTCCCCGAACCTCCTGTAGAGCTCCACTATCGGCCTGAACTCCTCATGTTGCTCGAGGAGCCTCAGCTTCTCCTCCCTGCCGAGCTTAAGCCTGAAGAGCGGGTGCCAGGCGTACACCTTCAGCCCCTCCCTTTCGTGCTCCTCAACGCCCTCCTTTATGAGCGCCGCCCTCCAGGTGTTGTCCCCAGGGCTCATTCCGTCAATCTCCAGTATCGGCCTAGGCAACAGCCTCTCCTTTTCCGCTATCACCTTGTGCTTGAACTCAAGGTAGCACCACCTGCGCGGCCCTATCTCAAGGCCGTACTTAGCCATGTACTCCTGGAAGAGCCTGTCCTTTGCCCCAGCCATCACCTCAAAGCCGTAGCGCTCCTTGTGCCACAGCATGACAGCGTAGGCGGCGTAGGCGTTAAGGGGGTGGGTGTTTCCCGTGATGTAGATGTAGAAGAGGTAGACCTTACAGCCGTTCTTCTCGCAGAAGTCCTTCATGAAGTCCCTCGTAAGCAACAAGGCGAGGGAGCTGTCCTTTCCGCCTGAGAACATGTAGAGGACGGTCCTTGGCCTGAGCTGGCTGATCCTCTGAACGTCTTTCTCTGACGGCACGCCTAGGCCCTCCATAAGTCATTGCCTCCTTATGGCGGTACCCCAAGCTCCTTCATTAGCCTCAGGAGGCGCTCGCCAATTATGTTAAGCGCCGCAGGATCCCTCACGATCCTCTTTATGCTCCTCTCATAGGTGCGCTTCAGGTCGACGACGGTCCCCTTGAGCTTCGCGACCTCCTGCTGGTTCACCACGTCCAGTAGCGTGGGGCGCCCTGTCCTTGTCTGTCTCACGTTAGGGCCGAGCTTGGCCAGCTTTGCCTCAGCGTCCTCAAGCCCCTTCATGAACTGCAGCACCCTCTCCCTCTCAAGGGGCTCAAGCCCCTTGAGGGCCACGTGGAGCGCGTCCTCAGGAGGGTCTGGAGGGTCTGCGGCCACTGCGACGCTCCCCTCAAGCCCCTTCATAAGTAGCTCCTGTACGACCTCCGAGACGCTGAGCCCTCTCGACCTCGCCAGCCCGACGATCCTCTCATAGAGCTCACGGGACACATACGCGGTTAGGGTTACTCCTCGGTCAGGGTACTTCCTCGGCCTTGGCATCCTTGTTCGCCTCCTCAGCCTTCTCGGCCTCAAGGCCCTTCAGAATCAGGCTTACGGCGTACTCAGACAGCGACTTGCGCCTGGCAGCGGCCCGCGCCTCAAGCTCTTTCTTTATGTCAAGCGGTATGTATATTGTCATGATCACGGCGTCCCCAGACCACTTCTTACGCCTGCCGAGGCGCGCCCCGACCTCCTCCTGAGGAGCGCTCAAGCGCGCCACCCTGAGGGACAGGGACGGCCCAGCTAAAAAGATTTATTTAATAAAGAGCATTAGGGTACAGAATAACAAAGAGTAATGGAATAGCGGGAAAGAGAGCGCGTAAGCGCTCTAATCGCAGCTCTTTAAGTTTGAGGCTATGACCAGGGCAACGTATATGGCCAGCATCACGCCAGTGATCAAGAGGTACTCGTCAAGGCTCAGGTAAACGCTCGGCGCCAGGGGCGCCAGCGGCAGGCTGGTCGGCAGCTCTCCCAGCGCTGCCCTGACAGCCAGCAGGGTGATATGGTGGCCTGACAGTATCCCCATGGGGGCAGCTATCACGAACAGGAAGGCCTGCAGGAGCGGGTGCGGCGGCGTCTGCATGACTATGAACTCGTAGGCTATTAGCAGGGCGTAGAACCCGAGCACGAAGGCCCAGGCGTAGGCCTTGACGTTCCACGCCCCTATGGTGGCGTCGGCGAGCCCCATTATAATGCCTACCACGAAGGCCATGCCGAGGGAGAACCTGTATTCGTGGTAGGTGCAGTACGCAGTTACCACCCTGTAGGAGCCTGCCTAACAGGAGGAAAAAGCCTTACCAGAGGGATCTGAGTCTTCCGTAGTAGATCCTGATGTACTTGCCCCTGTACGGCCTGTACTTCCTTCCCTTCCTTTCAATGTACCAGTAGACGGCCCTCCTGACCACCTCGCTCATGGGCAGGTCAAGCCTTCTGGCCGTCCTCACAAGCTCCTTGTACAGCCTGTCCTCGATCCAGAGCGAGAAGGGCCAAAGCGGCCCGCTCCCGTCCCCGTAGGGGATATAGGAGGACTCTGGCAGCCTCCCGTGTTCCTTCACGTAGCCAAGGGCCTCCCTTACGGCCCTCCTGATCACCTCAGACCTTGTCGTGAGCATGGCGGCGCTTAGCCAGTCAAGGTCGGTTCCAAGCCCTCTTGGCGCCTTGAAGGTTAAGACCCTGCCTAAGGCCTCCAAGCCCCTACCCCCCTCTCCCCTCCTGCCTGGCCCTCTCTAGGGCCCTCTTGAGCGCGTCCAGGAGCTCCTCCCTTATAGCGACGGCATTACCCCTAACGTCCACGTCAAGCTCCTCCTCAGCGAGGCCGTCAGGGTTCCCTTCAAGGACTGCGCTCTTAACCTCCCTCAGGAGCTCAGTGGCGTCCCGAATCCTCTGAACCACGAAGTCCTCCTCTATATACCTGCCGCTGCCGTCGACCGTAGGCAGCTCGCTCAGGAGCTCCACTAGGCCCCTGAGCTCGCCGAGGGCTATCAATAGGAGTTGCCTGTCAGGTTCCCTGAGCCTGTCGGTAGTCCTTATGAGCCTTTCAAGATCCCAGTAGACGTCCTGAAACTCGTCGTAGGCCTTATCAACTTCCTCGACATAGTTCATGCTCCCACCCCCGCTAACTGCGCATAAAAAAGTCAGGACTTATTTTCCTTCGCCGCCATTCCGCTGTAGAGGCTGTTAAGCCTTAAGGCTATCTCAAAGTGCTTCTTCGACGCCTCGTTGAGCTGGTTCAAGGCCTCATAGATCAGATGCGAGACCTTGTAGAGCTCCCCATAGTACGCGAGCAACTCCATGGCTATATTGTAGAGCTGCCCCATGACGTAGCTGGCGTCTTCATTACACCCCTCAGGTTGCGCCTGGCCCTGAAGTCCCTGGCCTATGAGCTCCCTTGCCACGTCCGCAATGCTGACGTTCTTCTCCTTGGCCCTCTTCTCAAGCTCTTCCTTCCACTCAATAGGTATCATGACGTGCAGGGGCGCCTTTCCCTCGCTCATGCCTTCTCCACCTCCTCGTCGGTCTCACAGGGGTCTAAGCGGTCATGCAAAAGCCAGAGGCCCCACTTGTCTAGATAGTAGTACGTGCCGCAGTCGTCCTTACACTTTTTCTTCCTGCTGCTCACGCCTTCTCGCCCTCCTTCATGGCCTTCTCAAGAACTGGCTTGTTAGCCTCGACGTACTGCTTGACGTCAGGATTGTGGTCAAGCCATACCTTGAAGGCCTCAACTAGCAGCTGGCTATAGTTTTTTGGTCCTTTTCCTGTTACCATGCCGTACTGAGTGGCTAATGTCAGCTCAATATATACGTCAAACGGTGCATAGACCTTGACACCTCTAAAAGACCTCTGGGGCCTAGAAGGCCCCATACCCTCTTCCCCACTCACCCTCTCACCCTGGGCCCCTTGGGCCCATATAATACATTGGGCCAAGGGGTATAAAAGCCTATTGGCTAAAACAAGCATAAAATAAAAAGAAAAAAACTCTTTGATTAAAATGGCTAATGGGCTTCCCTCCCCTTGGTAATGTGAGCCAGGGCCCTTGCGAGCGCTATGAGGTTGGCTGCGTCCCTGGCTATCTCGTCCGCCAGGGCGTCGGCAGCCCTTGGGTCCTCCACATAGTGGAGGGCCTTGACCTTGCTGTAGATGCGGTCCATCAGCCCCTTGAGATGCTCTGAAGTCATATACTCGGGGAGGAATACGCTGCCAGACAGCTTCCTGCCGTTTAGCTCTATATCAGAGTCGTAGGCGTGTCTACTCCCATTGCTCTCGTAGGTTCTCACACTTACATTGTCCTCCGAGACGAGAGACCTTTTGACCTTCACCACTTCGCTCACGACCCCACTCACCTGGGCCGCACAGGCCCATTTTAGAATAGGACACAGGAGGTATAAAAACCTATTGGCTAAAACAAGCATAAAATAAAAAGAAAAATCATGTTTTGCACTCCTTTACTTGTACGCTTCCCTTAATCTCTTCAAGCAAGATATACGAGGGATCTTCATAAATAAAGCTTGGTTCGAGTCTTTTTTCAATCATAACACATTTTCCGTCTGCCTCTTTGCGTTTCCTATAGGCATAGACGCCGACATTAGGGGCAAAAAGCCGCTCAGCTGGCAGGGGGTCATTTAAATTATTGTATTTGTAATTTATTAAATATTCCATATCTTTTTCATCGACTGTCAAAAACGTAGAAACCATTGTAACATAAATGCTATCATATTTACACTCAATAAATTTATTTATTAAATCTTTAAGTTTTTTAAGAAGCTCTGCTTTTTCTTCTTCGGTGGCTAAATACTCTGTGTGCCAAACCTCAGCATAGGCCCATTTCTCTTTCTCGTTTATTCTGGCGTAAATGAAGGCTGCCCCTATATCTTCTACTTCTATTTTTTCTTCCTCCTCAGACATTTTCTCACCTTGGGATCCCTAAGGGTTCACTATTCTATTAAGTGATATAGGCCTATAAAGTTTTACCGATCGCAGGGCTCGTCCCTAGAATAAAAATAAAAAAGTCAGGGTTAAAGGTTAGGGCTCCTGGGACTTCCACAGCCTCCACGACTTGGTCTTGTCCAAAAGGGCCCTCGTGAGCAAAACAAGCTCAGCTATGTCGTTGATCATGTCCTCGGCCAGGGCATCGGCAGCCCTGGGGCTATTTAGCTCCTTAAGGATCTCGGCCTTCCTGTAGAGGTTCTCTATGGTCCTCTCAAAGTCCTTAAAGACGTCAAGGGACTCATGCTTTTCGCTCGTGATCTTCCTACCATTGACCTCTATTTCAGCAAAGTACCGTGTCGTATTGTGATTTGCGTCTGCAAAGGTTTTCACGCTCAGCCTGTCCTCAGATAGCAGCGTCCCCTTGCTCCCCTTTTCCTCGCTCACGCCTGACCAGCCTCCTGGGCCTGTTGCGGCCTCGTCCTCTCAAGGAGCGGCATGTTGGCATTGATGTACTCCTTGACGTCCTTGTGGTTCTCAAGCCACTCCTTGAAGGCCTCCCTCATTAGCGAGCTCATCGACGTTCGCCCCCTCCTCGTCGCCCTGAGGTACTGGACCGCCATCATTAACTCTTTCATCTCCTCGTCTGACATAAGGACGACCACGAAGTTATACTTCTTTGATTGCACCACCTTATGCACCATTTTTTCACCTCGGGCCTTAGGCCCATTTTAGAGTAGGAACTAGGAATATATAAGGTTTTTGCTAGCTTTTAAGACCGAAACCCTTTTATACCCCTTTGGCATATTTCTAAAGTAGGGCCTAGGAGCCCTAGGTGAAATCGTGAAGCCCCAGTTCCCTAAGAGGAGGGGAGCCCATGATAACGCTCCGACGCCTCAGGCCCTCTACGACATTATTGTCAATAGGCTAGGCTTTATTGATGTCTGTCAGGACCCTAAACGCTTCGACGCCACAGCCTCGACGTGGCCTAACAGGTCGTACTGTAACCCTCCGTTCAGGAATAAGGGGCCGTTCGTTCGGAAGGCCATAGAGAGCAATAGGCTCGGCCGACAGGTCCTGCTGTATTTGCCATTGGATCCGACGACTAAATGGTTTAAGAACCTCTATAGGGCCAACGCCTTGATACTTATCTTCATGAAGAGGATGGGGCGCTCAAAGTACCCCCATGCCCTCTATTTCCTCAAGGACTTCAAGGCGCCCCAGCTCGTTCTCATTGAGGACGAGCTGGACGTCATAAGGTACCTGGCCTAATTTTTGTAACGCTGCGTTACAAAAAAAGAAAAAGAAAAGGCCTTAATGTCCTCAACCGCTCGTTATGGGAGACTCATAGAACAGCCGCAGGCCTAGGCAGTGGGCCACAGCCTCATAGATACGGCCCTCAACGCTTGTAAGCCCCTCGTTAAGCGCTCTCTCCATGTCCTTATCCGTGCTACCGCTATTGAGGTAGTTGGCCACGTCCTTAATCTCTATCTTAGCTACCATGAGGACTTTCTCCGCCTTTTGCCTGCACTTTGGCACGGAGCCTAACAGAAAGTAGGCCATCCTGGCAGCGCCGTAGAGCGCTGCAGCGTGCGTCAGCAGCCAGCCATTGTCAGCGCCTAGCCTCTTGTCCAAGTACATGACGAGCTCGTAGTTGGCCAGATTAACCTCCATGAGCGACCTCCTGAGGTCGGAAGACGGTACGGCCATATCCCTCACCTCGGCCCTTATGGGCCGATTTTAGAAATGAGCTCTAGGATATAAAAGGGTTTCGGTCATAAAAAGCTAGTAAAAGGCTTATTAACCCCTAGCCCCTATTTCTAAATTGGCCCTAGCGGGCCGAGAGGTGATAGGAATGGCTCCAGAAAAGGCTGTAAGGGCCTTTGTTTTAAGGATTGTAAAAGGCTATAGGGCCTTTTTGAGAACCGAGGACCTCTTTCCCAATGATCCGTGGGCCCACGCCTCTGACCTTGCGGATCGCCTTTATTATGCTGCTTATTCCTACACGGACAGCAGCGAGGAGGCCGAGCTCTTAAGGCGCCTTGCGCAGGTAAGCTATAATGACTTTAACGAGCTTAAGGCCGTATGGGACACCTTTGGTGAATCGCAGAGGAAAAGGGCCTTTAGGCAACTACTTTACGCAGTTGCAAAGATCGGGTACGAGGAGCTGCTTAAGACAATAGCTAACAGCTGGGAGCTTAAGACAAATGCCGACAAAAGGCGCCAGGTAATTGACGCCTTTAAGAGGTATATAACTGACGACCATATCAACAGAAGGATGAGGCTAACCGTTGCGCTCGCCGACGTCTTTTGGCCTGACGATAAGGCCAGGAAAGAATCCGTGGGCCGCATTGTAGCGCTTTGGAACGGATTATTGCTTGACAGCTTTATTCCACGGGACAAAGTAGAAAAGCTAATTGAGAAGCACATCCTAAGCATTGAGGCCCCTAAGGCCGTAGAGGGCACAGCTGAAACGAGGTAAGCCTAAGTCTTTTTTTCTTACTTTTTTATTAAAGGACAAAAAAGAAAAAGAAAAAGAACTAGGTTTACTTTTGCTTGGCGTCTTCAGATAGCTATGGTAACCTGTGCCTTACCTTTTCAACCAGGTACTCCTTTATGATCTCGTTAAGCTCGTCCTTATCTATGTAGTCGGCTAGGCCTGTGCCCCTCAAAAAGTCCTCATAGGCCGTGCTCTTTTTGTCCTCCTCGTTAGGCCAAAAGACGTCGGCGATCCTGTCCATCAGGTCATCGTAGCTTATCCTCTTGTTGAGGTAGTCCTTAGCGGCCTCTATGACTTTGCCCGCATCCTTGTTGTACTTTTCGTTATGGATCAAGTCATAGGCTATGTCCTTAAGGAGCCACTCTATCCCATAGAGCGCCATCTCATGAATTACAGAGTCTAAAACCTCATTCTTTTGCTCGTTTGTAAGCCTGTCCCACATCTCCTTAAAGGTGTCATAGTCCATGTCGCTTAGCCTTGAAAGGTGGTCTATCGAGTCTTCGTCATTCAGGGTGTAATCGTCTCCCTCTATGTCCTCAAGCATCTGTATTTGCTCATAGGCGTCGGCCCATGGAGGGAAATCAGACCTTACAAGGTCCTCAAGCCATCCATTAACCATGGCGCTCTCCAGGTAGTCCATTATGTCGTCTGCCGTCATTTCCTCCTCGCTCATTCCCATCACCTGGCCCTTATGGGCCATTTTAGAAATAGGGGTTAGGGGTTAATAAAGGTTACGGCCATAGTTTTTTGTTAAAAATTATGACGCTGCGTAACGCTCTCGCAGCTCGAGCAGCGTTTCAACTAGAAGCTATTATTAATTGCTAATGAAACAAAGAAAAACAACTTGAAAAAGAAACATGCTAAATAGTTTTACAAAATTATAAAGTCTTTAGCAAAAATCTTTATTAACCCCTAGCCCCTATTTCTAAAAATGGCCCCTAGCGGGCCGAGAGGTGATGGGATATGACGACTAGAGGTCTAATAGAGGTCTTCAATTCTAAGAACGAGCTGCTAACAAGGATCTATGTCGCCTCTGACATGTACCCAGAGAACGGGTTGATGTGTGAAGTGGCCCGATTTTTAAGTAAAAGATACCTCGTTAATGGGATCCCTCCTGATGGATATTTTGATGTTGTGAACGGGATGGACAATTTAGCAGCATTAATAACAGCACACCTCATACACTGGCACACAAAGATAATAAGGCGTTACGCTAAGCATTGGCAGCCTGAGGTCAAGGTGGGGAGGGATGCCCTTGCGGCAGGGGAGGTCTACCTCTATCCCTTTAACGCTGATATAATGGACTCGGATATCGAATATCTCTATCAGCTTTACCCCATGGTGGACGAGGAAAAGCTACCTTCCCTTGGCGGAGCTAGGAAGGCCGTGGACGTCATTAAGGTTATCGCTAAGGAATTTAGGAGATCAGATTTTGACATGCAGAAGGGGGACTGGAATAAGAAGGAGCTCATAGATCTCTTTAACGGCCCTCTAAGGGACTTCGCTAAGCAATATTGTAAGTTTTAACCTTTTCTTTTTCTTTTTTGTTTTTTAATGCAGCGTAATAAAAAAGAAAGAAAAAGATTTTGGCCTTTAGGAGTCTAGGTAGTTAATGATGTCGTCGCATATGTCAGGGTTTACATCCCTCTTTATCTCTACGTCTCCATAGCTGTAGATAATCTTACCGTCGCCTCTGTCGCAAAGGAATTCGACAGTCGGTCCTCCGTAACTCAACAGGATGCTAAAGCCAAAGATGTCCTCCTTATCGGGCGTTACCATAAGGAGGACGTCAAGGACGTCGTTGTCAAAGAATTCGTCCCAATTGCCGTTTACATGATACTCTTCAAGTCTCCTTATTACGTCGTCGATGACCTTTTGGGCCTCCAATTCCTCGGTTGTCTGCGCCACCTATACCACCTGGGCCTTAGGCCCATTAAGTACTGGGGCTTAGGGGTTAATATTCTTTTGCTCAAAATCTGTTATTAAAATTTTAGTCGCTGCTTTGCATTTTTGTAAACTTTCTATTAAAGTTTAGATCCTTATGTAATGCTCTCGCAGCTCGAGCAGCGTTACAACTAGGATGTGTTTCTCTTACCTTTTCGTCTGTGGTCTTGTTTTCAGGCTCGAGCCTGTTTCAGCTAGAAGCTATTATTAATTGCTAATGAAACAAAGAAAAACACCCGAAAAATAAAACACATTAACTACTTTTACATTATTATAGAATTTTCACAAAAACCTTTATTAACCCCTAGCCCCTATATCTAAAATTGGCCCATAAGGGGCCCGAGGTGGTTGAGGTGTCCCAGGCCGAGGAAAAGGAGGAAAACGTTGATGTTGAGAGGGCCGTTAAGTTTTTCCAGGCCCTCTCTGACTTCTCTAAGCAGAACCCTGGACCTATTACCGAGCTCCTATATGATGTAGTTAATGCTTTAGGTGACGTGATAATCGTAAAGGACGAGCTCGGGAAAGAACTAGGACATCGTGCGGGAGAGTTAAGGGCCCTGATGAGACTTATATGGAATCACCACAAGTTCGAAGCCGTTCAACAAATGCTAGCTGAGACAGGAGTGTTATCGGATCTGATGGACATAATAGCTAAACTCGCAAAGGCCTATTACATTATCAATGAAAACGCGCCACTTGAAGGCGTCAAAAACCTTATCGACGATGCTACATCGACTCTTTATAGGGTTGTCGACTATATAATATATAGCGTGGTCGACGATCCGTAACCTCTTTTTTCTTTGTCTTTTTTCTAGTTTAAGCAAAAATCCTTATAAGGCCCGAGGCTTATTTCTAAAACGGCCCCTAAGGGGGCCGACCAAAAATGAGCGAGAGTAAGGTAGAGGGAAAGGTTCTTGTTGTTGAAAGGTATCCCTATGGTATAAGGTTTTACATCAAGGGGAGCTCGGAAAGCTATTTTATCAAGGACTCGGATAAAAAGGGATGGTATGTTTTTGTCATTGAGAAAAATAGGGAAATGGTAGACGTAACTGAGGACAGGTATGAGAACCTAGGAGTAAAGGACCTCGACGAGTTATATCATGGGCTTATCGGGTTCCCGACAAGATATTACGAAATGCTGACAGGTGAAAAAGTTAATTTTGTTTATTTGATTAACATAAACGAGTATAAATTTGAGATATGTAGAGTAGACGCAACTGAGGATGGTTCACCTGAAAGAGATCTCACAGAGCTAACCGAATGCTATAGTGTGCACAAAGACGAGAAAAGAATTGACTATGATAACTATGCGACATTTCCGCCAGATTGGGTTTTAACACTTGACGTAGATTATAATTTTGACGAGTTACTACAAAAAGCGTTGGAAAATCCTGAACAAGGAATTAAAGAAATTGAAAAATATATAGAATGGTAAAGACTTTTCCTTTTTCTCTTTTTTATTCAAGGCTTTATGTCGTAAGCCTTAGCAAAAATCTTTATTAACCTCTAAGCCCTATTTCCTAAAATGGGCCCGAGAGGCCCGAGGTGATTGAGATGTCAGTACAGGAGGTACAGGAGGAGGTGAAGGAGATAAACCTTCACGTAAAGGCCCGTAAGATCTTACAGGAGGACGTAACACAGTATTTAGCTGAGATCGACGTCGATGGCGCTAAGTACGAGATTGTAGTAACTCCATTTAAGGCCCCAAATCTAAGCTTTGCTCACGACGAGCTAACATATGCTCTTAACAAGTTGTTTAGAACTGCGCTTATAGAGGACGAGAGGCTAAGGACAGAAGAACTTAATAAGGCCTTAGTTGATATCGGGTTTGCATTAGCTTATTTAGCGGCCTACACATTAGCAAAGCCTTAATCTTTTTCTTTTGCTTTTTTGTTTTTCTAAGCATATTTTGTTTTTCAGGATTTAAACAAAAATCTTTATTAACCCCTAACCCCTATTTCCTAAAACGGGCCTAAGGGCCCGAGGTGTGAGAGAAAATGATAATAGAGGATAATGGTGGCCGCGCTTTTCAGATCTTTTTAGAGGAAATACCTTTATCTCTACTGGTGGCGCCTCAGGAAAATGACGACGAAAAGATAAGGATATTTGCTGCAAGACATTATGCGGTTAAGGGCGGCGGTGTCGTAACGATGCTATACGGAGAGGTTAAGGACATAAAGCTCGGATATTTCAACGTTTATGGTGTTAATTCCTTTGAGGATCTCAAAAAGTTCGTTAAGGAAAATCCTAATAGGTTCTTTGAAATAATTTTAACTGTCATTTTTTCAAGAGTTGAAAGGCTTGCGGAACTCGAAGAATCTAAGGCGCAAGGATAAACTTTAAGCCCTAATCTTTTTCTTTTTCTATTACATAAGGCCTAAATATATTATAAGCTTATAATAATAGGATTTAAGCAAAAATCTTTATTAACCTCTAAGCCCTATTTCTAAATGGGCCCAAAAGGGCCCAGGAGTGAGAAAAAATGTCGGAGCAAATCGAGGCGCAAGTTGGACAGGCGCAAAGTCAGGAGCCGTTAATAACTTTTTTGAAACAAAATAAGAGTGAGGCCTTTAATCTTTACGAGTCTATTATCTCGGAGCTCTTATATAAAATGCAGTTCGACGACGTAATAAACGACGGGCATTATAAGATATACGTCGCATATTACCTCGGATTAGCTAACGGTTACTTCGACGGCTTACTAAAAGCTCTTTACGAATTCGACCGTAATGCTAAAACCGACGAATATATCAAAGACCTTAATTCTAGAGTAGCTGAAAAAATTATTGAATTTATCAATGATTTAGCTAATATATATTATAAAATCATTAACCGTAATGAGGAAATAACAAAAATATACGAGCAATTGCATTACTATAAGAATAGAGTAGAGATATCACTCAGTCGGTACCTCAGTGATATTAGCGACGTCATCGAATACCTTAAGAGTGAAAATAAGTCTTAAAACTTTTTTCTTTTTCTTTGCTTTTTTCTTAACCTTTTTATCATAAGCTTATGGGCTTATGCTATATATTCGAGGCTTATGACATGGGGGCCCCATATACATTATACGGGATCTTTATGTCATAAGCTTAAGCTATATATTATGCTAAAGCTTATGATATAGGGCCCCGAATATATATTCGAGGCCCCTAAGTCATAAGCCCCTAGAATATATGTTCTGGGCTTTTATGTCATAACCTTAGCATATGATATATTCTAGGACTTAATGTCAAAGTCTAAGATATAATATATAGCTAAGCCTATAAGGCTTCGACAATAGAAAAAGTGAAAAAGAAAAAAGATTATGTCTTATTCTCATTTTTGTTTATAAGATTTGTAACGGTATTAACAAATTCTATAAGGTAGTCTTTGAAAATGCGGCTTAGATATAGCCCATAATCGAGTAGAGTACTCCGAGCTATTTGCTTCGATGATTTTGTGCGGCTTATATAATCAAAGTATAAATTAAGGAAATCGATTATAAACTTTGCAAGTTTTTCACGAGTCTTATCGTCGAAATAACCGACGTTATTCTCAATAATGTGAATAGCATCGTCGAGCGCATCGAAAACGCCCCAAATATTTCCGAGATAATCGACTGCCGTTATCTTATCTTCGAGTGTTAGCTCGCTGTCGCGCTCTATTGAAGATCTGAAACTACCCTTTACCGACTGGAAAAAGTTAAAGGCCGCTATATGATCACGCTTAAGATATTCAAAAAAGACATCGGGCTTTTCCTTTTCCTTATTCTCTTGGGCCTCGACCTGGGCCACTTTTCTCACTCTGGCCCCGCTAGGGGCCACTTTAGGAAATAGAGCTTTAGAGTTTTTAAGGATTTTTGCTTAAATCCTTTTATCTTATTTCAAATTTTATATATAGGAGATCATAAGGCGTTATAAACGCTCTAAAATAATCTTTTAATGCGGATTAGAAATATATTTCTTATGATCATGATATAAGACCTTTGATCATGAGATTTAGGAAATATATTTCTTTTCTCTATTAAGAGAACGTCAAAGATCATTATCCTAAGGCCTAAATAAGACCGTTAAGGGCCCTTTAAGAGCGTTAAGTACTCTTCGGTCTAATTCGCCTCAGCTCGAGCCACCGTAAGACTGCTCGAGACTGTTTGTCCTAATTCGCTTCACTTTTATATTTTTTATATTTTAAAAAAGCTGTTCGGCCTTGTTCGGCCTTGTTCGGCTTTTTTCTAAGTTTTTCGCCCTAAAAATAAAATATATGCTGTAGCTGCGGGCAGTTCGCCCCTATACTATATAGCGCTGCATTGGAGCTGTATCAATACGCGCCAATACGGTATCAATACAGTTACAATACGCGCCAATACGGTATAGGTAGTATATTGGAGCTGTATCAATACGCGCCGTATTGGCACTAAATATAGTGTCAATACGCGCCGTATTGGAGCGTATTGTAATATTGTATTGGAGCATATTGACATAGCGTATTGGCACGTATTGAAGTAACTATTGCACGCTGCTGCACGCTGCTGCCGCTGTTAAGTCCATAGCCCTAGGGCCCAAAGGAGATATAGCCTGATTACAATACGTATGAACCTCTTACATACCTCATGCCTGCTACACTTATTCATAAAAACGTAAATTATGTCGCTCAACGTCGTTCGCCTTATACGTTTGGACAGAACCTCCTCACGTACGACCAGGCGTCGTTAACTGCCTGCTTGAACGACGTCGCCTTTCTCTTCAATAACTCCATCCATGCATAGCAGAGGACAAACCTCCTTACTCCCAGGAAGTCGTCGCATCTAACCCCGCTCCTGAGTACGTCCCTGCAGGCCTCAGACCTGGCCACTATGTCCTGAGGCGGAAGCCCCAGTATCTCCTCAGCTAGGATAAAGAGGTCGGCCTCTGATAGGTCAAAGACGTCACTGGTCTCATCCCATACGAAAAGCTTCTCGCGCTTCTCGCTCATATACTTCCCTAGCAATCCTATAGTCAGCTGGGGCTTATATCTTTAGGGACTTAGGAAGCCCTTCCTGCTCTGCGCTATCTGCTTCACTAGGAAGTCAACCTCCTCCTTTGTCCTAGCCAGCCTCGCTATCCTGACAGCCTCCCTTATGTCCGTAGTAATGTCTGCCAGCCTGTCAGCTATGTACCTCGCAAGCTCCAGGTCTATCCCTTCGTTCACTGTAAGTATGCTTGGCACGAGCCTCCTGTACTCGTCCTTTGTAAGCCCCCTGAACCTGAATATGAGGAACCTGTCAAGCATAGGCGCCAGCAGCTTCCTCTCGTCGTTAGTCGCTGCTATAACCCACACCTTCCTTTCCTCAGTTATCCTCTTTCCGTGCTTCGTAACAATTATCTCTCCAGTCTCCATTAGCCTTAGCAGGAGGGCGAGGTCCTCCTGGCTAAGCTTATCTATCTCGTCAATAAGCAGCGCACACGGCACCTCTGGGTCCATAGAGAGGAGGAGCTCAGCTATGCCTACGCTCGTTGAAAGCCCCCTAACTGCCTCAACGTGCTCAACGCAGGCGTTCTTCCTCTTGAGCGCCCTCCTTATTGAGTCTAGGAATAGGGACTTACCTATGCCAGGCGGCCCTACAAGGAGGATGTGAACGGGCTTCCTGCTCCTTAACGCCATAACTATGATCCTCTTAACGTCATCATACCCAACTATCTGGTTCAAATCCTCAACTGTTATTGGGAAGGTGGGCTCCTCTGGCTTTGGCCTATACTTTATGTAGCCGAGCTCCTCAAGGATCGACTTAACGAGGTCGTGGTCAAACAGCTCGTACTCTGTGTTGTTCTTCGTAACTATGAGGCCTAGCTCCTTTAGGCTCTTAAGGAGCCTGTAGTCTGTGGTCAGCTTCCACCACTCCTTCTTACCGTCCCTCGCGAGCTGCACTAGGATTGACAGGGCCTCTGGGTTATTGGCGACGACTCCCCTGATAATTGACTTCAGCGCGTCTGGCAGCTTGTCCTTTGGTATGTCCCTTATTGAAGACACGTCTTCCTCCCTCTAAGCTAATTATTCTGTAGGGACGTTAAGAGCGTAACCGTCACGCCAAGCGTCCAAAGGGATGCTGCTCAGGCAGGTCTGCCTAAGCCCGCTGGGCTGCTGCGTCCTGCTAACACCTTGAGGACCTGCTTATTTTCTTCCAGCAGGGGTCGTTCTCCCTCCCCTTCTTTATCCTGTAGTAGACCTTCTTACGAGCACATTTAGCGTCTATGCACTCCTGCCTGTCGAACTCTATGAGGCCAAGCTGCTCGGCTACCTTGAAGACGTACCAGACTGAGGTGTAGCGTATCTTTGGGTACCTCTTCCTTAATACCTCGTAAACGTCATACGGGGATCCACTTCCATGTTCTAAGAGGTATGTCTGTATCGCAATGCCAATAATTGGTCTCCTCATGCTCTATTGACCCTGCCAGATGAATATACTTCATTGCTGAGTTAATATTTCTTTGGCCCAAGAAGTGTGCTAAGGCCACAGCGTCTCCGAACCTCTCGGCTAGCTCCGTGGCCCTTGTGTGCCTGAGGGTGTGGAAAGAGCCCTCAAAGCCAGTAATCTTTGTGAACCTGTTCCACATCCTTTGCACGTTCCACCTGTTAAGGGGCTCTCCCCTTGAGTTATAGAACAGGGGCTGGTTCCCTCCGCTCCTGCTGCCTACGTACTCGCTAAGGAGCTCGCAGGCGCAGGGAGAGAGGGGCAAAAGGTAGTCCCTAAGAATGCCCCCAGGCCCCTTCTCCCTATGTACGAGAAGTGCGCAGTCCTTTTTCCTGAAGTCGCTCATCCTAAGAAGCGGCACCTCGCCTAGCCTAAGCGCTGCAGCATATGAAACTCCGAGGACGGCAGCGTCTGGGAAGTCCATCCTAAGTATGGCGTTCCAAAGCTTCCTGTATGATGGGAATATTGCCCTGGCGAAGGAGTAGGCATATCTGAACTTAGGTATCATGGCAGCTATGTCTGGCCTTCCCCTAAATTGGTAGTAGGCCTTTAGGGCATAGGTTCTTATCTGCCTCTGCGCCTCAGTCCCCTCCTTTATGAACTCCTTTGCTATCTCTGCCTCTACCTCTGGGTCCTCAATGTCGGGCACGCCTCCATAGAAGGAGAAGTACTGCTTAAGGGCTGAGATGTACTCCGCTACCGTTGTCTTGCTGTAGGCGCCGCTCGCCCAGTCCCTGAACCTGTCAAGCTCCTCCAGTATCCTGCTCTCCTCACTGCTCACCGCTGGTCACCTTTGGCCTCAGCAGGTAGTGTCTCTTACCTACCTCAATGATCTCCGCCTCCACGCCAGCCCTCCTAAGGGCCCTCTTTATGTTACGTAGCCCGCAGCCCCTTATCGCTACGCTCTCCCCCTTCCTCAGGAGGTCTATGATCTCCTTGTACCTATTGACGCCACCCTCTATACATATGAACGGGTACGGTATCCTCTTGTCAAAGAGGTCGAGGGCGTACTTGACGTCGTCTATGTTTATCGCTCCCTGCCTGTCAAGTATGACAACAAGGAGGGCTATGATGCCCTCTGGAGTCGTGCTCAGGAGCTGGCTCAGTAAGTCCTCGCTGACCTCAGACATATCCAGCCTACCGTAGCGAGTCATGTACAAATGGAAGGTAAAATGTTCACATGAAGGCCAGCTTTCATGGGCAACTCTGTTATACACTACTTATAAGCTTTGGCAGGTATAGGTAGGTCGGGTAGAGAGCATGACCATCTTAAAGGAGGGAGCGGGAGGCATCTGGCATATCTACGACAAGGACACAGGTAAGGGCAAGAGGATAGTCGTTAGGACGGCCCACTCAATGCAGAGGAGCCCGACACTAAAGGCGTGGCAGAAGTACTTCGCTGAGCAGGCACACGCACACAAGATAGCGACTGAAGCAAAGAGGAGGTGCCAGGAAGAGGCTGACAAGTCAGGGGCACCTGAGAGGTACTACAGCGACGTCGCCAAGAAGAGGTGCAAGATGTCAGTGCTGAGGCTGTTCCTGAGAGACGTGCTCAAGGAGGTAGCTGCTACTCGTCCACCTGCGGCTAGGAGAGGCGGAGCCGCAGCTTCAGAGATAAGGGGGATAGAGTTCTAAACAGCCATTGTTTTTTTAACTTCCAATCCATACCTTTTTCTTGGGGGTTGAATGTCAAGCATATTCAGCTATGACATTACGTCAGCAAACGTTGTGTCAAGCGTCTTTAATGAGGTTAGCACTCACCTATCCCGTGCCAGGGACTACTTTAAGACGTTCGCTGAAAACGTAGAGACATACCGTAGGGGTATTAGCTGTAAGGACTTCGCTGAGGTCTATGAGGCTAACAGGGGCCTTTTCAGAGGCGGCGTAGCGGAGCTAAGCCACATAATTGAGAAGAGCGACGAGCTTTACAATGTCCTGTACAACTCTGCCTTTGATAGCAGTGTGCAGAGGGGCAGAGAGCTTGCCTACCTGTTTCAGGACTGCGTTCTGTCGGGGGCCATAAGCAGACTATATGGTATGGCCACCTACCTGCAGTGGGTATTTGATAAGACGATTGAGTGTTGCCTAGGAAAGAGGCAGGCTAAGGAGAGGCTCTTTTCCTGGGAGGAAGGTGAGGGAGCCAGAGAAGAGGAGGGCCTTATGAGTGCCCTAACTAGGGGCGCAGAGTACGGCTGGGATGACGTGCTAGTCGTGTTCCCCATAGAGGACATTAATAAGTACAGTGACTTCTGCGAGTACTTCTCAAAGCACGCGACGGTAGATAACCTCGCTATATTATTTAGAGGGTTCTCGAGGTACTTCGTGCTTGTAAACAACTTCATTAACTCGCTAGTTGAGGGCATAGAGCAGTACAAGGCAGGTCAGGTAGGACGATCCGCGATAATGGAACCTTTAAGGGCCTGCAGGGTAAAGGAAGTACAAATTAGGATAGCAAAGAGAAGGGGTGAGACAGGTGGAGCTGCCTGAGGACCTTGCTAAGCTGCTTGAAATGATAAAGGCCCACATAAAGGAGAGGGGAGGCCTCTCCTCTCCCAACATTGATAGGGAGACTTGGGAGGAGATAGACGCGCTAGTAAAGGCCATAAAGTCGTTGAACTATACATATAGCCTTAAGGACATAGCTGACGAGATGGGGGTTAACTACAATACTTTCTTAAGGTACTATAAGATATACCAGAAAATGAATGAGGGAAGCGAGCAGGAAAGGGAACAGCCAAAGGTAGAGGTAAGCAAACCAAAGGCTAAGGAAGGGGAGGAAGGGAAAGAGGGAGGTGCCCCTAAGGAGGAGGCTAAGGAAGTAACCGTTGAAGTGCCGCAGGAGCAGAAGGCCCTTGAAAGCGCCACCAGGGCAGAGCTCCTGAGGAGGGTAAGGAGGACGTACATAAGGGAGGCCGAGCCACTGTCAACGGCCCATGCGGAAATGATCGTGAGGCTTGGCAAGAGGTTCTACGAGAACTACGGGAACCAGTGCATACAGGCTGGCTATGAGAACCTTGAGGACTGTATGGACGAGGCTATGGACGCCCTTTTCAACAAGATGCCAGAGTACGAGTACCTTAAGGAACAGTTTGACAAGGTAACTGAAGCTGGTGCCAAGCTTTTGCTGAAGCTCGCAGAGTACGCCAAGAGGGTTCAGGATCTTGAGCTCATTGAGAAGATCATTACTGGGGAGATCTATGAGGAGCTTGAGAACATGCCAATGGAGGAGGCTAAGCCAGAAAGTAGCTCCTAGTTTTGCATCGGCTGATGCAAACTGTCGTTAAGAGGATTTTTGTTAAGTTAAGTCCCTGAAAACCCCTATACGGGAGGCGAATTTTGCTGATGGATTTTGTACCATGGTTAACTTGGCTAAGTAAAGCATGCTTGGCCGAGGCAAACGGCTAATTAGCCTGAAAAAGATAAAACTACTGGGTGGTACCAACAATATGGGAAGGGCTGTGACAGAGGAAGAGGAAGATATTGTAAGCCTTATGGCAGCGGCTGGCGTACCTGACGAGGACATACATGTCTACCTTGACACTGGTAAGATATCACAGTCCATAGCTAATAAGGTGTTCAAGGGAAAGGTGCCAGACAAGTACAAGGACATTATCGTGAGCGATGAGGAGTTCAACAAGCTAAAGGAGAAGGCAAGTAAGCCAGCTGAGACAGTTGCTAAAGCTGAGGAGAAAAAGGAGGCTAAGCTAGAGCTGCCTACGGAGGAGATACCCTCCATTTCTGAGGTAAAGGAGGAGAAGGCGCAACTCCAGGAGCAGCCTAAGGAGGAGGAGAAGACCGTGAAGGCAATAAGCAAGTTACTTGACATAGATGAGGTGGCCGCTCAGATAATGCTCCAGAGGCTGCAGAGCCTCGCAAGTAAGGGCAGTAACCTGAACGATGTAATAAACACGCTCGCTAACCTCAAGAAGGTAGGGGGGGAGGTCACGAGCAAGACGACTGACATAGCCACCTCTCAGATAGCAAAGAAGCTGATGGAGGACCTGACCAGGAGGTATAACAGGATGAGCCCACAGGAAATCATAGACTACGTGCTTGCCCTAAAGTTTTTATCTTCGCTAGAGGATAAAGGCGAGAGGGGAGAGGGGGAGGGCTTGAAGTTATCAGAGCTTGTTACCCTTATCAAGCTCCTCACGCCGCAGCAGAGCAGCAGCGACGACATAATGAAGATGATACTGCAGATGCAACAGCAACAGTTCCAGCTCATAATGGAGCTAATGAAGAGCAGCTCCAGTAAGCCGAAGGAGGAGGACAAGAGCGCTGAGAGGATAGCCCAGCTCCTGGACAGCATGCACAAGCAGTACCAGGAGCTGATAGAGAGGCTCAACAAGGAGAAGGAGGAGAGGGACAAGATGTGGATGGAGACCATAAGGACAGCAATAGAGAAGCTGGCAGAGAGCAAGGAGACCGCAGAGAGCATAAAGAAGCAGGTAAGCGAGCTGTTGCAGAGCGGCAAGGTAGGGGTGACAAGCGTTGACGACCTCCTTAAGTTCCTTGAAAACCTGAAGGAGAGCTCAAAGAAGATACTTGAGAGCAGCGGGTACGAGGTGAAGCCCAAGGAGGGGAACAAGGGCCCCCTAGATAACCCACTGGTCGCTAAGCTCGTTGAGAGCCTGCTAGGGTACATAAGCGACCCGCAGAAGATAAGGGCAATGATGGAGGCCCTTGGCAAGGCCCCACAGCCGTCAAACATTGAGGTAGGGGAGGAGATGCCTCACCTGTGAGGGGTGAGGTAGGTGAGCGAGGCTAAGGCTGAGGAAGTGAAGACGGAGGGGACTCAGGCACAACAGCAGGAGACAAAGGCAGAGACGGCGCAGGCACAGCAGACGCAGGAGGCCCAGCAGGCTAAGCCAGCTCAGGAAGGGACAGCCCAGCAGGTACAGCAAGTACAGGTACAGCAACAGCAGGAGGTCAAGGAAGTAAAGGTAGAGGTACCTAAGCCCAATGAGGAGGTCGTAAAGGAGCTTGACGCCCTCGCTAGGCTGCTACTGTGGGCCTCTAAGAACAGGGCTAGGGTTTTCGCTGCCATCAATGAGATAAATAAGAACAGGGATAAGCTCATAAATACCTTCGCTGAGGCGCTTGACCCCAACATATACGAGTTCGTTGTTCAGGCCTTGGACAGGTTCGGCCTCGTGAAGGCAGACAGGCTCCCCAAGCCGAGAGAGTGTCCAGAGTGCAGGCAGTCAAAGGAGGAGCTTGAGGCTACGCTGAAGCAGGTGATAGAGTTCTTTAACAACAGCAAGGAGATACCTCCAGAGAAGAAGCCGATTGCAATAGAGAAGGCTAAGAGGGTTTACAGCCTTGACTACGAGACAAGGATAGAGTACCTTAAGACAGCCCTCCAGAAGACCATAGAGTACGCTGAGAGGAACCCAATGGATGGGCTCATGTTCTTCCTTAAGTGGCTTACCATAGACACTGGGCCAGCTGCATACGACGGCGCACTTACGTACCCATTCATGGCAAGGCCTCAGTACAGGGACGCCTGGGTAAAGGTAGTTGTCGCGTTCATGGCCTTTGTCAACAACTTCATGTCGTCCTTCCTGTCGTAGCCATACGGCTAATCAGTTTAAAACCGTATAGATTTAAAAGACCTGGTTTTCCGCTACACTACTAGGGAATTAGCATGCCCGACTTTAAGACCTCGGCTATGGCATGGTTTAAGGATAAGAGGTACTGGGAGGGCGTCTTCGTAGGCGCTGTGACCACTCTCTTTGGCGAGTGGGTCGCCATAGCTGCCTCCTCTGCTCTTGTAAATAAGGGAGTCATACAGCCTGGCAGGGCCTCGAACACGCTCCAGGGCATCATAGACCTGCTGTTCGGCTGGCTGTACTACGCCCTGTTCTATTCTCTTGGCTACGCTGAGCTTGGCATCATATCTTCATCTGCCATAGTTATACTTGGGATCTACAAGCTCATGGAGGCCCTAGTAGGCTCTAACCCGTACGCCTACGTTAGCCAGAAGGCCTCCCTTGTTGGGGCAATAGGAATGGCCTCCGTTAGGCCGTACACGCCACAGGTTGTAGTGCCCCCGACAGCGCCTCTTACTCCAGCTCCCCCTGTAACACCGACGCAGCCAACCATGGCTGGGCTCCCGATAAAGGCACAGATACTGTGACCTAAAGGACTCCTCCCCTAACCTTAATACCAGGACATAAACTTTCTGGCTTTTTCCCGTAATAGTAGTAGACCAGCAGCGCGTATAGGGCGTCGCCCCTAGATGGGTAGCAGTGCTCGTGCTTGAACCTCTCAAACATGTCCATAGTCGTCCTTGTTACCATCATATCAATCCTCTCGTCCTTCCTCTCGTCAAGAGGCTCTAGCCTTTTCCTACCCAAGTAACACCACATGTTACACAATTTGTGGCGAGTACTTATAAGTCTTGCCCCTCATATGTTCAAATGACCAGGGTGAGATATGTGAGTGCGGTAAGTGGTACGACCCTGAGTAGATCCGTGACCCAGCTCTTCCAGCCCCTGCTTTCGCAGGGGATATTCGTCTTTAGCCCCTCAAAGACCACAATACCTTACGTTGAGCTTGACCCGAGCGAGGAGGCTGCCATAGACAACTACCTAGGCATACAGCTCGACATAATGCAGGACCAGAGCCCAGTCCTCTATAGGATAGTCAAGAAGCAGGTGGACGCTGGCCTGGTAAAGATAGCTGCTGGAATATTCAAGGGCAAGCTCCAGGGCAACGGAACGTTCACCTACCCAGCTCAGCCTGGACAGCTCGGCGTGTCGTTCCTCGTTCCGCAGATGGTCAACTACAACCAGTCAGTTGCTCCAACAGGCTACGCAAACAAGGACACCTGGCTGTTGCCAACGACGGCTGGGACGCCCGCCTACATACTTGGGAGCCCAACTGCCTTCTACACTACCAGCAGCACGCCTGGCCAGAGGACTATGATGGTGATATTCCAGAACGGCCTCATTGAGGTAGGGACGACGCCGTCGTTCAGGCAGATACAGGTGCTGACCCAGGTGAACGAGAGCTACGGGCCAATGGGGGTTGAGCCTGTTGTTGACCTAGAGGTTGAGAAGGGCAAGAACCTGTACGTCTACCCGACGCCTGGCGCCCTCATAGTGCCCTACGACGTTGGAGTCAAGCTACTCGCCATGCCATACAGGACCAACCCGAATGGCGAGGAGGTAAGGCTCGTAGGAGTGCTGCTGTACGAGTACAACTTCTTCGCCAACCTACTCTGGTAATGTAAAGGGTGACGTAAATGAGCTATGAGGTGATAGGCACCACATATGATGGAAAGAAGATAGTGAAGATAACGATACCAGGGGCCACCATTAACGCTAACTCTACTGCCACGTTCACCGCTAACGTCCCAGCCCTGTTCGTGAAGAACCTGCTCCAGCTTAACTACACGACCTCAGCGCCTGGCTTAATATCTGGCCCCTTCAACGTAACAACTGTAAACAACACGGTTAGCTTCACCCTATATGCTGGGACGACTACGAGCATAAGCACGATAGACGTCATAGTGGAGGCCGTCTAACGGCCTGAGGTGGCCTACTATGAGCTACCTCGCTGGAACAGAGCAGACAGTGGGGATAACAGTGTCGCAGCCGCCGAGCATATCGCTTACCGTCTCCCCAGGAAGCCCATGGCAGCTTAACCAGACAATAACGCTGGCAGTGAGCCTACAGGGGACGCCTCCAGCAAATACAGCTAACTTCTACATGGTTCTCCAGTCTGGTGGCGGTAGCCTCACCATTCAACTTGGCTCCGCTACCCTGCAACAGACGAGCCCAGTGCCAACGTACCAGGCAACGCTGCAGGTTACCTTGGTTTCACCTATGTCGTACTCCCCTGCGCCTGGCGTAACCCAGCAGGTGCCACTGTACGGCCCAGTCACGTTCTACGCCACGGTTGGCGGCGTTCAGTCTAACCAGGTGTCTGGCGTCATACTTATACCGACCAAGTTCACTGGCATCTCAGTGTCACCGAGCACTATATACCCTAACCAGACCGTAACTGTGTCTGGCACGCTGGAGGCGCTGAGCACAGCTGTCTATAACCAGTGGGTACCAGTTGCAGGCCAGACGATAAGCTACACTCTTGTCAACTCCTCTGGCACAAAAATAACTAGCGGCTCTGTTACAACTAACAGCAACGGTAACTTCACCATAACCTTCACGGCGCCCTCAACGCCAGGAAGCTACACGCTTGACATTGTGTTCGCTGGGAGTAGCAGCGCCTACCTTGCGCCAGCTGGACTAAACATAAGCTTTGGACAGACCTCTGCCCCTACCAAGCTTAGCACGACTGACCTGGCCATAATAGTTGGGGGCATTGCCGCGCTTGGCGGCATAGCTGCCTACGAGGCCTCCAAGAGGAAAAAGTAAGACATAAAGCTTTTTTCTTCCCTCTTTTTCCTTGGGGTACTTAGTTGAGCAACTTAGAGTGCGGTATTGACGTTAATGAGTGGATGAAGGAGCTAGGCATAGACGTCTCCTCTGCGTACTGTCTTGGATGCTACTGGACGGTAGCCTTACCATCGCAATATACTCCATCTGGCTCCTGGTACTCACAGTGGTCTCCCGAGTCAAACATCTTCCTGTGGGTGTCTGGGGAACCGATACAGGTCACTATGTACGCAAACATACCAGCTGGCTCACCAATACCTTCAACTGTGGACTTCTACATGGACGTCCTGTGCACTGGTCAGACAATCTACCTTGGCTCAGTCTCATCTAGTACGCCGCTTGGCCTGACGGAGGGGTTCTCTGCAACTAAAGGGCTTGAGCTTACAGCTGAAGGCCTTGTGCAGAACCCTAGCTCAACATATGTAGTTGCCCTATACACGTTCACGTTAGGGCCCGTATATGGGCCAGTAGAGGTATACGCAGTTGCTAATGGAGTTAAGTCTGCCCCATTTAGGGCTATAGCGTATTTACCTACGAGGATCTCTGTAAGCGCTAGCCCAAGCCAGGTGTACCCTGGCCAGAAGGTGACAATATCTGGGCAGCTACAACAGATGGTAGGCCCTAACCAGTGGGCTGGCGCGCCAGGCCAGCTGGTGTTTATTTCAGACTATGGGTGGGTGAGGACTGACAGCAATGGCAACTTTAGCGTGACTATAACTGCGCCGTCAACGCCAGGCACATATACTGTCAAAGTCGCGTTCTATAGCACTGGATGGCTATGGTCTTCTGAGTCAAGCGCAAGCTTTACTGTTGTGCAACAACCGACGCCTTCCACTACGCAGCCTACGTCAACTACTCAGCCAACGCCATCTATCACAACTACAACGCCATCTCCATCACCTACACAGACTACCATAAAGCCTAAGCTTAGTACTGAAGATCTGGTGATATTGCTTGGCGGCGCTGGGCTACTTACAGGAATAGCTGCCTACGGGCTGTCCAAGAAGGGTAAGGCCTAAATCCCCTATTTTCCTTTTTTACCCTGGTGGTGGACGTGCCCTGCGACAAGGTGCAGAGGTGGGTAAACTCAGTTTCTCCAGCAAATAGGAACCTCCCAATAATCAAGTGCTGCGGAAGGCTGTGGTCGCCTATGGAGATCCTTAACGCCTGCCTCTCTAATGACCCAAGCTTCCCAAGGCTCGAGCAGATACTTGAGGCGCACGGCCTTGGAGGGGACAGCCCTCTTGACTACCATGAGATAACTCAGGCAAGGCTCGAGAAGGCCTTCAAGAACGTCCATGTGCTCATCGGCCAGGCTATGCAGAGCTACGTTATTGGCCCAGATCAGCTCATACAGATGATAAGGGAGAGGAAGGGGCTCTGGAAGAGGCTTCACGAGGCTGAGCTCCTTACAGTGATTGAGGAGCTGAGCAAGTATGGCTAAGGCGCTGTTTATCTACCCAACGACGTACGGAATTGACGTCCCAGTATGCACTCTTATGAAGCTCTCCCATGGGCTTGACGCTGACGTACTGTACGGCGATGACGCAAACGCCACTAACGTCTACTACGGGTTTCAGAACCATGACATAATCTATGGTGTAGGTCATGGGGACTGCTGCGTCTTCACCGTCCAAAACTTACAGGACGCCATATCTGTCTCCCATACCTGTAGCGACGGCCTTCAGTGCCCTACCTTCCTCCCGCAGGTATCTGGAAAGAAGGTACACCTGTTCAGCTGCCTCACTGGGGAGTACCTAGGCAAGTACCTTGGAGATCATGGGGCTGAGTTCCTTGGGTATAACGAGCTGATAACGCTGGCCACCTGGATAAACACCTATAAGCCGTGCGTGGACGATGACCAGTCAAACACTACAGCCTTTGCAACTGCTGACTTCGCTGGCACGCTTGCGCTGCTTAACGGGGGTAGCATAGTTGACGCCTATAACGCCACATATGAGAAGTACCAGGAGCTCATAGAGTACTACAGCAAGCAGAACACCCCTATAGCGCCAGCTGTGGTAAGGCTGCTGAAGGCTAACCAGCTCAGCCTCGTCTACTACCCAGGCATGAAGACAGCGCGGAGGGCTGGAATGCTGGGAACAATAATGGACGTTATCCACAGCATAACATCAACTCTAAGTGCCCTGTTGCCCGTGCATAGGGATTAGGCTTTTAAGGCTAATATCTCTCAGTATGCGTGGGAGAGGGATTGAAGGTACTGGTAGTCTCAAGCACAGCGCTTAGGACTCCGCCTAAGTCCTATGGAGGCCTTGAGGCAGTTGCGTACCAGTCTGCGCTCTACCTTCACAGGCACGGCTATGAAGTCACCTTAGCCGCGGCGACGCTGCCAGGCGCATATTACCCCTTTAACGTAATTGAGCTGCCTCCTGGCAGCCCTCCAGACTACGAGCAGCCCCTTGACCTCATAACTGAAAAGGACGTTAAGTCCTTTGACCTCGTTATAGACCACAGCCACTCCCACAGGGTAGGCATAAAGGCAAATAGCCTTGGGGTTAAGAGCATGTGCATACACCACGACCTCATGCCTGGGGCCCTTGGGTGTACTGCCCACTACGCAGTCTCAAGGGCCCACGCGAGCTACTTTGAGTCCATAGCTGGCGTTAAGGCAGGGGTCATATATGACATGGTGGACACGAGCGACATAAGGCCATCAAAGAAGGAGCCCATACTGCTCTGGGTTGGAAGGGTGAATAAGGGGCTGACCAACTGGCTAAGGTGGGTAAAGGAGTTTAAGGAGGAGTACAAGGGTGAGGTGACCCCTGTAGTTATAGGGGACGACAGCTACATGGCTGGAGTTAACATAGACCAGATGAGGGAGATAAAGAGGCTTGTAGAGGAGACAAACACGATCTACTACGGCATCACGGACAGGAAGACCCTCACCTACTACCTTGGAAAGGCTGTGGCCGCCTACAGCGCCTTCCTGCCAGGCTATATAGAGGTCTTTGGGATGTGGGCAGTTGAGGCAATGGCAGCCAACTCTATTCCCTTGGCGCCGCACCAGGACGTGCTTAGGGAGCTGTTGCCAGGCAGCCTTAGGAAAAGAGGGCTTCCGTCCCCCCCGTTCAGGCTTGAGGACATAAGCCTTATAACTAGGAGTGCGCTTGAAAGTCCATTTGACAACCTTACCAGGTACGCAAAGAGGTTCTCGCCAGAGAAAGTTTGGAGAACCTACGAGGAGGAGATCAGGAAGCTGACTCGCTGACCCTCCTCCTGTACTTTTCAAGTATGTTTGCCAGCTCGTCTGGCATGTCTATTTTCACCCACTTGAGCGGGTACAGCTTCACAATCTCGTCGCTTGTCATGATCTTGTAGCCGAACTTCCAGGCCCACGACTTCTCAACTATGTCCTTCCCATCCTTAATGATGTTCAGTATGTGAACGGGTTTGCTGTTGGAGTCAATGGGAAGCTCAACGTTACCTCCATCACCTACAATGCCAGCGTACCCCTTGAATATCCTGGCCATCTGCCTGCTGTCGTTAACGTAGGCGTTAAGTGGTATTATGTTTGCTCCTACGTCCCTCTTAAGCTCCTCGTACTCCCTTGTTGTCCTGCTGCTGTCAAAGAACAGGACCTCCTTATTAGGCGCCCTGTCCCAGGTGGACGGCATGTGAACTATACCTACCGACCTGCCCCTTGGCGGATCTACCTCTGGCCTAGATATTGGGAACTCGTCTATGTCAAGCATGAACTTAAGGCCTGGGGAGCACGTAAGCTCTGCCAGGAGCTTGTAGTAGGCCCTAGGGTCCATGAACCTTATGTCCCTCTCCCTGACGTATGTAAGGTTAACATTGAAGTCCTTAGCTAGCCTTGTGAGCTCTACGTCCTCCTTTCCAACTGCAACAAGGCAGGCCTGTCCTCCAAGCCTATAGACCCACTCCATCCACTCAGGAAGGGGCCACCTGGCCCAGTCCCTCGTATACGTGAAGGCGAAGTACTCCACTCCCCCTCCCAGCTCTTAGTCTTCCTATAGGCTAATAAGTCTTATACTTTATAGCTTTAAAAGCTCCCATTGAAAGCCTATAAGAAGGGTGAGAGCAGTTGGAAATAGGCCCAGGCTCGCTGCTAATAGTTGAGCTCCCTGCCTACGGCACCTTCCTCCCCTTCAAGGTAATTGACGTAACCAACATGCCATATGATGAGCTTGACTACTCCCCTCTGCCCATAACCACGAGCACGTCGCTTGGGTACTTCACACCTGCTGTTCCTCCAGGCGCTCCACTTGTAGCCCCTCAGACTGGCGTTCTGCCTCCCATGTCGTACACTGCGTCCCCAGTCATGTTCCCCCTGCAGAACTCCTTTGACCCAAGCGACATGTTCTACTTTGAGTCCCCTAACAACAAGCTTATGGTAGTTGAGCTGTTCGTCCAGCCAAAGTTCCTGAGGGTCATGCCAGAGATACCAGCTGGCAACATAGTCGCCTCATATGAGAACACGATATTCAACATAGGCGGCTCCATACAGGTCAACGTTGGGAACTTCACTGGCTTTGCTTCAACTGGGTTCAAGAGGGGCTACTCGCTAGTTGTGCAGCTGCCTAAGGTTCACTACGGCTACCTGTTCGGGAACGACACCTCCCTCACCGTTTACACCTCTGGCAAGATAAGGTACTACGACCTTAGGGTAGCAGCGCCAAGCCCAACTGAGGTCCTTGACGCCTTTAAGGGGAAGGTGAAGGACGTGGAGTTCATATCCCTACCAATGCCTACAGTGCAGACCGTTATAACAAACGTGCTGAACACCTACTACGGCACGACTGGCGTTCCATTCGCAGCTGTGAACCAGGAGCAGATAGCCAAATTTATCAAGCCCCTGGCCGATAAGATAGGGGGTGTGTGAACATGAAGGGGAACCTAATAACCTTAGCTGGGCTGACTAACAACACGACTGGCTCCGTGATACTTACTGGCCAGTTCTCGCTGCAGGGGGTAACGACTATAACTGTACCGCAGGGAATGAAGCTGAAGATCTACAGGTTCGCTGCAAGCGGAAACGCTATAACTGCCCAGTTGCTGTTCACCCCTAACATAAACGCCCCAAACCCAACCTGGTACCCGCTTGACCAGATAACAATGACTGCGGCTGGTGACGACATACATGAGTACAGGGCTAGGCCAATAGTCGTATATGGCATGCTTGGCACAGAGGCAATAACGGTGCACTACAGCCAGCCCTCGGTAGGGGGCACGCTGATATCACTTGTGACTGAGCTGACTGAGCAGGACGACAAGGAGGAGTGACTCAATGAGCAACGCCAGCAACGCCATTCTCGCCTTCCCAGAGTACGCGCTTGTAAAGGGATGGCGGTACCAGCTGGTGTCACCAACATATGAGCAGGGCTACCTGACAGTTGGAGGGAAGGAAGTAAGTAAGACGCTAAACGGGCCACTAGTTGTCTTGTTTGCTGCCGCTGTAGTTACTGGAAGCCTCGACGCTAAGTACACAAAGATAAGGATAAGGGTAATAAATGAGAAAGGGCATATCCTTACGTTAGTAGAGGGCACGTTCTATGAGGTCTTTGAGACCATGCCGTCCCAGACAGCAATACTTAGGGATGCCCCCTTTATAACTAGCTATGATGAGATAAGTAAGTCATACGTCTGGATGTTGGCTCCCTTTAATGAGTACCTAGCTGTCAGGGCTGGCGAGAAGGTAGAGCTTGAGCTAATACCGCCCCAGAACCCAGTTGAGGAGACTGCGCCTACAACATACTCCTACGCCTACACGATAATATACAGGGAGTACGAGAGCGACTTCGGTGAGAGGGCATGAGCCAGTTGCTCAACATTGGTATAGTAAGGGCAGGAGACCTGGCGTTCATAGCGCCAGGCGTGGTTGCCAGGCCAGGCGTTGGCTACCTTGCCCTCAGCCAGATAAGGGACACAAACGTGCACTCCTACAGGAACGACAGCGGGTTCAAGCTACAGAAGGTGGGGATAGCTACCCCTCCATATAGGAAGCTGGGGGTATGGATGTGGAACAATGAGGACCAGCAGGCATCAGTTGACATAATTACTAACATAAGCAAGAACGGCATCTACCCAGACGCAACTGTGGTGTCTGGGATAACCCTTGCCCCTGGTCAGGCATACTGGCAGGTGCTTGACGCTGCCTACGAGTTCATAGGGCTGCAGGTGAGCTACTCTACTGCCCCAACTACTGGGTTCTTCATGGCACTCCTGTTCGGCTACCACTGAAACCCTTTTTAAGGGCTAATATTTCTTTTTTACCTGGGAGGGAGGGTGAAGATAGTAGTAGCTGTGCCTACTACGTTTAGGGGCGTCTCACCTTACTTCATTGACGCCTACGCCAACACGGTTATAACCCTTGCAAACGAGCACAAGGTGATAACGAGGATACTGATATCTGGTGAGCCTATAGACAAGGCGAGGTCATTCCTTGCTGACTTCGCAGTTAAGCAGGGCGCTGACTACGTCCTCTTCCTTGACGACGACATCTTCTTTGACCCAGGGATACTGAAGGAAGTCATAAAGCTCAGGCTCCCCTTTGTCTCAGGCATCTATGAGACCAGGAAGGGCAAGCCTAACGTCATGAAGAAGGTTGGAGACAAGTACATAGACGTTGATTACATACCACCTGACGCTGGCCTCATACAGGCAGACGCTGTTGGACTAGGCTGCGCCCTCATACACACCAGCGTGCTGAAGAGGGTCAAGGAGTTCGCTGGGGACTACTTCAGGTTCACCCACGACATAATAACTGACGAGGGCTATGGGGAGGACGTGTGGTTCTGCGACCAGCTAAGGAAGCTTAAGATACCAGTCTTCGTCTACACTAAGTGGAGGTGTGGCCACTACATAGCTAAGCTGGTGATGTGAGGTGGAGACCCTCAGGATCGCTGTGGCGCTTCCCTCGATTAACAAGGTTCCCTCTAGCGGCTACGGCTCCGAAATAATGGTGTACAACCTTGCCCTTGGACTATACAACAGGGGCCACGAGGTTCACCTTTACGGCCCATACATGACCGTAAACGATGGTCTCATACGCCACCCCATGGTGTACACCCCAGCTACTGTATCGCTTGACGCAGAGCACGACGCAATTGACAGCGATGTAGAGAAGATGGACTTTGTGCTTGATGCCACGGCTACCTGCGCCTTCCATGAGGAGCTTCACTATGCCTACAAGCACAGGCCGCATGCCTGCTGGAGGAACGGAATAGACTTCACATACCCTAGGTTCGCCAGGCACAACGTAGCCGTTCTCAGCGAGCTGGCTAGGGAGTACGCAGTGAACGGGTGGAGCGCCCTCCATGAGTCTGACTACGTACCAGTTATTGACTACCAGCCGAAGCTAAGGGTGCCCATTGTCATGCCCTACGGTATAAGGAAGGTCAAGCCATGCGATGGAACTGGGGACTACATACTTTACTTCTCAAGGATTCACATACACAAGGGGATAGTGGAGTTCCTGAAGCTTGCTAAGAGGAACCCAGACCTTAAGTTCCTCGTTGCGGGTGACGCCAGCTGGGGGGACCACTGGTTCTACTACCACATAGCCAGGGACCTAGCGCCTGACAACGTTGAGTTCATGGTAGACGTAGAGGATCCTAGGGAGGCGTTCTGTAAGGCTAGGGCGTTCGTGTACATGCCTCAGTACGCTGAGGCCTTCGGCCTCGTTATAGTCCAGTCTATAGCATACGGGATCCCAGTAGTGAGCCCAGAGTCAAGCAGGAAGTTCATTACTAGGGAGCTCCACTACCTCATAAACTTTGGGAACGTGGACGAGCTGATAAGGCAGGACCTCAGAAGGCCCTCCTATGAGGACCTTAAGGGCTTCACGGAGGAGGACATGGTGAACAGGTGGCTTGGCTTTATAAAGTCAGCGGTAAATGGGTATGAGACGGGTGAGTGAGCGTGAAGGCGCTTGTGGCTGGTGGCGCTGGGGTCCTTGGCTCCAACCTTTCCTGGCTACTGCTTAAGAAGGGCTACCAGGTAACAGTGATGGACATAGTTAGGAGGGAGGAGGCCTGGAGGCTCGCAGACCTTGAAGTACTTGGCGACGTGAACTACGTCTGGAAGAACGTGGCTGATGTTACAGCTGACGACGTTAAGGGCTACGACCTTGTCATTGACTGCGCCATAGGCTATGCAGACAGGCCCATGGGAATATCAAGCCCTACCTCCGTGATGCTTGGTAACCTCCTCCCTCCCCTTAGGCTCCTGGAGGCGCTTAGGCAGGCAGGCTTCAAGGGGTACGCTATATACCCCTCCTCGTTTAACGCGCTGTACGGCCATAGGACTGGGGCAGTGTTCTCTGAGTTCACTCCTCCCCTGCCGAACAACGTCTACGGCTGGACCAAGGGCGCGGCAGAGCTCCTCTACCACTCCTACAGGAGGCAGTACGGCCTCAGGACGCTGGTTACAAGGGTAGGGTCTGCGTTTGGGCCTAGGGGGCGCTCTGACGAGCTACCTCACAGGCTCATAATCTATGGCCTCCTTGGTAAGAGGTTCACGCTCAGGTCGCCCTATGCTAAGAGGGTCTGGACGTACGCTGAGGACGCCATAGGCTTCTATGACAAGCTCCTTGAGAAGCTCGACGACGTATACGAGTCTGGCGTCTTCACCCTACACCTAGTAGGCAACAAGGGCGATGAGGTAACCACTAACGTTGAGCTGGCTAAGAGGGTAAAGAAGTACGTGCCGAGCCTTGACTGGGTTGAAGGGGAGTACGAGCCTGGCGAGAGGGACGTTGACTTCACCTACGACTCGACGCTGACCAGGACGCTGCTGAAGTGGTCGCCCCAGTTCAGCCTTGACGAGGGCATAGAGAGGACTGTGGCCTGGTTCAAGGAGAACCTTTGGAGGTACTCAGCCTAGCTTCTAGCTAATCAGCTTTAAACCACATAGTAATAAAAGCTCCCCTTAAGTATATTAAGGCTGGTGGGAAGTTGAGCGCGACCTCGGCTTGTACGCCTAATTACTCACTAGAGCCAGTAACTATGTGGTGGTCACCCCAGGCCCACTGGGAGGCTGAGCCCTATGAAGGACAGCAAAACGCAGAGATAGTTATAAGGCTTCCTAACTCGTTTCAAACACCTTTGAACTTCTCCATACAAACTCCACTCTTCCAGGTAACCCTGGAGAATGAGACCATACAGCCAATTGTAGGGGGCTGGTGGAACTGCAACGCAGGGATATATCCCCATGGTCACGTGTACTTTGAGATACATGGGATTGACAGTAATGGTAATGACCAACTGATAGACAGAATACCATTGTCAAGCCTTAGTATGCCGCCAGACTGCCTACAGGTATATGACGTTTCTAACTACAAGTACTTCTACTTTAAGATAAACATAGAAAACGCGTATTTCACTGGCCCCAGTGGCTTACCTGCCTACTGGGGCTACTGCGCTGCAGTAATAGTGCCAAAAGGATTCATAGCCCGCGGTACATTACCTTCGCCAAGCCAGACCGCTAACATACAGGTCTACGTCTATGACTTGTCCAGCTTTGCGCCAATACCTAACGCTACGGTAACCATTACTGACCCCTATGGTTACGTCAATATGCAGAGAACTACAGGTAGCAATGGAGTGGCCTACTTTAACAACGTCCCCTTCAGCACAGCTGATACCTACTTCTTTAGTGCTACTGCTAGTCACTACAAGAGCGGTGGCGCCACCTACACTGGGCAGGACATAGAAAATAACAACTTCTACATAAGGATAGGGCTTACGCCTGAGAAGCCTACTGCCCTAAGCACACTTGAGAGCTTCGCTAAGGTGGCTGGGGTAACCCTTATAGCTGTAGGCGTCGCTGCGACTGGCCTTGCCGTCTACAAGGCCTTAAAGGAGCGCGGCAAGTGAGGGGGTAGCCTTGTCGGCCCCCCTCTACGTCACTATTGCCCTTGGATCCCTGTACACAGTAGCCAAGGACCTCGTGACCTTCATGAATGACATAGAGAGGTACTGGCCCTACATAGTGATAGCTCTGATATTCATAGTGGCCATTATATTAATTATTGTACTTCTTTTATGACTTAGTTATTATAACTGCGCTTGCACTGAGTATGAAAGGCGCGTCTATGCTATAGACCTCCTTTCTCCTTATCCTTGGAGGTAGCATCCTGTCGAACTGTCCCCTCCTCTCAAGCTCAAGGTTGTACTCAGAGGTAATTGCGAAGGGGAACCTCCTCCTGTTCTCGTTGTTTATAAGGGATGGGTTAAAGGTAAGGAACTCTTTGTTTACCCTCTCCACGTACTCTGGCAACGCTTTCTTTAGCGCCTCAAGGTTATCCCTGTACAGAACTGACACCTCTGAGGCCATGAACTTGCCCCTCTCTATCTCAGCTATAACAATGAAGTCCATTACTGACAAGTAGCTGTCAGACTCGCCAAGTATGTCAACGAAGTAACTCATGCCCTCTATGTCGTCCTTTGAGAATATCGGAGTCCTTGAGAGGGGGTGGGTGTGAACGACTGCGTACAGGTTACTGCGGTACTTCCCCTCAACCCTGATTAGGTTATAGAAGCCCTCGTAGGCGTAGTTGACATAGTAGGAGCCTTCCTTCATGTAGTAGAGGCCTACAACCTCATGATCTTCGCTGTAGGCCTCTATGATCGGCATAAGCGCCTGAACACCGTAGGGCCCCTTTAGCTTAACGTAGCGGTGCATGGCACACCAGGTAAGTATCGGAAGTGAGGCCTAAAGTCCTTCCCCAATTAGGCTAATTAGCTTTAAGCCGTATAGTAATAAAAGCCCCCAATGTATACCTTAACTGTGGTGAGGCTATGAGCTGGCCTGGCGGCGAGTACCTCGGCATAACTGTGTATGTCTATGACGCATCCAACATGACGCCAATTCCTTACGCGACCGTCACAATAAGCGACGCTGAGGGGTACGTAAAAGGTATTCAGGGAACTACGGGCCCTAATGGATATGTCACATTTAATAACGTGCCCTTAGTTATAGGTGACACCTACTACATAACTGCCAGCGCAAACGGGTACAAGAGCAACACCGTGTCCTACGTTTCGTTCCAGCTTGAGGAGCTTGGCCACGTCTCAATAGGCCTAACCCCTACACAGTGGACTCCTGGGCCGAGCCCTACTCCTCCCTCTGGAGGGAACTACCTTACAGTAACCGTGTACGTCTATGACGTCTCAAATAACTCCCCTATCGTTGGCGCGACCGTAACGATAACTGATAGCCAGGGACAGATTAGCGGCCTCCAGGGCACAACTGGCCCTGACGGGTACGTTGTCTTCAGCAACGTGCCGTACTATCCTAACGACACCTACTACATAACGGCCAAGCAGATTAACTACAACAGCAACACGGTGAGCTACACAGGCCAGCAGCTTGCCAGCCTTAAGCAGGTGAACATAGGGCTCACCTCCATCTTCACAACACAGCCAACGCAGCCAAGCGCTCCGTCCTTGCTTGGCAAGGGGACTACCATAGCTCTCATAGGTGCTGCCGTAGCTGTAGCAGGGGTAGCGGCCTACGCTGTAGCCAGCAGGCGCAAGAAGTAAGCGACCTATATCTGGTCTTTTAAGCTAATCAGCCTTATCCCTTATAGTAATAAAAGCTCCCACAGACATATAAACGCTGGTGGATGTGTTGAGCCAAGTCCAGGTACCGCCATATGGCGGCTGTAGCATGTTCCTCACGCTAGTCCCAAATACCGTCAGCCCTAACAGCACTGTTACGGCTGAGGCCATAATATCCTGTGAGAGCTTCAAGCCCTCTGGGACCGTCACTTTCTCGATAGCCCCGTACGGCGCAACAAGGCCAATTCCTATCCCCATGGAGGCCATCATAGCCCCTCCATCGCCTTCCCCTAGCCCTATATACTACCAGAACGTGCTCTGCAAGACCAATGTCGCTGGGGCTGGCTACACGGCAACGGCCTCATGCACGTTCAGGGCGCCTTCGGAGCCAGGCATCTATGTAGTTACCGCCACTTACATGGGAGTTGGCGGCACGCTCACGAAATCTGCTAACCTTACTGTGACCTGGCCGTCCCCGCCTACTACGCAACCTACTACAAGCACAACTACTACGCAGCCAACTGCGCCAGCTACAAAATCATTGCTTAGCACATTAGCGCTTCCCATTGCCTTAGCTGGCGTCCTTGGCGTGATAGTTGCGGTCGCAGCACACTCAGCCAAGAAGGGGGTGACGTAATGGTAACGTACAGGCCTAAGTGGTACTATGGCAACGTAGTTGCGTCTCCAGCGGCTGGCACAGCCCTGGTCAGCTTCACCGTGCCCAAGGGCTACGTGGGCTACATATTTGGGTTCAGCCTGTCCCTGAGCGACAGCTCAGGGAACCAGTTCTACATAAACTGGACGTCAAACGGAGTGGGCAGGTCGTTCTACATAGTTGTCCCTGGGCCTGGAACCGTCTTCTATGAGACAGACAGCCCAATAAACGAGGGGCTGCCAGCAGACCATGGCACAACTATAACGGTAACTAATATAAATGCTGGCTCTGGTAACTACTTTGCTGGACTTAAGGTAGCGACCGTGCTGGGGTGATAGGATGGGTGGGTTCTCAACAGTGATGCCTATTATACCGTCTCAGTTAGCCCCCAAATTCCTGCTCCTGAACCAGCCCCTACCCACTGGGATAACCATACAATTCATAGCAGGCACAACCATAACAGCTGGGCAGGTAGTGAGCATACATACTGATGGAAACGTCTACCCCTCCTCTCCGTCCTACCCTAACGTGATTGGCGTGGCTGTTGACTCGGCTAGCGCTGGTGACTTGGTAAGCGTGCTGGTGCTGGGCGTGGCGAAAGTTACTGCAGACGGGCCAGTAGCGCCTGGGAGCCCAGTCACTTACTCCTCCGTCACGCCTGGAAGGGTCATTGAGTACCCTGGGCACAGTCATGGAGTCACTGAGTCAACTAACTCGTTTGTAGTGAGCGTTGGGACTGACACTGGCTACAACGTGAACTCAAACGGAATCATTACGCATACCCATACCACCACCACGGATTCGGCGCTTACCAGCGTAAGCGTCAACACGACCCTCACCTGGGTTCTTGGAGTTGCTCTCAGCTCTGCAAGCGATGCAGGAGAGACTATAACCGTCCTGGTGCTACCAAGCAGGGGGTGAGGGGCTGGGATGACCATCCAGAGGGTTCAGTACGTGAGCGGGAAGGGCTTCCAGTACCCTGGGGTGTACTGCGCGTATGACCCTAACGCGGGCGCCTGCACGACGAGCCTCGTGACGTACACGAGCGGCACTGGGTTCGAGGCCTATACGTCAGTGACGGCCGTCAACCATAGCTGCACCACTGGCACCTTCGTTGGATACGACGATACTGGCAAGGGGTTCACCACGTACACGATAAGCACAGCCTCTAAGTGCCTGGCCATCGAAGAACCAGCGGTGAAGCTGTCCACGAGGGGGTGCGCTCAATGAAGTGCGTAGGCGTAGGCATAAGCGCCAGGTACCCCATATCGCCGCTGTTCACCATAGTCTTCGCCAACATGTTCAGAG
>Ga0081473_114633_pt1 | contig 37376 bp, 41 predicted proteins | sample CisSprmetagenome_FD_70977 | JGI IMG/M metagenome (GOLD analysis project Ga0081473, IMG submission 70977) | Hypoxic/sulfidic aquatic microbial communities from Cistern Spring, Yellowstone National Park, USA v2 (version 2) | ecosystem: Environmental > Aquatic > Thermal springs > Hot (42-90C) >...
TTCCCACATACTGACTTGCTTGCCTGCTCGCTTCTTCTACGGTAATTCTTGCAACACAATCAGACCCAAAAGCTACTCCCAAAGCCAACACCAACAATAAACTCCCCCATAAATACCTCATAGAAAGAATTATATCATTACTCAACTCCAACCTTTAGATTCACTCTTTCAACTCCACACTTTCAACTCCACACGGTACATTAGGAACTATGAACTTAAGGATGAACCTCTTATTTACCTAATAGCTTTCAACTCCACACGGTACATTAGGAACACGCCCGCACAAATGCCGACCCTTCAACCCTCAAGCTTTCAACTCCACACGGTACATTAGGAACAACGGGACTACGAGAGTTTCAGACAGTCCCGCAAAGACCTTTCAACTCCACACGGTACATTAGGAACCTTTTGCTTCTTCAATCAACTCTTCAACCCTTATCACTTTCAACTCCACACGGTACATTAGGAACTACGATAAAAACCCTCCGAGGGCTTTTAATCCATCTTCTTTCAACTCCACACGGTACATTAGGAACTTTTTCTGCTTATTCCCAGTTCCGTAATCGTTTCCTCCTTTCAACTCCACACGGTACATTAGGAACCACGGTGAAAAGAAGAGTGAGGTTTAGATTTCCATGAGCCTTTCAACTCCACACGGTACATTAGGAACGTAAAGATTTGGGTGAACGGTGAAGAGTTTAGTTTTGAGGCCTTTCAACTCCACACGGTACATTAGGAACACTAAGAGAAATACCAGTGGGGCGGGTGCTTGAAATCGCCTCGCTTTCAACTCCACACGGTACATTAGGAACACTTGCAAGGGCCGCCTTTCTGGCTATTGCACTTAGTAATGCTTTCAACTCCACACGGTACATTAGGAACTGCTTTTTTTCTTGCAATATCACAGACATTTAGGCGCTTTCAACTCCACACGGTACATTAGGAACCCACTCCTTGTTTCCCAAATCAAATAAAAGATGCCCCTTTCAACTCCACACGGTACATTAGGAACCTTTCGTGGTAGTAAAGTTCAATCCCCTGAGGAATACTTTCAACTCCACACGGTACATTAGGAACCTTCTTTTTACCGTTGAGGCTTGGGCGTATTGGCTTGCTTTCAACTCCACACGGTACATTAGGAACTCCGTTATAGAGTTTTAAACCCACTTGATAAGTCAACTTTCAACTCCACACGGTACATTAGGAACATGAGAATCCCTTTCTTGTGAAGGCTGTTTCCGGTTCCTTTCAACTCCACACGGTACATTAGGAACATGGTGTATATGAAACTGCTCTGGGGACAGTAACTCTTCTTTCAACTCCACACGGTACATTAGGAACGGCTTCCGGTAGTCTCAACTGTTCAGCAAGCCAAACAGCAAACTTTCAACTCCACACGGTACATTAGGAACCGCATTTTGCGAGGTAGGGGCGCTTATATTTTTACTTCTTTCAACTCCACACGGTACATTAGGAACCTGTTTATTGATATATCTTAAAAATTCGTATTTGCTCCTTTCAACTCCACACGGTACATTAGGAACCCCAAACGACCACATTAACTAAAATAAGACATATCAATAATTTTGTCAAGGGGGCACCCCTTTCGAATGAAGTTAATTTTCCGAAATCCGAGATCATGCAAAGTTGAGTATGGTATTGTCAAATTTAAACCCTTGTCCTCCAATACTTTCCGCCACTGACCATAATTACGGCATTACGGCATTACATAATTACGGCTTTACGGTTTTACGGCTAGGGCATATAATTAAAACCTATGGGACGCAAAAAGAAGAAGGTGGTAAAAACCACAATTTTGCTACCTTCCGATGTGCATCAAGCCCTACGCATAGAAGCCTTAACCAAGAAGATGTCCATGGGAGAACTCATTGTCCAAAAGCTAAAGGAGTTGGAAGAATACAGAGAAAAATACGGTGGAGTTGTAAAGGCAGAGGATTATCTCACTTAGGAAGACTACACCCTCCATATTCAGTTGCCAAGTTGACAAGGGTCCCAAGTGGAACCCTCTATCTCACTCAAAGGGTATATAACAGTATAACACAGCCAATCACCTAAAATAACTTCTGTGGAGGCTGTTCTAAAAATCCACACCAATTGACACTATGTGCAGTTAACTAAATGGTTTTCTTTCACCCTGGACTTAGTTAACCATGCAATACTTTACAATAAGTAGGAGTAAGCCACTTAGTTAACTCTTTTTAACCCATTTCCATAAGAAGCCTCCATGAAGCAACGGAAACATAAATGCAGGGCAGGACATAAAACCTGATTCACTTGGAACAAGTCCAACACAAATTCAGGAGGTTAACTAACTCTTAACCAAGACAGGAAAACTTAGTTAGCCGCCTAACAGGGTTAACTAAACTTTTATACAAAAGCCCAAACTTAGTTAACCGTATTCCGATTTTTGGCGGGCTTATATTTAAACCTATGGAACAAACAACCCAAAGCCTAAAAGAACTATATGAAAAGGACTTCTACCTGTGGGTGCAGGAAACTCTAAAGCTTCTCAAGAACAAAGAGTATGACCTAGTGGACTGGGAGAACCTTCTGGAGGAAATAGAGGATATAGGGCAAAGGCACTATGATGCTATGGTTAGCTATATGGCGGTAATTATGGAGCATCTGTATAAGTGGGAGAATTTTAGGTATAGTCAGGACATGGGACACGATTGGATAGAAACTATTTATACTCATAGGAGAAAGGTAGCAAGAATTTTCAGAAAGTACCCGTCCTTGAGAGCAAAGGCTCAGGGAAGAGATGTCATACAAGAAGCATGGGAAGAGGGAGTTCATGCGTTAATAGATTGGTTTAAGCTTCCACGAAACAAAGCATTGGCTCAGTTCTATTTCAAAGGAAGAATTCCCACAGAAAAAGACTTTCCACAAGAATGTCCTTATACATTTGAGCAGATTATGGAATACGAGCCGTGGGTTTAATCCCTCCACTTCTTTGCCTACATAGTGGAATTAAAGCTAAAGAAAGGAGAAATTTATGGGAGTGTATCCTTTGAAATTCCAACGCCTGAAGTGAAATACACCAAAGAGAACGGAGTAATAGCCATAGACACTAATGCATCACCTATACACTTAGCTATAGCTGAAGTTTCAAAAACTGGAGAATTATTAAGCTATCAAACTATCAGCTTACACCACCTTTTAGGGCTTTCCCAAAACAGCAAAGACCACCAAGAGTGGATATTAGCCCATCAGCTACTGGATTTAGCCATTCAGAAAGTTAAAGCAATAGCTGTAGAAAACCCAAAGAAACTCAAAAGAGGAATGCGTGGAGATGGAAAAGCTGAATTAAGAAAAAGACTTCGCCAATGGAATGTCAAAAAGTTTTTGCAAAAGCTAAAAAGGGTAGCAATGTTAAAGGGAGTTGAAATAGTAGAAGTCCATCCTGCCTACACATCAGTTATAGGTATGCTAAAGTATGCACCACAGTTGAACATAGACAAAGACGTAGCTGGTACTTATATGATAGGGAGAAGGGCACTGGGATTTAAAGAGGACACACCTGAGAATTACGAGAAGCTTTTGAAAGACAAAGCATATTTAGAGTTTGCCCTAAAGAGGTATGAAGAAAGAGAAAAGGAGCTTGTGGGACTCATAGAGAAGGAAAACAATGAATACAAGAGAAACGCACTAAAAAGCGAACTAAGGTGTGTAGAGGGTGCAAGGAAGCTATTAACCAATCTCATACAAAGCCTTCAGAGTGAGCCAAGCGGACGTGAGGGAGCCTATGGAAGGAATCCCGCAGGGGAGAGGCAACTTTGCCTCTTTTGTAGCTTGGCAAGTTCTGAAGGTAGCCCTCCTCTTCCCTATCCTTGGACGAATCCTTCCAAGGGATTTGTACCCTCTGAAGCCGGTGTTGGTGGAAGGGGTGTGGGATAGGGTGAGGAGTAGGTTAGTTTCCTTATAAGGGATTTTTAGAACAGCCTCAGAGGGTTTATACTTAGAAGTTAAGGACATGAGCCTTTATAAAGAAGGAGACATCTTGCTGGGAATGTACAGGGTCATAGACTTGATCGGCGTAGGAAACTTTGGGGAGGTCTATAAGGTGGAGGTGCTAAAGGGAAGGTATGCAGGGCAAATTGTGGCCCTAAAGGTGGCAAGGGATAAAACTATGCTACCCTACCTTTGGAAAGAAGCCCAAACCCACATACTCTTTAACCATCCCCATATCCTAACCATGCAGAGCTACCTCTATAAAAAGGACAGAGGAGAGCTCTTTTTGATCTACGAGCTTATGGATGTTGGAAATCTCAAGCATTACGTTGCAAAGCATGGTCCCCTTGAGGAAGGAGAAGCCCTTAAGGTAATATTCCAAGTTGCCAAAGGCTTAGAGTTTTTACACAACAGGGGCTACATACACGGAGACATAAAGCCCGACAACATCTTTGGCAAAAGGGTTATGAAGAGCATCCTTTGGAAGCTTGGAGATTTCAGCCTGCTTAGGGTAAGAGGATACTCGGGCATAATAGACATAAAGGGAACGGTGGGATACATAGCACCGGAGGTTTTCAAAAATCAAATTCACAGGAGCAGTGATATATTCTCCTTGGGATGCGTTCTTTACTTTACCCTTACGGGCAAATCTCCCTTTGACGCAGAGGATGAGCAAGAAAAATTGAGAAGGAACAAGCTGGTTATATACACTATGCCTGAGGGAATATCCCCAAAGGTTCAGGTTTTGTTAGGGCTGATGCTTGAAAGGGACCATGAAAAAAGGTTCAAAACCGCCAAAGAGCTCATAAACTATATGCTTGCACAGAGGCTATTATGAAAGTCCTTATGTTTCACAATGTGGGAGAACCACCAAAGAATGCCCGGCTGAAATCCCTCTATGTTAAACCAGAAAAGTTCAAACGTTGGCTAAATCTCTTAAACAGACTTAACTTCAGGTTTGTTAAGCCCCAAGAGCTTGAACCCACGGGCAGAGGTGTGCTACTCACCTTTGACGACGCTTACAGGGACTTTTTGGAAAACGCCTTCCCGGTTATTAAAGCATTGAAGGCTCATACCATAGTCTTTGTGCCCGCCAAGTTAGTAGGGCAGTTCAACCGTTGGGACTACCGAAAGGTGAATGCGATAAAACCTATAATGAACTGGGAGGAGCTTTCCTTTCTCGTAAAAGAGGGCGTAGAGATTGGTTCGCACACCCTCACCCATCCCTTTCTGACAAAAATCCCTCCCGCAGAGGCACGCAGAGAGATAGAGGACTCAAAGAAGCTCTTGGAAGACAAGCTCGGCGTTGAGGTAAAGGGCTTTTGCTATCCATACGGAGACCACAACGCTGAAGTAGTAGAAATGGTAAAGAAGGCAGGTTATCAATATGCCTTTACTACCATAAAGGGAACCTATGCCCAAAGCCCGAGTAAATGGGAAATCAGAAGAATTTATGCATCCGGCTATTGGACAACGCTTAGATTTTTGTGGGAATGTTTAAAATAGTAGTACCATGCGAGTTTTGAGCGGTATGAGACCGACGGGAAAGCTCCATCTGGGACATTACTTTGGCGTAATAAAAAACTGGATAGAACTCCAAAAGTACCACGAAACCTATTACATGATCGCAGACTGGCACGCATTGACCACCAGCTACAAAAACGCAGAGCAGATAAAGGAAAACATTGAGCAGGTAATGATAGACTGGATCGCCTTGGGCTTAGACCCAAACAAAAGCGTGCTCTTTATCCAATCCCATGTAAAGGAGGAGCTGGAGCTCTTTCTGATTTTTTCTATGATCACACCAAAAAGTTGGCTTGAGTGGAACCCCACCTACAAGGATATGAAGTACAACCTTTTAAAGATCGCCGACTTAGAGCTCAGCTTTAAGGGAGGGATAAGGGACCTGGTAAAGGAGTTTTTGGCTAAGCTACCCTACAAGGTGGAGGACTTTGAAGCGTTGGAGGAGAACCTTCTGGACACTATCTCAGAAGCCTTTGTGAGGGCTGTTTTTGACGGCATACTTGAACCGGAGATCCTAAGCAAGCTGAATGTGTCAAAGAGGGACTTTTACGATACAGACACCTACGGCTTTCTGGGCTATCCTGTTTTGCAGGCGGTGGATATACTCATCTACAAAGCGGAGGCGGTACCCGTGGGAGAGGACCAACTGCCCCACATAGAGCTTACCCGGGAGATAGCCAGAAGGTTCAACCAGCTCTATGGAGATGTCTTTCCAGAACCCAAGGCACTGCTAACGGAAACGCCCCGGCTTTTGGGAACGGATGGCAGAAAAATGAGCAAGTCATACAACAACGCCATATACTTTGCGGACAGCAAAGAGGAAGTCCAACAAAAGGTGATGAAGTTCTTCACAGACCCCCAAAAGCTCAGAAAAGGAGACCCCGGCAGACCTCACCTTTGCCCCGTCTTCTCCTACCATAAGATCTTCACCAATCCAGAGCAGACAAAACAGATAGAGGCGGACTGCAAAAGCGGTGCCCTTGGATGCGTAGATTGTAAGAGGTTGATGTTTGAGGGCTTGAACGCCTTTTTGGAGCCCATAAGGGAAAAGAGGGCACAGGTGGAAGGTTCCCTAAAGGAGCTCAAAGACATATTCTTGGAAGGCTCCGAAAAGGCAAGGCAGACCGCAAGGCAGACCTTGGAGGAAGTCAGGGAGAAGATGAAATTGTGATAGAGTTCGGGCTCTTTGTCCTGACTTTATCTTTTGCATACTTTGCCCTTCTCTTTGCCCTGCCCTTAAGGTGGGTAAAAGCCATACCCGCCGATCAACTGCCTCAAAAACTGCCAAAGCTTTATGTGTATTCTTACCAGGTTCATATCCACACCCAGTTTTCTTACGACTCTTTGGGAAAGCCAGAGGATATATACAGCGCCATGGAGGCGGAGGGCATAGACTTTGCACTAATAACAGACCACGACAACGACCACTTTAAACATTTTTGCAACCACAGATGCCTTGCGGGTGTAGAAAGAAAAATTGAAGGAGAGAAAGGCTTGCTTGGAGACCTCCTTGAGATAGGTAGCCTAAAGGTAATAGCCCACCCCTTTAAAGAGAAATACAGATGGAAATTGGAAAGGGATGGATACTTTTTGGAGCTTATAGACCTGAAGGATGCCCTTTTGGAGGATAAAGGCAAGTTCTTTTTCTTTCTCTTTGGCACTGTGCTACTTTATCCCTTTCTAAAGAAGAGAGCCCTTGAGCTTTTAAAAAAGGTTTTGCCGGTGGAAAAGTATGTCCAAAGGTATATGCAAGAGGGATGGAAAAACCCAGCTTTGGGTGGGCTGGACCATCACACCAAAGTGTATATACGGGAGGTAGGAATAAGGTTTTTATTCCCTTCCTACGAACACTCCTTCTATTTAATGAGAAACCTCTTAATATCACCAAAGCCGGTTAACTCTGCGGAGGAGCTGACCAGTGCACTAAGGTCGGGCTTGAGCTTGATATCTTTCCAAAGAAAACCTTTCTTGGCTTATGTAGAAGAGGGAAAGTTAAGGCTTTTGGCTCCGCACGGACCCCTTTTGGTGGCACATTTTACAGAAAAGGGCAGAGATTTCTATTTGGGCGAGAACTTGATTTTGCCCCTTGCAGAGGGTAGGAATGTCTATGTATGCTTTAGCTACACTCTTAGACTTGGAAGGCTTTACTTGGGATTAAAACCTGCAGCTGTAATTGTGCTACCTTCCCCACTTGAGTTTTTCCCTGAGGATGTAGAAAAAGCTTCTATGAGGATGGGTGTATAGGGTGCAGTAAAAGGGCGACTTTTCCACCCAAACCTCCTGCCTTGGGCTAACCTCTATGCCTTCCTGCCCATCAAGGGTCAAAAAGGTGGGCAGGTTAGAAATTAGCTTGATGCGAAAATCGGGAGGTATAAGCATAGGTCTGTTGGAAAGGGTATGTGGGCATATGGGAACAAACAAAAGGGCTTCCATGGTTGGGTGTATGATGGGACCTCCCGCAGAGAGGGCGTAGGCGGTGGAGCCAGTGGGTGTGGAGATTATCACCCCATCCCCATATACCCTGACCATGAACTCATCCTGCGCAAAGACCTCCACCTCCACCATCCTTGCCAAGTTTAGCTTAGAAAGCACCACATCGTTAAGATAGTGTCCCACGAGCTTTCCATCCACAAAGGCACAGATTAGCATTCTTTTTTGAGGTTTTAACTTTCCATCCAAAGCCTTTTCCACATACTCAAAGGCTTCATCCCTGTCTATCTCCGTCAAAAAACCAAACTTTCCCTCATTTACTCCCATTATCGGGATGTTTCTGACTGCAGAAAAGCGAGCTCCAGCCAAAAAGGTACCGTCTCCACCCACCACCAAAGTTAACGTGTAATCTCCTTCCCTTGGTTTTTTGCCGGGTTCGTTAACAAAGAAGTCCACCTGTATTTTTTTATTTTCTAAAAATTTCCCAAGGGCTTCCGCGGTGCTTATGGCGTTGGGAGAGTTTTTTACAAAAAGTAAAACCTTCATAAATAGTGGTCTATGATCTCACAGAGCACATGCCCTATGGTGATGTGGCACTCTTGTATTCTTGCGGTATCGTAAGAGGGAACCACAAAGCAGTAATGGGCTATATCAATCAACCTTCCTCCCTTCTTTCCCGTAAGGGCTACCGTGGTTGCACCAAGGTCGTGGGCTTTTTTGAGACCCCTTATTACATTCTCAGACTCGCCGGAGGTGGATATGCCTATGGCTATATCCCCGGGCATACACAGGGCTTCCACCTGTCTTTCAAAGATCGTTTCAAATCCGTAATCGTTACCCACTGCGGTTAGAATAGATGTGTCCGTGGTTAGGGCTATGGCGGGCAGGGCTCTCCTTTCCTTTTTGAACCTTCCCACGATCTCTGCGGCGATGTGTTGGGCGTCCGCCGCAGATCCTCCATTTCCAAAGAGCAGAACCTTATTCCCCTCCTTCAGGGCGTTTGCTATGATCTTTCCCACCTCCAAAAGCCTCTCCGCATACATCTCCACAAAGGCAAGCTTTACGTCCGCACTTTCCCTGAATGAGTTTATCACCAGGTCAATCATTCTTTCTTCCTCAGGTCTCCCACCGTTAGCCTTCTCATCCTTTTGAACAACTCCATCAGCATGTGCCTGTGATATTCCTCTTGGCTCTCTATGAACTCAAAAAGCTTTTTCACTCCCTCATCCTCTATGTGCCCAAGTTCCTTTTTGTAATCTCCGCCCGCTTCCTGTTCAAACTTTATGTCTTCCGCAAGGCTCTCTTGCATAGTTTTTCTGTCCTTCCTGCCCAAGTCTGCCCTTATGTCCGGCATACCACCCAACTCCCCAATGGCTTCTCCCAACTTACCCATATGCACCATGCTCTCTATTGCTATATCAAGCATTGCGTCCCTGTGGTTTATGTCCTTTGAGTGGAAAAACTGATAAAGGTAGTTTATTATGCTCTGGTACTCCTCCTGGAGGAACTTGTTTAGGACTTCTATAACCTTCGGGTCTGCCTTCTTTGGTTCCTCCTGCATGCAAACAATGCCTTCCATCACCTTTTCCTTCAGCTCACTGAACTCTATTTTGTGAAAGTTTTCGTCCCTTATGACCCTTTCAAGCAGTCTTTTTACCGAATCGTCCTTTACCATGTCCAACTGCTTTGTGTATATTTCAATGGCCATTTCTTCCGCTTTTACGTCCTCTGAAAGCATACTCGCCCAATCGGGACCACCTATAACGATCATATCCTCCAATCTGTTCAGAACCACCTCACCCCCCAACTGGACCACCTTTTGGGCAAACCACTTTAAATGCCTCATTTCCTGTCTTGCAATTTCCTCTATCTCAGCGGTAATGTTTGCGTCGGTTATTAAAAAAATGTGATAAAGATACTGCACTATGGCGGAGTGCTCCAAAGCTACATCATAAAGCAAAAGATTTATAAGCTCCCTTTTGCTCATGACTATCACCTCAGACCAATTTGATAGATTTTACCTAAATATTCGTTCACCATCCTATAGGTGTTGAAGTAGGGACCGATGGTGGCGATGCTATTTTTCATCATCCTGACCCATTCATCCTTCCTATTATAAAAAGTAGGTATTATTATGTGGGAAAGCTTTCCGTATATGTCCTCCAAATCCTCTTTGTCGTCTGACTCGGTTAGGTCATCCCACTTGGTCCTCGGTCCTATTCCCCACCCGTTTATCCCCTCAATGCCACCCTCCAACCACCACCCATCCCAAGTGCTAAAGTTCAAAACTCCGTTCATGCCCGCTTTCATACCGCTAGTACCACAGGCTTCGTAAGGTCTCCTTGGAACGTTCAACCACACATCACACCCTGCTATGATTAACTTTGCCATCTCTATGCTATAGTTTTCCAAAAAGGCTATCTTTACGCTTTTTGTCATCTCTTTAAGTTTTTTTGCCCTGTTTATTATGTCTGCGATCATCTCTTTACCAACGTTATCCTTTGGATGGGCTTTTCCTGCAAAAAGAATCTGTATCTCTCCCTTATGCTCTGCTATGTACTTTAGCCTTTCTAAATCTTGAAGTATCAGATTGTTCCTCTTGTATGCTGTTACCCTCCTTGCAATGCCTATGGTAAACACATCGTCTGAAAAACTGGCATCTGTAAGTTTGTTTACCAGATTTACGAGCTCGCTCTTTACCTTCATGTGAGCCTTAAGTAGAAGCTCAGAGGGCACGTTGTACACCTGTCCAAGCAGTATAGGATTTTCGTCCCAACCGGGCAGGTATTCGTTCAAAAGCTCCTGTATTTCCTCGTGAATCCACCTTTTATGATAGACACCGTTGGTTACATAATCTATTTTGCAGTTGCTCTGAGAGGTTTTTGAACATTCTGGGAAAAGGTTTGCAGACACAAACATGTGTTTGTAAGAAACTGCGTTAACCTTTTCGCTGTATTTTAGGGCAAGCTTTGAGAGGTTTATAAAGCCATCCTCTGCCTCTTCGTCCCAATCTATGTGGTCGTATTTTTTTAACTCCTGCTTTACCATATCTACTGGAAACCTTTCGTGTCCAACCGCCACAGGCGTATGGGTCGTAAAGACACACTTCCTACGAACCTCTTCTTTGTTACCCAGCTCCCTAAGTAGCTCCACCACCAAAAAGGCAGAGTGGCTTTCGTTGATATGATAAACGCTGACGTTGTAGCCTAGAGCCTTCAAAAGTCTGTATCCACCAATACCCAAAAGGATCTCCTGCCTAAGTCTGTAGATTCCATCATCGCCGTACAGCCTGTCGTTTAGCTTTCTTATCTCTGGGTCGTTCTCCGGAAGGTTCGCATCTAAAAAGAACACCTTTACCTCTTCCCTTCCCCACAGGGAATACTCCCAAGCGGTGAATTTTTGATCAAGGTCCCCAAAGCTTATGTCCAAGTATAGCCTTGTGGGCTTTAGGATTTTTTTATAATCCCAGACTGTATCAAAATCCAGTTGCATTCCACCCGGAGTTAGCTTTTGTGAAACATAGCCCTTTCTGTATAGAAGGGTTACACCCACCGCAGGAATGCCCAAGTCCGCAAAGGCATAAAGCGTATCGCCCGCCAACGTCCCCAACCCTCCGCTGTAGGTGGGAATTCTATCCTCAATACCTACTTCCATTGCAAAGTATGCGATCATAACACTTCTATTATATTCATACTAACATCCACCCATCTGGCGGAGTGCGTAATGGCACCGGTGGAGATGTAATCCACACCCTCCAGGGCGTAATCTCTAATGTTCTCAAGGGTTATGTTGCCCGAGACCTCCACCTTTACCCTTCCCTTTATGAGCTTCAACGCATGCCTCACCTCTTCCAAGCCAAAGTTGTCCAGCAGTACCATATCTACCTCGCAGGCAAGGGCTTCCTCCAACTCCTGCAAGCTTTCCACCTCCACCTCTATTTTATATACAGGTCCAAGCCTTTCCCTTACCCTTTTTACCGCCTCGGAGAGGGAACCCGCCACCCTTTTGTGGTTATCCTTTATGAGAACCATATCATAAAGGGCAAAGCGATGGTTGGTCCCACCACCCACCCTCACCGCATACTTTTCAAAGAACCTAAGCCCCGGCGTTGTCTTCCTCGTGTCCAAGAGCTTGGTCTTTGTACCTTCAAGCCTTTTTACAAACTCCTCCGTTAAGGTTGCTATACCACTCAGTCTTTGAAGTAGGTTGAGGGCAACCCTTTCCCCCTTCAAAAGCACATCCGCAGGACCCTCCAGTTCCAAAATCACATCCCCCCTTTTAAAACGTTCTCCCTCCGCCATAGATTTTAGAACCTTCACACCACCCAAAAGCTCAAAAACCCTAACGGAAAAAGGTAGCCCCGCACAGACTCCCCCTTCCTTTGCCACCATTACCGCCCGAGCCCTTTCTCCCCTGAAAACGCCCTCGGTGGTTATATCCCCGTGGCCTATGTCCTCCTCAAGGAATTGCAAAAGAATTCTGTCAATTTTCCAAAAGTCCATCCCTGATCCTCAAAACCCTGTCAAAATACCTTGTCATCTCTTGGTTGTGGGTTGCTATCAAGAAGGTAATACCCTCCTTATCTCTGAGTTCCAAAAAAAGCTCAAAAATTCTCCTACCTTCTTCCAAATCCAAGTTGCCAGTAGGCTCATCCGCCAGTATGAGCTTAGGCTTTAGCATCAATGCCCTGCCTACGGCCGTCCTCTGCTGTTCTCCCCCCGACAGCTGATAGGGTTTGTGGTTAGCCCTGTGGGAAAGCCTCAGAAAGTTCAAAAGCTCCAAGGCCCTCTTTTGGGGTTCCCTTTGCCCAGCCAACTGTCCTATTAATACGAGGTTTTCTAAGGCGGTAAAGTCCTCCAAAAGGTAGTAAAACTGAAAAATAAAGGCTATGTTGTTCTTTCTGAACTCTGCCAGTTGGTCTTCGTCCATGCGGGTGATGTCTTTTCCATCCACCAGTACCCTTCCCTCTGTGGGCTTGTCCAAGCCGGCTATGATGTGCAGTAATGTGCTTTTGCCGGAGCCAGAAGGTCCCATCAAGCCCACAAATTCCCCCTTTTCTATCCTAAAGCTTACACCCTTTAATGCCCTTGTGCCATCGGGATAAACCTTGTGAACGTTTTCAACCAAAATCACAGGCTTATATTTTAATAAAGAGGAGGAGCAAAAATGTTGGAGATGGTGGTTCACGGCATTACCCTGGACCCAGTGTCTCAGATGCCCATAGTGGTACTAAAGGCAAAGGATGATGACGAAACAGTACTTCCCATATGGATAGGAATTTTTGAGGCGGACAGCATCCTCAGACAGCTTCAGAATGTGGAACCACCAAGACCCATGACCTACGAGCTGATGAAAAACGTTATCACTCAAATGGGCGGAGTGGTAGATAAGGTGATAATCAACGACCTGAGAGACAGCACCTATTATGCGGAGGTGCATATACTCCAAGGAAACAACCGTTTGATCATTGACTCAAGACCCAGCGATGCTATCAACATAGCATTGCGTTTTTCTGCACCAATATTCGTAGAAGAGAGTGTTTTGGAAAAGTCCAGGGTGCCAAAACCCGAAGAAGACGAAGAAAAGAAAAAGCTCAGAGAATGGTTGGAAAACATAAAGCCCGAGGATTTTGAAAAAGGATTAGGCTAAGGCGGACCTCAAACACTCCATCATAACCTCCATAGGTGGCGTGCCCACATCCACTACAGGCTCTATTTTTACTACCTTCCCCTTCTTTTTGAGTAAGTTAAGTATGAGTTCATAAGCTTTCGTCAAGCCCTCCTTAAAGCTCACCCCTTCTTGGAAGATGTAAAGGTCCATGTCTTCCCTGTAGCCCTGTAAGCGGTAGTTTTGTAAATCTTTGATCTGTGCGTCTGTACCCAAGGCGTAAGCCTGTGCCACTCTTAATACCGTCTGAAAGGGTATGTAGGAAACCGCGTAGCACTCCATTTCCACTTCCTTTAAAAGCGTTGGGTCTGAAGGAAGCGACACCACGTAAAGCACCCCTTCCTCCTCCACCCTTCCATCCTCAAACTGTGCCCTAACCTGTATTAAATAACTCCAGGACCTCATATTCCTAAAAATAAACTGTAAAGGAAAAGTATGGGAGGCGCAATGATCTTTTGCAGAATGCCCGTAAAGAGCAGGACCATTATTACCAAAAATCCATACATTTCAAACCTGTAAAAAAGCTCCCAGTATTTGAAGGAAAAAAGGCTCATAATCGCCCTGCTACCGTCCAAGGGAGGAATGGGCACCATGTTGAAAACTGCCAAAACGGTGTTTATCATCACCGATTTCACAAAGAAGATCTCAAGAGGTTCAAGAACAGCAGAACCCAGAAAGTCCAAATATCCCCTGTGGGCCAACCTGAAGAGAAGCCCAAAGAGAAAGGCTAAAGCCAAGTTCATAGAAACGCCCGCAATGGACACAAAAAAGGTGCCAACCCTAAGGTCCCTAAACCTGAAGGGATTTATGGGAACGGGTTTTGCCCAACCAAAGAGTATAGGTGAGCCCAGCAAAAGAAGTATTGCCGGAAAAATAATAGTCCCCAGAGGGTCTATGTGAGGTATAGGATTTATAGTAAGCCTGCCGTACTCTTTGGCGGTGCTATCTCCCATTTTGTAAGCAACCCATCCATGGGCGTATTCATGAAATATAACCGCCATCATAATGGCAGGGATGGCTATAATTATCTCCTGAAGGTTCATGGCTTTTTAATTTTATGCTCAATCTTCATCAAGGATGACACCTTCCTGCAGGTGGTAATAGGGTCTTTCGTAAGTGGAATAGTAGTAGGGCGTGTAGGCAAAGAACTCTCCTGCACACGTATCCACCCCCTTAAAGGCGGGAACTATTCCGTAGGTCTCTCTTAGTTGTCTTATTTGATCCTCTGTGGTCCCCTTAAGCCTTGCGATCTCTATATCCGAATAACCAAGCTCTTTTGCCTGTCTTAAAAGTTCCTCGTCCAACGCTTCTTCCACTAGTCTTTTTTCAAAATCTACCACCTGTTTTAAGTTATACAGGAACCATTTGTCTATGTGAGAGAGCTCATAAAGCTCTTCCACACTCCAGCCCCTTCTGAAGGCTTCTGCCAAATGCCAAAGTCTGTCTGGGTTGGGTGTTCTTATCATCTTCTTTAACTCCTCATCCGATAGTTTTTGCACCTGAGGTAAATACAGCCCATACCTGTCCATCTCCAAGCTTCTTATTGCCTTTAAAAGGGCTTCTTTGAAAGTCCTACCTATAGCCATTACCTCACCCACCGACTTCATCATGGTTGTTAGAGTTCTGTCCGTCTCTGGGAATTTGGCAAAGTCAAAGCGTGGGATTTTGACTACCACATAGTCTATGGAAGGCTCAAAGCTGGCGGGTGTGTGTTTTGTGATTTCGTTTTTAAGCTCATCAAGGGTATAGCCCACCGCCAACTTTGCTGCCACCTTGGCTATAGGAAAGCCCGTAGCCTTTGATGCTAAGGCGGAAGACCTTGATACCCTTGGGTTCATTTCTATAACATAGAAATCTCCGTTTTCTGGATTTACCGCAAACTGGATGTTGGAACCACCTGTGTCCACTCCGATCTCTCTCATGATCTCTATGCACGCATCCCTGAGAATCTGATACTCCTTGTCTGTAAGGGTTTGGGCGGGTGCAACAGTTATAGAGTCTCCCGTATGCACGCCCATTGGGTCAAAGTTTTCAATGGAGCAAACTATGATCACATTGTCCTTTTTGTCCCTTACCACCTCAAACTCATACTCCTTCCAACCGATCAGAGACTTGTCCAAAAGCACCTGATGAATGGGCGATGTCTTTAGGGCTATTTCTACCTTTTCTTTGAATTCCTCTATGTTGTATGCAATGGAACCACCGGTTCCACCAAGGGTAAAGGCTGGTCTGAGAATTACCGGAAAGCCTATATCTTTTACAGCCTTGAGCGCCTCCTCCACAGATGATACTACTGCGTTTTCTGGAACCTTCAACCCTATCTTTCTCATAGACTGGGCAAAGAGCTTTCTGTCTTCCCCCTTCTTTATAGCTTGATAGTTTGCCCCTATTAGCCTCACACCGTAGCGATCAAGAATACCTTCCTCGTACAGCTTTACTGCCAAGTTTAGGGCAGTCTGTCCCCCAAGGGTAGGCAGGAGGGCGTCCGGTCTTTCCTTTTTTATGATGGCTTCTAATATATCTAAGGTCAAAGGCTCTATGTAGGTTCTGTCTGCCATGTTTGGGTCTGTCATTATGGTGGCTGGGTTTGAGTTGACCAAAATAACCCTGTAGCCCTCTTCCTTTAGGGCTTTGCAAGCTTGTGTGCCCGAATAATCAAACTCCGCCGCCTGCCCTATAACTATGGGTCCAGAGCCTATTATAAGTATGCTTTTTATGGATGTATCCTTTGGCATAGCTTTGTTAGCTCCTTTAGGACTTTTTCAAAGTATTCTATGCCTTTCACCTTTTGGCTCTCCTCAAAGTTGGAGGATGTGATCAAAAAAACTCCATCTGTATCCACTTCCGCAATAGCCCTACCCTTTTTGGCTGGACTTTTGACCCTAAAATCCCCGTCCTCATCCAAGGTTATAAAGAAAACCTTTATATTTTTTGTGATAGGACTTGAGCTTAGCTTTAGCTTCCAATAACCAGTTTGGGCTATGCGTTCCCTTAGGGTAGCCTTTGAGGAGATTATAGCCAAAGCTTGGCAGTTATAAGGACAGTATATAACCAAGTCTATATCTGGCAGATGCATACCAAACTCTCCATAATCTACAAGCACGCTTCTCTTCACCCTACACAAACAATCCTCCAGCAGTTCTTCCCTTTTTTCTATATCACCGCCCTTTGCGATCTTTAATCCAAGTTGTTCAACCAACTCTTTCAAAACATCAAGGATAACTTCTTCCAAAAGATTACCTTTAAAAGCCTTCCAAGACTGTTCCACATCCCTAACATAGTCTTTTATGGCTGTCTCATATTCCCTTTTAACCTCCTGCAAAATCAGAGAAAGGGAAGATATACCCATCTCTCTCACTTTTTTAGCCACCAAGTCCTTTATATATCTCTTAACTTCTTTCTTTCCCTTCATCTTTCATAAAAGTTCCATTTTATGTTAAGCTCCTTAGGCTTTCTTTTGGAAGATTTTTTGACTATGATTAGGTATTTAAACCCTCGCAAAAAGAAGTTATGTTGCAAAGCTTTACTCTGCCAAAAGGGTGTGTTAGACGCCTGATTTCTTCTGACTACGCAAACTATATCAATGGGTTCAAAGTATTTTGTAAGTCTTTCATAGATCTTTAAACCCACTGGGACAAAAACCCCCTTAGCCCATTGGTCTCCTATTAACCATCCAAGAACCGCCCCTTCTTTCATTACCCTATTACACTCCACCATCACCTTTTCAAGCTCATCATAAAACCTCTCCTCTGTAGCCGGAATGTGCCCGATGTTTCTTGGATGGTCGTTGTATTTAATGTTGTCTCCGTAAGGAGAGTCTATAAAAACCAAATCTACAACCCCATCTTTTAAAGGCAGTGCCCTTGCGTCCGCTTGTATGATATCCTTTCTTGTGGGAACTATATCAAAGGCTATAACTCTCCTTCTTTCCTCTTTGCATACATCAATGGTAGTACCGGAACCTGCCATAGGGTCAAGGACTAAATCCCCAGGTTTGGTGTATCTCCAAATAAGGTTGTATATAATGAAGGCAGGAGTAACACCCGGGTATTTGTTGTTGCCCTTAGGTGTAGTGCCATAGCTTTGCTTTGGATAGTCCCAAAGGGTGGTAGAAAATATGGGAGGTCTATAATCTTTATCTATGTATCCTTCGTCTTTTTTGGGAAGAGCTTTACCCTCAAGCACAGAGATAAGGGCTCTCACTCCTTTATTTGTTAGGTAATCTCTCCAAGAAATTCCCAGCTTTGAAAGAAAAATACTGGCATTTTTTAGCTTTTTTATATCTCCTATTGTTTTGACCTTTACATAGTAGGGATACTTTCCTTCAAAAAGCTCCAAATTTGGGTCATACTGCCCTTCTGTTTCTGCTAAAAATGGTCCATATAGTGTGTCTGAATCCAAGTTGTAAAGAAATATATAATCTCCAGGTTTGACCGCAAAAATTCTGCGCTCGTAAGCTTTACCCTGTGGAAAGGTCAAGCTTTCCAACATATATTTTTCGCTTTTGTCTGTGCACACGAAGATAAAACCCATCGGCGTGATATTTGAAGAGTTGTCTCGGGAAGGAGCTTTTAACCCTTGAGCGAGCATCGTTAAAAATTATATCATTTGCAGTAAAGGTCCAAAATCCTTTCAACAACCTTGCTGGTGGATATATCAAAGGAGAAGGGTATCCTTTCCACCCTTCCGCCGTAGGAAAGCACAAAGTCCGCCCCTACTATGCGTTCTAAATCCCAGTCTGCACCCTTCACCAAAACATCCGGCTTTATGGCTTTTATCAGTTCCAAAGGTGTGTCCTCCTCAAAGATCACCACATAATCCACCGGCTTTAGATTGTCCAAAAGATAGGCACGCATCTGCTGTGGCAGTATGGGTCTTTTTTCACCCTTTATTCTTCTCACGGAGGCATCCGAGTTGATGCCCACCACCAGAATATCCCCCAGGGATTTTGCCTTGTTCAAATAATCTGCATGCCCCGCATGGAGTATATCAAAACAACCGTTGGTGAAAACTATTTTCTTTTTTCCCCGGACCTTTTCCAAAAGCTCCAAAAGTTCTTTGAGCTCAACTATCATAGAACCTCAGCACCCTCGCAGTGGTGTAGGCGGACTCGTATTCTCTGGCACTCCTTTCCCAAGAAAAGTCCTGCCTCATACACCGCTTTACAATTTCAGACCACACCTTCTCCGAGTTGCAAAACTCCATATCATAAAAGACCCTTGCCCGAAGCAGGGCAGATATCATATCCCCTGGCTCAAAATTTTCAAAGGCAAAGCCCGTGCCGTTTTCTGGGTCCTTCAAAAAGTCCTTGACGGTGTCCTTCAGTCCACCCACCCACCTAACCACCGGCACAGTTCCATACCGCATGGCGATCATCTGAGATATCCCGCAGGGTTCAAAGAGGGATGGCATCAAAAACATATCTGCACCTGCGTATATCTTGTGGGCAAGCTCTTCGCTGTACTCAATGCGAGCTTTGATGCTGTTTGGAAACTTTTTACTCAACTCTACGAGCATTTCTTGGTATTTTTCCTCGCCAGAACCCAAAACCAACATATCAAAACCCTCTTTCACAATCTCCTCTGCAGAGGAAAATATTAGGTCAAAGCCCTTCTGGGCGGTAAGTCTTGCCACTATGCCTATAAGAGGTCTGTAGTTTTCAGTTTTCAATCCAAAGATCTCCTTAAGGTGAGTTTTGTTCTTCAACTTACCCTTTTTAAAGCTCTTAATGCTATATCTGGCAAAGATAAGTTCGTCCTTTTCTGGGTTCCATACATCGTAATCTATGCCGTTGAGAATGCCAAAAAAGTATTTCTTTTCCCTTATAACACCCTCCAAACCATAACAGTAAGCTTTCAATTCCTCCGCATAGGATGGGCTAACCGTGGTCAAAACATCACAGAATAGTATCCCTGCCTTCATGAAGTTTATCTTTCCGTAAAACTCTATGCCCCCGTAAGGGTGGAATACCTCCCATGGTAGGTTCAAAGCGGGTAGAAAATGGGCGTCAAAAATGCCCTGATGCATGGCATTGTGGATGGTAAATACAACGGGCACTCTCTCCAAGTCTGGGTAATACAAGGACTTATACAAGGGCAAAATTCCCGTGTGCCAGTCGTGGATATGGATAACCTCTGGCTTGAGCTCCAACTCCCTTATAACCTGAAGACTTGCCATAGACAAAAAGCCAAACCTCAGGGCATTGTCGTAGTAATCTCCCTTTGGAGGTGCGTAGGCATATTCCCTCCCGTAATAAGGTTTGTAGTCTATGAAAAAATATCTAACATGGTCCAGAATGTCTTCATAAAGGTCAAATTCTCTCCACTGATGGTCAATGTATATTTTTATGCCCTCTTTTACCTTTCTCTCTACGTTCCTTTTTAGCTTGGCGTACTTTGGCATTATTACATAAACTGTATGCCCAAGTTTTGTAAGGGCTTTGGAAAGGGAGTGGATCACATCTCCCAACCCTCCCGTCTTCAAATATGGAGCGCTTTCACTGGCAACCATAACCACCCGCATGGTTTAGCCTTTTATTTTACAATACCTTAAGCTTTTCCAAGGTTATGGCTTTTATTTCTTCAAAAACCTCCTCCTCTGACCTGCTGGCATCTATCAACCTTATGTCCCTTTCCTTTTCAGAATAGAAAATCTGAAGATATCCGTCCCTGACCTTTTTTAAGTAGTTTTGTTCTTCAAACTTGGTCTTTTGTTCCTTCAACCTTTGCAGAGCCAACTCCAAAGGTAGGTTAAGTATAAAGGTAAGGTCTGGCTTTCTCCCCCTTATGGCTATGTGATTTAGAATGCTAACAGTTCCTAAGTTTATCTCCCTTCCGTAGCCCTGGTAAGCGGTCGTAGAGTCTATAAACCTGTCTACTATTACGATTTTTCCACAGGTCAGGTCTGGGAATATTTTCTCCCACACTAAGCTAGACCTCGCACTTTCAAAGAGCAGAAGCTCTGTAATTGGGTCCATAGCGTAGTTTATTATCAGCTCCCTTATCTGTTCTGCCAAGGGAGTAGAACCTGGGTCTCTATAGAGGGAGACCTCGTAGCCTTCTTCCTTTAAAAACTTATACAGCTTACGGGCTTGAGTGCTTTTGCCAGAACCGTCTATTCCCTCAAAGCTTATAAGAAAGCCTTTCACTCCACCTTTTCCTCTTTTGCCTTCCTTTCCACTATATGCTGATGCTTTACTAGCTCTCCCTCAGACCAATAAATGGCCATTTCTGCGATGTTTTCTGCATGGTCTGCCATTCTCTCAAAATGCCTTGCCACAAAGGAAAGGCTTATAACCCTTTTTATGTTCCTTGGGTCCTCCATGACATAGGTCATCAGCTCCCTTTCCAACTGATGGTATAGCTCATCCACCATATCGTCCCTTTCTATAACTTTCTTTGCCAGCTCCACATCCCTGTGGAAAAAGCTAATTACTGCATCCTCAATCATAGTTTTCACAGTGTTCGCCATTAAGGTTAGATTTACGTAAGGCTTTAGTGGAGGCTCCTGTGCCAATAAAATTGACCTTTGTGCTATATTTTCCGCTTCATCCCCTATCCTTTCCAAATCGGAAACCACCTTGTATATACCCATTATTAGCCTGAGGTCCACCGCTTCCGGCTGATAGAGGGCAATCATCCTTATACAACGCCTTTCTATCTCCACTTCCAACTGGTCTATGGCATCATCCCCCTTTATGATCTCCTCCGCTAAGTTGACATCCTGCTTATTCAAAGAGTCTATAGCTTTCTCCACAGCAGTCCGAATAAGCTCTGCCATTTTTAGAACAAGCTGTTTTGTCTCTTCTATCTCCGCATGTAGCTTCATGCCAAACCTCCCAAGGTAGAATTATAACGTCAGCACTGTTAAAAATTTGTTAAGAAATTACTTTAGCAAGATTGGTATTAGAGGCTGTTCTAAAAATCCCTCATCGGGACCGTCCCCCCAGCCTCAAAGAGAACTAACCCTTTCCTCACCCTGTCCCACGCTCCCTTGCGGGAGGAGAGGAGTATTCTCCTCTCAAGAACAGGGAAAAGGAGGGCTACCTTCAGAACCTGCTGGACAATGGTAAGGATTTTAAAATCCTTCCCGTCTTCAGGGTTCCTTCCATTGGTCCCACAACGGGCATCCAGCAAGCTCTGAAAGCTTTGCACAGGTAAAATTATATCACTTCCCAGAAACTTTTCAATAGGTTTGTATTTTTAGAACAACTTCAGATTGGTATTATGACGGAAAACCTGCTTCCCTCTCCGGGTTTAGAATGAACCATTATCTCTCCCCCGTGCAGAAAAACAATGTGCTTTACTATGGAAAGCCCCAAGCCTGTGCCACCCATTTCTCTGGACCTCCCTTTATCTACCCTGTAAAACCTCTCAAAGATGAAGGGAACATGTTCCGGTGGAATGCCTATGCCCGTGTCTTCAACCTCTAAGATCTGCTTGTTTCCCTCCTTTTTTGCCCGCACCCACACTTTCCCTCCTCTTTTGTTATACTTTACCGCGTTGTCTATAAGATTTCTCAAAAGTAAAAAGAGCTTCTGCCTGTCTGCGAACATTTTAAAGTCCTCGCTTACCAAGTTTTCAAAGCTAACCTCCCTTTTTACAAACTCCTGCTCAAGGCTGTCGTAGACCTCTTCCACCAGTTCCCTCAGTTTGAACTCCGAAAGGTTTAACTTCTCCCTGCCCGATTCAAGCTTGGTTAATGTTAGCAGGTCTTCTACTAAGTTTTGCATCTGTTCTATTCTTCTTAAAGCTTTCTCTAAAAAATGCCTTTTTCTTTGGTCTTCTTCCTCCTCCAAAAGGGTTTCCACTATGCCCCTTAAAACCGATATGGGTGTTTTCAGCTCGTGGGAAGCGTTATCCACAAACTCCCTCTTTGACTGCTCGTATTTCCTTACAGGGCTAACATCGGAAACCTCGCAGACAAGCATCTCTCCTATCCTCTTTGAAACTACTCTGTAGAACCTTTCAAGATATTGGAATTCCTCAGAAAGAGAGTCTTTAACAAGGGCTCTTCCTACGATGGATATAAAGGGTAGGCTTTTTATTGCCTCGTAGTAGTGTTTTCCTTTCCAGTCTTCCCTAACAAGCTGGTTTTCTACCAAAAAACGGTTGGCGAAGGTTACCTCTGAGCCTTTTAAAACCAAAACCCCCTCTCCAAGGGCGTTGAGTACCTCTTCCCAGTTCACAGATATTTAAGATAATCCCTTATGCCTTCTTCTAAGCTATATTGAGGTTCGTAGCCCAAAAGCTCCCTTGCCTTGGTGATGTCCGCCTGGGTGTAGTTCTGATAAAAGTCGTAGGGGCAATCAAAGTAATCGGGTTCTAAGTTGGTACCCAAAAGCTGGTTTAGGATGGAAACTATCTCATTAAAACTTCTTGCAACGCCAGTAGCTATGTTGAAAATACCAGAAACATCCCTCTCCATTGCCAGTAGATTTGCCCTTATCACATCCTTTATATAAACAAAATCCCTCCTCTGCTCTCCCCACTTGAAAAGTCTTGGTCTTTTCCCTTCCTTCATTTGTTTGTATAGTTGATAGACCATGCTGGCGGTCTTTCCCTTGTAGCTTTCCCCCGGTCCATACACGTTGAAGTATCTCAGACCCACAACTTTTATATGTGGGTTCTCTTCCATGAAGTTCAGGGCTATTCGGTCCATCATCAACTTAGAAAAGCCGTAAGGGTTTTCGGGAAATTCTCCTTCCCCTTCTTTCATGGGTGATGGGCTGTTTCCGTAGACGCCGGCGGAGGAGGCATATATGAGCTTTGCCTTCCATGCAAGGACCGCATCCAGTATGAACCTCATACTTTCCGCATTAACCCTTAGCATCTTAAACTGGTCCATTACAGTGGTGTCTGTTATGGCACCTTGATGGAAAACCACATCAAAGTGAAATTTCCCTTTTAACCACTCCCAGAGGGCTGGCTCCGATAGGTCTGCGGTGATAACCTCCCCTTTAAAGCCCAGCAGGTTCTTGAAGTGCCCAGAGGAAAAGTCATCCAAAACCCAAATCTTCGCTTTGGGATAGGCGCTTTGCAGTTCCTTTGCCAGGTTGGAGCCGATAAAACCCGCACCACCAGTGATAAGAACCCTCATTTTTTCTTACTCTTTTTCTCTTCCTTTGCCTTTGGCTTTGTGATTAGCTTCTTTATAAGGTAGCTCTGAGCCAAGCTTATGATGTTGTTAAAGGTCCAATAGAGCACCAAACCGGAGGGGAAATTGGCAAAGAGGAAGGTGAACACAACCGACGATATATACATCATAAAGTTTTGAGATTTTTCGGGGGATGGGCTTATGAACTGTTGGGCGATCATGGTTATTCCCATGAGCACGGGCAAGATATAGAAGGGGTCCTTTTCCGCCAAGCTATTTATCCACAAAAACTTAGCGAGCTGGAGGTCTGCGGTTATGGTTAGAACCTTATAAAGGGCAAAGAAAACGGGTATTTGTAAGAGTATAGGCAAACAACCAGAAGCGGGGTTAAAGCCCACCTCCGAGTAGAGCTTGATCATTTCCTCTTGAAACTTTACGGGGTCGTCTTTGTATTTTTCTTTAAGCTGTTGCATCTTTGGTGCAAGCTCCGAAAGCTTCATCATAGAAATAGTGCTCTTGTAGGTAAGGGGAAACATCAAAAGTCTGACGATAAGGGTAAGGGCAAGGATGGAAAAGACCCAAGAGTTAAGATGTTCATAGATCCAATACATAAACACGAAGAGGGGTTTTACCAAAAGCTTGAGGCTACCGTAGTCTATAACGTCCGAAAGACCCAAGGGCTTTAGTCGGCTGTATTCCTTGGCACCCATGTAGAGGTTTAGAGGTTTTTCTGCCCTAACAAGAACTAGGCTGTCCTTTTCGCCCACTCTGTACACTGCAGAAGCGGATATATCACCCTGAAAACCCTTAAAGTAGTATCTACTCTCCACACCCGCAAACTTTATGTCTCCAACTATAAGCTCTTTAGATTGAATATCCTTTATCCCCAATCTTAAAACCCTATCTCCCACCTTTAATACAGGACCCGAGTGGGTATAAAAGTCATTTTCCTTTACCTGAAGACCAGAGGATACAAACAGAGGCGGAAGGTTTTTACCAACCACAGAGAGCACAAAGTAATTTCCCTTGTCCTCCAAAGTCTTTTCTATGCTCCAGTTTTCTTTTTTAAGGCTTAGCCTTATTCTGTTGCCCTCTACTTTTATCTCATAGCCCTCTGAGTTCAGTGCAAGGTCAATGTTTGGGTCCCCAGTGAACACCTCAAGGGGGAACAGGTTTAGCCTTTTTTCCTCCTCTGTGATGAGCTCTCTGTTGTATTTTAGGTCTTTGAATCCAACCAGTCTTCCACCTTCTTGGGCAAAGACAAGCTCAAAGTTCTCAGATTTGTAGCTCACAAGGTTTGTGGGCTTTACCTTTTCCCTTGTAGTTCCCAGCAAAAGCTGAGGCACCTCTTGGGGTGCTTTCTCTTCTTTTATGGTCTGGTTTCCTTGACTTTGGGTGCTCTGCGGAGGGAAAAGGATAAAGTAAGCCTGATAAGCAAATATGAAAAGAGTTGCCAGAACAACGATCACAAAGAGCTTTTTAGGATCAATATCCTGCCTTTGCATCAGGGATAATCAACACCTCCTTTGGAAAAGGGATTGCACCTCACTATACGCCATAGGGCTTTAAGGGTTCCTTTTATCACACCGTATTTCTCCACCGCCATTATAGCATACTCAGAGCATGTGGGGTAATACCGGCAAGAGGGCGGATAAAGAGGAGAGACAAACCTCTGCCAAAGCTTTATAAGAAGGATAGCAAGCCTCTTCACCTAGGTGCAAGCACCTTTCTGCCTTTCTTACGCCTTCTTGCTATGATCTTTCTCCCACTTTTGGAGGACATCCGTGCCAAAAATCCGCTTTTGCGCCTTCTCTTCCTGTTTGAAAGATGGGTAATATTCCTTTTAGTCGCCATGTTCTTTTACCTCCAAAAAGGGGAGCAAGCCCCCGCCTTTTATTTCACAAAGAGGATTATTATAGCCACCAACAGACCATAAAGGGCGAGAGTTTCTAGGAAAGCCAATCCTATGAACATTGTGGTCTGAAGCCTACCACCTACTGTGGGGTTTCTTGCCAAACCATCTTGAGTGCCCTTAAGCAAGTGACCCATACCTATTCCAGCCCCAAAAGCTGCTAAGCCTATAGCAAGGCTTGCTCCCAAATACATGATCCCTTGCTTTAGCGCCTCTCCCTCAGCAGCCAACGCCAGGGCAGGGATCAGCATGCTCATAAGAAGTGCCTTTCTCATTGCGTTACCTCCTTATTGAAATTTTTTTAATGTTCTTCATGGGCTACCGCACCAGCTAAATAAACGGTGGAAAGGATCATAAATATGTATGCCTGTATGAAAACTGCCAAAAACTTTATAGCAATTATAAACAGCAGGGCTATAGGAGAGAAGGCCATTATAAGGTAGTTTTGCACCACAAGGCCTACCAAAACTGCCAAAATCATAGCCCCTCCCTTCATGTTGGCAAAAAGCCTGAGGGTTAGGGTTATGGGTCTTGCCAAATGGGAAATGACCTCTATGGGAAAGAAAACGGGAGCCAAGTAAGGACTGGGTCCCATAAAGTGCTTTAGATATCCAACACCGTGTAGCCTAAAGCCTTCTATGTTGTAGAAGAGAAACACAATTAGGGCAAGGGCTAAGTTGGTGTTTACGTTAGCGGTGGGTGCCTCCAGTCCAGGTACCATTCCCAAAAGGTTGGAAAAAAACACAAAAAGACCAATAGCGGATATTAAAGGCACATACCTTAAACCCTCATGTCCCATATTCTCTATAACCATACCCCTAACAAACCTTATGTATCCCTCCCAAAGGGCTTGGAATTTGGTAGGTCTTATGGAGGGTTTGCCCGCCAGTAAAACTAAAACCACAGAAAGCGCCATTGCCAAAAGTCCAGTATATACATGACTTAAGCTCAAACCTTCCATGTTGATAATCATTATAACACAAACTGGGTTGGTATATACTTAATTCCCTAATGAAAGAGACCCGTATAGTTAAGTATATAAAGGGGCTAATAAGGAACCATAAATACCTGACTACCGAAGATATTATGCTACTTCTGGAAAAGTACTACAAGCTACCCATCAAAGAGCCCTCTGTGTATTACAAATACAGAACCATAATAAGGCAATGTAGGCAGGCGGTTTATAAGGAAAGAAGGAGGAACAAAAAGGATGGAGTTTGACTTGGTTATAGTGGGTGCGGGTAGTGGTGGTTACGAGGCGGGACTTTACGCCTACCGCCGGGGTATGAAGGTTGCCTTTGTGGAACTTTCTCCAGAGACAGTGGGAGGCTCTTGTCTAAACAAAGGCTGTATTCCATCCAAGTATATGAGACACGGCGCTTACCTATTGGAAAAGTTATCAAAGGCGCAGAACTATGGCATAAAAGTAGAAGGGATTAGCCTAGACCCTCGGATGTTGGCAGAAGGCAGGGACCGAGTGGTGCTAACCATAAGGGAGAACTTCAAAAAGTTTGCCCAAAAGCTGGGCATTCCCATATTCTACGGAAGGGGCATTCTCAAGGACAAAAACACTGTCTACGTGGAAGGTTCAGACATTACCTTAAAGACCCGCTACATTCTTTTGGCTACCGGTTCATCCTGTGTAGACTTGAAGGATTTACCCGCAGACGGCAAAAAAATCTTCAACACAGACCAAATTTGGAGCTTAAGAGAATTTCCAAGACGTATGCTGATAGTGGGTGGTGGTGCGGTGGGTGTGGAGTTTGCCTACATATTCAGAATGTACGGTGTGGATGTGGTTATAGTGGAGCTTTTAGACAGACTCTTGCCCTCTCCAGACATACCCGAGGAATCCTCCAGATATCTTGCAAGGAAGCTAAAAAAGCTTGGAGTGGATGTTAGGTTGAGGGCTAAGGTAACTGGGTACTCCGAAGAAAACGGTAGATTAAAGGTTAATATCTCGGATGGTTCCGCTGTAGAGGTAGATTGTATCTTGGTGGGAGTTGGCAGAAAGCCAAACACGGAGGGCATAGGTTTGGAGGAAGTTGGTGTGGAAAAGGACATCAGGGGCTTTGTAAAGGTCAATGAATACTGCCAAACTTCCGTGGAAAACATATACGCCTGTGGGGATATTACATCACCCTTGATGCTTGCCCACAAGTCTATGTATGAGGGCAAGGTAGCTGTTAGCCACATGCTCGGAGAGAGGGAAAATGTTAGAAACGACAGACTCATGCCCAAGATCATATACAGCGCCTACGAGGTTGCCTCTGTGGGGCTCACGGAGGATCAGGCGGAAGAAGAAGGCTATGACTGTGCGGTGGGTGTGGTTTCCTTTATGTCTAACCCAAAAGCTATGGATGATGGAGAGGATGAGGGCTTTGTTAAGCTTGTTGCAGACAGACGGACAGGAAATATACTCGGGTGCCACATAGTTGGTCCCCATGCGGGAGAGCTGATCCACCAGGTAGTTCATCTTATGAAGGCAAACCTTCGGGCAGACTTCCTCGCCAGCTCAATATTTTCCCATCCTTCCCTTTCTGAGTCCATAGTCCAATGCGCTATGGAAGTCCATTACGGACCAATAAGCTGGGTAAAAAGGGGTTGAAAGGTTTATATTTAAATAACTTGGAGGTGCATTATGAAGGTGGAGACGATACCACTGATTGAACTTCTAAAAGAAGAAAAAGGTTCTATACTCATAGCAAGCCACGAAAGCCCTGATGCGGACACTCTTGGTTCAGCCCTTGCCCTGTATCTGTTTTTAAAGAAGAAGGGTAAAAGGGTCAGTGTGGGTTGTAAAGACAAGGTTCCCCACTTTCTTGACTTCCTTCCCCATGTGGAAGAGGTGATAAAGCTTCCCACCCAAGAGGTTTATGACCTTGCCATAGTAGTGGATGCTTCCGGTTTTTACCGGATAGGTGCGGAAGTAAAGGCTATTAAAAGGGCACGCATAGACCATCACATAGGTGGTGAATTTTACGGGGAGTGGGATTACATAGATTACTCTGAACCGGCAACCGCAAGCATAGTATACAAGCTCTTAAAGAGCTGGGACAAAGATTGCATAGACCAAGAGATAGCCCAATGCTTGTATTCCGGTCTGGCTACGGATACGGGCTTTTTCAGATATTCCAACACCACCGCGGAAGTCTTTGAGATGGCAAAGGAATTGGTTCAGCTTGGAGCTGACCCTTACAAAACTTATGTGATGTTTAGCGAAAGGGAATCTTTGAATAAAATGAAGCTCATTTCCAAGGTTCTTGAAACTCTAACTTGCTACGAAGATGGTCTTATTGCTGGTGTAGTCATCCTTGATAGGTTCTTTAAGGAAACAGATACAGAATACTCAGACAGCGAGGGTTTGGTAAACTATCCGAGGTCCATAGAGGGTGTAGAGGTTGCCTTTGCTCTAATAGAAAAACCCGATGAAGGAGTTTTTAAAGTTTCCCTTAGATCTAAAGGAAAGGTGGACGTAGCAAAAATTGCAGAAAGGCTCGGTGGAGGCGGACACAAGTATGCAAGCGGTTGCAAAATAAAGGCCCAAGATTATCAATCTGCCCTTGAAACGCTCTTATCCGCCATAAAGGAGGAGCTGTATTCCACACCTGGATTGGAAAGAACTGCTAAGGTATGATCTTTGTTATTGAAGGTAAGCTTTTGGTTGATTATATTCTTTTTTAAAGGAGGTTAAACATGGCTATGCCAACAAGGGAAGAGATAGAGGCAGTTTTGGATGAGATCAGGCCAGCCCTCAGGTTTGACGGTGGAGATGTGGAGCTTGTGGATGTGCAGGAAGATGGCGTAGTCTTGGTTAGAATGTTGGGAGCCTGTTCAGGCTGTGGAATGTCTGTGCTTACCCTAAAGGCAGGCATTGAAAGGGCTCTAAAGAATAGATTTCCTGAGATAAAAGAAGTAAGAGACGTCAACTTGGACATACCAACCACCTTCGGCTTTTAAAGGCTTGAATGCTTGAATTCTTTGTGGGGGCTGGTTTGGGTGCCCTCTATGTGGAGGTGCTTTACAGACTTCTTAAAAAAGGTACATCTTTAGCACTTTTTACTTATCCGTTGAGGGTTTTCATTTTCGCTATAATAATGGCTGTGTTCCTTATGGAAGGAGGTTTGATCAAAACTATCCCTTTAATGGGTGGCTTTCTTCTTGGCTTTTTACTGAATACCTTCCTGAGGGGGTTTGGAAAGCTTGGAGCTTTTAAACTTTCTTGAGCCTCTTTTCCGCAATCCACTTTTTCAGTTTTTTGTTTATATGGCACTAATTCAAATCCTCGTTCAGGTATTTTTAGATAGAAAGCCCGCCTTTTGGATAGCGTCCATAGCTACCAAATACTTTTGGGTCAAAAGTTTTGAACCGATTACTCCCTTAAAAGGTTGGACTATAATCTTTGGCTTTTTAACAGCTTACTTTCTAATAAAGCAAATTTTTCACGTAAATCTGTTTTTATTTTTGAAAGGCAAAAAGAGATGTTCAGTGTGCTATTCAGAAGTGCATAGAAAGGCTCTGGTGTGTCCATTTTGCCATCATAGATTTGCAGAAAAAGAGTCAGAGGAAGCTACTTAGCCTTTTTAACATACAGGGTAAGCCCTTTTACTTGTTTCACTATAACAGTATCATCCTTCTTAATGTCATCCTTACTCACTGCGTTCCATATTTCACCTTTAATAAATACTTTGCCTTTACCCTTTTCAAAATCCGTCAAGGCTATACCTTCTTCTTCTATCAGTTCCTCATAACCGGTCATCTTCTTTCTCTTTTGGGCTTTTAGGCCTAGCCTGCCTACCACCAAGAAGAAGAAAACAGTGGTAAGCACCATAGTGGCTATTATGGATATGGGTATATCTCCGTAAGGAGAATCTGGGCTTATGAGCACCAAGGAGCCTATGGCCAACGCTATAGCACCGGCTATTGCTAATCCGCCAAAGGTTGGCGTAACCAGCTCCAAAGCCAAAAGCAAGATACCCGCCAAGATCAGTAAAAGTCCCAACCAATTTATACCTATGATCCCAAGACCGTAAAGACCAAGCAGGAAGCTAACAACACCCACCGCTCCGGGCACCACCGCACCCGGATTGTAAAGCTCAAAGAATATGCCATAAAAACCTATAAGCAGTAGCATGTAGGCTATGGTAGGATTGGTTATAACCTTCAGAAAGGATTCCCTTAAACTTTCCTCTACCTCGACCACGGGCACACCCAAAGTTTTTATGGTTGTTTCTTTTCCATGTTTCTTTACCTTTCTACCGTTTAGCTTTTCTAAAAGTTCTTGTCTATTACTTGCGATAAAGTCTATTACGCCCTCTTTCAGGGCTTCGTCGGGTGTTAAGGATATGCTTTCCTTTACCATCCTTTCAAGAACGCTTGGATTTCTACCTTTCTCCTTTGCTATAGACCTAACAAAGGCAAGCATATCTTGCACAACCTTCTCTTTCATAGCCTCCTCCATCTTCTCCCCAGTAGCCTGAACTGGATGCGCCGCACCTATGTTGGTGCCCGGAGCCATCACCGCAATGTCTGCGGCCGCAGTAATTATAGCACCCGCAGAGGCTGCCCTTCCTCCCGGCGGATACACATAGACAACAACGGGAATAGGAGTTCTTTGAAACTCCTGAACTACCTCCCTCATGGAGGTTTCCAAACCACCGGGTGTGTTCAGTTCAAGGATAAAAACACCAGCCCCCTCCTTTTCCGCCTTTGCTAAGCTCCTCTTTATGTATTCCACCATTATAGGGCTTACCGCATCTTCCCACTTGGCATAATAGACCTTGGCAAAGGAAAAGTTAAGAAAGGTAAACAAAATAAGCAGTACAACCATAGCAACGAAATTTTAACCTCTAACGGAGTCCTTTAGGTAGAAGGGCATTACCACACATATGCTCAAAGCAAAGAGCCCTAAGATTTTTATAAAGGTTTGATTAAACTGGAGAAGGTAAAAGGCGATAAAAGGTAGGCTAAAGAGGACCACCGCGTAAATATGATCCTTTTCAATCTTCAAACCAAAGAACTTACCTACTGGTGTGGTCCCTCTGGCAAAAATAAATCCCAAATAATAAACTAAGATAGCCAGAAGGCTAACCAAACCCTTCACAAAAGCCATCAGCTTGTTTGAGCCAAAGATTTGGCTTAAAAAGTAGTTGAAATCTTCAGAGAGAAAAGATAGCTTTAAGAGAAAATAAAGAAGGGCGCTGTCTAGCCAAAGAGTGCCAAGCAAAAGAAAGGGAATCCATTTGTTCTCTTGCACCTCATAAACAATTTCAAATTGGCAAAACCCCTTTATAGCGGAAATTACTTCTTGAACCCTGTCGCCTTCAACGTAGAACTCTATATTTTTTTCCTTCCCCTCCGCAAGCTGGCGGTATATATCAGCCACGCTTACACCGACCTCGGAAAGCTTGTAGATTAGCTTCTCTATATCCTTTACATCTGAAAGCCTGAACTTAGCCCTCATTGTCTCACAATCAATGGGGTTATGAATATGAGCAGTTCGCTGTTCCGAGTATTTACCCTCTCTTGCCCGAAAAGATATTTAAGAAGGGGCACTCTAACCAAGCCGGGAATTCCCTCGTTGGTTGTGTTGCTCTGTTCATCTATAACTCCGCCTATAACAATAGTTTGTCCATCTTCCACGATAACTTTAGTTTTAACCTCCTTTGTGTTTATGGTGGGTCCAGCAGAAGTTTGTATGCCAAGTGTGTCCCTTTTTAGCTCAATTTCCATCATTATCCTTCCATCTGGAGAGACTATAGGAGTTACATCAAGCTGTAATACTACGTCTTTAAATTGAATGTTTGGAACAGCGGTTCCACCCGCACCCACCGCTGCAGTTTGATAAGGCACCTGGATGCCTTGCTTTATAGTGGCCTTCTGTCCGTTAATGGTTAAAACGGAGGGCTTTGCAATGTTTTTTACAGAACCTATTCTCTCTAAGGCGGATATCCTTAAATTTAAGGCGTTTAGCACACCTTTTTGGTAAGTAAATATGGCTATTCCACCCGGCGTAGGAGAAAGACCGGGATTAGATAGTGGTGGAGAGAACGGGTTCAATGTTGGGTCTAATCCTAAGTTTGAACCGACCCCACCAGACCAAGCTTCTGGAACCCGTGCATTAGAAAACAAAGCTCTCCAATTTATTCCAAGCTCCCTAAGGGCTTCCTCGCTTACTTCTGTTATCCTCGCCTCAATTCTAATTCTTACAGGCTCCTCGCTTATGTATTCTTTGAACCTATCCATTATGTTTTCTATTACCTCTGGGTAATCTGTAATCATTACTGCGTTAAATTCTTTTAAGATTGGTGTGGGTGCTGTTTGCACTTGAGTTTGTGTCTGTTGTCCTGCCGTTGGTTGGGACTGCTGGGGTGTAGTCTCCACTTTAAACCCTCCCCCACTCAATATTACACCAGCTTCAGACCTGAGAGGCTCTATCATCTTTATGAACTCTTGGGGAGATATGTATTTAAGGTAGAAGATTTTAGTTACTGGTCTTCTTTCCCTTGGAGTTTCAGTTAGGAAACTTTGAAGTGTTTTGGTATATTCTTCAATTTGAGAGGGTGTATCGGTTATCACCAAGGCGTTAAAGGTTGGCACCTTGTTTATAACTGTGTCTTTTTTAGTTTTCGGCAAAATCAACCTGTACGCTTCTTCCACGTCTATATTTTTCAGATAAAAGACCCTTGTTATTCTCTCTTCTGTGGGGGCTATCTTTCCGACAACTTTTTGAAAATCCTTTAGAGCTGGCTCCAACCTTTTAATCCTTGCCTCCTCGTCTCTTATGTAAATAGTCCCAAGGGTCCTATCTATTACGATCTCCGCAGATGGACTTACCCTCTCCTTTAGAAAACCTACTATTTTTCTAACCTGGTCCTCTCCAAGGGCTCCCACGTTGATGGTCAGTTCTCCAGCCTTTGTGATCCTATAAACCTTAGTATCCACAGGAACCGCTATAAGGCCATACTCTTTGAGAATAAGGTTAATAGCCTCCCTAATGGGCATAGGCTTATAAACGGATATGCTAACAGGCTTTTGTAGGTCTGCGCTTACATTAGGGTCAAAGATCACATTTAGCTCTGCCACCTGGGATAAGGCTTTAAGAACAGTCTCAAGCTTAGTGTTTTCAAACTTCATCTCTCGGAGTGTGGTGGCATAGGCAAGACTCACGAAGAAGATAATGAGCAATAACAATTTTCTCATTTCAGCTCCCTTATTTATTATATACACGTCGGGTGAGAAATTACTTAAACGATTTCCCGAGGAGACCCGGAGGCAAGCAAGTAGAGTCCTAATACTCCTCCAGGGGGCTTTTCCAGCTTCTCTGATGTAAAAAAGGATTTTATCAAAGGCCCCCGAAGGGGACCCAAGGGTTTTTACTTCTTTCTTATCCTTCTTGCCAACGCAAAGGCTGGAACAGACAACCACACGAGGATGTTCCACAAGCCCGCCATAGAAGATGCAGAGCCAGTCATAGAACATCCACCACCGCCACCACCACCGGTTCCGCCAACAGCACCAGAACCACCGCTACCGCCAGTGCCACTGCCACCGGTCCCGCTACCTCCACTGCCAGAACCTGAATCAGAGCCACCGCTACCACCACCGGAACCACTATCCGCCGTCAAATCAGCAGTTAGCCTTGCCACAAAGGCGTCGTAGATGGGGGACGAACCACTAACACACCCGTTGCATGTCGTCTGTGCCCCGCCAGAAATACCAGGAAAGTCGTTGGAATTGGTATCTCCCGCTACATAAACCTCGCCCGTTGTGGGATGAATGGCAAGGGCGTAGACAGTATCGCTACCACTTCCTCCCAAGTAGGTAGACTGGAGGATTGGGTCTATCACAATAGGCAAGCTTGGGTCTGCTTTGGCTACCACAAAGCTGTAGCGGTTTTTGCCAATTAGTTTGTATGAAACCTCCACTGGAAACTTTTTGCCGTCCTTTTCCTACCACGCTATGGGCTTAGAAAGCTTTAACTCTCCCAAACCAGTTTTGATGATTATCTCTCCATCTTTAGAAAGCTTTAGACCTTTTGCACCGTCTACCTCCACCACAATCTTAGAAGGGTCAGCACCGGGCTTGACGTAGAAAAGCTTTTCCACCGTCTTTTGGGTGGCCTTTAGCTTTACCTCCACACCAGACCACACCTCACCCAAAGAAACATACCTGTAGGTGGGAAGGTTAGTTTTGTGCTTGGAAGGGTCGTTGCCTACAAAGTAACTTACCTTGGTGGGCAGTTCCTCTTCTCCCTTTACGGTTTGAACTTTTCCATCCACCCAACGTTCAGAGATGACCCAGCTTTCTTTCCCTTTGACTGCCACATGCACAAGCTGGCCGTCTTTAGTTATCCACGTGGTGCCAAAGTATCCTGGGGCGGAAAAGAGTGCCCTTTCATCCCACTGTCCTTCGTTTTTGACCCATCCACGTTCTAAAGTGGCAAGCTTTGCAGAAATAGCCTCCTTAGAGGGCATTGAAGGAGTGGTTGAAGGTTCTGCCTTTGTTAGGCTTTTTGAGGCTGTGAATTGACTACTTGAAAGCCAAAGCAAAGATAACAAACCTGCAGTAGGCACAAGGGTTAAAAGCATCTTTTTTTTCGTGGCTAAACCTCCTTTGTGTTAATCCTAATGGTGTATTGTTAAATTTTGGTTAAGAGGAGATCAACCATTACCCCTTAGGCTGTTCTAAAAATCTACTATAGCCTTTATCCGCTATAAGTTGCATTTGTCTCCAAAGCCAAAGCCGGTAGCATCTGCTATGTAGCATAAGGTCTGTTTATCTTCAAAGAAAAGCTTAATTATAAGCTACCTATTTCAAAACCTCCACCAATACATCCCTTTGCATGTAGCCCAGTTTTTTTAAAACCCTACCGTAGGGGTCAATGATGGCGGTGTCGCCGGAGTTATTCACCCAAAGGGTGTAGGTTTTAAAGCGCAAAGAAGCCCACTGGGCAAACCTAAAATGTTGAAAGGTGCAGTCGCTGTCTTTAAACCAGCCATCGTTGGTTAAAACCACAATAAGATTGGCATCTTTGGCTAATCTTTCCATGTAGCGGTAGTGGGCAACTTCAAAGCAGATGGGCACCGCAATGCGAAGGTCTTTGTATTTGATAACCTTTGCAGACTTGCCGGGAACGTAGTCAATGCCTCCTATGGCTTGGAATATTTCCTTTAAAAATCCAAAGGGCTTTGGTATGTATTCGCCTACGGGCATGAGCTTCACCTTATCGTAGTAGTCTATTAGCGTACCCTCTGCAAACAGGTAGGCAGAGTTGAAGGGTTTTAGGTTTTCCCTAACATCAATCAGACCTACCAGAATGGGACCTTTGAGGCTCAGATGATAGAGGATGTCTGTTTGCTCCTCCGAGAAGTAAAAAGGCAGGGCGGACTCGGGTAGGACTACGAGGTCTGGCTTTTCTTCCAATGCCCTTTCCACCATCTGCAGTATCTGCGGTGTATGCTTGTCAAAGGTCTCTCTGCTTAGCTTGTCCTCTTGGGGCACTGCGGTTTGAACTAGGGCTACCTTTACTCCGTTTAGTTTCTTTGGTGGCACAAAGTAAGCGGAAAGGCTAAGAGAGAGTAAAACCAAAAGAACCAAGACAAAAGAGAAAAGCCTTTTTTGGAATAGGAAAATTACCAAAACCCAGAGTAAGAAGGTGTAAAGGGGTATGCTCAAAAAGTACAGGGAATATTTCAAAAGGGGCACCTGAGAGATAACCTCTCCCATCAAAAGCCATGGAAAGCCACCAAAGGGAAAGTGGGAGCGGAGCAGTTCAAAGAGGGTATAAAAAAAGCCGTAGGCTAAGGGGGAGTTTTTAAAAAACCTCTGGGCAATGAAGGCGGGCAGGGAAAACTGAAAAAGGGTAAAGACGAGAACGAACAGGGAGTACATAAAGTAAGAGAGAACGGGATTTATACCGCCAAACTCAACGCTGGCAATGTTGGCACACCTCAGGGAAAGAAAGATAAACACATACCCTCCCAAGGTCCAAAAGAGCACTCCCCGGTATTTAACAAAAAGAAAGAGGGCAGGGAAGAGCAAAAACCATAGGTTTAGCTTGGAGAAGGGTAGGTAAAGCAACAAGCCCGCCAAAACGGAAAGGAGGACCTTTTTCATTGCTTTGAAAGGCTCAAAAGGGTAATACCTAGCACTATCAAAAGGACGCCCACCAATTTTTGAAAATTTAAGCCCTCTCCCAGCAGAACATAGGCAAAGAGCACGCTCCAAAGGGGAGATGTGGAGGCAATGGGCGCCACTATGGAAACCTTGCCGTGCCTAACCGCTTCAAAGTAAAAGAACAAACCCAAGAATCCTGAGAGCATGCCCCCAAAGGATATAAAAACAAGCTCCCTTAAGCCTACCTTGAGGGGTTCTCCCAGGGTAAAAAAGAGCAAAGATGCCAACAGAAAGGCGGAAAGATTATGCACCATAAGGGCAAAGAGGTTGCTAACTTCAGCCTTTAGACCCAGCTTAAAGAGGATGGGGGCAAGCCCCCACGCAAGGCTAGTAAGCATCGCAAAAATCACTCCCCTCACAGTTCAAAAACTCCCACTACGGGCGCATGGTCTGAGGGCTTTGGCTGTCTTTTCTTTCTTGCCCATGTATCCACAAACACATCTTTCAGGCTCTTTAAAAGAGGCTCTGTGATAAGTATGTAGTCAATACGCATGCCCTGGTTTTTCCATATGGCACCCCCAATGTAATCCCACCAGGTAAATTCCACCTTGTTAGGGTATAAATACCTGAAGGCATCCACAAAGCCCCAATCTAAGAG